>Ga0187893_10009720_pt1 | contig 14676 bp, 7 predicted proteins | sample MA1701074metaG_FD_139574 | JGI IMG/M metagenome (GOLD analysis project Ga0187893, IMG submission 139574) | White microbial mat communities from a basaltic lava cave in the Kipuka Kanohina Cave System on the Island of Hawaii, USA - MA170107-4 metaG ...
CGCGTGAATCGAATTCCTGACTCCCTGGGCACCGCGGTGAATGTGCAAACCATGGTCTTTGGAAATATGGGAGCGGGCAGTGGCACCGGCGTTGCTTTTACCCGGAATCCTTCCAACGGCCACAAGGAGTTATATGGCGAGTACCTGCTGAACGCGCAAGGCGAAGATGTAGTGGCCGGCATTCGCACGCCAAATCCGATCTTGCAGCTTAAGAGCGAACTGCCGCAGGTCTTTAAGCAGTTTGTCTCGATTACGGAATTGCTGGAAAAGCATTACCGGGATATGCAGGATGTTGAGTTTACAATTGAGCGCGAGAAACTCTGGATGCTGCAGACGCGCACAGGCAAGCGGACAGGCGCCGCGGCCGTGCGGGTGGCCGTCGATATGGTAAACGAGAAACTGATTGATCGGGCTACCGCCGTTAAACGAGTAACACCCGAACAGCTGGATCAGCTCTTACACCCCACGGTAGATCCCAAAACCAACGCGAGTGTATTAGCCACGGGGTTACCAGCCAGCCCCGGAGCGGCTCAGGGCCAGGTGGTTTTCAGTCCGGATGAAGCTGAAGAACTTGCTCAAGGTGGTGCGCAGGTTGTACTCGTGCGCCAGGAAACCAGCCCCGACGATTTTCACGGTATGGTTGCGGCCCAGGCAATCGTTACGGCACGCGGGGGCATGACCAGCCACGCAGCGGTTGTGGCTCGAGGCATGGGTAAACCCTGTGTCAGTGGAGCCGATAAACTCCAGATCGACTACACCCAACAGCAGTTCAGTGTCGATACGACTGTGGTCACCAAAGGCGAGTGGATTACTATTGATGGATCCACAGGTCGGATCTTTCTGGGCCAGGTACCTACCGTTCAGCCGAGTTTAGGCCAGGACTTTTTTGAACTAATGTCCTGGGCCGATCAGTTTCGCCGCCTCCGCGTTCGGACGAATGCTGATACCCCGCGGGATGCAAAGGTGGCCCGCTCCTTTGGGGCCGAGGGAATAGGCCTTTGTCGTACCGAACACATGTTTTTCGGTGATCTGCGCTTAGCCGCGATGCGCGAAATGATCCTTTCCGAGGGCACTGGAGCACGGGAAAAGGCTTTGGAGAAACTGCTTCCGCTACAGCGGGGCGACTTCATCGGTATCTTCCGTGAGATGACCGGCTTGCCAGTCACGATCCGCTTGCTCGATCCACCGCTACATGAATTCCTCCCCAACGTAGACGAATTGCTGAGCGAGTTGTCTGAGCTGAAGATGGCCCTCAAGCAGGCTGAGTCGCTTGCTGACATGGATCATGTGCTGGACAAGATTGCCGAAACTCGCGAGCTTTTGCGCCAGGTGAACCGCATTCGCGAAACCAACCCGATGCTTGGATTCCGAGGTTGCCGGTTGGGACTGCTGTTTCCCGAGGTAACACGCATGCAGTGCCGGGCAATCTTTGAAGCGGCCTGCCAGGTACAGGGCGAGCGGAAGAAAGTTGAGCTTGAAATCATGGTGCCGCTGGTTTCACTCAGCGAAGAGTTGCACCAGCAGTCCGAGTTGATTCATGAGGTTGCGCGCCAGGTAATGGGTGAGCATGGGATGACAATCGACTACCACATTGGCACGATGATCGAGCTTCCGCGGGCGGCTCTGGTTGCCGAGCGCATTGCGGCGCATGCAGACTTTTTCTCGTTTGGCACAAACGACCTGACGCAAACGACTTTTGGCTTAAGCCGGGATGATTCAGGCAGGTTCCTGCCAAATTACATCGAGCGAAAGATCGTCGGAGACGATCCATTCCAGGTGCTGGACAGGGAAGGAGTCGGACAGCTGGTACGTCTGGGCACTGAGCGTGGTCGTTCAGTTAAGCCAAAGTTGAAGGTTGGGATTTGTGGCGAGCACGGTGGTGATCCGCAATCAATTGCCTTCTGTCATGAAATCGGTCTCGACTATGTAAGTTGCTCGCCGTTCCGAGTTCCTATCGCTCGGTTGGCAGCAGCCCAGGCTTCTTTGGCGCAGGAACGTGAGGAGCAAGTCGAAAGCAGCGCTGCGTGAAGCAGCGCAACATACTTTCGAAGAGCAACTAGGTCAAGCCTCAATCTAATAATTCAAGTTGATAAATTTGCAGGTAGGGAAGGGGGCAAGCGCTTAGCGCGCGCCCCCGCTCAACTCACAATTCAATTCAAACCTCCAAGTCACAGTTCAAGTACACCCTGCAAATTCTCTCAAGAGGAGTTTCTTGGAGGTTGAGTGCACGGAGCCAAGCGGGGGCGCGCGCTAAAGCGCTTGCCCCCTTCCCGACCTGCAAATTTCCTACTGATATATTGGAGCTTTGTAATCGAGCCACCATCAGCCATCTGGCAAGACCGTAAACGACGCCAACGCTACCGCAACCTTGTCGCCCACAGCCAACCTGGCCCGGCTGGCCTCGGGCCTGGGCCGAGTAGCCATTATAGATTTAACAACCTGATTCTCTGGTGCCTGGGTTGTCAAATAGAAGGGCGTCTCACCCTCATCACTCTTCAAGGCCTCATTCAGATCAAGCAGTACACTCAACCGCTCGTAGGCGCCAACGAAACTTATTTCCTCAATGATTCCGTTTGAAAGACCACAGTGGCCGCCGGGTAGTTCTCCAGTTTTCCCGAGGCGCACGTCTTCGGGACGAAATACGAGTTTAACTGGTTGACCATCCGTGAATCTCTGCTGATCAATCCCAGCGGCAACCAGAGTCGATCCGATCTCCACCTCACCGGAGCCGTAGGTGTGCCGAACCACACCTGGCAACACATTCGCCGCTCCTAAGAAAGTCGCTACGTAGACAGTAGCCGGCTGATTGTAGACCTCCTCCGGGGTGCCAATTTGTTCGATGTGTCCCACATTTATTACTGCAATTCGATCCGCCAATTCCAGGGCCTCTTCCTGGTCGTGAGTGATAAAGATTGACGGCACATTTACCTTTTTCAACAACAGCCGGATTTCGCGCCGAAGGTGACCGCGGGTTTGAGCATCGAGGGCTCCGAATGGCTCGTCAAACAGCAGTACCTCAGGCTTATAAGCGAGGGTACGGGCAATTGCCACTCGTTGCTGTTGCCCACCAGACAGTTGCGAAGGGTATTTCTTGCGGTGCTCTTCCAACTGCACCAGCGACAGTAGTTCATTAACTGTTTGCCGGATCTCTTTTCGCGGTCGTTTCCGGATTCTCAAACCATAGCCAATATTCTTTTCAACGGTCATCTTCGGAAACAGGGCATACGACTGGAAGATCACACCGACCCCTCGCTCGCGAGCGGGGAGTTCAGTGACATCCCTTCCATGCAGAACTACTCTACCGGTGTAGGGCTGTTCCAGACCGGCGATGATTCGCAGGATGGTTGTCTTTCCACTTCCGGAAGCTCCGAGCAGTACCAGAATTTCGCCCTCCGCGACATCAAAGTGGATATCCTCGAGCACGGCAGTTTTGCCGAAGCGTTTCGAGAGACCAATAATCCTGGCCGCGGGCGCCGGGATCTGCGCCGTGGTTTTACTGCTGTCGAGAGCAAATGTTTTCGCTTCCAAGGCTTTCACGGGCGGCTACCTCATTCAACGTCCAGCCAGTCGCGCGCAAAAAAGAGAACGCTAAAAATCAGAAACGAGAAGAGGGCCAGAACAATGGCGATTGCATTAGCCGCTTCAATCTGTCCTTCGTTGAATTTGGCGAAGATATACAAAGGCGCAGTCTGCGTCCTGCCGGCCAGATTTCCGGAAACAAGAATGGTCGAGCCAAACTCTCCCACGGCTCTGGCGAAAGTCAAGAGAGCCCCAGAAACAATGGCTCCACGCAAGGACGGCAGGGTTACGTGCCAGAAGGTCTGCCAGCGAGTGGCGCCAATGGTGGCTGAGGCCTCTTCCAGTGAACGGTTCATCGTGTCAAACACGGGTTTGATTACGCCAAAGGCGAGGGGAAAAGTGACAAAGATGTTCGCCAGGATAATCGCGAAAGCGGTGAACATCAGCTGGAAGCCATATGGATCTAAAAAGCGCCCCAGGGTCCCTCGAGGTCCCCACAAAAGTAAGAGCGCGAATCCGGCCACAGCGGTCGGGATGGCAGTAGGCAACGAGATGGTAACGATTAAGGCGTTGCGACCCCAGAAGTTGTAACGCGAAAGGACGTAGGCCGCGAACAGGCCGAAAACGACGTTAAAGACGGTGGCCCAGAAGCTGGTGGCCATCGACAGCTTGAGTGCAAATACGGCTTCCGGGGTGGTCAGGGCGTTCCAGAAACTGTCCAGACCCCGGTAGGTACCGAAGATGAAGATCGAGGCCAGAGGTAAGAACACCAGTGGCAACATCATGAACATGAGCATGCCGATGCTCAGCGGGCGAACCACATCAAATCCCCGAACATGGCGCATCGAAGTGACAATCGTGCTCATAAAAGCTAGATGCTAGATCGCAATTCTCAAAAATTGAATAGCCAGTTGGGAGTCTTAGTTACTTTGGTTGCTGGACCTGATCACGAAAAACCCGCTCAATCACCTCGGGGTAAGCTTGTTCCCAGCCACCGAAGTACTCCACCGTAAAAGGCTTCTCTATCTTTGCAAACGCCGGGTTCTCGTCGTTTAGTTTCTCATACACAGTCGAGCGCAAGTGGTATTTCACAAAGGCCCGTTGAGCTTCTTCGCTCCAAAGGAATTGCATGAATGCGTCGACTATCGGTCGGTGAGCAGCGGGCACATTGCGATCAATTACCACTGCCGGATGTTCACTGAAAATCGTGGACTTCGGTACAACAATTTCTAAAGGCGTCGAGCCGGAATACTTCATTAAGAGACCTTCCAACTCGTAGGTGATAAGTGCATCACCAAATCCAGTTTCGAACTGGGTTCGTGCTTCACGCGCCGACCCTGGCGTCGAGATAACATTGCGCCAGATGGCCCTGAGCGTTTGTAGCGCCCGGGCTCGATCTCTTTCACCGGTTTCCATTTCCGATTTGATCAACTCTGAGCCGTAGATTGAAAGGATCGACCACTGCGCGCCTCCGGAGTTGACCGGGTCGGGATGAATCACCTTGATCCCAGGCTTTCCCAGATCCGGGAAGTCCTGAATGCCGCGCGGATTCCCCTGCCGTACCAGGATCACGAACGGGGTTTTATTAACCACGCCTTCGGCTGGAAGCTGGCGCCAGTCAGAGGTTATGAGTCCTCCCTGGTTCAACCGCTCGGCATCGCGTTCAATCGAGAGGATGGCTACCTCGGCTCCTACCCCATGGAGGATCTGGTTGGTAATGGTTTCCGAACCCGCAAAGGACGAGGTAAAACGCACCTTTTGTCCTTGTTCGCGCTGCCACTTGGCGGAAAAGGCTGGAAAGATTGCCTTCTCCAGTGACTCCTGCATGATTGAGAAGCCATAAATTGTTATTCCGGTTCCACCGGATTCGGAAATTGGTTGGGGCAAACAGCTACTGACTATGCAAAGTATGCAGGCGAGCACGGTAAGGTCGAGGGCTCGCAATGGGCGTAACCTTTGGACCAAGAGGATCCCGCACCTCCTCAATTCAAGGTTTAACAAGTAAGCCAAATTCGAGGGGGCTTAAAACGTCTATACCATAGCTTCAGGATTTTAGAAAGATAGTGCCGGCAAGATGCCCGGCAAGCAGATTCAGAGACCCCGCTAGTCGTTGGGAAGTTCGGAAGGTGTGAAAAGTTCCAGCTATCATCGTCCAGCGCTGAGGAGTCTGTCGGAAAAACGTGACCTCACACTCCTACTCCGCGGCAGCGCCAAACGTTCAGTCGTCCGTTTCGGACTGGCTTTCATAGCCTTTCCAACCCAGCAGTGGACTGCCGGGCTATTATCGTCCGCTACCGCGGACTAGGGGCCGACTGAAATCCGCTTTAAGCTGCGGCGAGGTTCGTAGCGGGAGAAGATCAGCCGCAGATAAACGCAGAGCCACGCAGATCAAAGGAGACAGATCAGTGATCAAAATCCAACGATTGACGGCGCTGATTTTTCTCAAGCCAACGTCTCGGTGAGCGCTGATGGCTTTCCGTGATGGGTCTTAGTTCCGGTTGAGTAGTTCTCACCAGTTCATTCAGACATTCTGGATGGAAATTCAGGTTTTCGGTCATTCGCTGAACTCTACCGCTGATGGGATGTCCACAATGGTCACAGATGATTCGCATAAACGTTCTCCTTTGACCTTCCAACCCTCCGATTGTCCTGTGCCCACTTCAGCGATGACCAAAGAATCGCCTTACAAACGAGACTAGCCAACGACGCAATCGTGCACGATTGGCTTGTTTACGCAGTACAACGTGCCGGGGTGTTCTCGGCAGGCCAGGGAAGAGAGAATAGGAGCGATGGGCTTTCAATCAAATCTCCACTCGGCAAGGATGGGAGTCATTTGAGGTTCGAGGTATCCGAACCCCTACGGTTACCTTAATGTCTTGCGGGATCTGTTTTCTATCGCGCTTTTCGCCAATTTCGCGATCGATCAGTCAGCTTGTGATTTGACCTTAGCCTGCTGGAGGGAGCCTGTTGGGGAAAAGTGCTTCGAGTCTTTCTCTGCAGCCTCAGTGTCCTCTGTGATACAAGTCGCTAACTTCTTGTTTTTTTAGCAAGATTCTTGACGCAACAAGCAGACCGATCCACGAAACAACACGAAATGTCGTTCGTGAAGTTTCGTGTGATTTCGTGGATCGTTTTGGTTGCGGCTCTGCTGCGCTGTCCATGACTGCCCGCCCGCCAGTATGAATCTAAGTTGGAACTTGTCCTGCGGGGAGCGCAGCCGGAACCCCAGAGGTACCGTTTGAAAATCGAGGATTCTAACCTGAAGGCGCCCTAAAGTTCACTTACCGCTGCTCTAGTCGGGTCTTATTTCTTCCTATCAGTTGTCTTCATCGTCGTTGTCGTCGTTGCGGTCGCGATGCGTGCCATCCCGGTGCTTCGAGCGTTTGATCATGTAGAGATCTAGCCCTCCGGATCCGCCCAGACGGTCGGAAGCAAAGAAAAGTGTCTTCCCGTTGAAAGATAGATACGGGTTCTGTTCAAAGAACACCGTGTTAATCGTGTTACCCAGATTCACTGGAATTGACCAGGCATCCGTCGTGCTTTCCCGCTTCGAGACCCATAGATCGGTGGCTCCGGTCGTACCCGAGCGATCCGAGTGGAGGAATATTTCCAACCCGTCACGCCGGATCGAAGGCTCCGAATCAGCCCCTGAGCTGCTCAATTCCGTTACCAGCACAGCAGGGCCAAACGAGCCGTCGGGCGTTTGCTCACTTACATAGATGTCTAGACCCCCGAGACCTGGGCGGTTGCTCGAGAAGTAGAGTTGGGGGACACCGTCATCGTCGCTGTCGAAATAGCTGGGGGCGTTATCGCCGAAAGCGGAGTTCACTCCTGCTCCGAGGTTCACTGCTGGTTGCCATCCAAAATCATCGTTCTTGCGGCACCGCCGTGATACCCAGATGTCTAGGAGGCCAAGCCCGCCGGGACGGTCACTCTGAAAGAACAACACGTGGCCGTCGCGTGAAAACGCCGGATTACCTTCGTTCGATGCAGTGTTGAGAACCGGTCCCAGGTTCACTGGCGAACCCCACGGGTGGTTCACGCTCTCGCGCTGTGAAACGTAGATATCAAAGCCGCCGAGGCCTCCAGGCCGGTTGGAAGTAAAGTAAAGGCTTAGGCGATTCTTCGAGATTGCCGGCTGTTGATCGTTAGACGCCGAGTTAATAACTGGGCCCAGGTTGTCAGGCTCCGACCAGTCGGAAAACCTGCGGGCGTGAGCTGTCGTGATGCCAACGAGGATGGCGAGCAATGTCAGAACAACGACAGCTCTGACGTTGGCTCGAGTCGTTTTCTTTTTAGTGAACATGGTTTTCTCTCCTTCTAGTAGTCTTACGGTTGCGATTTGTAGCTCTACTGGTCCGAGGGATTCTCCACCATCGGCCCGAAAGTCTGGCTGGTTAGATCAATTCGAGACGAATTACTGACCACAATCCGAGTTGCTGCGGGTCACCACTGGGCCCAACCGAAGACCAGCATCTTGCAATCCGAGAGCAGGGTTGCAGTATGCCCATAGTGGTATGTGTTTGGATTTCCGGTGGAGCTCCAACTCGGATAAACAGTCTGAGCAAAGGCTGTTGCTGAGCTCAGGAGCAGGGTTACACCTAACAGTACAAGTATTAGAGCACGCATTTTCTCTTTTCCTTTCGCGCAAGTGCGGAGGGTTTGGAAACAAATGAGCCGATAGAGGGATTGCAGTTGGAAATAGAAACGACTTCGATTAGTGCGAATTGGGTGTGATGTGCTTCGAACGGCGCCAGTCGCCCTTTGAGCTTGCGCCGATAAGTGCCGTTCTAAAGACTGGAATGCTTCAGTAAGGATCAGTTGGCCTTCGGGCGAATTTGGTTCAATTAGGTCACAGGGATTGCTACCCTTTAACGAAAAGCCATCGTCGGTTTGTGCCAGCTGCGCGTCTGAGGTGTCGCGGGGCCACTCACCGGAAACTATTGTGACGCGGCGGCGGTAGGCCCTGACTTCAATTCGTCTGTATTTGTTCAACGGTCGCTCCCTTCAGCCGGGCGCAAATTAGGTCATGCACGCCTTCTGAGTAACGAAAAATCCGCGAAAGATTGGGGAAAAATGAGGGAAAGACTTGGGAAAGCCTTCACGGTGGGGTTATCATGTGAGCCTACTCCAGGGACCAGAGGGATAACCACACGGCTGGGCATGTCAGCACGAGACGGAGGCACGCCGCCACGCCATTTCCCCAGCCTCCTTTACTCATCTTTTCGTGCTAGAGTGCCAGAGAGGACCACCAGCATTCAGTCTGTGGTTCGCTTCCACACCTTTTCCGTTTCGAAGACGACGACAAAACTGAAGTTTGTCGGACATCTACATGCAGAAGGCCCACCAAACTCATTCCTTTGCCGAGTTCACGCTCGATCTGACACGTGGCTGTCTGTTTCGCGGAAAGGAAGAAATAAGACTACGCCCCAAGTCGTTTGAGGTCTTGAGGTACCTGGTCGAAAACCACAGCCGGCTAATTAGCAAGGATGAACTGATTCAAGCTGTCTGGGTTGACACGGCAGTAACCGATGACTCTGTGGTGCAGTGCTTGAAGGATATTCGCCGCGCGCTCAGCGATGAGACGCAGCGGATTATCAAAACTGTACCACGGCGGGGCTACATCTTTGATCGCGAAGTAAGGATCAACGCCGTCAGTCCAGCCGTAACCACTTACACAGAAGAAACTGGCGTGCAATTCATTATCGAAGAGGAGGAGACGAACGGACACGGAGACGCAGAGACACGGAGATTGGGTGACGCGGGGCTGAGGCAACGCGGTGATGTAATCCTTTTGCCGCCAGCGCAATCAAAAAACGGTCACTTCATCGCCGCGATTAAGCAACACAAGTGGACTGCGGCCCTTGGCGCCTTGACGTTGGCAGTAGCGGCAAGCGCCATCGTCTATTTCACCAGACCCGGCGAGGCGATTGATTCAGTGGCGGTCATGCCGTTCGTCAACGTGAACGGTGATCCAAATACGGAATATCTCTCGGATGGGATCAGCGATAGCGTCATCAACAATCTTTCACAGTTGCCCGATCTCAAGAAAGTTATCTCTTTCAATTCGGCGTTGCGGTACAAAGGTAAGCAGTCAGACCCACAGGTTGTCGGACGCGAGCTGGGCGTTCGAGCTGTGCTGATGGGCCGACTTGTTCAGCACGGTGACGAGCTTTCGATCAGCACAGAATTGGTGGATGTCCGAGACAACCGCCGTCTCTGGGGCGGCCAATATAACCGCAAGCTGGCAGACATCACGGCGGTGCAGACAGAGATTGCGAGGGAAATATCTGAAAAGTTAAGGCTGCGGCTCACAGGGGAAGAGAAACAACGCCTCACCAAGCGCTACACGGAGAGTGGCGAAGCTTATCAGCTTTACACGATGGGCCGTTTTTTCAGCCGTAAGAGAACAAAGGAAGGATGGGAGAAAGGCATAGACCACTTTGAAAGGGCGATTGAGAAAGATCCGAACTACGCACTTGCTTATGTGGGGCTGGCTAGGGTTTACAGTAATTTGGGCTTTACCGGCCTGTTGCCGCCAAAGGAGGCGCGGCAGAAAGAAGAGTGGGCAGCCCTGAAGGCCCTTGAAATAGACGATACACTCGCCGAAGCTCACCTCGCCATGTCACATCTCAGGGAGCTGGATTTGAATTGGTCAGCTGCCGAGGCAGAGGCTAAACGCGCCCAAGACCTTAACCCAAACTCGGTGGACGTTTACGCGACCGCTAATTCACATCTATATGCGTTCGGCCGCTTCGATGAAGCCATGAAGAATCTGAATCGCGCCCAGGAGCTTGATCCGCTCTCGCCAAATATATATGCGGATATGGGATTACTGCTTTACTTTGCATCCCAGTTTGAGCAAGCGATTGAACGATTTCAGAAGGCGCTTGAGCTGGATCCGAATTTTGCCCCAGCCCACACTCGGCTCGGATGGGTTTATCTAACAAAAGGAATGCATGAAGAAGCGATCGCAGAGCAGAAAAAGGCTATCGAGGTAGAAGACCCTACGGGAAGATGGAGAAGAACCGCAATGCTGGGACATATCTATGCGGTGGCTGGTAAGAGAGATGAAGCCCAGAAGATACTCGATGATCTAAAAGAGCTGGCAAAGCAGCGGAGTGTCTCACCTTTGAACTTTGCGATGATCCACATCGGCCTTGGCGACAAGGATCAGGCCTTCACATACCTGGAAAAGACCTATCAGGAGCGCCCCGATGCGTTGCAGTTTCTCAAGGTAAGTTGGCTGTTCGACAGTCTTCGTTCAGACCCGCGCTTCGACGATCTGCTGCGGCGTATGAAGCTGGTGTAATGCGGAGAATCAGAGCGCCAAACTTGCTGCTCCCCGCTCCCTTAGTAGCGTAACTGTCTATAGCGCAGCCATAGACTAGACTCAAGCCCGAATAAACGGGGCGAGTATGCTCACGAAAAGAACCACGGCACTGCTTGCCATTCTCTTTTTGGCTTCCGTTACTGCGCTTGCCCATTCCCAGACCACCGGCCGCATTGTCGGTACCGTGAAGGACCAAAACGGAGCCGTCATTGCCGGAGCGGAAGTAATAGTCATCAGTAAAGCGACTGGCGATAGGCGTAGTGTTACTACCGACGGCGAAGGCAATTACACCATGCCGTTGTTGCCACCCGGTACATATCAGGTAAGAGTCTCGGCCAATGGTTTCAATTCGAGGGTTTTCGATAACGTCCAGGTAGTCATTACTGAAACCACTTCAGTGAACGCGAACGGGCCGTACGCTCTCACAGTCGCGGGCGTGATCGTCGATTCTGTTGAATTGCGCATTACTCCGCTGATTCAAAGAGATGGTCCGCAGCTTGGTCGCGCGGTGAACTCGCGCGCCGTGTCTGAGCTGCCACTGGCGACGCGTAACTTCACTCAAATCCTCGGTCTGTCGCCGGGCACGTCCGTCGATCTCGCGGATAACACTGCCCTGGGTCGCAACCCGCAGAACATCTCGGTTAACGGCGCGCGGACGACGCAGAACAATTATCAACTGAACGGAGTGGATGCCAACAACATTAGAAACAACAACACGCAAAGAATTTCAGTGCCGGCGCCTGAAACCATCCAGGAATTCAAGGTCCAGACGTCGCTTTACGACGCCACCTTTGGTCGCTCCGGCGGCGGCAACATTCAAGCAGTAACGAAGAGTGGCGCGAACGAATTTCATGGGGCAGTTTATGAATACTTTCGGGACGATGCCCTCAATGCTAACAATCCATTCCTGAAAGCCGCGAGCGTGAAGCGGCCGGTCCTGAGTCGCAATGTTTTCGGCGGTTTGCTCGGCGGCCCAATCAAAAAAGAGGAATCGTTCTTCTTTGTCTCGTATCAGGGGACGCGCGAGCGAAACGGCGGATCGCTCAACAGTCTGTCGTCCGGTGTCTTAATCGCGCCGGGTCTGACTAATGATCGCTCAGAGCAGACTCTGAGAAGCACGTTCAATGTGCCTTCCGTCAATCCAATCGCACTCGCGCTCTTGAACGTGAAGCTACCAAGCGGTCAATTTCTAATCCCAACTCCGCAAGCGGATGGCCGGTATTCCGGCTCGGCTATCTCGACCTATCGTGAAGACCAGTTCAACGCGAATCTTGATTATCGTCTCAGCAACAGAGATTGGCTCGCGGTGAAATTCTTTTTCCTGGACTCGCCGCTGACCCAGGCTCTGTTCTCCGGCGTGAATGTTCCTGGCTTTGCCGCCAATCAAAAGGCCGGCAGCCGATTAGTTTCGATTCAAGATATTCACATCTTTAGCCCGAACGTCATTAACGAGGCGCGCATCGGCTACAGCTTCATTCGTGTAGTTAACTCACCCGTCGAACCGTTGACTGACGCTGACGTCGGAATCAGACGGGCCAATGAAGCTACGTTTCCAGGCCTGTCTTTGATTCGGATTGCTCCCAACGCCGGCGGCATTGCTTTCGGGACGGCGAGCACTCTTATCGATCAGCAGCTCGCTGGGTCTTCAACTACGCTGGCGAACATCCTCTCGATTGCTAAGGGCAATCACAACATCCGCGCCGGCGCCGAAATCATTTACTACCAACTCAACAGCACCGAAAACCTGAACGTGCGGGGTCAGATCGATTTCATTAGCTTTAATGAATTCCTGACGGGTAACGTTAATCAATCGGTATTTGGCACAGGCATCAATTATCGCAGCCTGCGCGCGACAGATTACAGTTTTTTTGTTCAGGATGATTGGAAGCTCTCGCGCAAATGGACGCTGAATCTGGGATTGCGCTACGAATTGGATATGCCGCCCTATGACACGCGGGGACGAAACATGAATTTCGATCCTGCGCTTTACAGACCGAGGCTGGCTGTGTCCGCGAGCGGAAATCCTATTGGCCCGCCCATCGGCGGGTTCGTTCAGGCGGGAAATGTCATTCCTGAATACGATCTTACGGATGTGCCCAACGTCGGGAAACGCATCGTCCGGAGCATCGATCCAAACAACTTCGCGCCACGGATCGGCTTTGCCTACTCGCCTCTTAATGCAGGCCGGCTGGTGGTGCGCGGCGGCTATGGCGTCTTTTATTCGCGCATCTCATTCACTCATCTCTCAACCGCAATTCAACTGCCTCCAAACTACATTGTGGGGCGGAGGCCTAACCCGCCATTTGCTGATCCCTTCTTTGCCACGCCATCAGTGAATAGCTTCCCAACATTTTTGCCAGGGGTTGACTTGGCGACTTTGGGCTATGACCGCAACATGCGCACGCCATATTTTCACCAATACAACGCCAGCATGCAGTACGCCGTGAGCAAAGATCTGGCTGTCGAGATCGCTTACGTCGGGACGCGTGGACTCAACCTGCTCACCAATGTCGGCATCAATCAGGCGCGGCTCGCCAGTCCGCAAAATCCGGTTATCAATGAAGTGCTCCAGGCCCTGAACCTTCCCGAAGCTGTGATTACGACCAACAGTCCGGCGAACGCCCAACTGCGCGCTCCCTTTCAAGGCGCCTCATTGTCGTCGGCAGGCGCCGGGGTTTCGGGTTTTGGCCTGACCCAGACCACAGCACAGTCCAGTTACAACTCGCTCCAGATAAGCGCGACCCGGCAACTCTCGAAGGGTTTGCAACTCCTCGCCGCCTACACGTATGCCAAGTCAATTGACAACGCCTCCGGCGGCGCTATCGGTGCTGCTGGCATCGATTCTGGCCCAATACGTGGCAACCAACTCGATAACCGCGCCAACCGCGGCGTCTCAAACTTTGATCTTACGCATCGCTTCGTCTTGAGCTACATATGGGATTTACCACGGCCAACCTTCGCGGCAAGGTCAACTCTTGGACGATTGCTGTTCAGGTATTGGCAAGTCGCGGGAATCATCACGGCGATGTCGGGACTGCCAATAGACATCTCCGATTCAAATGCCGGTTCGTTTTATTTTGGCCGCGACAATGGACTGTCGCGGCCGAACTGGGCGCCGGGCGATGACCGCTCGACGGCGACCAGTAATATTCCCAGGGGTTACTTCTTCAACCCATTCGCGTTCGCCCGGCCCATCGTTTTGGCCGGTCAATTGATTCCAAGTTCAAACGGAACAGCCACTGCGGCGGCCACAGGAACTGACTTTGGCACTGTCGGACGCAACGTTTTGCGCGGGCCGAAGCAAACGAATGTAGATTTCTCAGTCATCAAGCGGTTTCCGTTGGGGGAGTCAAAGAACATCGAGTTCCGCGCCGAATTCTTTAACCTCTTCAATCAGGTGAACCTCGCCAACCCGATTAGCAACCTCAACGCCGTACAGTCGTCGGGAGGCAGTCTCGATCCAAATACCGGTGAGATATTCAACCCCGGAAATTTTGGCCGCATCACCTCGACCAGCAACAACCCCCGGCTGATTCAATTCGCTCTCAAGTTCAATTACTGAACCCAAACCACAGAGACACACCCCGCTCCAACCGCAACCAAAAAGCGTACGATCCACGAACTCACATTAAGATCACAAATATTTCGTCTTTGTTCGGTTTCGTCTTGGTTTGTGATCTGGTTTCGTGGATCGTTTGGTTCTGAAATACACCCTCCCAGGCCCTTCTAAAAGTTTGCACACAAGCGGCACACAAAAGCACTTAAATGCTAGGGAACGTATGAGGTAAGTTGTTGATGTTACTGGTGCACCCGGCACGACTCGA
>Ga0187893_10009722_pt1 | contig 14671 bp, 15 predicted proteins | sample MA1701074metaG_FD_139574 | JGI IMG/M metagenome (GOLD analysis project Ga0187893, IMG submission 139574) | White microbial mat communities from a basaltic lava cave in the Kipuka Kanohina Cave System on the Island of Hawaii, USA - MA170107-4 metaG ...
CGCCATGTCGACGCCGGTGGGACAGTCGCGCTTGCAGCCCTTGCAGCCGACGCACAGGTCGAGCGCCTCGGCCACCGCGTCGCCGGTCAGCGCGTCGGCTCCGAGCTGGCCCGACACCGCCAACCGCAACGTGTTGGCGCGCCCGCGCGTCAAGTGCTGCTCGTCGCGCGTGACGCGCCAGCTCGGGCACATCGTGCCGGCGTCGAACTTGCGGCAGTGGCCGTTGTTGTTGCACATCTCGACGGCCATCGCGAAGCCGCCGGTGGAGTCGCCGCCGCTGCCGGGCGCGCCGGTGCGTTCGGTCAGCGGATCGTTCTGCACGTTCCACGCCGACCAGTCGAGCACCGGCTTCAGCTCGATGCGCTTGTACGGCCGCGGTGCCGACGGCGGTGCGAAGCGCAGGAGTGATGTGTCGTCCATCTTCGGCGCATCGACGATGCGGCCGGGGGCGAAGAGGCCGGCCGGGTCCAGCTCGCGCTTGATGGCGCGGAACGCGTCGGCGAGCGCGGGGCCGAACTGCCATTCGATCCACTCGCCGCGGCACAGTCCGTCGCCGTGCTCGCCGCTGTACGCGCCCTTGAACTTGCGCACGAGCGCCGACGCTTCGTCGGCGATCGCGCGCATCTTCGCGGCGCCGCCTTGCGCGCCGCCCTGCCGCATGTCGAGGATCGGCCGCACGTGCAGGGTGCCGACCGACGCGTGCGCGTACCACGTGCCGTGCGTGCCGTGCCTCGTGAACACCTCGGTCAGCGCGTCGGTGTACTCGGCCAGGTGCTCGAGCGGCACAGCGCAGTCCTCGATGAAGCTCACCGGCTTGCCGTCGCCCTTCAAGCTCATCATGATGTTGAGGCCGGTCTTGCGCACCTCCCACAGCGCCTTCTGCGCCGCGTCGTCGGGCAGCGGCACCACCGCGTCGCGCAGGCCCAGGTCGCCGATCAGCTCGGCCAGCGCCTTCAGCCTCAGCAGCAGCTCGTCCTTGCGCTCGCCGCAGAACTCGACCAGCAGGATCGCCGCGGGCTTGCCGATCAACACGCGCTCGATCGTCGGCCGGAACGCCGGGTTGCCCCGGCTCAGCTCGATCATGATGCGGTCGACCAGCTCCACCGCCGTCGGCTGCAAGGTGACGATGTGCTGCGCCGCGTCCATCGCGGCGTGGAAGGTCGGGAAGTTGACGATGCCGAGCACCTTCGCGCGCGGCAGCTCGGCGAGCTGCAAGGTGAGGTTGCGCGTGAACGCGAGCGTGCCTTCGGAGCCGACCAGCAGGTGCGCGAGGTTGACCTTGCCGTCGCTGGTGTACGGCCGCTCGCTGCGGTTGCGGAAGATGTCGAGGTTGTAGCCGCCGACGCGGCGCAGCACGGTCGGCCAGCGCGCGTCGATGTCGGCGCGGTGCTGTTCGGCGAGGCTGCGCACGAACGCGCCGATGTCGCGCGCGCGGCCGGCGAGGCTTGCCACCGGCCCGAACTCGAGCAGCTCGCCGCTCGACAGCCAGGCGCTCGCGCCGAGCACGTTGTGCACCATGTTGCCGTAGGCGATCGAGCGCGAGCCGCACGAGTTGTTGCCGGCCATGCCGCCCAAGGTCGCCTGCGCGCTGGTGGAGACGTCGACCGGGAACCAGAGGCCGTGCGGTTTGAGCTGCGCGTTCAGGTGGTCGAGCACGAGGCCGGGTTCGACGGTCGCGCTGCGCCGTTCGGCGTCGATCTCGATCACGTTGCGCAGATGCTTGCTGGTGTCGATGACCAGCGCGGCGCCGACCGTCTGCCCGCACTGGCTGGTGCCGGCGCCGCGCGGCAGCACCGGCACTTGCAGCTCGCGCGCGATGCCGATCGCCGCGGCGACGTCGTCGGCCGTCTTCGGCACCAGCACGCCGGCCGGCATGATCTGGTAGATCGACGCGTCGGTCGCGTAGCGGCCGCGCGAGGCGAGGTCGAACAGCACCTCGCCTTGCGTTTCGCTGCGCAGGCGGCGCGCGAGCGCGGCGCAGACATCGGCGGGTGGCGCTTCGGTGCCGCCTGGGCGCAGGTGATGCGCGGGCTCGACGTTCATCGGGCGCTCGACTCAGCGGCCACGATACACCTCGCCCCGATGTCCCACGCGGACCACCTCCACGATCACGCGCTGGTCGTCGACGGCGTAGACGATGCGATAGACGCCCTGACGCACGCGATAAAGCTCGCTGCCCCCTGCCAGCTTTTCGCACCCCGGGGGGTGCGGGTCGGCGCGCAGCGCCTCGATGCGAGCGAGGATGCGCCGCAGGTCCGCTTTGGGAAGGCCACGCAAGTCCTTCGCCACCGAAGGCTTGACGCGCAGCTCATAGCGTGCCATCGGCCTTCAGCTTGGCAAGGAACTCCTCGTAGCCCAGTGTCTTCTCCCGGGCGCGCGAGCGAACCGCGGCGAGGTCTTCCTGGTCTTCGCGCAACGCCTGGCGCAGTGCGTCGTTGATGATCTCCGACATGCTGCGCCGGCTGTGCGCCGACTTCAGGCGCAGCGCCTGGTGCAAGTCCGGATCGAGGTAGACGGTGGAGCGGACGGCGTCGGTGGTGGACATGGCAATCTGAATGCGGTGGGAAGTCGGCATCGTAGCATTGTGATGTCGTGACGCCTTGACGCCTGCTGTTCTCGGCGCGGCTTCCGCTTCGCAGCTGCGCGCCAGTCTTGATCAGGCATGGTTGCTCCTCGTGGCAGCCACAGTCGCCCGGCCGCCTGCCTTCGCTTCGAGCGCATACACCTCCCCTGCCCGCATCAACGCCAGCACCGTGTCGCGCTTGTGCATCAGATGCGCGATCAGCACCGCGCGCAGCGCCGCGCCGTCGCGCGCGTCGAGCGCATCGACCATCTGGTCGTGCTCTTTCATCGCGCGCTTCCACTTCGTCTCGTTCTGGTTGGTGCGAAAGCGCAGCGACTGCACGCGCGCGTTGATGCGCCGGTAGGTGGCGGTCAGCACCGGGTTCTTCGCGGCGGTGTTGATCGCGTCGTGGATTCTCGCGTTGAGGCGGTAGTAGTTCGACAGGTCGCGGCGCGTGAAGCAGGCCTTCATCTCGTAGTGCAGGGCGCGGATCTCGACCAGCTCTTCGGCACTCGCTCGCTGCGCCGCCAGCTGGCCCGACATGCCTTCGAGCCCGGCCAGCACCTCGAAGCTGTGCAGCACGTCGGCCTCGGTGAGCTTGACGGCGACCGCGCCGCGGTTCGGCAGCAGATCGACCAGGCCCTCGACTGCCAGCAGCTTGATCGCCTCGCGCAGCGGCGTGCGCGACACGCGCAGCTGTTCGCACAGCACGCGCTCGTTGAGCTTGGCGCCGGGCGCGATGCGGCCTTCGACCAGCATCGTGCGCAGCCGCGATGCCACCTGGTCGTGCAGCGCGAGGTGCGAGAGGTCGATGACTTCGGCCACGCGGACGATTTTGCATGCAAAGCGAGCCGGCCGGTCGCACGGGCGCTGCGGGTAATCCTTCAATCGGCCGCCTTGCTTTGAATGCAAAACTAGCCGCCGATGTTGCGCCTCGACAGCCACCCCGCCGGCAGGCACTTCCTGCAGATTCCCGGCCCGAGCCCGGTGCCCGACCGCATCCTGCGTGCGATCAGCCTGCCGACGATCGACCATCGCGGCCCCGAGTTCGGTGCGCTCGGGTGCGAGCTGCAGGACGGCATCGGCAAGGTGTTCAAGACGCGGCATCCGGTGGCGATCTATCCGTCGTCGGGCACCGGCGCGTGGGAAGCGGCGCTCGTCAACACCATGAGCCCCGGCGACAAGGTGCTGATGGTCGAGACCGGCCACTTCGCAGCGCTGTGGCAGAAGATGGCCGCGCGGCTCGGGCTGCACGTTGAGCTGCTCGAATGGCCGGGCGGCGACGAGCTGCTGCCGCAGGCCGCCGGCTGGCGCCACGGCGTCGATGCGCAGCAGATCGAGCAGCGCTTGCGCGCCGATGCCGAGCGCGGCATCAAGGCAGTGTGCGTGGTGCACAACGAGACCTCGACCGGAGTCACCTCCGACGTCGCGGCGGTGCGCGAGGCGATCGACGCCGCCGGCCATCCGGCGCTGCTGATGGTCGACACGATCTCGGGCCTCGCCTGTGCCGACTACCGGCACGACGAGTGGGGCGTCGACGTAGCGATCGGCGGCTCGCAGAAGGGGCTGATGCTGCCGCCCGGCATTTCGTTCAACGCGCTCTCGCCGCGCGCGCTCGACGTTGCGAAGACCGCGCGGCTGCCGCGCTCGTACTGGGCGTGGGACGAAATCGTCGCGATGAACCGCGACGGCTACTGGCCGTACACGCCGAGCACCAACCTGCTGTACGGGCTGCGCGAGTCGCTCGACATGCTGCTGGCCGAGGGCCTCGAAAGCGTGTTCGCGCGCCACCGGCGCTGGGCCGCCGGCGTGCGCGCGGCGGTGAACGCCTGGGGGCTGCCGATCCAGTGCGCCGATGCGGCCGTGTATTCGCCGGTGCTCACCGGCGTCATCACGCCGGCCGGCGTCGATGCCGACGCGGTGCGCCGCCTGATCCACGAGCGCTTCGACCTGTCGCTCGGCACGGGCCTGGGCAAGGTCAAAGGCCGCATGTTCCGCATGGGCCATCTGGGCGACAGCAACGACCTCACCCTGCTGGCGATGCTCGCCGGCGTCGAGATGGGTTTGAAGTCGAGCAACATCACGCTCGCCGGCAGCGGCGTGCAGGCCGCAATGAATCATTTCGCGACGACCACCTGAAGGAGACCTCGATGCAACGTTCGACCTTCGTGCGCATTCCGCTGTTCGCCGCCGCGCTCGCGTTCGCCGGCGCGGTGCAGGCGCAGCTCGAAATCAAGATCGGCCACGTCGGCGAGCCGGGCTCGCTGTTCCAGCAGAGCGCCGACGAGTTCGCCAAGCGCGCCAACGCCAAGCTCGCCGGCAAGGCCAAGGTCATCGCCTACGGTTCGAGCCAGCTCGGCGGCGACAAGGAGATGATCCAGAAGCTCAAGCTCGGCACCATCGACATGGCGGTGCCGTCGACGGTGATGAGCTCGGAGGTCGACCTGATCGGCGTGTTCGAGATGCCGTACATCGTGAAGGACCGCGCGCACATGCAGCGCATCGAGAAGGACATCGTCTGGCCGATGATCGCCCCCGAGGTCGAGAAGAAGGGGCTGAAGATCATCGCGGTGTGGGAGAACGGCTACCGCCACATCACCAACAACAAGCAGCCGATCAAGACGCCGGCCGACCTGAAGGGCATCAAGCTGCGCGTGCCCGAGGGCAAGTGGCGCGTCAAGATGTTCCAGGACTACGGCGCGACGCCGAGCCCGATGAAGTTCTCCGAGCTGTTCACCGCGCTGCAGACCGGCGTGATGGACGGCCAGGAGAATCCGTTCACGCAGATCTGGTCGGCCAAGTTGCACGAGGTGCAGAAGTACCTGTCGCTGTCGTATCACGTCTATACGCCGGCGTACGTGACGGTGGGCAGCAAGAGGTGGGAGACGTTGCCGGCCGACGTGCGCAAGATCCTCGAAGACACCGCGAAGGAGACGCAGGCCTACGTCTACCAGACCGCGCAGAAGGACGAGCAGGAGCTGCTCGGCAAGCTGAAAGCGAGCGGGATCGCCGTCAACGACGTCGACCAGGACGCGTTCGTCGGCGCCAGCAAGGCGATCTACGACCAATTCGGCAGCGAAGTGAAGGGCGCCAAGGAAGCGATCGACCGCGCGATCGCGCTGCGCAAGTAGTCGGCGTGTCCGCGCCGACGGCCGCCGGCGCGCCGGCACTCGAACGCCTGCGCGCCGGCTACGGCAAGGTGCTCGAATGGGTGGTCGGCGCGCTGATGGTGCTGCTCGCCGTCGAAGTGACGCTCGGCGTGGTGTTCCGCGCCGTCGGCAGCCCGCTGGTCTGGTACGACGAGGTCGCGTCGGCGATGCTCGCCTGGCTCACCTTCTACGGCGCGGCGCTGGCGTCGGTGAAGCGCGCACACATCAGCTGTCCGGAGCTGCTCGAGCTGGCGTCGCCTGCCGTGCGGCGCGCGCTGAACCTCGTGGCGCAGCTGCTGGTGATCGGCTTCTTCGCGCTGCTGGCGTGGGTCGGCGCGTCGATCCTGCCCGTGCTCGCGACCGATTCGATGGTCAGCCTGCCCGATGTGCCGATGAGCTTCGTGCAATCGGTGATCCCGATTTCGGCGGCGCTGATCGTGATCGCCGAGACGATGCACCTCGTCTCGTTGCTGCGCACCGAGCCGGCAGCGCAGGCGCGCCCCGGCGCAGCGGCCGCCGACGCGCTGCATTGACCCGGCACGCACGATGACGATGCTGCTGCTGTTCGGCGCCGCGCTGGCGCTGATCCTCATCAACGTGCCGATCGCGGTCTCGCTCGGCATCGTCGCGCTGACCGCGATGATGATCAGCCACGGCACCGACACCTTGCCGAACCTCGCGCTCGTCACCTACACCGGGGCGACGAACTTTCCGCTGCTCGCGATCCCGCTGTTCATCCTGGCCGGCGCGATCATGAACGCGTCGGGCATCTCGCGGCGGCTGATCGCGTTCGCGTCGGCGCTGTTCGGCTGGATCCGCGGCGGGCTGGCGCACGTGTCGATCGGCGCTTCGATGTTCTTCGCCGAGATCTCGGGCTCGGCGGTGGCCGACGTCGCCGCGCTCGGCTCGGTGATGATCCCCGGCATGCAGGCAAAGGGCTACCCGAAGGCGCTCGCCGCATCGGTGATGTCGTCGGCCGCGACGTTGGCGGTGATCATCCCGCCGTCGATCCCGATGATCCTGTATGCGGTGATGGCCGAGACGTCGGTGGTGCAGCTGTTCGTCGCCGGCATCGTGCCGGGCGTCGTCGGCGGCTTCGGGCTGATGGGCATGGCCTACTGGTTCGCGCGGCGCTACGACCTGCCGCGCGAGGCGGCGTTCTCGGGGCCTCGCGTGTGGCGGGCGTTCAAGGACGCGTTGTGGGCGTTCGCGCTGCCGATCGTGATCCTCGGCGGCATCTTCGGCGGCGTCGTCACCGCGACCGAAGGCGCGGCGCTTGCGGTGGTGGCGGCGCTCGCGGTCGGGCTCGTCATCTACCGCGAGCTCGACATGGCGCAGCTGTGGAAAGCGGTGCTCGAAGGCGGCGTGCAGACCGCGATCGTGATGCTGCTCGTCGCCACCAGCGCGCTGCTCGGCACCTACCTCACCGAAGTGCAAGCGCCGCAGCAGCTTGCCAACGCGATCACCGCGTTCACGTCGGACAAGTGGGTCGTGCTGGCGCTGCTCAACGTGCTGTTCCTGTTCCTCGGCATGTTCCTGCACTCTGCAGCGGCGATCATCCTCGTCGTTCCGGTGGTGATGCCGCTCGTGAAGGCAGTGGGGATCGACCCGGTGCACTTCGGCCTCGTCGTCACGATCAACCTCGGCATCGGCCAGCAGACGCCGCCGGTCGCGAGCGTGCTGATGGTCGCATGCAGCATCGCCAAGGCGAGCGTGTGGGAGGTGACGCGCGTCAACGTCTGGTTCGTCGGCGTGCTGTTCGCGGTGCTGATGCTCGTGACGTACGTTCCGGTGACGGGGCTCGGGTTGGTCGAGCTGTTCTATCGTTAGCGGGTGGACCCGATGTCCGATGCGACCGCGCCGCCGCCTCTGCCGCTTGGCGGCCTGCGCGTGCTCGACGTGAGCCAGGTGATGGCCGGGCCGTTCGCGTGCATGCTGCTCGGCGACCTCGGCGCCGACGTGATCAAGATCGAGCCGCCGAGAACGGGCGACCAGACGCGCGGCGCGATGGGCTTCAAGCTCAAGGGCGACGACAGCATGGGGTTCCTGAACATGAACCGCAACAAGCGCAGCGTCGCGCTGAACCTCAAGTCCGCGGCCGGTCGCGAGGTGATGCTGAAGCTCGTCGAAAGCGCCGACATCCTGGTCGAGAACTACCGCCCCGGCGTCATGAGGCGGCTCGGCCTCGGCTACGACGCGTGCAGCGCCGTCAACCCGAAGCTGATCTACGCCAGCATCTCCGGCTTCGGACAGACCGGACCGTGGGCGATGCGCCCCGGCTTCGACCTGATGGCGCAGGCGATGGCCGGCACGATGAGCGTGACCGGCTATCCGGGCGGCCCGCCGGTGAAGTGCGGCGTGCCGGTCGCCGACATCGGCTGCGCGCTGTTCGCCGTGTACGCCGTGCTCGCCGCGACGATCGGCCGGCAGCGGACCGGGCAGGGGCAGTACATCGATGCGTCGCTGTTCGAAGCCGCGCTCGCGTTCTCGGTCTGGGACATCTGCGACTACTGGGGCACCGGCAAGCCGCCCGAGCCGCTCGGCACCGCGAACAAGATGACCGCGCCGTACCAGGCGATGGCGTCCTCCGACGGGCATTTCGTGATGGGCGCGAACAGCCAGAGGCTGTGGCGCGAGCTGTGCGCGGCGATCGAGCGGCCCGATCTGCTGCTCGATGCGCGCTTCGCGACGATCGCGCTGCGTCTCGCGAACCGCGCCGCGCTGGTCGAGGAACTCGAGCGCACGTTCCGCGCGCGGCCGTCTGCGCATTGGGTCGAGACGTTGCTCGCTGCCGGTATCCCGGCGGGGCCGATCCTCACCTACCCCGAAGCGTTCGACAGCGAGCACGGACGCGAGCGCGGGGCGCGGATCGAGATCTCCCACCCGGTCGAAGGCAAGGTGCCGAACATCGGCTTTGCGGTCAAGCTGTCGGGCACGCCGCAGCAGGTGCGGCGCCACCCGCCGCTGCTCGGCGAGCACACCGCCGAGGTGCTCGCCGAGCTCGGCGTCGATGCAGCGCAGCGCGAGGCGATCGCGGCGCAGGGAGCGTTCGATGAATGAAGAACAAGGGACGGTCCGCCTGAGCGTGGACGGCTGCGTCGCCGGGGTGCTGCTCGACCGGCGGCACGCGCACAACGCGATGACGTTTCCGATGGTCGAGCAGCTGATCGCGATCTGCGAGCGGCTGCGCGGCGACCGCTCGATCCGGGCCGCGACGTTGCGCGGCGCGGGCGGACAAGCGTTCGTCGCCGGCGCCGACATCGCGCAGTTCGCGCGCTTCACGTCGATCGACGACGGCATCGCGTACGAGCGCACGATCGAGCGCTGCATCGAGGCGATCGCGACCCTGCCGATGCCGACCGTCGCGATCATCGACGGCTTCGCGGTCGGCGGCGGTCTCGCGATCGCGACCGCGTGCGACTTCCGCATCGCCGTGCCGGCGGCGCAGTTCGGTGTGCCGATCGCGCGCACGCTCGGCAACTGCCTGTCGGTCGCGAACGTCGCGCGGCTCGTCGATGCGTTCGGCAGCCAGCGCACGAAGCGCATGCTGCTGCTCGCCGAGTTGATCGGCGCCGGCGAGGCGCTCGCCTGCGGCTACCTGCACCGCGTCTCGGCGCCCGAGACGATCGACGCCGATGCGCAGGCGCTGTGTGCCTCGCTCGCCGCGCTCGCGCCGCTCACGCAGCGCGCGTCGAAGGAGGTGCTGCGCCGGCTGTCGATCGCTGCGCTGCCCGACGCGGAGGAACTGGTCCGGCTCTGCTACGGCAGCACCGACTTCCGCGAGGGGGTCGCCGCGTTTCTGGCGAAGCGTGCACCGCAGTGGCGAGGGGAGTGAGGGCCGGCCGAGTCGGGTGCCGCGGCCCGTGCTGACTTCTTCGCCATCACGTCGGCAAGCTCGGCTTCGCCGGCGTCGAACCCGGCCTCGCGTCCGGGCGTGTACACCTCGACTAGCAGAGATGCAGAAGGAACTTGCCTGGCCGGCAGGCCCCAGACTCGAATCGCGCCGCGCGTGTCGCTCGCCCGTTCGACGCGCATCGCCGCCTCCGAACCGCGGCGCTGCCCGGCGCGCGCAGCGCCAGCGTCGCGCGCCGGGGGCGGACGTGTGTATGCTCGCGTCGCCGCAGCCGCCACGACGCCCCATCGACTCGTCGTCGGCAAGCGCTGCAAGGCCCTGCCACGACACCTACCAGAAGCAGTAGCAGCGAAAGGCGCCATGGACCTGTTCACTCCCACCGCTCCCGACGACGCGATCACCCTCGCCGAGTACGCCGAGCGCGCCTACCTCGAGTACGCGCTGTCGGTGGTGAAGGGCCGCGCGCTGCCCGACGTCTGCGACGGCCAGAAGCCGGTGCAGCGGCGCATCCTCTACGCGATGCAGCGCATGGGGCTTGCGGCCAACGCGAAGCCGGTGAAGAGCGCGCGCGTCGTCGGCGACGTGCTCGGGCGCTTCCATCCGCACGGCGACGCCGCCGCGTACGACGCGATGGTGCGCATGGCGCAGGACTTCGCGCTGCGCTACCCGCTGATCGACGGGCAGGGCAACTTCGGTTCGCGCGACGGCGACGCGCCGGCGGCGATGCGCTACACCGAAGCGCGGCTCACGCCGGTCGCGCGCCTCCTGCTCGACGAAATCGACGAGGGCACGGTCGACTTCATCCCCAACTACGACGGCTCGACCTCCGAGCCGCGGCAGCTTCCGGCGCGGCTGCCGTTCGCGCTGCTCAACGGCGCCTCGGGCATCGCGGTCGGCATGGCGACCGAATGCCCGAGCCACAACCTGCGCGAGGTGGCGCAGGCGACGGTCGCGCTGATCCGCAACGAGAAGCTTTCCGACGACGAGCTGTTCGCGCTGCTGCCCGGTCCCGACTACCCTGGCGGCGGACAGATCATCAGCCCGAGCGCCGACCTGCGCGACGCGTACGCGACGGGCCGCGGCAGCGTCAAGGTGCGCGCGCGCTGGAAGATCGAGGACCTGGCGCGCGGCCAGTGGCAGCTCGTCGTGACCGAGCTGCCCCCGGGCGCGAGCGCGGCGCGCGTGCTGGAAGAGATCGAGGAGCTGACGAATCCGAAGGTCAGGGCCGGCAAGAAGGCGATCAGCGCCGAGCAGGCGCAGCTGAAGGCTTCGGTGCTCGCGGTGCTCGACCTGGTGCGCGACGAGTCGAGCAAGGACGCGCCGGTGCGCATCGTGTTCGAGCCGAGGACGAGCCGCGTCGAGCAGCAGGAACTCGCCAACACCTTGCTCGTGCACACCAGCCTCGAATCGAACGTCCCGCTGAACCTGACCCTGGTCGGCGCCGACGGGCGGCCGATGCAGAAATCGCTGCGTCAGGTGCTGCTCGAATGGATCGGCTTCCGCGCCGAGACGGTGCAGCGGCGCACGCAGCACCGCCTCGATCGGGTGCTCGACCGCATCCATGTGCTCGAAGGCCGGCAGCTGGTGCTGCTGAACATCGACGAGGTGATCCGCATCATCCGCAATGCCGACGAGCCGAAGCCCGCGCTGATCGAGCGCTTCCGGCTCAGCGAGCGGCAGGCCGACGACATCCTCGAGATCAGGCTGCGCCAGCTCGCCAGACTCGAGGCGATCAGGATAGAGCAGGAACTGGCGCAGCAGCGCGACGAGCAGAAGAAGCTCGAGGACATCCTCGCCACCCCCGCGTCGTTGAAGCGCACGCTGATCAAGGAGATCGAGGCCGACGCGAAGCAGCACGGCGACGCGCGCCGCACATTGATCCAGGAAGACAAGCGCGCGGTGGCCGAGATCCGCGTGCAGGACGAGGCGGTGACCGTCGTCGTGAGCCTGAAGGGCTGGGTGCGTGCGCTGAAGGGCCACGAGATCGAGACCGCCGGCCTCGCCTTCAAGGCGGGCGACGCGATGTACGGCTCGTTCGCGTGCCGCAGCGTCGATGCGCTCATCGTGATCGGCAGCGACGGCCGCGCCTACTCGGTGCCGGTCGCGAGCCTGCCCGGCGGGCGCGGCGACGGCCAGCCGATCACGACCTTGATCGAGCTGGCGAGCGGTACCCACGCCGCGCACTACGTCGCGGGCGCTGCCGAGCAGGCGCTGCTGCTCGCGGGGACCGGCGGCTTCGGGCTGGTCGCGACGATCGGCGATCTGCAGTCGCGGCAGCGCGGCGGCAAGAGCTTCCTCGACCTGGAAGGCGACGAGAGACCGCTGCCGCCGAGCCTCGTTGCCGAGGGCACGACGCGCAGCGCGTGCCTGTCGCTGAACGGCAGGCTGCTCGTGTTCGCGCTCGACGAAGTCAAGCGCCAGTCGAAGGGCGGCCGCGGGCTGACGTTGATCGACCTCGACGCCGCCGACCGGCTCGTCAGCGTCGCCGCGTTCGGCGACGCTCTGCAGGTGCTCGGCGCGACGCGCGCCGGCAAGCCGAAGGAGGAGGTGCTGCGCAACAGCGCCCTTGCCGCCTACGTGGGCAAGCGCGCGCGCAAGGGCAGGGCCCTCTCGGGGTGGAGGCCGCAGCGCGTGGTCGCGGGGTGATCGCTGGCGCCCGACCCGTCTCGCGCCTACACTCGCGAGCCATGGACGCGCAATTCTTTCGCAGCGGGCTCGAGGCCGACGGCTACCTCGAAGTGGTGGACAGAACGTTCGACGCGGGCACGGTGATCGGCGATCACGGTCACGACTACGACGTGCGGCTGCTCGTCGTGCAGGGCTCGCTCACCCTCGGCTGCAACGGCACGTCGCGCACGTTCCGCACCGGCGAAGTGCTCGAGCTGGACCGCAACATCCCGCACACCGAACGCTACGACGCGGACGTCGCGACGACGATGATCGTCGGCCGCCGGTACTAAGCGAGTACTAAGCGGGAGAGCCCGGCCCTCGGCCCCGTCTTCTCGCGCGCGGCTGGAGACGAAGCCTCAGCGCTTTCTGAGCCGCCTCACGTTTGCATTGACCTTCCGCGCAAGCGGGCCGAGGGCCCGGTTCGCGGTCGCGACGTGGTGGTGCGGCAACCCGAGCCGCGTGCGCGGGCGGGCGACCGGCGCGGCGCGCCAGAAGCCCCACCAGATCTCGCTTGCGGCGAGCATCTTCTCCCATACCATGCGTTGCGCTTCGAGCCAGGTTGCGAGCGGCCAGACGGGCTGATTGAGCAGTTGCACGCGCGCGGCGATGACCTGCGGCGCACCGAGCGCGATCTCGTAGCTGCGTGCGAAGAGCGTGATCCACGGTGTCTTCATCGCACCAGTGTGTCGCGCGATCGTGTTCCGTGTCGCAATACCCACGCCAGCGCTGCGGCGAGCAGCGCGTAGAGCGCGAGGCTCCAGTACTCGAACGGCACGCCGAGCATCGAGACGGCGGCATCCGCGCACGACGCGGTGACTCCGAACAGAGCCGGCGCGAGCGTCTCGATGCCGAGCGCGGTGATGATGCGGTCGGCGAGCGTGAGCCCGCACGAGAACTGCTGCGCCGCGACCTGGTGCTGGTAGACCGCGGCGACGACGCCGAGCCCCGCGAGCACGAGCGCGGTCGCGGTGAGCGCGAGCCGCGCCGGCCGCGCGACGAACGCGGCGACGCCGCAGGCGAGCGCGATCGCGACGTAGATCAGCCGCTGCAGGATGCACCACGGGCACGGCCGCATGTCGTAGCCGTGCTGCGCGACGAGCGCGACGCCGAGTGCTGCCACGCACGTCGCGGCGATCGCGAGCAGCCAGCGCGTGCCGGCGTCGGCCGTCACCGCGCTTCGGCGATCAGCTCGATCTCGACGCAGGCGCCGAAGGGGATCTGCGCGACGCCGAACGCGCTGCGCGCGTGCGCGCCGCGCTCGCCGAACACCTCGCCCAACAGTTCGGAGCAGCCGTTGGCGACCAGGTGATGCTCGGTGTAGCCAGGCGCGCTGTTGACGAGGCCGAGCACCTTGACGATCCGCGTCACGTTCTCCAGGTCGCCGACCGCCGCCTGCAACGTGCCGAGCAGATCGATCGCGACCGCGCGCGCGGCGAGCTTGCCGGTCGCGGTGTCGACGTCGCGGCCGAGCTGCCCGACCCACGGCTTGCCGTCGCGCCTGGCGATGTGGCCCGAGACGAAGACGAGGTCGCCGCTGCGCACGAACGGCACGTACGCGGCCGCGGGGGTGCTGAGCGGCGGCAGGGTGATGCCGAGCGACTTCAAGCGCTCGGCGACGGTTGAACCAGGCATGTGCATGCTCCGCAGGAAGGAGGGGCATCCTACACTCGGCGCATGAGGGGGCGCGGCACCGAGGGCGATGTCGGGCTCGGTCTGGCGTGCGGCGGATCGGCATGGCTCGCCGGCGTGATCGTGCAGCTGCAGCAGCCGGCGCTCTGGCCTCTCGTCGCGTACGCGGCCGTGCTCGCGTTAGGCGCGGTCGGGCTCGCGGCCGGCGTGCGCTGCAGACGCGGCGCGCTCGCGATCGCCGGCGCTGCGCTGCTCGGCTTCGCGTCGGCCGGCGTGCGGGCCGCGGATCGGCTCGCCGACGCGCTCGATCCGCGTCTCGAGGGCGAGGACGTGCTGCTCACCGGCGTGGTCGCGAGCCTGCCGCAGCTCGGCAGCGCGGGCGTGCGCTTTCGCTTCGCGGTCGAGCGCGCCGAGTGGCGCGGCGACGCGGTGCGCGTGCCCGAACGCATCGCGCTCGGCTGGTACCGCGGCTGGCACGAGGACGCGCAAGCGCTCGGCCCGCAGCGCGAGTTGCACGCCGGCGCGCGCTGGCGTTTCACGGTGCGCCTGAGGCGCCCGCACGGCAGCGTCAACCCGCACGGCTTCGACTACGAGCTGTGGTTGTTCGAGCAGGGCGTGCGCGCGACCGGCTACGTGCGCGCGTCGCGCGACGCGGTAGCGACGCCGCTCGCCGCCGAGGCCGGCTATCCGATCGAGCGCTGGCGCCAGCGGGTGCGCGATTCGATCCAGCGCCAGGTGGCGGATGCGCGCGCGGCTGGCGTGCTCGCCGCGCTCGCGGTCGGCGACCAGGCCGCGATCGAGCGCGAC
>Ga0187893_10009723_pt1 | contig 14670 bp, 7 predicted proteins | sample MA1701074metaG_FD_139574 | JGI IMG/M metagenome (GOLD analysis project Ga0187893, IMG submission 139574) | White microbial mat communities from a basaltic lava cave in the Kipuka Kanohina Cave System on the Island of Hawaii, USA - MA170107-4 metaG ...
CGGAGGCCGGGTACCCGCGTAGCGGGTGCCTTCGCGGTGCCCGCCTCCTCCGACCGTTTGCTCCTGCGCACTGCTCGGAGCAAACCCTCCAGGCGGGCCTCGCAGCCGCCCGCTGGCGCGGGCCGCCGCGACCGAACAGGGAGCGGCGGGGGCTGCTCCGGCGGTCCGCGGCTCCGCATTGCTCGCCGCTCCTTCCGGTCCTCGCGCTGATGCGCTCGGCCTCCAGGCGGGCCTCGCAGCCGCCCGCTGTCGCGGGCTCCCGGCTGCTCCGGCGGTCCGCGGCTCCGCATTGCTCGCCGCTCCCCTCTGCGTCCTCTGCGGTTATTCTTCGTTGGTAACCGTTCAGCGGCGATAAGCCGCCGCGTGATGATTTCCTTCGCCGCGTGGCCCGTGGCCGCGGCCGGCTTCATCGCCGCGTTCTTGGCGAGCGGATAAGCCGCCCGCCATCCGCCCAGGAGGCGGACGAGGCTCCGCTCGGGCGAGCTTCATCCGCGATGGATTGACCCCGGGTGGTGAACGGCTACCTTCGTTGTACGGCAATTCGGAGAAGACACGGTAGAAGTACATGCGCCCGCTTCGCTGGATGGACCTCCGAAGGCTGACTATGATCTCGGCATGTCCCACCCGCCGGCCGGAGTCCTCGTCGCTCTAGCGTTCGTCGCGTGGCCCGCGGCGGCCCCGGCTCTCGAGCCCGAGGACCTCGCGGAGCGCTGGCGCTGGCGCATCCTCGACCGCGAGGAGGGGCTCCCCGTGGGCCCGGTCTATTCGATCGGCCACGACCGCGACGACTTCATCTACACGGGCACCGACCGCGGGCTCCTGAGGTACAACGGCGTAACCTGGACTCCGATCGAGACCACAGGACCCTCGCTGGCGGGTCCCTTCTCCCGCGTTATCGAGGCCGGGGGCGACGTCTACGCGGCGAACGCGAGCGAAGTCTGGCTGCTGCGCTACGGGAGCGAGCTGCACCGTGTCCTTTCCGCGAAGCACGTGCTCCTCGCCGCAGGTCCTCTGAGCGGCGCCTACGCCATCGATGCGAAGGACCGGACGCACGTTCATCTCGAGGAAGACGTCGTGACGCGTGTCGATGAGGGCGTTCCGCTCCCCGCGGCGGAGATTTCCGACTACACGATCGACGAGAGACGGATCCACTGGCTTGCGGCGTCGGATGGGCCGTACCGCCGTGATGTCCGCACGCGCCTCCGCTGGCAGATCGACCCGGACCTCGGGCCGGAGTTGAAGGGCAGACCCTGCCGGCGCGTCTTCCTGGTCAAGCGGCAGGCGATCTCCCGCGGGCCGATGGCGGCGCCCTCGCTCCTCGGCGCGCCCTCCTTCGAGCTTTGGGGCGTGTTCGGACCGGCCGGCGCTCCGTCGTCCGGGTCCGAGCCGCCCGCTCGGCTCGCCCGGCGCGACGAGAACGGGTGGACCATCGCGCCCCTAGATCCCACCTGGGCGGCCATCCAGGACCTCGTCATCGATGGAACTGGCGCCTACGCGGCGGTGAGCGAGGACGGCCGCGTCTTCGTCTCGGCGGAGGGGAAGAATTGGCGGGCCGCGCCGGCCCTCGGGATCGGGGCGGTCGCGCTCTCGGGCGGCTTCCTCGACCCCCACGGTTACCTCTGGTACCGCGCGGGCACGTCCGCCATCGTCCGCTTCGATGGCCTCAGCCGCCGCTGGGAGCGCTTCCACCGCGGCCTCGGGCTTCCTCTGAACAACGTCTTGAGCCTTCTCTCGTCGAGCGATGGCTCGATCTGGGCGGGCACGGAGCGCGGCGTCTACCGCTATCCGGCCGGCCCCGCGGCCTCTCCCGCGGCGGAGCCGCAGGCGTTCACGACAAGCGAGCTACGGAGCGTGACCGGCCTCGCCGAGGACCGCACCGGGAAAATCTGGATCGCGTCCGAAGCGTTCAATGGGGCCTACTTCTTCCATGAGGGAGTCCTGCAGCGCTACGAGCCGCACCTGCGCACCGCGTCGCCGGACAAAGGCGTCAGCGCCCATCCAATCCGCCGCATCGCCTCCGACCGAAGTGGAGACCTCTGGTTCCTCTCCACCGGCCGCGGACCCGATCCGTCGAACGGGAATGGGGGCGCGCGCGGAGAAGGGACGGGCTTCATCCTCTACCGCTACTCGGCTTCCCCCTACACCGTGGCCCAGTTCCGCTCGGTGGCGATTCCGCGCGGACCTGCGAACGATCTCCTCCAGGCGCAGGACCGGTCCTACTGGATCGCCACCGAGCAAGGGCTCCTCAAGACGACCCCTTCGTTCGAGGTGGAGCGCATCTACACGGAGGGGGATGGCCCGGACCGTCTCCGTTCCTCGCGCGTCTGGGCGATCGCGGAAAGCTCCGAAGGCTCCATCTGGGTTTGCTACGACCTCGGGGTGGCATCCGGCGTCACGCGGATCCGTGGGGACAGGGTCGAGACGTTCGACGAGCGAAACGGGCTCGTCAGCCCCAACGCCGGCTCCATCGCCTGCACGTTCTCTCCGGAGGGGGTTGATGTTTGGTTCGGCACGGACCGCGGCATCATGCGGTTCGATGGCGAGTGCTGGTCTCACTACTCTATCGCGAGCCTGGATGCTCAGCAAAGCCGGGTCTGGCCGCTCTCGATCGCGCGCGCGCCGGGGGCGGAGAGCGCCCTCGAGGAGGAATCGGTCCTCGCAGGCGTCGTGGGCCACGGGATCTACCGGCTGCGGCGAGAGGAGCGGCGCCGGCCGCACATCATCTCCCTCGAGGCGACGCGAACCGGCGAAGGCGTCTACACGTTTCGCTGGGATGGCCGGGACTTCAAGAACGAGACGCCGGCCGCCGGGCTCCGCTTCCGCACGCGGATCGATGACCATCCATGGTCGCCCTTCTCCGCCGATCGCACGCGGTCGCTCGCCGGTCTCGAAGCAGGCGATCACGTGTTCCACGTCGAAGTGCGCGATCAGGATGGCAACTCGAACCGCGACCCCCGCTTTCTGCCTTTCCGCGTCTCGGCCCTGCCGGTCTTTCTGGCGCCCGCCGCCCGGGCCGCGCTCGCAGGGGCCGCCGGCGCGCTCGGTCTCGCCGGAGCGGCGGCGCTCGTTCTAATGCGAACCGCCCGCAGGCGCCGTCCCGCGCGAGCGGCGCGCGAAGCCGCGGAGGCGCTCGCGGGTTTTCCCGGCGCCGTTCTCGTCGTTGATCGGCGCGGGAGGGTCGCCCACATCACCGGCGGGGCCGGCGACGCGCTCGGCCTTTCGAAGGACTTCGCGCTGGAGCTCGTGGGACGGCCTGCCGAGCTGCTCCCCACTTTCCAGAGCGAGGCCGGACGCCGGATGCTCCGCCGTCTGCTCGGCGGCGGCAGCGTTGCTCTCGATGGCGTTCCGCTTGCGCCCGGGAGTCCGCGGACGGTCGCCGTGCGCGGTTTTCCCGGCTCGGGCGGCTCGGGGGCGGTCGTCCTGATCGAAGATGAGACCGTCGAGAGGGATCGCGCGGCCCACCGGGACCGCTGGAGGCGCCTCTCCGCGCTCCAGGAGCTCGCCAGCCGCATCGCGCGCCTCGTCCCTTCCGGCGGCGCCGATGCGGGACTCATCGCATCGCTACGCTGCTTCAGCGGGGACGAAGGGCGGCCGCGCGAGGCCGTCGACCTCGCCGGCGTCCTCGATGGTGCATCTGCCGTTCCTCCGGGCGTCGAAGTGGACCGCCGGGATCAATCAGGGCTCTGGATGGTCTCCGGAGTTCGGGATGATCTCGCGATCGTCCTTCGGGAGATCGTCCGGAACGCCGTGGAGGCGATGCCCGAAGGGGGGAGGCTCACGCTCCGTCTCCGGAACCGGCGCATCGAGGGCGATCCGGGCGATCTCGCGGCGGGGTCGTACGTCGAGATCGAGGTCGCCGACAGCGGCGTCGGGATCGCTCTCGCGGAAATGGGGCGCGTCTTCGACCCCTTCTACTCGACGAAGCCCCCCGACCGATCGCGCGGCCTCGGGCTCTCGCTCGCGTACGGAATTGTGCGGCGCCACCGAGGGGACATCCGGATCATCTCGGCGCCCGGGGCGGGAACGCGCGTGATCGTCCTTCTCCCCGCCGATCCGCGGGTGTGAGGGGAGTCGACCGGCGCCGCGTCGCCGGTGGCATTCACCACGGAGACACAGAGACACGGAGGCACGGAGAACCGTGCGCCCAGGTCGCCGGCCCCAGCCTCGCCAAGGGCAAGGACCGCCGGAACGTAGACTCACGAGACCCCCGATGCGGCTCGCGGCCGCCGCAGGACCAGCGCCGTTCCGATCAGCGTGGCCGCCGCGCACGCGAGGTAGAACGGAGTGAGAGCCGTTCGCTCGCCTTCGAGGAACAAGGCCGCGGCTCCATGGACGAGGAGGGGCACGAGGTTGCCCGTCGATGCGAGGCGGCTCGCCTCGAACCGGGCCAGGGCCGCCACCCACACCCAGTAGGCGATGAAGCTCGAGAAGATGCTCACGTAGGCCCATGCGGCCCAGTCGAGCGCGTCGAGCCGCGCGCACTCGGTGAAGAACCTCGACCCCGCAAGGAGCGGCGCGGAGGCGAGGAGCACCAGCGTGCCGATCGCCTGCGAGGTCATGAAAACGAAACGGGAGTCGTGGCGAGGTGCGAGCCGGCGCGCGATCAGCGTGTAGAGCGTCCAGGCGAAGGTGCTCAAGAGCATCAATCCAACTCCTTCCCACGAGAAGTGAATGGGCGCGCCGCCACGCCATTCGCGGACCATCTCCTCGCCGAAGATCGCCATCACGCCGCCGAATGCGGTCAGGACGCCGGCCGTCCGTGCTCGCAGGGCCCTCTCTTGCCCGATCGCGACGGCGAGGAAGTAGGTGAGAGCCGGGCTCAAGTTCAGGATGAGGCTCGTCAGGCCAGTGTGGAGGGGCGTCTGAAGGGCGAAATTGAGCGGGAAGTGATATCCCGGGATCACGAGGAGCCCCATGGCCGCGATCGCCGGCCAGTCGCCGCGCAGCCTCGCCCGCATCGGGGGCGTTTCGCACCTCCACCGGCGCGCGGCGTAGAGGAGGATGAAGGGCAGGAGCGGCACGAAGCGCAAGAGGAGAAACGTGCCCGGCGAAAGAGGGTGGTCCGTGTACGCGGAGTTGGTGAGCCACTTGAGGGGTATGAAGGCGAATCCCCAGCCGAGGATCGTGAGAGCGACGGCGGCCATGACGGCGACGCGGCCCGCGGAGTCGCCGGGGCCGCCGCCCGCCCGGAAGTTCATCGATCAATATCCCGCCGCGCCGGTGTCCGGGCGGCGGCGGTCGACGCCGGCTTCGATGAATCCTTTCTTGCCGCCGGGGCCCGCGGGGTGAATCCGCAGCGCCATCACGGAGCCCTGCTGGTGGCCGGGAGCCTCGATCCGGTGCCCCAGGGCTTCGAGCGCCACGCGCGTGTCGGGCGAGAAGCACCAGCGTTCTGCCAGCACGAGGTCCGGGAGCCACTGGTGGTGGAATCGCGGCGCATCAACCGCGTCCTGGACCGCCATGCGGTGATCGATCGCGTTGATGACGACGAGGAGGACGGAGTTGATGATTGTCCGCCCTCCCGGGCTGCCGAGGACCAGGTAGGGCTTGCCGTCTCGGGCGACGATCGTCGGGGTCATGCTCGAGAGCATGCGCTTTCCCGGCTCGACCAGGTTCGCCGGAGTGCCGATGAGCCCGTCGCGGGTCGTGAGGCCCGCGGACGGGTTGAAATCTCCCATCTCGTTGTTGAGGAGGAAGCCCGCGCCCGAGACGACGATCCTCGATCCGTAGGCCTGCTCGATCGTCGTCGTGAGGGCGACGGCCATGCCGTCCGGATCCACGACGGAGAGATGCGTGGTCTCGGAGCTTTCCCGCGGCCACTCGAAGCTCTCGGGTGCCGACTTCGAGGCGCGCGAAGGGTCGATCGTCTTTCGCAGCGCCGCGGCGTGATCCTTCGACGCGAGCCGCGCCGCGGGGACATCCGCGCGGTCGGGATCGCCCAGGAACCGTGCCCGGTCGGCGTACGCGCGCCGCATCGCTTCGATGATGAGATGCGTCCCGCGCGAGCCCCGCGGTCCCATGTCGCCGAGCGGATCGCCCTCGATAATGTTGAGCATCTCGATGAGGGCCACCCCGCCCGAGCTGGGCGGCGGCATGCCCAGCACGTCGAAGCCGCGGTATGTGCCCCGTACCGGCTCGCGCTCGACGGCGCGGTACGCACGGAGGTCTTCGTGCCGGATGAGGCCGCCGAGCCGGACCATCTCTTTCACGAGGAGATCGGCCGTCTCTCCCTCGTAGAAGCCGGCCGGCCCGCGGTCGCGGATTCGCTCGAGCGAGCGGGCGAGGTCCGCCTGGACGAGGCTCTCGCCTTCGGCAAGGGGCTCGCCGCCGCGCGAGAACTGCGCGATCGACGCCGGGTAGCGGCGCATCGACGGCAGGACGCCCGCGAGCGACTCCGCCAGGCCGCGGCTGACCCGGAATCCCTTGGCGGCCAGGTCGACTGCCGGCTGGACAAGCTCGCGCCAGGGGAGCTTCCCCAGCCGCGCGTGGGCGAGGTGGAGTCCCGCTACCGAGCCCGGCACGCCGACCGACAGCGCGCCCCAGTGATGGCGCTCCGCGTCGTACTTTCCATCCGGCCCGAGAAACATGTCCGGCCGCGAAGCTTTCGGAGCGGTCTCGCGGAAGTCGAACGCGACGGCGCGTCCCTCGGGGAGCCGGACGAGGAGAAATCCGCCGCCGCCGATATTGCCCGCGGTCGGATGCACGACCGCCAGAGCGAACGCCGTGGCCACGGCGGCGTCGACACCGTTCCCGCCGCGCCGGAGGACATCACCGCCGACTTGCGAGGCCAGGGCGGACTCGCTCGCAACCGCCGCACGATCGAAACGCAGCGGCGCGGCGAGGCTCTCATCGGCCGAAAGGCTCGCGAATGGGCCCGCAGCGGCGCCGATTAGGAAGATGAAGCGAATCCAAGGGCTCACGTTCGGCCAAAGCATCGCCGCGAATCTCTCGGAGTTCAAGGAGTCCGTGCGCGGCAAGGTCGTTGGACGTGACGGAGAGAGACGGTAACCACAGAGGACGCGGAGGGGGGCGGCGAGAGCGGAGCCGAAAACCGCCCGAGCAGCCGAATAGCACCGACCGGGGATGCTCTGGCCGCCTCATACCCTATTTGTCCGGCGGATTCTTCCTCGGAGGCCTTCTTCGGATCGGCCGAGGCGGGGTCGGGGTGCCGGACCCGGATTGCGCGGCCGACCGCCGCGCCCGACCGGGACATCCCGTAGGACAGAAGCTCAAGCCACGAAACTTGTGACCGCGCGAGCACGCACTCCAGCCGCCTCGGTTTGGTTTTGTCATCGAATCTCTCCCACTGGACCGATTGGATTCTCCCCATCCCGCCGCCGGCCGGCGAGCGGACGGATCAGGTACGAGGGCTGCTTCTACTCGATGTACCGAGCGCACAACTACCGCTTCCTCGTCTACGCCGCGATGTTCCGTGGCCAGAGCCGGCTGGCGCTCGAACGGGCTCGAGAGATCCTTCGTGCGTTGCCCCCGCAGGACGTGCGCGCGATCCCCGACGTCCTCGAGGAATTTCTCGCGGCGCCGTACCATGTGCTCTTGCGCTTCGGCCGATGGGAGGAGATCCTCGCCGAGACCGCGCCGGCGCCGGAGCAACCGCTGGTGCGGGCGTTCTGGCGGTACGCGCGGGGCATGGCCCTGGGGGCGCTCGGTCGCGTGAGAGAAGCGGTCGTGGAACAGGAGGCTTTTGAGCGGGCGTGCGCGGCGGTTCCGGAAAGCCGGTTCGTCGGGAATAACTCCGCCAAGACTGTGTTGGAGATCGGGCGAGCGCTCCTCACAGGCGAGATCGAGTACCGCCGCGGGCGATACGACCTTGCCTTCGATCGCCTGCGCGAAGCCGTTCGCCGCGACGCGGCGCTCCAGTACGACGAGCCGTGGGGGTGGATGCAGCCGGCGGCTCATGCGCTGGGGGCGCTCCTCTTGGAGCAGGGGCGGCTCGAGGAAGCGGAGGCGGTGTATCGCGCCGACCTGAAGCGCCACGCGGGGAACGGCTGGTCGCTGCGCGGGCTGGCGGAGTGCCTTGGCAAGCGCGGCGCCGCCCCGGAGGCCGCGAAAACCGAGGAGCAGTTCCGAGCGGCTTGGGCGGCGGCCGACGTCGCGATCCGTGCATCGTGCTACTGCCGCACGGGCATGAGCTCGGGACGCGGCTGATCCCGCGGAGGCGAAGGCCCCTCGCCGGGGAGTACAATTGCGCCCGGTTCGAGGGTCGCTTCGAGGCTCCGTTCTACCGACTGTCCAAAGGCATGGTCGAATCCCGCAAGCTGCCACTCCTGACGTTTCTGGCGCTCAGCGCCGGGGCTTACTCGCCCGGCGGTGAGAGTTCGCCGCCCTTCGAGTCTCCCCCGAGTGTTTACCGTCCCGACCTCGCCACTCCCGAAGGCCAGACGCTCCTCTCGGCGCGCCATCCGGGCTGGCGTCGCTTCCTCGACGAACACCCGGGCCGCTGGCGGGCGGTCTGGAACGAGGCCGCCGGCACGCCGCACCGCATCTCCGGGGATGAGTTCGTGATCTCGAAGGAAGCCGTCGGGCCAGATGCGGCCGCCCGTTCGATTCTTGCCGCCTGGCCTGAGCTGTTCCCGGTGAGGGAGGAGAGCCTCCACCTGGAGACGGTGAAGGACCTTGGACCGTTTACCTTGGTCCGGTTCCGCCAGACGTTCGACGGTCTTCCGATCATTGGCTCCCGCGCAGAAGTCTGGCTGACTCCTGCCGGGGCCTTGGTCCGCCGGGCGATCCTCCTCGGGAGCGATCTCATTCCCGAGAGCGCTCTCGACGCATTGTCCTCGGCTCCGCTCCTTGGCCTCCGGGAGGGCGCCGAGCTGGCGGTGAGTGCGTCCCGGCGGCGTACCGAGAGCCCCGGCGGCTTCATCGCGCGCGAATCGTCGCTCGCCATTGCGCCCCTCCACGTTGACGGCCGCCTCGCCCCGCGGCTCGTCTGGGAGATCCGCGGCCCCGGCGCAGATGGCCGCTCCCTGTGGGTGTATCTCGTCGCTGCAGACCCGGAACCACTCGGCGCCGCGGGAGAGATCCTCGGCGCCTGGGACGAGGCGGCCCGCGGCTCGGTTTCGGGGGCCGTGACCGGCAGGACCAGCCCGGGGCTCTTTCCTGATGTCCCCTGGAACCCACCCGAGCTTCGCTCGCTCCCGAACCTGCGGGTCTTGGCGGGCCCGAGGAGCGCCGTAACGGATACCGGAGGGTCGTTCGTGCTCGAGTTCGACGGCGCCGGTCCCGTCACGTTGACCGCTTCCCTCGAAGGGCCTTTTGCGAAGGTCTTTGACGGCCAGAGCCCGGGCTTGAAGCTGACGGCGGCCGGAGTGGAATCGGGGAGCCTCGTGCCGTTCGAATTCAACGCAGCGCCGGAGGCCGCGGCCACCGCCCAGGTGAACGCCTTCATCGCCGTCAACGCGGCGCACCACTTCGTCAAGTCGCTCGATCCGTCGTTTACGGGCGTCGATCGCCCCATCATCGTGCGGACGAACCTGGAAGACGAGTGCGGTGCCTTTTTCCTCCCGGGCGCCGACGGCCTCCTCGGCTTTTCGCGCGCGTCGCCGGGCTGCGTCAACAGCAGCTATTCGACCGTCGTCTTCCATGAGTACGGCCATTTCGTCGCCTGGCAGGCGTTCGGGGCCGTTCCGCCGCATCTCGGTTACAACGAGGGGGCGGCGGACGCGTTCTGCGCCCTCCTGACCGATCAGCCCATGATCGGCCAGTCCTTCAACGGCGAAGAGGGCGCGGCCGGCGGGTTCATCCGGAACCTCGCAGGGCCGCCGCTCCTCTACCCTCAGGACCTCCTCCAGGAGGCGCACTACGCCGGCCTCATCTTCGGGGGGGCCGTCTGGGATCTGCGGGCGAGACTCGCAGCGTCGCTCGGAAGCGCGGCAGGGCTCGACCGCGTGCGGCGGCTGTATATGAAGAGCCTCTTCCTGGCGCCGCGGATGATCTCGCCCGACCTCGTGGAAGACTTCTTGACCCTGGATGACGACGACGGCGTCCTGGCCAACGGCACGCCGAACGACGCGGAGATCATCGCCGCGTTCGGGAGCCGCGGCCTCCGTCCCCCCGGAGAGCTTTCGATCGAGCACGCAACTCAGGCCGACTCCGCCTCGCTCGGGCCGTTCACGATCCGCGCCCGGGTCGCATCCACCTTCGACTCGATCCAGCCCATCGAAGCGGTCCTCCATCACTCGCGCGACGGCGGCGTGCGATTCACCGAGGTCCCCATGACCCTCGGAGGCGACGGCTCCTTCGAGGCCGCGATCCCCGAGCAGCTTCCCGCGACGACGGTGCGCTATTTCATCGAGGCCCGGGGGGCGGGCGGAGTGCGGGCTGTTTTCCCTCCGGGGGCTCCGGAGGACGAGACGATCGTGTTCGCGGTGGGAGAGAGCCGAGTCGTCTTCTCGGACGGGTTCGATGGGGTGAACGCCGGGTGGACGCATGGCCTGGCCCAGGGCGGCGGCCCGGTGAACATCGACGACTGGGAGCGCGGGGCGCCGCGGGACGGCCGCGGCAGCCCGTTTCTCTCGATCGACGCCAACCTCGTCGACGCGCCCGCCGCCTTTTCCCCACCAAATTGCTGGGGCAACGGGCTCGGGCTTCCTCCGCGAAACGAGCGCGGCTACTCGGACCGTTCCTCGAACTTCCTCCTTTCGCCCCCTATCGATTGCACCGGGCGGCGGGGGATCCACCTGCGGCTGCGCCGCTGGCTCACCGCCGAGAGGTCCGACCGCGCCAAGATCTTCGTCGGCGACGCGCTCGTCTACGAGTCGCCGAGCCACCGGGACATCCTCGATACCGGCTGGCGCGCGATCGACATCGACATCGCCCGCCTCGCCGACGGCCGTGCCGGCGTGCGGATCCGCTTCGAGCTGACGACGAACGCTTCCGTGACGGCGGGGGGCTGGACCATCGATGATGTCGTCCTCATCTCGACCGGGGTGCCTCCGGTCGAGCGACCGGAGCTGACGGCGCTCGTGCCCTCGATCGCGTTCAAGGGCGGCGGCGGGCCCTTCGAGCTGCGCGGATCGGGTTTCACGACGGCGGAGGACACGCGTCTCACGTTCGCCTCCGTCCCCGCAACGGACTTCCAGATCGACAGCCCCGGCCTCATCACCGGCCGCCTGCCCGCCGCGGTCGCCGGGCCGGTCCTCGTCGCGCTCGAGAATTCGGGCGGCGCGGCGTCTCTCTCGAATGCGCTCACCTACTACGACCTCCCCGTCCTGACCCAGATCGTTCCCGAAAAGAGCCCGCTCGCCGGCGGGGAAAACGTTACGATCTTCGGCAACTACTTCACCGAGGGCGATGTCTTCATCGGCGGGAAGTCGGCCGGCCCGGTCGACCCGCTCAGCTCCGAGATCCTCGTCGGTTCGATCCCGCCGGGCGACGACATCGGCGCCGTCGATGTCGTGATCCGGAGTGAATTCGGGGAATCCCGCTTCCCGCGCGCCTTCACGTACGTCGAGGAGCCGGTTTTGACAGCGGTGGAGCCCTCCCGCGGCCCCGTGGGCGGCGGGACGAGCTTCACCCTGCGCGGGCGCTTCTTTCCGAGCGATGCCGGCGGTGTTCGCGTCGAGTTCGGCGGCCGGCAGGCGTTGTTTTCGGTGCGGAGGCGGACCGAGATCGCGGGAGTCCTTCCGGCGGGAGAGGGGGCCGGGCCGGTCGAGGTGAAGGTCGCCACGCCCGGCGGAACCGCAACCTTACCGGGCGGTTTCGAGTACATCGAGGGCCCCGCACCCGCCTTCCTGCGGGGCGACGTCGACCTCGACGGATCTCGGCAGATCACCGATCCGATCGCGCTCCTCGATTACCTCTTCCTTGGTGGGCTTGAGCCGAGTTGCCACGATGCCGCCGACGCGACCGACGATGGCGCCCTCGACCTCGCCGATGCCGTGGCGATCCTTGCCTACCTCTTCACGGGCGGCAGCCCACTCCCGCCACCGCTGGCCGCCGCGGGTCCCGACCCGACCCCCGATGCGTTGAGCTGCGACCGAGGAGCCTGATCCGGGGAGGAGATCGAAGCACTGCATAGAAATTAGGTAACCGTTCACCACCCGGGGTCAATCCATCGCGGATGAAGCTCGCCCGAGCGGAGCCTCGTCCGCCTCCTGGGCGAATCGCGGGCGGCTTATCCGCTCGCCGAGAACGCGGCGATGAAGCCGACCGCGGCCACGGGCCATGCAGCGAAGGGAAATATCACACGGCGGCTTATCGCCGCCGAACGGTTACGAAATTAGAAGGATCACCACGGAGGCCCCGAGGCACAGAGACGGGGCGGGAGAACGACGTTCAGGACCCTCCGACTCGGTCCAAGTTCGACCGGCACCCGTGATGAGCGAAGTCGCTCGGTCGGCGTGACAGTCTGAGATTTCTTGGTTCCTCCGTGTCTCCGTGACTCGGTGGTGAAATTCCGCTGGGTTCGAGCTCAGCGAACTGCGAACTCGCGCCGGAGGCCTGCCCGTCCGACCTGGACCGTGTAAGCCTTCCCATCGGGCGCGACGGAGATCGAGACCGGCTCGCCGGCACAATCCGGTTCGCTGTTGGCGATGTGGGCCGGCGGAGCGTTGTCCTCCGGCCCCGTCGTGGCGTTTCGGTGGAGCTGGAAGACGGCTTCGATGCCGGGAAGCGACTTCAATGTGGCGAAAACCGATTTGGCTCCACCCTTGCGCGGGCCGTTGTTCACGACGGCGACGCGCGGGCTCACGGCACGCACGAGGGCCGGGTTATTGCTCTGGTCGAGGCCGTGATGCGTGACCTGATAGACATCGACGGCGCCGATGCGGTTCTTGGGACAGACGAGCCGGTGCTCGACGTTCCACGTGAGGTCGCCGAGGTCGAGGAAGTCGAATTCGCCGAATCTCAGGACGAAGCCGAGGCTCTTGGCGTTGTCGCTCGAGTCGATCGGCCGCGAAGGATGCTCGGCGCACGGAGGTGATGGCGGCGGCAAGGAGTCGCCCTCCCCTTCAAGGCGGCTGTTGGCGACGATGCAGCGGAGGCTCAGCGCAGGGCCGCCCGAGAGGCTCTTCAGCGGGATCGCATCGCCCGGTTTGAGGACCTTCGACTTCTCGCGGGAGGCCTTCTTGTAGGCTTCGCGGAGCTTGGAGTCGAGGCCCGGATCCGGCGGAGGCTCGAATCCGCGGTCGTAGAAATTTTCGACGGGGATCAACTCGGTGAGGCGGCCGATCCCCCCCACGTGGTCGTTGTGCCAGTGCGTCGTCGCGTAGTGGTCGATCCGCACGAGCCCTGCTGTTTCCTTGGCCGTGCGGTGGATCCGCCCCGGGTCGCGCTCGCCGGGGTTGCCCGAGTCGATGAGGACGGACTCACCCGCCGGCGTCACGATGAGAGTCGCAGCGCCGCCTTCGGTGTCGACGAAGTAGATCGAGAGGCCTTTCCGGGTATCAACTTTGTCATCGCTTGCAAGGGCGACACAGGAAAGAGCCGCAAGGGAGAGACCCAGAATCTTCGCGCACATCGATGAAGTCCTCCGGTCGGGAAATGACCGGCCGGCATCTTGGCGGGGCCGTCGTGGGGCGTCAATACTCGCTTCCGCGCCAGTATCCGCACCCGGAACCGCTGCGGCATCCGGAGCCGGGTCAGTGGGTGAATCGCCAGAGCATCGCCGCGACGCGATCGAGAAGATGGAACGACTTCGCGCGGCGCTCCGAATCGAGGTCGCCCAAGGCTGCGGCCAATCGGAGTGCGGCACGGACCTCGTCGGCGCTGCCCGAGGCGATGCGCCAGTGATTGAGGCGGTCTCTGCCGACTCTTTGCCGGCCTTCCGCGAGATTCAAAACCAAATTTGTGGCGGCCCGCCGGATCTGATCGAGGAGCTGAGGATCGCGGCACCGGATGCGGCAGCCGATGCGGAAGCGGTTGCGGCAGCGGACCCCAATCCCACCTTCTCTCTCCCGCCCTTCGGCGACTTCGCTACAATCTCCTCGTCATGGACGACCCCAACATCACCGTTCGCGAGGCGCGTCTGGACGATTCCGAGATCATCGCCCGATTCAACGAAGCAATGGCGCTCGAGACGGAGGGCGTGCGGCTCGAGTCCGCCACGATCCGAGCTGGGGTCGCCTCGGTGTTCGCCGACCCTTCCCGCGGGCGGTACTTCGTCGCCGAGCGTGGTGGCGAAGTCGCCGGTGTGCTCCTCATCACGTACGAATGGAGCGACTGGCGAAACGGGACCTTTATCTGGCTCCAGAGCGTGTACGTGGACCCTTCGCATCGCCGGTGCGGCGTCTTCTCGGGCCTGTTTCGCCGGGTCGAGCGGCTTGCGGCTTCGCCCGGCCGCTGCGGCCTGCGACTCTATATGGACTCGCGCAACGAGCCCGCGCGCCGCACCTACGAGCGGCTGGGGCTCGCTCACGGTCACTACATTGTGTTCGAGAGCCGCGACCGGCTCCGTCACAGGTGAGTCAGCTTTGGCACCTCTTAGTTCGAGTTTTGCACTTTCCGCCAGCCAGGCCGGCTGGCGCCTCTGGGCAGCCGCGGCCGCGCGCCAATTCTCGATACCCCCAGCCGGCAGGACGGGTCGCACAAGAATCCGCCGGCCCCTTCGGGGGAGCGCCGGGATCGCCGATCTCTTCGTTGCTTCCCTCCGGTCGACCGCTCCGCGGCCGCCTCCGGGCACGTCTCGGAGCCGACCCAGCTTCGCTGGGTGCC
>Ga0187893_10009724_pt1 | contig 14670 bp, 9 predicted proteins | sample MA1701074metaG_FD_139574 | JGI IMG/M metagenome (GOLD analysis project Ga0187893, IMG submission 139574) | White microbial mat communities from a basaltic lava cave in the Kipuka Kanohina Cave System on the Island of Hawaii, USA - MA170107-4 metaG ...
CGCCGTGATCCACCCGCGCCGCGCGGCGCCTCGCTGCTGCGCGTGGTCTACGGAGCGGGGCTGCTCGCGCTCGGCGCGTGCCTGGGCATCGTGATCGGCTCGCTCTCCGAGACGCCGCGGCTCCTGCTGGAGCGGCTGCGCGGGCCGGTGGAGACCGTCGACGTGCCGGTGCCCGAGCAGGAGAAGGCGCGCGCGGAGCCGCCGGCCGCCCCGCTCGAGCGCTTCGGCGATCTGCAGGAGGGCCGCGCGCCGAGGTCGGCGCGCGTGGCGCCGAAGGACGTGAAGCCGCCGGCCGAGGCCGAGCCGCCGCCGCCGGCGATCCCGCCGGCCGAGCTCGATCCCGCGCCGCCGGTCGCGGCCGCGCCACCCGCGGCCGCGGCGAAACCGCCCGCGGAACGGAAGCCCGAACCCGAGCCCGCGGCGGCTGCGCCCGCGGCCAAGCCGGAAGCCGCGCCGCCGCCCGGCGCGGTCGTGCAAGTCGCGTCCTACGTCGAGCGCAAGCCGGCCGACGAGCTGGTGAAGAAGCTCGAGGGCAGCGGCTTCGACGCGTACGTGAGCCGGCCCGCGGCGGCGAACGGCCGCTTCCGCGTGCGCATCCGCCCGGCGGCGGGCGAGACCGCGGGCCAGCTCGCCACGCGCCTGCGCGGCTACGGCTTCGACACCTGGGCCACCTCGGAGTGAGCCGCGAGGCACGCTGGCTCGTGACCGGAGCGGGTGGCCAGCTCGGCCGCGCCGCGCTCGCGCTCGCGAGCGCTCACGGCGTGCGCGCGCACGGCGCGAGCCGCGCCGAGCTCGACGTCGCCGACCCCCACGCCGTGAAGTCCGCGCTCGAGCGCGTGCGCCCCGACGTGGTGCTGAACTGCGCGGCGTTCACCGCCGTCGACCGCTGCGAGACCGAGCCCGACGCCGCCGAGCGCGGCAACGCGCGCGGCCCGGCCGTGCTCGCGGCCGCCTGCGCGGGGGGGCCGCTGCTGGTCCACGTCTCGACCGACTACGTGTTCGACGGCCGCGCCTGCTCGCCGATCCCCGAGGACGCCGCCACCTCGCCCGTCAACGCCTACGGGCGCAGCAAGCTCGCGGGCGAGCGCGCGATCGAGGAGGCGGGCGGCGAGCACCTGATCGTGCGCACGCAGTGGGTGTTCGGTCCGGGCCCGAACTTCGTGCGCACGATCCTGCGCGCGGCCGGGCAGGGCGGGCCGCTGCGCGTGGTCGAGGACCAGCTCGGGCGGCCGACGTGGACGACGGCGCTCGCGCGCGCGATCTTCGCCGCGCTCGAGCGCGGCGCGCGCGGGCGGCTCCACCTGTGCTGCGAGGGCACCGCATCCTTCTTCGACTTCGCCTGTGCGATCGTCGAGTCGGGGGCGCAGCGGGGTCTGTGCCCGCGCGTCGCGGTCCACGCGATCCCGAGCCGGGAGATGCCGCGGCCGGCCGTGCGGCCGGCCTACGGCGTGCTCGGCCTGGAGCGCGCGCGCGGTCTGGGTCTCGCGCTGCCGCACTGGCGCGAGGCGCTCGAGGGCTATCTGGATGCGGAGCGGGAGGGACGCGATGCGTAGGGTACTGATCACCGGCGGCTCGGGCTTCATCGGCTCGCACCTGTGCCGGCGCTTCCTGGCCGACGGCTGGGAGGTCGTCTGCATGGACAACCTCTTGACCGGCCGGCTGCAGAACATCGAGGACCTGTTCGGCCACGATCACTTCCGCTTCGTGAAGCACGACGTCACGAGCTTCATCCACGTGCCCGGACCGCTCGACGCGGTGCTGCACTTCGCCTCGCCGGCCAGCCCGATTGACTTCGAGCGCCTGCCGATCCAGATCCTGAAGGTCGGCGCGCTCGGCACGCACAACGCGCTGGGCGTCGCGAAGGAGAAGGGCGCGCGCTTCCTGCTCGCCTCGACCTCGGAGTGCTATGGCGATCCCGAGGTGAACCCGCAGCCCGAGACCTACTGGGGCAACGTGAATCCCGTCGGCATCCGCGGCGTGTACGACGAGGCGAAGCGCTTCGCCGAGGCGATGGCAATGGCCTACCACCGCTACCACGGCGTGCAGGTGCGGATCGTGCGGATCTTCAACACCTACGGCCCGGGCATGCGCCCCGAAGACGGCCGCATGATCCCGGCCTTCTTCACCCAGGCCCTGCAGGGCAAGGACCTGACCGTGTTCGGCGACGGCAACCAGACGCGCTCGATCAACTACGTGTCGGATCTCGTCGAGGGAATCGTGCGGCTGCTCGGCTCCGATTACGTCGGGCCGGTGAACATCGGCAACCCGCAGGAGATGACGGTGCTCGAAGTCGCGCAGAGGATCGCCGCGGTCTGCGGCGTGCAGTGCAAGGTCGCCCACGGCGCGCTGCCGCCCGACGACCCCAAGCAGCGCCGGCCCGACATCTCGCTCGCCCGCCGCGTGCTGGGCTGGGAGCCGAAGGTCTCGCCCGACGAGGGCCTGCGCAAGACCCTGCCGTACTTCAAGGCCGAGCTGGAGCGCGCCACGACGTGAGCGTCCCCCGCGAGCGCATCCGCAACTTCGCGATCATCGCGCACATCGACCACGGCAAGTCGACGCTCGCGGATCGCCTGCTCGAGCTGACCGAGACGGTCGCGCTGCGCGACCGCACCGACCAGATGACCGACAGCATGGACCTGGAGCGCGAGCGCGGCATCACGATCAAGGCCCAGACCGTGCGCATGACCTACCGCGCGGCCGACGGCCAGGCCTACGTGCTGAACCTGATCGACACGCCCGGCCACGTCGACTTCCACTACGAGGTGTCGCGCTCGCTGGCGGCCTGCGAGGGGGCGCTCCTGATCGTCGACGCCGCCCAGGGCGTCGAGGCGCAGACCGTGGCCAACGCGGAGCTCGCCGTCGCCGCCGGGCTCGAGATCATCCCCGTGGTCAACAAGATCGACCTGCCCAACGCCGACCTCGAGCGCGCGGTGCGCGAGATCGAGGACATCGTCGGCATCCCCGCGGACGAGGCGCTGCCCGTGTCGGCGAAGACCGGGCAGGGCGTGGCCGCGATCCTCGAGGCGATCGTGGCGAAGATCCCGCCCCCGAAGGGCCAGCCGGACGCGCCGCTGCGTGGGCTGATCTTCGACAGCTGGTACGACCCGTTCCTGGGCGCGACCATGCTGGTCCGGGTGGTGGACGGCCAGCTCCAGAAGCGCTCGCGCGTCCGCCTGCACTCGACCGGCCGCGAGCACGACGTGACGCTGCTCGGTGTTCCCCAGCTGCGCGTGAACGCGATCGAGTCGATCGGCGCGGGCGAGGTCGGGGTGGTCGCGGCCAGCATCCGCGATCCCAAGGCCGTGCGCATCGGTGACACGCTGACCGACGCCGCGCGCCCGTCCGCGGACCCGCTGCCCGGCTTCAAGCCGATGCAGCCGATGGTCTGGAGCGGCCTGTACCCGGCCGAGCCCGGCAGCTACGAGGCGCTGCGCGCGGCGCTCGAGAAGCTGCAGCTCAACGACTCGTCCATGACCTCGGAGCCCGAGACCAGCGGCGCGCTCGGCTTCGGCTTCCGCTGCGGGTACCTCGGGCTCCTGCACATGGAGATCGCCCAGGAGCGGCTCGAGCGCGAGTTCGGCCTCGACCTGATCATCACCGCGCCGACCGTCGTGTACCGCGTGCTGAAGACCGACGGCGGCGAGATCGAGCTGCACCGCCCGAGCGACCTGCCCGACCCGAACGAGATCGAGGAGATCCGCGAGCCGCGCATCCTGGCGCAGATCCACTTGCCGACGCCCTACCTGGGGCCGGTGCTGCAGCTGTGCGAGGAGCGCCGCGGCATCCAGCGCGACCTGATCGTGCACAGCGACCGGCGCGCGGTGCTGCGCTACGACCTGCCGCTGGCCGAGGTCGCGGTCGACTTCTACGACCGGCTCAAGTCCGTGAGCCGCGGCTACGCCTCGATGAACTACGACCTGATCGGCTTCGCGCCCGAGGACCTGGTCAAGGTCGACGTGCTGGTGAACTCCGACCCGGTCGACGCGCTCTCCGTGATCGTGCACCGCGACTCCGCCTACCACCGCGGCCTGGCGCTGATCGCGAAGATGAAGACCCACATCCCGCGCCAGATGTACGAGGTCGCGCTGCAGGCCGCGATCGGCACCAAGATCGTCGCCCGCGTGAGCGTGAAGGCGCTGCGCAAGAACGTCACCGCGAAGTGTTACGGTGGCGACATCACGCGCAAGAAAAAGCTGCTCGAGAAGCAGAAGGAAGGCAAGAAGCGCATGAAGCAGATCGGGCGCGTCGAGATCCCGCAGGCGGCCTTCCTGGCCGTGCTGTCGAGCGACGAGTAGGCGCCCGCGCGTGGCCAGGTCCGACAGCGAGCCCGAGCAGGCGGCCGCACCCGCCAAGCCGCGCTTCGAGACCCTGCGCGCGGTGTTCTGGGCGGCGCTGATCGCGCTCGCGATCCGCTCGTTCGTGGTCGAGCCGTTCAAGATCCCCTCGGGCTCGATGATCCCGACGCTGCTGGTCGGCGACTACGTGCTGGTCAACAAGTTCGCCTACGGCGTGCGGCTGCCGATCACGGGCCAGCTCCTGTTCGGCGAGAGCGCGCCCGCGCGCGGCGACGTGGTGGTGTTCCGCTGGCCGGACGATCCGAGCCAGGACTACATCAAGCGCGTGATCGGGCTGCCCGGCGACCGGATCCAGATCAGCGACCGGCGGCTGTGGCTGAACGGGCAGATCGTCGACCGCATCGACGAGGGCGAGTACGTCTTCCCGCCCAACGAGCCGGGCGCGCCGGGCGTCGCCGAGCGCTATCTCGAGCGCAACCCGGACGGCGTGGAGTACACCACCCTGCAGGCGCGCGGCGAGGCCGTCGGCCTGGCCGACCGGCGCGGCCCCTGGGTCGTCCCCGAGGACCGCTACTTCATGATGGGCGACAACCGCGACAACTCGCGCGACAGCCGGCTGTGGGAGAACCCGTTCGTCTCCCCCGAGCAGATCAAAGGCAAAGCCTTCATGATCCACTGGTCCTGGCTGGTCGCGTCCGCCGACCAGGCGCCGCGCAGCTTCATCGGCGACCTGTTCTTCACGCTCTGGCGCGTGGTGACCTTCCAGGTCGAGGAGATCCGCTGGGGGCGCATCGGCCGGTCCGTCGACGGCCTCGCGGATTGACGCTCCCGGACGCCTCCGATAGGCTTCGCGCCGACTCCTTTTAATCCCATCCCGTGAGGTGGGCAAAGGCGCGCATGAGCAACCCCGACTCCGGCCACTCCGGGCACAAGTACGAACGCGCGGTCGAGCGCGAGAACGAGCGAGAGCTCGCCCGGGGACGCGTCGTCCTCGACGCCGCCGGCATCCAGCGCGCCACCACGCGCATCGCGCACGAGATCCTGGAGCGCGACGCGGACGTCTCGGACCTGGTGATCGTCGCGATCGTGCGCGGCGGCGAGCCGGTCGCGAAGCTCGTGTGCGCGCAGCTCGAGGCGCTCGCCAAGCACGCGGTGCCGCTCGGCGCGCTCGACATCACGCTCTACCGCGACGACGTGGTCGCGCGCGGCGTGCGCCCCATGCCGCGCCCGACCCGCATGCCGTTCTCGGTCGACGGCAAGCGCGTGGTGCTGGTCGACGACGTGATGTTCACCGGCCGCACGATCCGCGCGGCCATGGACGCCGTGCTCGATTTCGGCCGGCCGGCTGCGATCCAGGTGGCGACCCTGGTCGACCGCGGCCACCGCGAGCTGCCGATCAAGGTCGACTTCGTGGGCAAGAACATCCCGACCGCGCGCGCGGAACGCGTCGTGCTGCGCAAGCGCGCGGACGGAGAGCTCGAGGTGGTGATCGTATGAGACACCTGCTGGGGATCGAGTCGATGAGCCGGGACGAGATCGAGCGCGTGCTCGAGACCTCGGAGGCCATGCTCGAGATCTCGCAGCGCGAGATCAAGCGCGTGCCGACCCTGCGCGGCCGCACCGTGATCAACGTGTTCCTGGAGTCGTCGACGCGCACGCGCGTGTCGTTCGAGATCGCCGCCAAGCGGCTCTCGGCGGACGCGATCAACGTCACGCGCGCCGGCTCGAGCCTGTCGAAGGCGGAGACGCTGGCGGACATGGCGCGCAACCTCGCGGCCATGAGCGCCGACGTGCTGGTGGTGCGCGACTCGGTGGCCGGCGTGCCGCACATGCTGGCCGAGCGCGTCCGCGTGCCGGTCGTGAACGCCGGCGACGGCTGCCACGAGCACCCGACCCAGGCGCTGCTCGACGCGTTCACGCTGCGCCAGTCGCTCGGCTCGCTCGAGGGGCGCGTGATCGCGATCGTGGGCGACATCTCGCACAGCCGCGTGGCGCGCTCCGACATCTACTGCTTCACCAAGCTCGGCGCCGAGGTGCGGGTGGCCGCGCCGCCGACCATGATGCCCGCGGGCATCGAGGCGCTGGGCGTGAAGCCGTGCTTCTCGATGCAGGAGGCGCTGCCCGGCGCCGACGTGGTGGTCATGCTGCGCATCCAGCAGGAGCGCCTGGCCGGCGCGCTGTTCCCGTCGGTGCGCGAGTACGCGGGCACATTCGGCCTGAACGCGCGCACGCTCGCGCTCGCCAAGCCCGACGCGATCGTGCTGCACCCGGGCCCGATCAACCGCGGCGTCGAGATCGCGAGCGACATCGCCGACGCCGAGCCGTCGCGGATCCTGGACCAGGTCACGAACGGCGTGGCCGTGCGCATGGCCGTGCTCTACCTGCTGACCGGAGGGGCGTCGTGAGGGTGCGGATCGCCAACGCGCGCCTGCTCGATCCCGCGAGCGGCCGCGACGAGCAGGGCTCGCTCGACGTCGTCGACGGCCGGATCGCGTCGGTGGGCAACGCAGACGCGGCGGACGGGGTTCCGGACCAGGTGATCGAGGCGAACGGGCTCTGGCTCGCGCCGGGCCTGGTCGACCTGCACACGCACCTGCGCGAGCCCGGGCAGGAGTACAAGGAAGACATCGAGACCGGCACGCGCGCCGCCGCGGCCGGCGGCTACACGCTGGTGTGCTGCATGGCGAACACCGATCCCGTGAACGACAGCCCGGCGGTGACCGAGTACATCCAGCGCCGCGCGCGCGAGTCCGCGAGCGTGCGCGTGCGCGTGATCGCCGCGGCCACGCAAGGTCTGCGCGGCGAGATCATGTCGGAGATGGCGGGCCTGGCCGGCGCCGGCGCGGTGGCGTTCTCGGACGACGGCTCGGTGATCATGGACGCGGCCGTGATGCGGCGCGTGCTCGAGTACGCGCGCGGGATCGGCCGGCCGGTGATCGCGCACTGCGAGGACCTGAACCTGCGCGGCTCGGGCGTCGTGCACGAGGGCGCGCACGCGAGCTGCTGCGGGCTGCCGAGCTCGCCCGGCGAGGCCGAGACCGTGATGGTCGCGCGCGACCTCGAACTCGCGCGGCTGACCGGGGCGCACCTGCACGTCGCGCACGTGTCGGCCGCGCGCTCGGTCGAGCTGATCCGCGACGCCAAGGCCGCGGGCGTGCGCGTCACCGCCGAGGTCACGCCGCACCACCTGCTGCTGACCGACGAGGCGATCCGCGGCTACGACACGAACAAGAAGATGGCCCCGCCGCTGCGCACCGCGCGCGACCGCGAGGCGCTGCGCGCCGGGCTCGCGGACGGCACGCTCGACTGCATCGCCACCGACCACGCGCCGCACGCGCACTACGAGAAGGACGTCGAGTTCACCGCCGCGCCGTTCGGCGTCGTCGGGCTCGAGACCGCGCTCGCGGCCGGGCTCGAGCTGGTGCGCGAGGACCTGCTCTCGCCGCTCGCGCTGATCGACCGCATGTCCACGCGGCCGGCGCGCGCGTTCGGCATGGGCGGCGGCACGCTCGAGGTCGGCGCGCCCGCGGACCTGGTGCTGATCGATCCCGAGCGCGCGTTCAAGGTCGAGCCGACCGGGCTCGAGTCGCGCTCCAAGAACTCGGCGTTCCTCGGCCGCGAGCTGCGCGGCCGGGCGCTGCGCACCTGGGTCGGCGGCCGGCTCGCCTTCGCACTGGACGAGGAGCTCTCCTGATGGCTGCGGCAAACGATCGAGCGGTACTCGTCCTTTCCGACGGAACGGTCTACGAAGGCACGGCTTTCGGCGCGCGCGTCGAGGGCGCCGGCGAGGTCGTCTTCCACACCGGCATGACCGGCTACCAGGAGATCCTGACCGACCCGTCCTACGCCGGGCAGATCATCTGCATGACCTATCCCGAGATCGGGAACACCGGCTGCAACCCCGAGGACGACGAGAGCCGCGGCGTGTTCCTGTCCGGCTTCGTGGTGCGCGACCACGTCGACTTCCCGTCCAACTGGCGCAGCCGCGAGTCGCTGCAGCAGTTCCTCAGCCGGCACGAGATCCCCGGCGTGTCCGGCATCGACACGCGCGCGCTGGTGCGGCGCCTGACCCGCGAGGGCGCGATGAACGGCCTGATCGCGCAGGCGCCGTTCTCGCTCGACGAGCTGAAGAAGCGCGCGGCCGCGCTGCCGTCCATGGCGGGGCTGAATCTCGTCGACGGCGTCACCTGCACGGAGCCGTACGAGTTCCGCGAGGGCACGAAGTGGTCGCTCGAGCAGCCGGCCGGCGGCAAGCGCTACCGCGTCGTCGCCTACGACTACGGCATCAAGCGCAACATCCTGCACGAGCTCGTGAACGCGGGCTTCGACGTGACCGTGGTGCCGGCCGCCACGCCCGCGAAGGACGTGCTGGCGCGGAAGCCCGACGGCGTGTTCCTGTCCAACGGCCCGGGCGATCCCGCGGCGGTGACGTACGCGATCCCGATCGTGCGCGACCTGGTGAAAGCGCGCGTGCCGCTGTTCGGCATCTGCCTCGGCCACCAGATCCTCGGCCTCGCGCTCGGCGGCACCACGAAGAAGCTGCGCTTCGGGCACCACGGCGCGAACCAGCCGGAGCGCGACGAGCAGACCCGGCGCGTGGTGATCGCCTCCGAGAACCACGGCTTCGCCGTCGACGCGGCCGCGCTGGCCAAGGCCGAGGACGTCGAGGTCACGCACGTGAACCTGAACGACAACACGGTCGAGGGCCTGCGCCACCGCACGCTGCCGCTGTTCTCGGTCCAGTACCACCCGGAGGCGTCGCCCGGCCCGCACGACGCCGCCTACCTGTTCCGCCGCTTCCGCGCGCTCGTGGAGTCGCACCATGCCTAAGGATCCCAGCTTGCGAAAAGTCCTCCTGATCGGCGCGGGTCCGATCGTGATCGGGCAGGGCTGCGAGTTCGACTACTCGGGCACGCAGGCCTGCAAGGCGCTGTCCGAGGAAGGCATCGAGGTGGTGCTGGTGAACTCCAACCCCGCCACGATCATGACCGACCCGGAGTTCGCCGCCCGCACCTACGTCGAGCCGATCACGCCCGACACCGTCGCGCGTATCCTCGAGCTCGAGCGGCCCGACGCGGTGCTGCCGACGCTCGGCGGCCAGACGGCGCTGAACGTCGCGATCGCGCTGGCCGAGGACGGTGTGCTCGAGCGGCTCGGCATCCGCCTGATCGGCGCGCAGCTGCCCTCGATCCTGATGGCTGAGGACCGCTCGAAATTCCGCCAGGCCATGCAGGAGATCGGCCTGCGCACGCCGCGCTCGGTCTACGTCACCGACCAGGAGCAGGCCAAGGCCGTGCTCGAGGAGATCGGGCTGCCGGCGATCATCCGGCCGAGCTTCACGCTGGGCGGGTCGGGCGGCTCGATCGCTGAGACGGCGGAGGCTTTCGAGGAAAAGCTCGCCTGGGGCTTGCACCTCTCGCCGCGCGGCGAGGTGCTGGTCGAGGAGTCCGTGCTCGGCTGGAAGGAGTTCGAGCTCGAGGTGATGCGCGACAAGGCGGACAACGTCGTGATCATCTGCTCGATCGAGAACTTCGATCCGATGGGCGTGCACACCGGCGACTCGATCACGGTCGCGCCCGCGCAGACGCTGACCGACAAGGAATACCAGCGCATGCGTGACGCCGCGATCGCGATCATCCGCAAGATCGGGGTCGAGACCGGCGGCTCGAACATCCAGTTCGCGGTGAACCCGGCGAACGGCGACATGACCGTGATCGAGATGAACCCGCGCGTGTCGCGCAGCTCCGCGCTGGCCAGCAAGGCGACCGGCTTCCCGATCGCGAAGATCGCCGCCAAGCTCGCGATCGGCTACACGCTGGACGAGATCCCGAACGACATCACGCGCTCCACGCCGGCGAGCTTCGAGCCGACGATCGACTACGTGGTGACCAAGATCCCGCGCTTCACGTTCGAGAAGTTCCCGCAGGCCGACGCGCGCCTCGGCGTGCAGATGAAGTCGGTCGGCGAGGTGATGGCGATCGGGCGCACGTTCCGCGAGTCGCTGCAGAAGGGCATCCGCTCGCTCGAGATCGACCGCTACGGCTTCGACGAGCTCGCGGCCGACGACGCCGAGCTCGACAAGCTCCTGCGCGAGCCAGGCCCGAACCGGCTGTGGGCGGTGGGCGAGGCCTTCCGGCGCGGCCGCACGCTCGAGCAGGTGAACGCGGCCACCGCGATCGACCCGTGGTTCCTGTGGCACGTCGCGGCGCTGATCGCCGAGGAGGCGCGCTTCGAGGATCCCGCGACGCGCGACCTCGCGCGCGCCAAGCGCGCCGGCTTCTCCGACCGGCGGCTCGCCAAGCTCGTCGGCACGACGGAGGACGCGATCCGCGCCGAGCGCCACCGCAAGGGCATCGCGCCGGTCTACAAGCGCGTCGACACCTGCGGCGCGGAGTTCGAGGCCAACACGCCGTACATGTACTCCGCCTACGACCAGGAGTGCGAGGCGCGTCCGTCCACGACCCGGAAGGTCATCATCCTGGGCGGTGGACCGAACCGGATCGGGCAGGGCATCGAGTTCGACTACTGCTGCGTGCACGGGCTGATGGGTCTGGCCAAGGACGGCTTCGAGACCATCATGGTGAACTGCAACCCGGAGACGGTCTCGACCGACTACGACTCGAGCGACCGGCTGTACTTCGAGCCGCTCACGCTCGAGGACGTGCTCGCGATCGTGGCGGTCGAGAAGCCCGAGGGCGTGATCGTGCAGTTCGGCGGCCAGACGCCGCTGCGCCTCGCGGTGCCGCTCGAGCGCGCGGGCGTGCCGATCATCGGCACCACGCCCGACGCGATCGACCGCGCCGAGGACCGCGAGCGCTTCGCCGCCCTGCTCACCAAGCTCGGCCTGCGCCAGACCGAGAACGGCACCGCGCGCAGCGTCGCCGCCGCCAAGGACCTGGCCGAGCGGATCGGCTACCCCGTGCTCGTGCGGCCCTCGTACGTGCTCGGCGGCCGCGCCATGCAGATCGTGCACGACACGCCGCAGCTCGAGACCTACATGCGCGAGGCGGTGCAGGTCTCGCCCGAGCACCCGGTGCTGGTCGACCGCTTCCTCGCCAACGCGATCGAGGTCGACGTCGACGCGCTGTGCGACGGCAAGCAGGCGGTGATCGCCGGGATCATGGAGCACATCGAGGAGGCGGGCATCCACTCCGGCGACTCGGCCTGCTCGCTGCCGCCCTACAGCCTGCCGCGCTACCTGATCGACGAGATCGAGCAGGCGACGCGCGCGCTCGCGCTCGAGCTCGGCGTCGTGGGTCTGATGAACGTGCAGTTCGCGGTCGCGGACGAGACCGTGTACGTGCTCGAGGTGAATCCGCGCGCGTCGCGCACGGTGCCGTTCGTGTCCAAGGCGATCGGCCGCCCGATCGCGCAGATCGCCGCGCGCGTGATGGCCGGCAAGACGCTCGCCGAGCTCGGCTACACGAGCGAGATCGTGCCCCCGCACGTGTCCGTGAAGGAGGCCGTGTTCCCGTTCGTGAAGTTCCCGGGCGTCGACACGCTGCTCGGCCCCGAGATGAAGAGCACCGGCGAGGTGATGGGCATCGACCGCGAGTTCGGGCGCGCCTACGCGAAGGCGCAGCGCGGCGCGGGCATGGACCTGCCCACGCGCGGGACGGTGCTGGTCTCGCTGCGGGACGAGGACAAAGCCGCGGGGGCGGGGGCGCTGCGCGTGCTGCAGGAGGAGGGCTTCAAACTGGTCGCGACCAGCGGCACGGCCGCCTACATGCGCGAGCGCGGGCTCGACGTGCAGCCGATCTCGAAGGTGCGCGAGGTGCGCGACGGCCAGCCGCACACCGGCACGCTGATCTCGAGCGGGGAGGTGAGCCTGGTGATCGCGACGACGCGGATCGGCGACGCCGCCGCGGTGCGCGACTCCGCGGCCATGCGCCGCACCGCGCTCGAGGCGGGCGTCCCGTACTTCACCACCGTCGCGGGCGCGCGCGCGGCCGCGGCGGCGATCCGCGCGCTGCGCGCCGGCGAGGTGCAGCCGATCGCGCTCCAGGACCTGCACACCGTGTAGCGATGGAGCGCGTGTCGCGATGACTGGCGTTCCGGAATGACGAGCTTCCGCGAAGCCGCCGCAGCGATCCGCGCTCCGCTCGAGTTCGCGCTGCGCGGGGACGAGGCCGCGGCGCGCGTGCGCGCGCTCGAGCCCACGCTGCGCGGCGCGCTCGAGGCGGCCGCCGAGCTGTGGATCCCGCCCGAGGCGCGCAAGCGCCTGGCGGAGGCGCGCGAGCAGATCGGCGCCCCGCTCGATCCCGAGCGGCTCGCCGCGATCGCGAAGCGGCTCGCGCCGCTCCTCGACCCCGGCTACCCGACGCGCATGCTCGAAGCGCCCGCGTCGCGCGTGCCGGGCATCGGGCCCAAGACCGCGCAGGCGTTCGCGCGCAAGGAGATCGCGACGGTCGAGGACCTGCTCTTCTTCCTGCCGCGCGCTTACGAGGACCGGCGCGCGATCGTCCCGATCGACCAGCTCGAGGTCGGCCGCCCGGCCTGCTTCGTCGGCACGGTTACGCGCTCCGGTGTCGTGCCGCTGCGCAACGGCCGGCGCTTCTTCGAGGCGATCGTCTCCGACGGCACGGCCGCGGTGCAGCTCAAGTGGTTCCGGGGCGCCCAGCACTTCGAGAACCGGCTCGCGCCCGGCACGCGCGTGCTGGTCGCGGGCGACGTGCGCCGCTTCCGCTACGCGAAGGAGCTGCACCACCCGGACGTCGAGACGCTCTCCGCCGAGACCGGCGCGGGCGAGCTGCCGCGCATCGTGGCGAGCTACAGCGCGGTCGAGGGCATCGCGCCGCGCAGCGTGCGGCGCATGATCGAATCCGCGCTGCGCTGCGCCGCCGACCTGGTCGACGGCTGGCTGCCGGAGGCGACCGTCGCCGAGCTCGGCCTGGCGGAGATCGGCGCCGCCCTGCGCGAGGTGCACCTGCCCGGCACGCAGCTCGACCCCGAGGCGCTGCGCGAGCGGCGCACGCCCTACCACCTGCGCCTGGTCGCGGAGGAGCTCTACCTGCTGCAGCTCGGGCTGGAGCAGCGCAAGGCCGCGCTCGCGCGCCGCCGCACGCCGCCGCTCGCGATCGACGACGCGGCCGAGGCCGAGGCGCGCGCCGCCCTGCCTTTCGCGCTGACCCCCGACCAGCAGCGCGCCTGGGCGGAGATCCGCGCCGATCTCGCGCGCCCGACGCCGATGAACCGCATGCTGATCGGCGACGTCGGCACCGGCAAGACCGTGCTCGCGGTGCTGGCCGCGCGCGCGGCGCACGCCTCGGGACGCACGACCGCGGTGCTCGCGCCGACCGAGCTGCTCGCCGAGCAGCACCTGCGCACGTTCGCGCGCCTGGGCTCGGCGCTCGGCCTGCGCACCGCTCTGCTCACCGGCGCGACGCCCGTCGCCGAGCGCCGCGCGCTCGCGCGCTGGCTGGCCGACGGCTCGGTCGCGATCGTGGTCGGCACCCACGCGCTGTTCTCCGACTCGGTCGAGCTGCCGCGGCTCGGCCTGGTCGTGATCGACGAGCAGCACCGCTTCGGCGTCGGGCAGCGTCGCGCGCTGACACAGAAAGCGGACAGCCCGCACCTGCTCGCCATGTCCGCCACGCCGATCCCGCGCTCGCTCGCGCTCACGGTGTTCGGCGACCTCGAGCACTCGACGCTGCGCGAGCGCCCGCGCGGCCGGCCGCCGGTCGCGACGCGCGTGGTCGGGCCTTCCGCGGGCCGCGAGGTGATGGCCGCGCTACGCGAGACGCTCGCGCGCGAGGAGCAAGTGTTCGTCGTCTATCCGCTGGTGGAGGAGTCCGAGAAGCAGGACCTGAAGGACGCCACGCGCGGCTTCGAGCGGCTGTGCAAGGCGCTGCCCGGCGTGCCGGCAGCCCTGGTCCACGGCCGGCTGGACGCGCGCGACCGCTCGCGTGCGATGGCGGACTTCGCGGCCGGCCGCGTGCGCGTGCTGGTCGCGACGACCGTGATCGAGGTCGGCGTCGACGTGCCGAGCGCGACGCTCCTGATCGTGCAGCACGCGGAGCGCTTCGGCCTGGCGCAGCTGCACCAGCTGCGCGGCCGGGTGGGGCGGGGCGAGCGCCCCGGCCGCGCGCTCCTGATCGCCGATCCGACCACCCCCGAGGGCGCGCAGCGGCTCGCGATCCTGGAGCGCAGCGACTCGGGCTTCGAGATCGCGGAGGAGGATCTGCGCATCCGCGGCGCGGGGGAGTGGCTCGGCACCCGCCAGGCCGGCCACCTGCCCGAGCTGCGGCTGGCCGACCTGGTGCGCCACGCCGACACGCTCGAAGCCGTGCGCAAAGCCGCCGCCCGCCTGCTGCAGGCCGACCCCGGCCTGCGCTCCCGGCCCGCCCTCGCCGCCGCCATCGAACGCCGCTGGGGC
>Ga0187893_10009726_pt1 | contig 14666 bp, 18 predicted proteins | sample MA1701074metaG_FD_139574 | JGI IMG/M metagenome (GOLD analysis project Ga0187893, IMG submission 139574) | White microbial mat communities from a basaltic lava cave in the Kipuka Kanohina Cave System on the Island of Hawaii, USA - MA170107-4 metaG ...
CCGAGCACGACGAGCAGGCGCAGGCGATCCTGCTCTCGCCCTCGGCGTCCCTGCTCGACGCGGTCGAGCGCGCGATGGCGCGGCTCCTGCCCGCGATGCCGCGGCGCAGGATCATCGCGGCGTCGCTCGCGCGCCGCGGCGCGCTGATCCGGACGCGCAGCCTCGCCGAGGCCTGCGCGATCGCCGATCGCATCGCGCCCGAGCACCTCGAGCTCGCGGTGGCGCGGCCGCGCGCGCTGCTGCCGCGGCTGCGCCACGTCGGCGCCGTGTTCCTCGGCGGCTGGAGCTCGGAGGCGATCGGCGACTACTGCGCCGGGCCGAACCATGTCCTGCCGACCGCCGGCAGCGCGCGCTTCTCCTCGCCGCTCGGGGTCTACGACTTCCAGAAGCGCTCGAGCGTCATCCAGGTCTCGCGGCGCGGCGCTCGCTCGCTCGGGCGCCTGGCGTCGCGGCTGGCGCGCGGCGAGGGCTTCATCGCGCACGCCCGCGCCGCGGAGCTGCGGCTGTGAGCGCCGCCTCGAAGGTGATCCGGCCGGAGGTCCAGGCGATGCACGCCTACCCCGTGGCCGACGCCACCGGCATGGTCAAGCTCGACGTCATGGAGAGCCCCTACGGCCTGCCGCCCGAGCTCGCCGCCGAGGTGGGGCAGATCGTCGCGGGGCTCGCGCTCAACCGCTACCCGGTGCCGAGCGCGCGCCGGCTGCGCGCGCTGATCCGCGAGGTGATGCAGGTCCCCGCGGGCTGCGACGTGCTGCTTGGCAACGGCTCGGACGAGTGCATCCAGTACATCACCGCGGCGGTGGCGCGCGAGGGCGCGGTGGTGATGGCGCCCGCGCCCTCGTTCGCGATGTTCTCGATCTACGCGCTGTTCTACCGCGTGCGCTTCGCCGCGGTGCCGCTGCGCGCGGACTTCACGCTCGACGCCGAGGCCTTCCTCGCGGCGATGGCACGCGAGCAGCCGGCCCTCGTCTGGATCGCCTTGCCGAACAACCCCACCGGCAACTCCTTCCCGGTCGCCGACATCGAGCGCATCCTCGCCGCCGCGCCCGGGCTGGTGGTGATCGACGAGGCCTACCAGCCCTTCGCCGGGGTGACCTTCATGCCGCGGCTGGCCGAGTTCGAGAACCTTGCGGTGCTGCGCACCGTCTCCAAGATCGGCATGGCGGGGCTGCGCCTGGGCTACGTCTGCGCGCGGCCGGAATGGATCGAGGCGTTCAACAAGACGCGCTCGCCCTTCAACGTCAACGTGGTCACCGAGGCGGTGGCGACCAAGCTGCTCGAGAACAAGCCCGTGCTCGACGCGCAGGCGGCCAAGGTGCTCGCCGAGCGCGAGCGCCTGCGGCCGCTGCTCGAGGCGCTGCCCGGGCTCACGGTCTACCCGAGCGCAACGAACTTCTTCCTGGTGCGCGTCACCGGCGGCGAAGACGCGGCCGCGCGCGTCTTCGAGCGCCTCAGGCAGCAGGGCGTGCTGGTCAAGGATTTCGCCGGCCATCCGCAGCTCGGCCGGCACCTGCGCATCACGGTCGGCACGCCCGAGGAAAACCGTATACTGCTCACCGCGCTGCGCGAGGCGCTGGCATGAGGACTGCCGAGGTCGTCCGCGACACGAAGGAGACCAAGATCCGCGTCCGGGTGAACCTGGACGGGGCGGGCGGCGCGCGCCTCTCGACCGGGATCCCGTTCCTCGAGCACATGCTCGAGCAGCTCGCGCGCCACGCCATGCTCGACCTGGAGGTCGACGCGCAGGGCGACCTGCAGATCGACGCCCACCACACCGTCGAGGACATCGGCATCACTCTCGGCCAGGCGGTCGGCAAGGCGATCGGCGACAAGGCCGGCGTGCGCCGCTTCGGCCACGCCTACGTGCCGCTCGACGAGGCGCTGTCGCGCGTGGTGGTGGACTTCTCCGGCCGCCCCGGGCTCACCTACAACGTCGCCTTCAAGCGCGCCCTCATCGGCGAGTTCGACGCCGACCTGGTGCACGAGTTCTTCCAGGGCTTCGTCAACCACGCCCAGGTGACGCTGCACATCGACAACCTGCGCGGCGACAACGCGCACCACCAGTGCGAGACGATGTTCAAGGCGTTCGCCCGCGCCCTGCGCATGGCCGCCGAGCCCGACCCGCGCGCCGCCGGCGCGATCCCTTCGACCAAGGGCACGCTGTAGGGACCCCGTGCAGATCGCGGTCGTCGACTACGGCATGGGCAATGTCCGCTCCATGGCGAAGGCGCTCGAGCGCGTGGCGCCGCGCGCCGAGGTGCTCGTCACTGCGCGCCCCGAGGCGATCCGCGGCGCCGGGCGCGTCGTGGTCCCGGGGCAGGGCGCGATGCCCGACTGCATGCGCAGCCTCGCCGCGAGCGGGGCACGCGAGGCGGTGATCGAGGCGACCCGCGCCAAGCCCTTCCTCGGGGTCTGCATCGGCATGCAGATGCTGTTCGAGCGGGGCGAGGAGGGCGACACGCCGGGCCTCGCGCTGCTCGCCGGCGGGGTGCCGCGCTTTCCCGCGGCGCGCATGGACGGCCTCAAGGTCCCGCACATGGGATGGAACGAAGTGCGCCAGGCGCGGCCGCACGCGCTCTGGCAGGGCATCGCGAGCGGGGCGCGCTTCTATTTCGTGCACAGCTACTACCCGCAGCCCGCGGACCAGCGGCTGGTCGCGGCGACGTGCGCCTACGGCGTCACCTTTACCTGCGCGGTTGCGCGCGATAACATCTTTGCCGTACAGTTCCATCCGGAAAAAAGCCAATCCGCCGGACTGCAGCTCCTCTCCAACTTCGTCCACTGGCGACCCTGATTCCCGTTCCCGCAGAGCAGCCCTGAGGCGCGCCCGCGCCGCGGTCTGTTGCGATGCTGATCATCCCGGCGATCGACTTGAAGGACGGGCGCTGCGTGCGCCTGCAGCAGGGCCGCATGGAGTCGGCGACCGTGTTCTCGGACGACCCGGTCGCGATGGCGCGGCACTGGTCGGGCGCGGGCGCGCGGCGCCTGCACATCGTGGACCTGAACGGCGCGGTGGCGGGCCGGCCGAAGAACGAGAAGGTGATCCGCGAGATGATCCGCGCCGTGGGCGAAGCGACCCCGATCCAGCTCGGCGGCGGGATCCGGGACCTCGACACGATCGAGAGCTACATCGATGCGGGCGTCACCTACGTGGTCATCGGCACCGCCGCGGTGAAGAACCCGGGCTTCCTGCACGACGCCTGCTACGCGTTTCCCGGCCACGTCATCGCGGGGCTGGACGCGCGCGACGGCAGGGTCGCGGTCGAGGGCTGGTCGAAGATGACCGGGCACGACGTGGTGGACCTGGCGAAGAAGTTCCAGGACTACGGCGTCGAGGCGCTGGTCTACACCGACATCGGGCGCGACGGCATGATGACGGGGGTGAACATCGATGCCACGCTGAGGCTGGCGCAGGCGACCAAGATCCCGATCATCGCCAGCGGCGGGCTCGCCAGCATCAAGGAGGTGCAGGCGCTTTGCGCCAGGCTCGTCCCGGAGGGCGTGGTAGGCGCGATCACCGGGCGCGCCCTCTACGAGGGGGTGCTCGACTTCAGGCAGGCGCAGGCCGCCGCCGACAAGGCCGCGGGCAAGGAGGACGCCTAGCGATGGGGCTCGCGAAGCGCGTGATCCCCTGCCTCGACGTCACCGCGGGCCGGGTAGTGAAAGGCGTCAACTTCGTCGGCCTGCGCGACGCCGGCGACCCGGTCGAGGTCGCCGCGCGCTACGACGCCGAGGGCGCCGACGAGCTCGCCTTCCTCGACATCACCGCGAGCTCCGACGAGCGCGACATCCTGCTGCACGTGATCGAGGCGGTCGCGGCGCAGGTATTCATTCCGCTCACCGTGGGCGGCGGCGTGCGCCGGGTCGAGGACGTGCGGCGGCTGCTCCACGCCGGGGCCGACAAGATCTCGATCAACACCGCCGCGGTGCAGAACCCGGCCCTGGTGCGCGAGGCCTCCGGCATCGCCGGCAGCCAGTGCATCGTCATCGCCATCGACGCCAAGCGCAAGGGCTCGAGCTGGGAGGTCTACACGCACGGCGGCCGCAGGGCGACCGGGCTGGACGCAATCGAGTGGGCGCGCGGCATGACCGCGGCGGGCGCGGGCGAGATCCTGCTCACCAGCATGGACCGCGACGGCACGCGCGACGGCTTCGACCTCGGGCTGACCCGCGCGGTGGCCGACGCCGTGAGCGTGCCGGTGATCGCCTCGGGAGGGGTCGGCACGCGCGAGCACCTCGCCGAGGGCGTGCTCGCGGGGCGGGCCGACGCCGTGCTCGCGGCGAGCGTGTTCCATTTCGGCGACTTCACGGTGCGCGAGGCGAAGGAGCACATGCGCGCCCGCGGCATCGAGGTGCGGCTGTGACGGACGATCTTCCCGACCTGCAGCAGTGGTACGACCAGGTGCGCTGGGACCGCGACGGCCTCGCAGCGGCGGTGGCGCAGGACGCCTCGAGCGGGCGCGTGCTGACGGTGGCGTGGATGAACCGCGAGGCGCTCGCCGAGACCGCGCGTCGCGGCGAAGCGGTGTACTGGTCGCGCTCGCGCGGCAGGCTCTGGCGCAAGGGCGAGGAATCGGGGCACGTGCAGCGCGTGGTCGAGCTGCGCCTGGACTGCGACGCGGACGCGATCCTGCTGCGCGTCGAGCAGGTCGGCGGCATCGCCTGCCATACCGGGCGGGCGAGCTGCTTCTTCCGCAAACTCGAGAACGGGAGGTGGGTGGCGACGGACGCGGTGCTCAAGGACCCGTCGCTCATCTACGCGAAGAGATGAAGGCCGGACTGCAGCAGACGCTGGAGCGGATCGCCGCCGCGATCGAGGCGCGCAAGGGCGGCGATCCCGAGAAGTCGTACGTGGCGCGGCTGTTCGCGCAGGGTGAGGACGCGATCCTGAAGAAGGTGGGCGAGGAGGCGACCGAGACCGTGCTCGCGGCGAAGAGCGGCGAGCGCCTGGCGCTGGTGCGCGAGACCGCGGACCTTTGGTTTCACAGCCTGGTCCTGCTCGCGCGCCACGGCCTGGGGCCGCAGGACGTGCTCGCCGAGCTGCACCGCCGCGAGGGCATCTCCGGCATCGACGAGAAAGCAGCGCGGCAGCGCCGGCGCGAGCGGCGCCACCGGGAGCGGGGCCGATGAGCGACGCGGCCTGCGTGTTCTGCAAGATCATCCGCGGCGAGATCCCCTCGCAGAAGGTCTACGAGGACGAGGACGTGTTCGCGTTCCACGACATCCGGCCGCTCGCCGCGGTGCACTTCATGATCGTGCCCAAGGAGCACGTCGCGACGCTGTACGACGCCGGCATGGCGCAGCACCGGGCGCTCGGCAAGATGCTCGCGCTCGCCGGCGAGCTCGCGCGCAAGCAGGGCGCGAGCGACGGCTTCCGCACCATCATCAACACCGGCCGCGTCGGGCATCAGGAGGTGTATCATGTGCACATGCACGTGATCGGAGGGCCGGACCCGCTCGGCCCGATGATCTCGAGGAGGAAATAGGACTCGCGCCGGAGCAAGGACCCGGCGCAGGCAAGGAGGCGCTTATGGGCTCGTTCAGCATCTGGCACTGGCTGATCGTGCTGTTGATCGTGATGCTGATCTTCGGCACCAAGAAGCTGCGCAACATCGGCGCGGACCTCGGCGGCGCCGTGCGCGGCTTCAAGGACGGCATGCGCGAGGGCGGCGACAAGGCCGCCAACGGCCCGACCCCGCAGGTGTCGGACAAGACGGTCGAGGGCGAGGTCAAGGCAAAGACCGAGACCAAGGCCTGAACCGCCGCCGCTCCACTCCTGTGACGGGCGCCCTCGCGGCGCCCGTTTGTTCTGCGGCCCTCCATGTTTGACATCGGCTTCACCGAGCTGCTGGTCATCGGGCTGGTGGCGCTGATCGTGATCGGGCCCGAGCGCCTGCCCAGGCTTGCGCGCACGCTGGGCCATCTCGCCGGGCGGCTGCAGCGCTACGTCTCCGACGTCAAGGCCGACATCAACCGCGAGATGGAGCTCGAGGAGCTGCGCAAGATGCGCGACACGGTGCAGGACGCGGCGACCAGCATCGAAACGTCGGTGCAGGGCGAGCTGTCGAGGACCGAGAGCGAGCTCAATCGGGCGGCGGAGGCGGTGGCCGGAGACGGCGAATCGCGGGCGCCCGAGGTTTCGCCCCGGCAGGCGGAGCCCGCCGGGGCGATCGGCGACAGGCCGAAGGCCGGCTGAACGTGCAGCAGGACACCTTCATCTCCCACCTGATCGAGCTGCGCCAGCGGCTGATGCGCACGCTGCTCGCGCTGCTCGGCGCGTTCGTCGTGCTGTTCGCCTGGCCGGGCGGCGCGGCGATCTACGACCTGCTCGCCGCGCCGCTCATGCAGGCGCTGCCGGAGGGCACGAAGATGATCGCCACGGGCGTCGTGACCCCGTTCCTGGTGCCGGTCAAGGTGACGGCGCTGGTCGCCTTCCTGCTCGTGCTGCCCTACCTGCTGTGGGAGGCATGGGCGTTCGTCGCGCCGGGCCTGTACGAGCACGAGAAGAAGCTCGCGCTGCCGATCGTGGTCGCGAGCACGCTGCTGTTCCTCCTCGGCGTCGCCTTCTGCTACTACTTCGTCTTCGGCACGGTGTTCAGGTTCATCAACGAGTTCGCCCCCAAGTCGATCACGCCGGCGCCCGACATCGAGGCCTATTTCTCGTTCGTCATCACCATGTTCCTCGCCTTCGGCGTGACCTTCGAGGTGCCGATCGTGGTGGTGCTGCTGGCGCGCTTCGGCGTGGTGAGCGTGGCGAGGCTGCGCGATGCCCGCCCCTACGTCGTCGTCGGCGCGTTCGTGGTCGCCGCGATCGTGACGCCGCCCGACGTGCTGTCGCAGTTCATGCTCGCCGTGCCGATGTGCCTGCTGTACGAGGCGGGGCTGATCCTTGCCCGGTTCGTCGCGCCGCGCCCGGCCGCGGCGGCCGAGTCCGACTACCCCGCCTCCGGCAACTAGCCGCGCCCGCCGTTCAGGAACCGCTCGACCAGCGCGAGCTGCTCCGCGACGTTGAGCGCGGGGGCGTGGCCGCAGCCGGCGATCGTCACCACCACTGCGCGCGGGCCGCGCTGGCGCATCTGGTCGGCGACCTCCGGCAGCAGCAGGTCGGAGGTCTCGCCGCGCAGGCAGAGCGTGGGCACGTCGATCGCGTCCCACTCCTCCCACTGGTCGTAGTCCCCGGGGTGGTGCGTGAACTGCAGCACCATCCGCGGGTCGTAGTGCGGCGTGACCTTGCCCTCGGGCGTGCGGCGGGCCGAGGTCTCCGTCAGGCGCCGCCACTGCTCGTCGGAGAGCCAGCCGTAGGGCTTGTAGATCGTGCGGAAGTACTGCTCCAGCTCGCTCACGCGCTCGAACTGGGCCGGGCTGCCGGCGTAGGCGCGGATGCGCCCGACCGCGGCCTCGCCGAGCTGCGGGCCGATGTCGTTGAGGATGAGGCGCCGGATGCGGCCACGCGCGGCGCCCGCGGCGAGGTGGATGCCGAGCGCGCCGCCCATCGAGGTGCCGAGCCAATGCGCCGCGCGGATGCCGAGCCGGTCCATGAGCGAGAGCGCGATGCGGCCGTAGAAATCCAGGCAGTACTCGCGCTCGGGCTGCGGGCTCCACTGCGAGAGCCCGCGCCCGATGGTGTCGGGACAGACGACGCGGAAGCGCGCGCTCAGGTGCGCGGCGATCTCGTCCATGTCGCGCCCGGTGCGCGCCAGGCCGTGCCAGGCGATCACGGCCTCCGGGCGCCCCGCGCCCCACTCGGTGTAGTGGATCTCGCGGCCCTCACATACCGCGTAATTGGACGAGAAGCTCATCGCGCCACCGCGCGCAGGCGCCCGACGATCCCGGTCGGGAAGTAGTAGACGCAGACGATGAACAGGATCCCGAGCCACAGCAGCCAGCGGTCCGGGTGCAGCAGGTCGGGCAGCAGCGGCACGCCCTGCGCCGCGCCGCTCGCCAGCTTCATCAGGTCCTGCAGGTAGTTCTGCGCCAGCACGAAGATGGTGGCGCCGAGCACCGAGCCGTACATCGTGCCCATGCCGCCGATCACCACCATCAGCAGGATGTCGATCATGATGCTGAAGGAGAGCGTCGTATCGGGGCCGGTGTAGCGCAGCCAGAGCGCGTAGAGCACGCCGGCCACGGTGGCGCCGAGCGCCGCGAGGCAGTTGGCCACCGTGCGATAGGTGACGATGCGGTAGCCGATCGCCTCGGAGCGGAACTCGTTCTCGCGGATCGAGAGGAGCACCCGCCCGAAAGGCGAGTTGACCGCCCGCAGCAGCAACAGGAAGCAGGCGAGCGAGCCGAGGAACACGACGTAGTAGGCGAGCAGGCGGCCGCCGACGTCGACGCCGAACAGAGGCGATTCGAGCAGTCTGGTCGCCGGCTGCAGCAGCTCCGGCAACTTGAAGGTGATGCCGTCCTCGCCGCCGGTCAGCCACGACAGCTGCGAGGCGAGGATCTGGAAGAACGAGGCCACCGCGAGCGTGATCATGGCGAAGAAGATCGCCTTGACGCGCAAGCTCAGCAGCCCGATCGCCAGCGCGAGCACCAGCGACACCGCGAGCGCCGCGGCGACGCCGAGCGCGAGGCTGCCCCAGGTCGAGCCGAGCTTGGCCATCGCCATGCCGACGCCGTAGCCACCGATGCCGAAGAACATGGTGTGCGCGAAGGAGACGATCCCGGTGTAGCCGAGCAGCAGGTCGTAGCTCGCCACCAGCAGCACGAAGACCGCGACCTTGGCGGCGACGTTGAGCGAGCGCGTGCCGGGGAAGACGAAGGGCGCCAGCGCCAGCCCGACCAGGATCGCGACCAGCACCGCGGCCAGGATCCGGCTGCGCGGCCGGTCGCCGGAGAGGAGCGTGTGCAGCATCGGCTCAGGCCTTCCCGACCGGGTAGAGGCCGCGCGGGCGCCACAGCAACACCAGCACCATCAGCAGGATGCTTGAGCCGAGCGCGAGCTTGGGCGCCAGGTAGCCGGTGTAGTTGGTCGCCAGGCCCACCAGCAGCGCGCCGACGAAGCAGCCGCCCACCGAACCGAGCCCGCCGATGATCAGCACGATGAACAGCAGCACCATCACCTGCATGCCCATCTGCGCGTTGACCGACCCCTGATAGATGCCCCACATCACGCCGCCGAGGCCGGCGAGCGCGCTGCCGGCAACGAAGACCGCGATGAACACGAGCCGGATGCGGTAGCCGAGCGACTCGACCATCTCGGCGTTCTCGACACCGGCGCGGATCAGCAACCCGAGGCGGGTGCGGTTGAGCACCAGCCACATGGCGGCGAATATCGCCAGCCCCACCAGCACCGCGAGCAGCCGGTAGCGCTCGAGCGCGGCGTTGCCGACCAGAAAGGAGCCCGACAGCGTCGCCGGCTGCGGCAGGGGGATGATGTCCGGGCCCCAGACGACGTGGATCAGCTGCTCGAACACGATCAGGCCGCCCATCGTGACCAGGATCTGCCGCAGGTGATCGCCGTATACCGGCCGGATCACCACCCGCTCGAAGAACCAGCCCAGGAACCCCGCCAGCGCGATCGCCGCCAGCAGCGCGGGCACGATCGCGGACAGGTTCGCCGCCAGGCTCGGCGCCTGCATTGCGCCCTTCATCGCCACCAGCACCGAGGCCGCGGCGTAGGCGCCGATCGAGATGAAGACGCCGTGGGCGAAGTTCATGACGTCCATCAGGCCGAACACCAGCGTCAGGCCGGAGGCCATCATGAAGATCATCATCCCCATGGCGAGCCCGGCCAGCGTGAGGGTGATCCAGGTCGGCAGGCTGGTGATGAAAAGCAGGGCCGCCAGCGCCAGCGCCGGCACCAGCGCGAGCGGCAGCCAATCGAGCTTCCGGCCGGGGACCTGGGCGTCGGCCGTCGTCATTGGTGCGTGCCCAGCGACAGGCCAAGCAGCCGCTGCTGCAGCGGCTCGTCGGCGGCGAGCCCGTCCATGCCGCCGGTGTGCACGATGCGGCCGGAGTCCATCACGGCGACGCTGTCGCCGAGCGAGCGCGCGAAGTGGAAGTTCTGCTCGACGACCAGGATGGTCGATTCGGTCCGCTTCAGCTCGCGAAACGCCTCGATCATGCTGGCGATGACCGCCGGCGCGAGCCCCTTGGTCGGCTCATCGATCAGCAGGAGCTTGCGCGGCTCGACGATGGCACGCGCGATTGCCAGCATCTGCTTCTGCCCGCCGGACAGGTTGCCGGCGAACGCGTTCCAGAACTTCTGCATCGCCGGGAACAGGTCGAACAGCCAGCCGAGGCGCTTCGCGTCCAGCCCCCGGTCGCGCGCGGCGAGCAACAGGTTCTCGCGCACCGTCAGGCCGGCGAAGATGCCCATGTTCTCGGGCACGTAGGCGACGCCAAGTCGCGCCAGCTCGGGCGTGGGCGTGCGCTGGATCTCGGCGCCGTCGTAGCGGATCGTGCCGGCGGAGGCCTTCCACAGGCCCATGATCGTGCGCAGGCAGGTGGTCTTGCCGGCGCCGTTGCGCCCGAGCAGCATCGTCAGGCCACCTCTCGGCACCTCGAAGTCCACGCCCTGCAGGATGTGGTATTGGCCGATGTGGGTGTTGACCCCGGCCAGCGAGAGCAGCGCCTCAGGCACGGGCCACCCCCAGGTAGGCTTCCTGCACGATCGGCGAGGCGATCACCTCGGCCGGCTCGCCGTCGGCCACCAGCTGCCCCTGGTGCAGCACGATGATACGGTCGGCGAGGGAGCGCACCACGTCCATCTTGTGCTCGACCAGCAGCACGGTCTTGTCGCCCTGGTCCTTGATGTGGTGGATCAGGTCGAGGATCACCGGCACCTCGTCGACGCTCATGCCGGCGGTGGGCTCGTCGAACATGAACACGTCGGGCTCGAGCGCGAGCAGGATCGCGACTTCGAGCTTGCGCTGGTCACCGTGCGGCAGGGTGGCGGCGACGAAGTCGCGTTTCTCGGCGAGGCCGACGCGGTGCAGGGTGTGCTCGGCCTTCTCGATCAGCTCGACGTGGCGGCTCCACATCGACCACAGGTCCATGCCGAGGCCGGCGCGCGCCTGCACCGCGAGCCGCACGTTCTCGAGCACGGTGAGGCGCGGGAACAGGCTGGTGAGCTGGAAGGCGCGGCCGATGCCGCGGCGGGTGCGCTGCGGCGCCGACAACGCGCTGATGTCCTCGCCGTAGAGCGAGACGCGCCCGGCGCTCGCCGGCAGCTGGCCCGAGATCAGGTTGAAATAGGTGGTCTTGCCGGCGCCGTTCGGCCCCACGATCGCGGTCAGCGAGCCCGGCCGGAAGGCGCAGGACACGGCGTCCACCGCCACGTGCCCGCCGAAGCGGATCGTGAGCCGGTGCGTTTCCAGGACCGGATGCTCGGTGGGCATCGCGCTGCCGTCGTTCCCGCTGAGGCGGGAACCCAGATCGAGGCCCCCGCTTTCGCGGGGGCCACAAGGGAGGCCCTAGCGCTTGTTGCGGATCGGGACCTTCATCTCCTCGGGCTTGATCTCGCGCACCAGCTCCGGGATCGCCCAGGCGACGTTCGGGTCGACCTTGATCTTGAAGTGGTACATCGACTGCATCGCCTGGTGGTCTTCCCTGCGGAAGGTCATGCGCCCCTTCGGGGTCTCGAACGAGAGCCCTTCCATCGCCGCGATCAGCTTTTCGGTGTCTGTCGAGCCGGCTTTCTTGATCGCCTCGACCACGGCGATTCCGGCCGACATGCCGCCAGCGGTGAAGAAATCGGGCGGCGACTTGAACCGCGCCTGGTGCTCCTTGACGAGCCAGGCATTGACCGGATTCTTCGGGTGCTCGTAGTAATAGTAGGTCGCGCCCTCCATGCCGGGCAGCGCCTTGTAGGCGGCGAGCGCCGGCAGGATGTTGCCGCCGGTCGAGATCTCGATGCCGAAGCGCCCCGGGTTGAGCTCGGCGATCTTGAACGGGTTGCCGCCGCCGCCGGCCCAGATGATCCAGATCACCTTGCGGCCCTTGCGGTCCTTGAGCGCGTTGAACAGGCGCTCCGCGGGCGCGGTAAAGTCGCTGGTGGCGACCGGCGCGTACTCCTCATGCACCACCTCGGCGCCGGAGCCGGCCAGGGCCTCCTTGAACGCCTTCACGCCGTCGCGCCCGAAGGCGTAGTCCTGGGCCAGCGTGGCGATCACCGTGTTCGGCTTGGCGAGGGTGATGGCGTTCGAGATCGCGTCCTGCATCGAGCTGCGCCCGGTGCGGAACACGTAGCGGTTCCACTTGTCGCCCGTGATCGAGTCCGCCACCGCCGGCTCGACGAGCAGGATCTTCTTGTACTCCTCGGCCACCGGCAGCATGGCGAGCGCGACGCCCGAGCTGGTCGGCCCGATGGCGAGGTCGACCTTGTCGTCGCCGTAGGCGGCGGCGAGGTGGGCCTTGCCGATGTCGGGCTTGAGCTGGTCGTCCTTCTCGATCACCACGATCTTGCGCCCGATCACTTCCATCTTGCCGCCGGTGGCGTACTCCAGCCCCATCATCAGGCCGGTCTGCGTCTGCTTGGCGTAGGCCTCGAACGGACCGGTCTTGCCGTAGATATGCGCGATCTTGATTTCCTTCGACTGCGCGCAGGCGAGACCCGCGGCGCTCGCGATGGCCGCGGCGGCGAGCAGCGTGGTGATTCGCTTCATGTCCCCTCCTCGGGTTGGGAAGAATTCCGACCATTCATCGCAATCCGCGTGCCAGTGCCCGCAACAAGTTGATTTCAATGAAGAACCACGAAAGCAAGCGAACACTTCGATCGACTCGCGTCCGGAAATCAGGCAGCGCCGCAAGACCCTTGTCTACAAATCAATGGCTTGCGATGTGCTCCGGATGTCTGGGCTCCGGACATCGTGTCCGGAAAGAAGGCACTACTTCAGGCCAGCGAGCTTCTCATAAAGAGTGGCGCGCGAGATGCCGAGCATGCGCGCGGCGGAGAGCTTGTTGCCGCCGGTGGCGGCGAGCGCCGACTCGATCGAGCGGCGCTCGAGCTCGGCGATCAGCTGCGGCAGCGGCCGCACGCAGGTCGGCTCGCGCGTTGCGCCGGCGCCCGCCCCGGGCAGGATCGGCGCGAAGTCCTCGGCCGCGAGGCGCGCATGGTCCGTGAGCATCGCCGCCTGCTCGAGCGCGTTGCGCAGCTCGCGTACGTTCCCCGGCCAGGCGTGCGCGGCGAGCGCGGCGAGCGCCGAGGGCGCGAGCTCGCGCTGCGGCAGCCCGGAGCGCGCGGCGATCGATTCGAGCAGGCTCTCGGCGATCGCCTCGATGTCGCTCGAGCGCTCGCGCAGCGCCGGAAGGCGAATCGGCAGCACGCTCAGGCGGTAGTAGAGGTCCTCGCGGAAGCGTCCCGCGGCCGCCAGCTCCTTGAGATCGCGGCTGGTGGCGGCGATCACGCGGACGTCGACCTTGATCACCCGGTTCGAGCCGAGCGGCTCGATCTCCTGATCCTGCAGCGCGCGCAGGAGCTTCGCCTGCAGCGCGAGCGGCATGTCGCCCACCTCGTCGAGGAACAGCGTGCCGCCGTCGGCGAGCTTGAACCGGCCCTCGCGCCCCTTGCGGTCCGCGCCGGTGTAGGCGCCGGGCGCGACGCCGAAGAACTCGGCCTCGAGCAGCGTCTCCGGCACCGCGGCGAGGTTGACGCCGACGAAGGGCTTGTCGGCGCGCGTCGAGCCGGCGTGGATCGCGTGCGCGAGCAATTCCTTCCCGGTGCCGGTCTCGCCCAGCAGCAGCACGGTAGAGCCGGTCTGCGCGGCTCTGCGCGCCTGGCGCTTCACCTCGAGCGCGGCGGGGCTCGAGCCGATGAAGCTCGCGAAGGTGTACTTGGGGCGGCGCTGGGCGGCGAGCTCCTTCTTCGCCTCGTCGAGGTCGCGCTGCAGGCGCGCGAACTTGGCGATCAGGGGCTGGAGCGTGGTCTCCGGGTGGTCGAACAGCACCATGCCGAGCGCGCCGATCACCTCGCCCGAAGCGTCGCGCAAGGGAATCCTGGAGACCACGAACGTGCCCGCCTTGTTGGTGAGGAGGTCGACCAGGATCGGGCGGCCCGTCTCGATGACGTGCGGCATGAGCGTGTTGGGCACCACTTCCTCGACCGGGCGCCCGACGAAGTCCTCGGGCCTGGCGAAGCCGAGCGCGGGCAGGAACTTCTGGTAGGCCTCGTTGATCCAGACCACCCGCCCGGCCCGGTCGACCAGCATCATGCCCTGGCTCATGCTGGAGAAGAGGTCGAACATCGAGCGCGCCGCCAGCTTGACGATGCTCGCCGCGTCGCGCGGCAGCGGGGAGGACTTGCGCTTCATTCGGCGCGCACCTGGGGCTTGGGCCGGCGCCCGATGACGATCGGCAGGTCGAGCTCCTCGCCCTTGCGCCTCACCCGCATGGTCGCGCTGCGCCCCGGCTCGAGGCCCGCCACCACGTCGAGCACGCTCTTCGGGTCGCTGATGCGCCTGCCCTCGATGGCGAGCAGGACGTCGCCGGGCCGCGCCCCGGCCTTGTCGGCCGGGCCGTTGCGCAACACGCCGTTGATGATAGCGCCCTCGACGGTGCCGAGCTTGAAGGACTCGGCGAGCGCCGGCGTGATCAGCTGCAGCTCGACCCCGATCCAGCCGCGGGTCACCGCGCCGGTGCGCACGATCTGCTCGAGCACGGTCTTCGCGGTCGAGACCGGGATCGCGAAGCCGATGCCGAGCGACGCGCCGCCTGGGGTGCGC
>Ga0187893_10009727_pt1 | contig 14666 bp, 10 predicted proteins | sample MA1701074metaG_FD_139574 | JGI IMG/M metagenome (GOLD analysis project Ga0187893, IMG submission 139574) | White microbial mat communities from a basaltic lava cave in the Kipuka Kanohina Cave System on the Island of Hawaii, USA - MA170107-4 metaG ...
ACGCTATCGGTCGGCTGAGCGCCGAGCTGCAGCCAGTGCAGGGCCCGCTCCGCCTTCACCTGAAGCGAGGGTGGCTCCCCACGAGGATCGTAGGTGCCGAGGTTTTCCAACACCCTCCCCCCTACCCCGGCCCGCGAATCGCCCACGACCACGCGATACATCGGGTGCTGTTTCGCCCCCACCCTTCGCAGCTTAATCTTGACGGCCATATCGACGCTCCGATCCGTAGAGTGCCAGCTCGATCTATGAGACCTACAGGAAGGGCAGCACCGGCTTGGCGATCTTCCGGCGGGCGCCCTCCCGCTCCGGCAGGACCTGTCGCATGATCCTCTGAGTTTGGGAGAACTGTTTGAGCAGTCGGTTGACGTCTGAGACCGACGTGCCGCTCCCGGCAGCGATCCGCCGGCGGCGGCTCCCGTTGATGACCGCGGGGGTCTCTCGCTCCTCTCTCGTCATCGAGTTGATCATCGCCTCGGCCCGCTTGAGCTCCCGCTCCACCGCACCAGGATCCGCCAGATCCTTGCGTTGGGAGAACCCCGGGACCATCTCCATGACCTGATCCAGCGGGCCGAGCGCGCTCATCTGTCTGAGCTGCAGACGAAAGTCCTCCAGTGTCAAACCCTCCGACCGGACCTTCTCCGCCAACTCCTTCGCCTGCCTCTGGTCGATGGTCGCCTGCGCCTTCTCAACCAGGCTCAGGATGTCGCCCATCCCCAGGATCCGCGACGCCAGGCGGTCGGGGTGGAAGGCTTCAAGGGCATCCGTTTTCTCACCGACCCCGATGAACTTGATCGGCTTCCCGGTCACCGATCTGATCGACAGCGCCGCTCCGCCCCGAGCGTCCCCGTCCATCTTGGTCAGGATGAACCCGGTCAGCCCCAGCGCGTTGTCAAAGGTCAGGGCGGAGTTGACGGCGTCCTGGCCGGTCATGGCATCGGCTACCATCAGGATCTCGGCCGGGGAGATCGCCTCCTTGATCGCAACCAACTCCCGCATGAGCGGCTCATCGATATGCAGCCGTCCGGCGGTGTCCAGGATCAACGGGTTGAAGCCCCGATCACCGGCAAGGGCTCGCGCTGCCTGGCACACCTCCAGCGCCGATCCCTCCCCAACGAGCACAGGCAGCCCGAGCGAACGCGCGAGTGTCTGGAGCTGTTCCCTGGCCGCCGGTCTGGCCCGATCTGCCGCTACCAGGAGCGGCGAGCGACCCTCCGATGCGAGCCGTCTCGCCAGCTTCCCCGCACTGGTGGTCTTCCCCGAGCCATGCAGTCCGACGAGCATGATCGCGGTGGGGATGTCTGGGCCGAACGTGAGCGATGCGCGCGTGCCACCCAATACCCCCACCAACTCCTCGTAGACGACCTTCACCACTTGCTGACCGGGGGTGAGATGCTCGATCACCTCCCGGCCAACCGCCCGCTCCCTGACCCGCTCGATGAAGCTCTTCACCACCTTGACGTGGACGTCGGCCTCGAGAAGGGCGAGACGGATCTCGCGTAGCGCCTCGGCGATATTCTCCTCGGTCAGATGCCCGTGGCCTCGAAGCCGCTTGAATAGGACTCCGAGGCGCGCCGTCAGCCCTTCAAACATGGTCCTCCCCTGCAAGGATGAACGCTAAAAATAGCCCCTTGCTCCGTCGCTTGTCAAGGTCAATTTGCACGCCGCGCGGGCCACCGCAAAGCCTTCAACCATCGGATCCAGCGCTCCCATCAGCCGATCAAAAGCAGCCGAATGTCCATGACGTTGGTGTGTGTCGGACCGGTCACCACGAGGTCGCCAAGCTCACGAAACAGTCGATGCGAATCGTTGTCTCGGAGCAGACCGACCGCCTCCAGTCCGATTGCGCGGGCCCGCCCGATCGTGGCGCCGTCGCCGACGGCTCCCGCGGCGTCGGTCGGACCATCGCACCCATCGGTCCCGGCGCTCAGGACGACAACGTCCGGTACGTCCTCGATCTCCACGGCGACCGCCAACGCGAACTCTTGATTTCGACCTCCCACGCCGGTTCCACGAAGCGTCACGGTCGTCTCCCCGCCCGAGATCAGGCAGGCCGGAGGAGGCACCGGGTTGCCGGTTGCCCTGACCTCTCGGGACAGCGCGGCATGCACCTTGGCCACCTCCCTCGCCTCGCCCTCGATGGAGGACGAGAGGATGAGCGGGGTGAGGCCGAGGCCTTGCGCGCGCTCCGCCGCCGCCCGCAACGCCTGGAGATTGCTCCCCACGATGAGGTTTTGGACGTTCGCGAAGAGGGGGTCGTGCGGCTTCGGCGTCTCCGGTGCCCTCCCTTCCAGCCCCAGGTGCAGGTGCCGCAGCACGGCTCGGGGGGCCGTCTGCTCCAGGCCATAGCGCGCCAGGATGGCGCATGAATCGGCGTAGGTGGTCGGGTCAGGGGCTGTCGGTCCGGACGCGATCGAGTCCACCGGGTCGCCGACGACGTCGGACAGGATCAGGACCATCAGGCGCGCGGGCACTGCGGCGGCAGCCAGGCGGCCCCCTTTGATACGCGAAAGGTGCTTGCGGATTGCGTTGATCTCTCTGATGGTTGCCCCGCAGGCCATCAGTTGCCGCGTCATCTCCTGTTTGTCGGGCAGGCCGACCCCTTCGACAGGGAGCGGCAGCAGGGCGGAGCCGCCCCCCGAGACGACCGCAATGACGAGGTCGCGCGCTCCGGCGCGACGCAGCAGGGAGTGGATTGCCTCGGCTCCGTGCTGGCCGGCCTCATCCGGGATCGGATGACCCGCTTCCTGCACCCGCACCCGCGCTGTGGGACGGTAGTGGCCGTAGGGGACCATCACCACGCCACCCTCAATGCGGTCCCCTACGATCTCCTCGACCGCCGCCGCCATGGCCCCGCTCGCCTTGCCCGCCCCGACCAGATAGATCCGATCGATCGAATCGAGAGAGTAGCGCGCCCCGCCGGCCAAGAGACTTCCCCCCTCACGGAAGAGATGTCGGCGGATCGCTTCCGCGGGATCGACGGCGAGGAGGGCGGCACGGTAGATCTCCCCCGCAGCGGCTCGCAACGCCGAGACTCTCATACGCTGCCCTCGAGTGGGAAGGTGCGCAGCACGGAGTAGCGGGCGCCCTCCGGTCGCAGCTCGCTCCTCATCAGGTCGATCCGATCGAGCAGCATCTCCCCCACCGCGTCAGGCGCCATCGAGGTCACCGCTGCGGCGAGTTGCTCCCGGCGTCCGGGTCCCCGGACCCGCCCGAGCGTCAGGTGCGACGTGAACGGCCGCGCCTCGCGCTGAAATCCGAGGGGCTCCAGTCGCGCTTCCATCTCGGCATAAAGCTCAGCGAGCGCCCCCGCGCCCTCGCCGACCCCCACCCACACCACCCTCGCCGTGCGAGGCTGGGGAAACGCCCCTAATCCGGAGAAGACCAGGCGAAAGGGAGCGTGACGCGCGGCCACCTGCCGGATCGCATCGCCGACCGTGCCGAGCGCCGCCTCCTCCACCTCCCCCAGGAACTTCAGCGTCAGGTGAAGGTTTTCCCGTCTCACCCATGCCACATCGGCACGGCTCTCCCTGAGCCGCTCCTGGACGCGCGCGATACGATCCCTTAGACCGGGGTCGAGATTGGCGGCGACAAACGCGCGAATGGCAGGGGGATGTTGGTGATCAGGTCCTCGCGGCATTCCGGGCGGAGAGCAGATGCCGGCGGACCAGGTCGAGGGCCGCCTGCGAGGCAAGGAGCTTGTTGGTCCCACGATCGGCGAGGAAGCGGAACTCCCGCGAGGCGACGCCCTCGGAGGCGGCGATGGCGATGTAGGTCAGGCCAACCGGCTTCTGCTCGCTTCCGCCGCCGGGACCCGCGATACCCGTAATCCCGAGGGCGAGATCGGCTCCGGCGGCATCTCTGATGCCGGAGGCCATCGCCTGGGCGACAGCTTGGCTCACCGCGCCGTGCCGGGCGAGCAACGCACGCGGCACCCCGAGCGCGCTCTCCTTGGCCTGATCGCTGTACGCCACCTCCCCGCGCACGAAGTAGGCGGAACTGCCGGGGACGTTGGTCAGGCGATGGCAGACCAGGCCGCCGGTGCACGATTCGGCGACGGCGATCCTCAGTCCCCCGTCGCGAAGCAGCCGCCCCACTACCTCTTCCAGCCGATCACCGTCGCGCCCGAAGATCAGCTCGCCGAGACGCTCGCGCAGATTGGCCTCGAGCTCGTCGAGGCACCGGTCACACTCCACCTCCGATCCGGCCGTCACGATGAGCCGGATGTGGACCTCGCCTGGGTGCGCGAGCAGGCCGATCATCGGGTTCCGAGACGAGCGGATCAGATCGCCGATCGCCTGGTCGAGCGCCGATTCGGCGATCCCGCAGGTTTTCAGGACGCGCGACCGGATGCGCACCCCGACGTCGAGCGCGGCGCGAAGCGTCGGGATGACCTGCTCGGTGAGCATCGGGCGCATCTCCCCGGGAATTCCCGGCATCGCCACCACGACCTTCCCCTCTCGGGTCCGGATCAGCAGGCCCGGCGCAGTTCCTCGGGGGTTGGCGAACACGGTGGCCCCGTCAGGGACAAGGGCCTGACGTTCGTTGTTCCTGGACATGGGAAGCCCTTGCTCGGCGAATCGGCGACGCATCGACTCCAACACCGCCCGATCGACGACCAGGGGTCGATCGAGAACCGTTGCAATGACCCGGCAGGTCAGATCGTCCTGGGTCGGCCCGAGACCGCCGGTGGCGACCACGATCTCCGATCGCGCGAGGGCCTGACGCAGCGCGTCCCCGATCTGCCCCTCGCTGTCACCGACCGTTGTCTTCCACTGGACGTCGATCCCGGCGGCGACGAGCCGACTGGCGATGTACGCGGCGTTGGCATCGTCGATATGCCCGTGCAAGAGCTCTGTCCCGATGGTGATGATCTCGGCCCTCATAGGTGATCGTCCCGATTCCCTCACGCGAACGACCGTGACCTTCAGTGCGCCCCTAATACCCCTACGATGGGAATGCTCTATGCCGGGTCAAGAAACGAGCGTAGCAAGGCGCGGCACCCGGGGCCGCACCCACTTCGCGGGTACCCGGCGTACGTTCCCCGGGTACGTCGCAGGGAGCGCCCCGGGGGCCAGCAACGCGAGCGACGTTGATTGGACCGGCACTAGCCCCAGAATAGCCGAACCGACAGGTTCGCATAGGCCGCTGCGACCAGATCGTCCAGCATGATCCCCCAACCGCCGGGGAGTCTTTCCGCGCGATCGACGGGAAACGGTTTCCAGATGTCGAAGAGACGAAAGAGTCCAAACGCCGCGAGCAGCGCCGGGAGGGACGGCGGGATCGCGAGCAGCGCCGCCCAGCAGCCGACGATCTCGTCGATGATCACCACAGGAGGATCCTTCGCGCCGAGCGCCGCCTCTGTCCGGCCCGCCGCGAAGACGCCCAAGGCCAACACGAGCGCCGTGACCGCCAGGTGGACCATCCATGGCATGGACCGGAAGGGAACGAACATGAGCAGCGCGGCGAGGCTGCCCAGCGTCCCCGGCGCACGGGGGCTTCGACCGAGATGACACCCCGTGGCGACCAGGAGACAGGCCTGCGCCAACACCGCCTGCGCGCGAGATCCCTGGCGGCTTACCATCGACGTCAGGGTCCAGCCATGCTAGGCGAGGGAGATCTGGTTGCCGCCGCCCGCCTTGGACCGATAGAGCGCCTGATCGGCCTCTCTGACCAGGTCTTCCATCTCCCGCATATGGGGAACGAGACACGCGACCCCGAGGCTTATCCTGACACCCGTCCCGCGTTCCCTTGCCTCTCCGGGCCCGGCGCCCCCACCTTCCATCGCCGATCGGATCCGCTCACCCTGGACCCGCGCCCGAGCCAGGTCGGTCTCAGGGAGGATGATGCCGAACTCGTCCCCACCATAGCGGGCGAGGATATCGACGCTCCTGGTGGTCTCTCTCAGTCTCGCGGCCAGCATGCGGAGGGCCTGGTCGCCGGCTAGATGGCCGTACTGGTCGTTATATCCCTTGAAGAAATCGATGTCGATCATCATCAGCGAGAGGGGGCGACCGTACCGCCGCGCGCGCTTGAACTCTTGCCCGAGCTGGTGGTAGAAATGACGGCGGTTGAACAGGCCGGTCAGCTCGTCGGTAAGGGCGAGACGGTTGATCCTCTGGAACAGGCTCGCGTTCTCGATGGCGATCGCCAACTGCTCACCGAGCGGGACAAGGAGCTCGAGCTCGCGCTCGCCGTACGAGCCGGCCGTGGCGCTGTCCAGAAAAATGGCACCGACGACCTTTCCCCGTGCGATCAGCGGAAGGCGAATGGAAGATCGGATCCCCTCCTTCAGGAGCATCTCGTCCTCGGTGAACAGACGCCTCTCCGCCAGATCGCGCGCCACATGGGGCTGCCGGCGGGACATCACCCACCCGATTCCGCTCCCCTCGCTGTTGGACCACAGGCTTCCGCGCTCGCCGAAGCCGGATCGATCTGCGGCAAGCTGGACGATCCTCAGCCCCGCGCCCGACTCGTCCGGCAGCAGCACACCCATCCGGTCGTAAGGAATGAGCTGTTTCACCTCTCTGGCAAACACCTCATAGACGGCTTCGATGTCGAGCGATGAACTGATGACTCGCGTGAGCCGGTTGATCGCGGCGATCCGATCGGCCCGCTGCTGCGAGGCGGCGTACAGGCGGGCGTTCTCCAGGGCGATCCCCAGATGGTTGGCGTAGGTGAGGAGCGTCTCGACCTCGAGAGGCTGAAACTCCCTCGGCAGCTCATAGTAGAGTGCAAGGGCCCCGTGGCAGCCGGAGATTCCCTGGACGGGGACGGCGACAAGCGCACCGACCCCCTCCTCCAGCAGTGCGGCGATCATGTGATCCGGTGCTTCTGCCGCGCGAGGCACCAGGATCGGCCGGCCCGCATCGATGACCGCCCTGGCAACCGGGTCCGGTTCGGAGAAGCGGTCGTTACATGGCCGCCCATCCAGTAAGATCCCGGCGCGGGTCACCGGGCCGTGCGTCGTCTCGCGCAGCGAGATCAGCGTTCCTTCCGCCTGAAACGCTTCCAAGATCTGCTGCGCAGCCACCCGGACCGTTTCGTGAAAGTTCTGGATCGAGTGCAACTGGTTGCTCAACTCGTATAACAGGTTCGATCGCGCCAGGGCCCGCGTGGTCTCGTGAAACAGGCCAGCATTATCGATGGCCAGGCCCACCTGATGGCCCAGACCGGCGAGCAACTCTTCCTCTTCAAAGGAAAACGCGCGGGTGTGCCGCCCGAACATCGTGACGGTCCCCACCAGACGGTCTTTCGAGAGGAGCGGGACGACCGCTGCGGATCCGACGCCGGAGAGCGGCCCAAGGTCGCCGAGCGCACCCCGGCGATCGCCAACGTCCGGGATGAGGATCGGCCGCAACGTCCGGGGGACGGCCCCGCCTGCCTCGCCGGCGAACTGCATCGAACCGATCGCCTCGAGTTCCGCCGGCAACTTCTCGTCGCCGACAGACACCCGAATCGACTGTCCACCGTGATCCGGCAGAAAGACAAGCCCCGCGTCCATCTCCATCAACTCCAGGATCCGCTCAAGCGCCTGCTCCAGGATCTCCTTCAGGTTCAGGGATCGGCTCAATGAGGCGGCGATCCGAAGCAGGAGAGACAGGGCTCGTCTCCTGGCTTGCGCGTCTTCTCTGAGGCGGCCGATCCGCAACCACACCTCGATCCGATGCGCACACGCTTCAGGATCCGGCGAGTCGCCGATCAGATCATCCACCCCCAACTCGGATAGGTGGACCCCCCGGCGCGTGCCCTCCATGTCCGTGAGGGCGATGATCGGTGGGGGTCGCGTCCGCGCGGCCGCCCGTGGTGCGGTCAGGATCTCGCGGCTCTCCAGATGAGGCCTCGCGAGACTCAGGACGATCAGATCCAACGAACGGGTCGCCACAGCCTCGAGGGCCTCCTGCCTCGTGCGCGCGGTGATCACCGAGAGCCCGCGATCCTCCAGCAGCGCCCGCAACTCGCGGACCGGGCCGACGTCATCATCAACGATCAGGATCGTTGGCGTCCCGCTTCGAGGATTCTCCAGCATTGGACTAGGTCGCCCCCACGCCGGCCGGCGCGCTGCGCGGCGCCCGGCCCGTGGTGCGGTTCCTCAACGATAGTTGCCGAATTGCAGATCGATCCCGAAATCGCGCCCGCGCAGATCCTGGATGATCGCCTGCAGGTCGTCCTTGTTCTTTGCCGACACCCGTATCTGATCGCCCTGGATCTGAGCCTGGGCCTTGAGGCCCAGCCCCCTGATGATCTTTACGATCTCGCGCGCCTTCTCGGCGGCGATGCCTTGCCGCAGGTCCGCGCGTTGACGGACGGTCCCCTTCGCGGCCGGCTCGGGCGGCTGATAGTCGAGGGCCTTGAGGGAGACCTTCCGACGGACCAGCTTCGACTCCAGGATCTCGACCATCGCTTTGAGTCTGAACGCATCATCCGCGTGTAGCGCGAGCGCCAGCTCCTCCCGAGCGATGCGACTGGAGCTTCCCTTGAAATCGAAACGCTGTCCGATCTCCTTCATCGCCTGTTGAACCGCGTTATCCACCTCCTGCAGATCAACCGTCGAGCTGATGTCGAACGAGCTTTCCTTGGCCACAGGCAATCCCCTTACCCGTCGAGATCGGCGTGAACCGTCGCGCCGTCACAAGCGCCCACTCTGGTCGCTGGCGGATAGCCGCCCGCGACACGCGCGCTGACACCCCCGATGGGCCGCAGTCCCGATCGATTCCGAGGGGGTCCGTTGAGGGTCAGCGGGGTTTACAGCCCAGGAGGCTTCGGGGGAGCGACCACATCGGTACCGGGCGGCGGAGAGAACTGGAAGAGTCCCTCCTTCAAGCCATCGTTCACCTTCAGGTCGGCCAGATCGATGACCGTAGTATTGCCGTACAGATCAAAGACGGTCAGTCGTTGGATCAGAAACGTCTCCCGATGGACCGCGAGGATGACGCGCTTGAACGAAAGGTCCTGACCCTTCGGGACCAGATCCAGGAGATAGTCTTGACCGTCCTTCGCCCCCGCGTGAAGGATCGTGCGAACTCGAAAATCCCGCCTGAGGCTGCTGAGCCCGAACAGGATGCCGATGGGGCCCGTGCTGAGCGCCCCGCTGATCTCCTGCGCGACCGCCTGTCGCTCCAGTGGACTGTAGCTCCAGAGGGTCTTGCCATCGATCAGGAACAGCCTGGGCTCCGGCGTGTCGTACTCCCACCGCATCTTCCCCGGCCACTTGAGGAAGAGACGGCCTGAGGCCTGCTGGGTGACCCCGCTCAGCCGGTTGGTCGCCCGCTGGACGAACGTGGCCTGGAGGTCCGAGAAGCTCTTGTAGGTGGTCTGGACCTTGTCGGCCACCTCCTCGGGCGTCACGGCCAACGGGCTCGCCGTCCGCGGCCATCCCGACAGCAGCAGGACGGCGACGCCGAGCGCGACGCGACGAACCGCAGGTCGCCAGCGCCGCACCGGCGAGCGCGGCGCGAATCGCTTCGGCTCCATGTCCGGACTCAAGGGCTCATGCCTCGCTGCTCCACGAGCACCTCGCGCGGCCGATTTCCATCGATCGAGCTGACGACTCCCTCCCGCTCCATTCGTTCGACCATACGCGCGGCGCGATTGAACCCGATCCGCAACCTCCGTTGAATGAGGGAGATGGAGGCCTGCCGCGTCGAGACCACGAGATCGACCGCCTGCCGGTACAGCGCGTCGTCCTCCTCGACCGTCGGCTCCTGTTCCTCTTCCGCCGGCAGCAACGCCCAGGGGAACTCCTCGGCCTTGCCCTGGGCCTTGAGGAAATCGACGACGCGCTTGGTCTCGACCTCGGAGACGAATGACCCGTGGATACGGACCGGCTTGGAGCTGGACGGGGGAATGAAGAGCATATCCCCGTCGCCCAGCAGATGCTCGGCCCCGTTCATGTCGAGGATGGTCCGGGAATCGACCTTCGAGGAGACCTGGAAGGCCAGTCGCGCGGGGAAGTTCGCCTTGATGATCCCGGTGATGACGTCCACGGAGGGCCGTTGCGTGGCGACGACCAAATGAATCCCCACGGCCCTGGCCATTTGCGCCAGCCTGGCGATCGTGCCCTCCACTTCGGCGGCGGACGACAGCATCAGGTCGGCCAGCTCGTCGATGACGACCACGAGATACGGGAGCGGGCGGAAGATTTCTCCTCCCCCCTCCCGCTTCGCGATCCGGATCAACCTATTGTAACTCGCGATGTTCCTGGCCCCGAGCCGGGCGAACAGCTTGTATCGGCCCTCCATGTGGGACACGAGGCGACCAAGGCGCTTCGCGGCTTCCTTCGGATCCGAGACGACCCGATCGGCCAGATGCGGCGTTCCGTTGTAGACCGACAGCTCCACCCGCTTCGGATCGATCATCAGGAAGCGCACCCCATCCGGCGTGGACTTGTAGAGCAGGCTCAGGATCAACGCGTTGAGGCACATGCTCTTCCCCGAGCCGGTGGCCCCGGCGATGAGGAGGTGGGGCATCTGCACCAGATCCGTGACGTACGGCTCGCCCGCGATGTCCTTCCCGAAGGCCAGCGGAAGCTGGGCGGCAGATCCCTCGAACGCCTTGGAGACGAGAACCTCGCGAAGGTGTACGACCGCGCGGTGGCGGTTGGGGATCTCCACGCCGACGACGGCCTTTCCGGGAATCGGCGCGACGACGCGCACGCTCAAGGCCCGAAGCGCCAGGGCCAGATCGTCAGCGAGCGCAACGATCCTGTTGATCTTGATCCCCGGCCCCGGCTCGATCTCGTACCGGGTGATGACGGGGCCCGGTTGCACCTCGGCCACCTTCCCCTCCACGCCGAAGTCGAGAAGCTTCCGCTCCAGGATCTCGGCATTCGTCTCCAGCTCCTCCTTGGAGATGGCGGCCGCCGTGGAGCCCGGCATGTCGAGGAACGACAGCGGCGGGAGCTGAAATCCCCCGCTCGGCGCGACGAAGGAGAACGAAGGTTGTGGCGACGTCTCGGCCGGCGGCGCGGAAGGTTCGGGTCGTTCGTGACGCATGAACGCCTCCGACAGGACCGGGATCGGACGATCCTCAACCTGGGGCTCGTCAGCCGGAGGGGTGTAGGGCGGCCGTATCCGGCCAGGAAGCTGAAGCTTGGCCCCCCTCCGCAGTCGCCAACGCTCGGCAAGCCGTCCGAACGTGGCCTGCCACCCGTTAGGGAGACCGACGAGCGGCCGAGAAGTGAGACAGACGACGGCCAGCGACAGGATGGTCACGCCGAGCAACGGCAGGCCCACGCGGCCGACGAGAGGCCTCAGAACCCTGTGGAGTTCCTCGCCGAGAAAGCCCCCGGGGCGTCCCGAGGCGGGACCGATGGCCAGGCCCGTCCCGAAGAGTTGCGCCAGGAGCGCGAGGCTTGGCAGGAGGAGGAGCACTCCGACAAGCTTCAATATGACGAATTGCGTCGCCGTCGCGGTCAGTCGCCGCCAGCTGAGGAAGGCGAGAAAGAACGGCAGGGTCAACGCACCGACCCCGAGAATCTCGAGGAGATCGCCGGCCAGCTCGGCCCCCCACCGCCCGCCATAATTACGCACTTGATGATCGGGGCCGCCGCCGGAGTGAAAGAACGACGGGTCGAGCGGATCGTACGAGAGCAGGCTGGCCAGCAGGAAGACCGCCAGCGCGATCCCGAGGATGCCCACCGCCTCCCGGGCCTTGGCGTGACTCAGGATCTGCGCGCGGGGCGATTGACCTGGCTGCGGCTGCTGGCCCTGGTTCAGCGGCTTCGATTCCCCTCCCGCGGCCACCGTACCTCCTTCCCTACACGTAGATGATCACTGGAAGAATCACCGGCCGACGCTCCATCGTCTTCTGAAGGTGCTTCTTGAGGACGGCCTTGATCCGCTGCTGCATCAACGCCCGGTCGCTCCGCTCCTCCTCGGACGAGCCATCGACCGCCGAACAGACCAGGACCTTGATCTCATTGAGGAGCGCGTCGGAGTCCACGTCATGGAGAAACCCGCGGGACACGATCTCCGGCCCCGCGACAAGTTTACCCACGTACCTGTCGAGCGCGAGGACCACCGTCACCATCCCATCCTGCGCCAAGTGCTGGCGATCGCGAAGCACTGCGTCGCCGATATCCCCGACCCGTTTGCCGTCCACGAAGACTCGACCGGCGGGTGCCCTGCCGACCACCCGGCCGCTTTCCGGCGTGAACTCGAGGATGTCCCCATCCTCGACGACGAACGTCCTGCCGTCCGGGACGCCGACCTCCCGGGCCAGCTGGGCATGGTGATGCAAATGGCGGTACTCACCGTGGATCGGCACGAAGTAGGTGGGCCGCACCAGGTTCAACATCAGTTTCAGCTCCTCGCGGCTGGCGTGCCCCGAGACGTGAACCCCCGACGCGTCTTCGGTGATCACATGCGCGCCCTGTCGAAAGAGGCTGTTGATCGTGCGGCCGATCGATTTTTCATTCCCGGGAATAACCCTCGCTGAAAAGATGACCGTGTCGCCTGGCGCGACGCGCATCTGTTTGTGCTCGGCGGCGGCCATTCTGGCGATCGCGGAGAGCGGCTCGCCCTGGCTCCCCGTGGTGACGACGACCCCCTGAGCCGGCGGGAGTCGCTGCATCTCTTCGAGGCTGATCAGGGTGCCCCCCGGGACCCTCAGATACCCCAGCTCGGCTGCGATCCGGGTGTTGGCCACCATGCTCTTGCCGCTGACCGCCACCTGCTTGCCGAGCGCGGCCGCGACGTCCAGGACCTGCTGCACCCGATGGATGTTCGAGGCGAAGCAGGCGACGATGACGCGCCCTTTCGCCGATCGAAAGATCTCGTCAAAAACCAGCCCTACCGATCGCTCGGAGGGCGTGAACCCGTCCCGGACGGCATTCGTGCTGTCCGAGAGCAGGACCAGCACGCCCGCATCCCCCAGCTCCGACAGCCTTCGGTAGTCGGTCAATTGGTCGTCCACCGGGCTCTGATCGAACTTGAAGTCGCCGGTGTGCACGATCATCCCCGCTGGCGTCTCGATCGCCAGTGCGACGCTGTCCGGGATGCTGTGACTTACGCGAAGAAACTCTATTCCGAACGCGCCAACCTTGAGCCGATCCCGCGGCCGAACGGGCCGGAGGTCGGCCTGCGTCAGGAGATCGGCCTCTTTGAGTTTCTCCGCCGCCAGCCCCAGTGAGAGGGGCGTCCCGTAGACCGGGACCCTCAGATCGGCGAGCAGGTAGGGGAGTGCCCCTGTATGATCCTCATGGCCATGAGTCAGGAAAACCGCGCGCACCTTGTCTCGACGATCCATCAGGTACCGCATATCGGGGATCACGAGGTCGATGCCGAGCATCTCCTCGTCCGGGAACATGAGGCCGGCGTCGATCACCAGGAGGTCGTCCGCCCCCTGGATCACGGTCATATTCAACCCGATCTCGCCGACGCCCCCCAAGGGGAGAATCCGGACGGCACGAGGGTCACTCACCGCGCCGATGCCCACGTCTGACCGCCGTGAGGGTCAGGTGCCTCCGGGGCGAGGACCCCGGCTTTGCGCTCAACGCCTCCTGGAGCCGCCGCTTGCCCCTTGCGCGCTTCGCCAGGGCGACCTCCAGCACCTGATCCATGTGTTCAGCCAAGACGAAGTTCATGCCCCGCTTGACGGTGGCGGGCAGCTCTTTGACATCCTTGTCGTTCCTCGCCGGCAGCAGGACCGTGTGAATCCCCATCCGGCGCGCCGCCAGCACTTTCTCCTTGACCCCCCCCACCGGCAGGACCTTGCCGCGAAGGGTGACCTCGCCGGTCATTGCCACGTCCCGCCTGACCGGAGTCCGGGTCAACGCGGACACCAGTGCCGACGCCATGGTGATGCCGGCCGACGGGCCGTCCTTTGGGATCGCCGCCGCCGGCACATGGATGTGGATGTCGGACTTGGCGAAGAAATCGTCCTTGATCCCGAGATCGGCTGCGCGCGAACGGGCGTAGCTCACCGCCGCCTTGGCCGACTCCTTCATCACCTCCCCTAGGTGCCCTGTAAGCGAAAGCTGCCCCTTGCCGCGAAGGATGCTGCACTCGGTGTAGATGACGTCTCCGCCCGTCGGGGTCCAGGCCAGGCCGGTCGCGACACCGACCTCGTCCGACTCCTGTTCCGGATCCGGCAGGAACCTCGGCGCGCCCAGATACCGCTGAAGCGCGGCGGCGGTGACCTTCGTCTGCCCGCGTTTCCCCTCCGCCACTTCGCGCGCCACCTTGCGACAGATCGCGGCGATCTCCCGTTCCAGGTTCCGCAGGCCGGCCTCTCGCGTGTACTCGTCGATGATCCTGAGTATCGCCTCGTCGGTCATGAGCAGCCGCCTCTCGTCGATCCCGTGTTCCCGGTATTGCCGAGGGACGAGGTATCGCTTCGCGATATGGAGCTTCTCCTCCTCGGTGTATCCTGAGATATCGATCATCTCCAGCCGGTCACGCAGGGCGGGGATGATCGGATCGGCAAGGTTGGCGGTGCAGATGAACATCACATTCGACAGGTCGAACGGGACCCCCAGGTAGTGATCGCTGAAGCTGAAGTTCTGCTCGGGATCCAGGACCTCTAGGAGCGCGGAGGAAGGGTCCCCGCGAAAATCGATCCCCACCTTGTCCACCTCGTCGATCATGAAGACGGGGTTGTTGGACCCGGCCTGCTTGATCCCCTGGATGATCCGCCCCGGCAGGGCCCCGATGTAGGTCCGGCGATGG
>Ga0187893_10009728_pt1 | contig 14665 bp, 14 predicted proteins | sample MA1701074metaG_FD_139574 | JGI IMG/M metagenome (GOLD analysis project Ga0187893, IMG submission 139574) | White microbial mat communities from a basaltic lava cave in the Kipuka Kanohina Cave System on the Island of Hawaii, USA - MA170107-4 metaG ...
GCCCCTCGAAGACCCCGTCTTCGTACTCGTTGAGCGTCCCGTCCACGTCGAGAGCCTTGTTGGCGTGGCAGAACAGGCAGGGGGCCGTGACGGGGCGGGCCATGTCGTAGGACGCGAGCGCCTCGAAGCCCGCGGCCATTCCCCATCCGTCGCGGTGCCGCCGGTACGCGACCGCCGTCTGGTAGAGACGCGAGCCCTGCCGGGTGAGGAATGTCTGGCCGCGGTCCCCGGAGCCGAGAATGTGGGAGATGATGCGCGTGTCGGCGGCGATGTCGTCTCCATGCTCGTCGCGATGGATCTCCGTCTGCGAGAGGACACCGCCCTTCGCGCTCACCTCGTAACGGCGGTTGCTGAGCCCGTTGACGAAGGAGGCTCCGTGGGCGGGGAGGGCGTTGGGGTCGGACAGGAGCGACGAGGGCAACGACAGCGAGCGGCCCATCGCCGTGAGCGGGTACGTGCGCGATTCGGTCATGTGGCAGCCGGCGCATGCGGCATCGCCGACGTAGGCGACGCCGGGGCCGAGATTGCGCGCCGGAGGTGGAGAATCCGCCGGCGAGGCCGCGACGGTGAGAGCGAGAAAGGGGAGGATCAAAGCCACACGGGGCCGGTGAGCCATGACTCGGACGGGTCCCCCAAAGTGTCGATGGTCCAGGGAATTCCGGCCGGTGCGTGACTGCTGGGGCGCCCCCCGCCCCCCGGGCGAAGAACAACAACCAGAGGACTCACATCGTTAGACGCGAAACAAGGGAATCGGTTGCAGGATTTTTTTGTGCGAGATGAGCGTGAGGAGGTCGGTGCGCGGGCACGCACCATTCATCCGAGCCTGGTCATCGCTGCTGCGGGCCGGAGGCCCGCGTACCTTCATCCGGCTCGCTCGCGGGCATCGAGTACATCCGTTCAGGCGGGCCGGAGGCCCGCGGACCCGGGGCTTTACCTGGGGACGCCGGTCAGCAGGCCCACGGTGCGGCCGTCGAGCAGGGCTTCGGCCGCCTGCACGCAGTCGCCGACGTCCTTGCTGTAGCCATGGACGCCGATCTCGGTGGCGAAGCGCGGCGTGACCACGGCGCCGCCGACGAGGACCTTGTAGGGGAGGCGTTTCTCCCTGACCGCGTCGGCCACGACCTTCATCTGCATCATCGTCGTGGTCATGAGCGCCGACAGTCCGATGATGTCGGCGCGGTGCTCCTCGGCCGCGGCGAGGATCGTCTCCATCGGCACGTTGCGCCCCAGGTCGTGCACCGAGAAGCCGAAGTTGCGCAGCATGATGGCGCACACGCTCTTGCCGATGTCGTGGATGTCCCCCTTCACCGTCGCCATCACGATGGTGCCCTTGTGCTCGATCTTCCCGCTCTTCTCGAGCAGCGGCGTGAGGATGGCCACGCCGCGTTTCATCGTGTCGGCCGCCGCCACCAGGTGCGGGATGAAGCGTTTGCGCGCGCCGAAGAGATCACCCAGGTGCCGTATGGCGGGCGTCATCACGTTCACGAAGAGATGGAAGGGGTCGGTGCCCTCGTCGAGCGCCCTTCGGATCAGCCCTTCGATGCTGTCGCGATCCCCCTCGACGACGGTGTCGAAGATGACCTGCTCGGTCGTGCGGGGTTTGCCGTCGTCCTTCGCGGCGGACTTCTCCGCGGTCATCTCCGTCTGCCGCTCGATGAAACGCCGGCAGTCGGGGTCGCGCCCGGCGAAGAGGGAGGCGGCCGACAACGCCTGCTTCAGCTCCTCCTCGTAAGGGCTCATGATCGCCGCGTCGAGCCCCGCGGCGACCGCCATCGACAGGAACGTCTGGTTGATGAGGGAGCGGTTGGGCAGGCCGAAGGAGACGTTGCTCAGGCCGAGCGACGTCGGGCTGCCCAGATCGCGCCCGATGATGCGGATCGTCTCGAGGGTCTGGGCGGAGGCGCTCTGCATCGCCGACACCACCAGCGCCAGCGGGTCGAAGATGATGTCCTCCCTGCGGACGCCGTACTTCTGGGCGGCCTTCAGGATCTTCTCGGCGTTCTTCACGCGCACGGCGGCGCTCTCGGGGATCTCGTCCTCGGCGCACAGCGCGATGACGGCGGCCCCGTACTTCTTCACGAGCGGGAAGATCAGCTCGAGACGCTCCTGCTCGGCGTTGATGGAGTTCACCAGCGCCTTGCCCGGATAGTTGATCAGCCCCTGCTCGAGAGCCTCGACGTAGGACGAATCGATGACCAGCGGCAGATCGACGACGTTCTGGATCGCCTGGATCGCCTTGCCCATGAGCGCGGGCTCGTCGGTCAGCGGCACGCCGACGTTCACGTCCAGCGCGTCGGCGCCCGCTTCGAGCTGCTTGCGCGCCTCGGCCACCACGAGGTCCATCCTTCCTTCGGCGATGGCCGCGGCGAACTTCCTGCGCCCGGTGGGATTGATCTTCTCGCCGAAGATCCGGAAGGGATGCCCCGGGCCGATGACCAGCGTCCTCATGCGGCTGGCGATCCGCAGCCCCGGCCTGAAGGTGCGCGGGGCCGGCGGCTTGCCCTTGAGCATCTTCGCGATGCGGCGGATGTAGTCGGGTGTCGAGCCGCAGCAGCCGCCGATGATGTTCGCGCCGGCCTGGTGGAAGCGCGGCGCCCACTGCGCCATCGGCTCGGCGGTCATCGGAAAGACGGTCTCGCCGTCCTTCTGGATGGGCAGCCCCGCGTTGGGCTGCACGGCGATGGGACGCGAAGTGGAGCGCGCCATGATCTCGATCACGGGGTGCATGTGCTCGGGGCCCGTCGAGCAGTTCGCCCCGATGATGTCCACGCCCAGCGCTTCCATCACGGCGGCGGCCGTCTCCGGGTCGGTGCCCGTGTCGGCGAGCCCGTCCTGCGTGAAGGTCATGAAGGCCAGCAACGGCGTCCTGCCGCGCACGTCGTTGCAGGCCATGATGGCGGCCTTCATCTCCTGGAGATCGAACATCGTCTCGATGGCGAGAAGGTCCACGCCGGCCGCGATGAGCGCCGCCGCCTGCTCGCGGAAGATCTGGTACGCCTCGTCGAAGGAGATCTCGCCGAAGGGGGCGACGGTGGTGCCGGACGGGCCGATGTCGCCCGCCACGAGGATGTCCGGGCCGCCGGCCTTGCGCGCGATGGCGACGGCCGCTTCGTTGATGTCCTTGAGCTTTCCGTAGGCGTCGTACTCGGCCAGACGCCTGCGGCTCGCGCCGAATGTGTTGGTCAGCAGGATATCGGCGCCCGCCTCGGCGTACTCGTGCTGCACGGCGCGGATGGCTTCGGGGTTCTCGAGATTCCAGAGATCCGGGGCGTACCCGGCGGGCAGACCGCGCCCCTGGAGCAGCGCCCCCATCGACCCGTCGAGGATCATCACACGCTTTTTGAGCGTCTCGAGAATGCTCACGACTTGCGCTCCCATCCGATGACGGCCGTCACCGACTTGCGAGGCTGGAGGATCGACGTCTCCGTGCAGGTGACCGCGATGGCGTCCGCCCCGACCAGCTTCAGCAGCGTGTCCTGGACTCGCAGGTCCCAGTCTCCGTAGCCCGGACTGTACCGCATCGTGCGTTCGTAGCCGGCGCGGTGGATCTCGGTCTGCACGATGGCGTCCACCCGGTCGGCCATGTAGTCGGCCATCCAGCTCCCCACGACGTCGAGAAAATACGCATCGGCGACGTCGTCGATCTTGAGCGTCTCGATCGACTGCTCCAGCGCCGGGCCGATCGTGGCCGCGAGCAGCGTGGCGTGGTCGCACCGCGACAGCAGCTTGACCATGTTGGCCCCGACGAAGAGGTCGTCGGATGCCTCCGTGGTCACCCTGTCCGGACGCACGTCCTTGATCCTGAGGGTGCGGTAGCAGCCCTGGCCGCGGATCATGGTGTAGGCCCTGTCGATCGCCCGCTTGATCGAGCGCGCGACCCCTTCCTCCTCCAGCTCCTTGACGTGCTTGAGCCTCGGGATCCTCAGCTCGCGCAGGACCCGCTTCTCCTCGATCTGGAAGGGGATGCTCCGGATCACGATCGGCTGTGCGCCGCGGCTCCTGACGGTGTGCACCAGGCCTCGATGGTTGGCGTTAGTTGTTGGGCTCAAAGCACTTCGCGTCATTCTATCGGGGGCTTCGGGGGGAAGCAAGGACAGGTCTTGTCCGAATTGAAGAGACAGGATACCGTTACATACGGACGGCGGTTCCCCGCCGCCGGACGTCATCGCACAGGAGGGAGACGATGGCAACGAACACGGCCGTCATCACGATCTACGGAAAGGCCGGCTGACCCTACACGACCGCGGCCCGTGAGGACTGCGACGCAAGGGGAGTGAAGCACCAGTACTTCGACGTGAAGGACGAGCGCGCGCGCCTCGACGAGATGCTGAAGTTCAGCAAGGGGGAACGACGGGTCCCCGTCATCGTCGAGGACGGCAAGGTCACCATCGGCTTCGGCGGTACCTGAGGGGTCTGACGCCGGCGGTCAGCCGGCAGACGGATCGCCCGACATCAGGCCTTGAGCGCTTCGTGGCGCAGGATGGCGTACATCCATTGATCGAGGATGTGGCCGTTCTTGATCGCGCTCTGCCGCAGGGTCCCTTCGAGGGTGTAGCCCGCCTTCTCGAGCACGCGCGCCGAGGCGGGGTTGTTCGTGTAGGGGGGCGCGTAGAGACGCCTCAGGACGGGATTGACGCGGAACGCGTGCGCGGTCATCAGGCGCAGCCCCTCGGTCGTGATCCCGCGTCCCCAGAACGGGTGCCCCAGCCAGTAGCCGACCTCGGCGCCGACGCGCTCGACGTCGGCGCGCTCGGTGTAGCCGATGCCGCCGGCCACTTTGCCATCCACTGCGATGGCGAAGACCGAACGCGGCGATTTCTCCAGCGCTCCCGCGATGAAGCGCCGCGCATCGTCGATGCCGTAGGGATTGGGGAAGGCGTCGCGCAGACCGAGCCACACGCGACGATCGTTGGCGAGCGCGGCCAGCTCCTCCGCGTCGGCTTCCTGCCAATCCCGGACGACGGCCAGCGCTCCGCGCAGCTCCACGTCGCGGCCTATCTCAGGTAGTAGCCGTCGCGGGCCGAGATCTTCGCCCGGGGGCGCGTCACCCGCACCGTGATCTCGCGCCAGACGCGCCCCTTGCGGTCCGGCTTCGCCTCCTCCTGGGTCGGCGGGTAGTAGGCGAGCAGGTAGTGATGGCGCAGCTCGTCCTCGATCTCGCGGTAGGCATCGTCGAGCTTGCCGGCGTTCTTGACGAAGTACGCCCTGCCCCCGCTGCGCGAGGCCAGCGTCTCGAGAATCTCGCCGACGGTCCGCTGGCGGTGGAAGTCCATCTCCTCCTTCATCTCGCCCGTGCCGATCGTGTAGACGATGGTCTCGGATTCCAGCACGGCGTCGAGCGTCTGTTCGTAGGTCGTGAGCGAGCCCGGCTCGAGGCCGCTGACGGCCTCGTCCCGCCCGTCGGACAGAAGGATGATGGCCTTGCGGCCATCGCGCCCGCGCAGCTCGTCGATCGCCGCCATGATCGCGTCGTAGAGGGCCGTGCCGCCCGTCGCCTCGATCGAGAAGACGGCCTTCGTCAGGGCCTCCTTGTCCGCCGTCCCCTCCACCACGACGCGCGGGACGTCGGAGAAGGCGATGAGCGAGGCGGTGTCGTCGGGCTCCAGCTCCTTGAGGAACCCCGCCGCGGCCTCCTGCGCGACGAGGAGCCGGTCCTCCCTGTTCATGGAGTTGCTGGTGTCCATGAGCAGCACGAGGTGCACCGGCTTGCGATCGGCCGCGAACACCGCGATGTTCTGCGGCTTTCCAGCCTCCAGGACGGTGAAGTCCTCCTGCTTCAGGTCGCTGATGAACTTCCCCTGCTCGTCGCGCACCGTCGCGTAGACCTCCACCAGGCTCACGATGGCGCGCTGCGCCCCCGCGACGGCTCGGGTGTGCACTTCGTGCGAGGCGGTGCTGCCGTCGGACGCCCAGACCTTCAGCCGCATCCGGCGCGACCTCACGCTGTCGCCCGCGTCCCAGATGCGGCGCCATGGAGGATCGAGAAGCGTCGCGACGAGCCGGTCGTCGGCCCAGACCTCGGCCTTGAGGATCCGGACGTTGTCGGGCGCGTTGATCTGGAGGATGATCTCGGTGGTGCCGACGACGAAGTCGTCGGCGTCGGGCTGGATGAAGCGGACGTTGATCGTCCCGGCGGTTGCCGGCCCGTGCGGCGTGGCCAGGCAGAGGGCCGCGCCGAACAGCGCGATCAGTAGGCGCGGGCGAAGTGCGCGCGCCGCCGCGACGCGCCGCCGCAGATCAGGCAGGCGCCGGTCTCCTCGGGGGCCTGGAGCGCTATGCATCGGATGGTCGCCTTGGTCTCTTCCTTGACCCGGGCCTCGCACGCGGGGTTGCCGCACCAGTGGGCGAGCAGGAACCCTCCCGGATCCTCGATGAGGGTCTTGAACGCGTCGTACGAGTCAACGCGGCGCGTGTTCTCTTCGAGACGCTTCCTGGCCGTATCATAGAGATCCCGCTGGATTTGCTCCAGCATCTGCGGGACGCTCTCGTGCAACGAGGCGATGGGAAGCGTCCTCTTCTCACGGCGTCCCTCGGTCTCGGGGCCGACCCTGGGAGCGGCGGTCACCTGCCCCGCGTCGAGATCCCGCGGCCCGACCTCCAGTCGCAGCGGCACTCCCTTCATCTCCCACTCGTTGAACTTGAAGCCGGGGCGCAGTCCGTCGCGCGCGTCCTCGCGGATGCGGCAGACCCCCTTCAGCCGCTCCACGATGCTTCGGGTCCCTTCGAGCACGCGCTCGCGCTCGGCCTCCTTGTAGATCGGCACGACGATGACCTGCGTGGGGGCGAGACGCGGCGGCAGCACCAGCCCCGTGTCGTCGCCGTGGGCCATGACCAGGGCTCCGATGAGGCGTGTCGAGACGCCCCACGACGTGTTCCAGACGTAGTCGAAGCCGCCCGCTTCGGTCTGGTATCTGACCTCGAAGGCCTTCGCGAAGTTCTGGCCGAGGTTGTGCGAGGTGCCGGCCTGCAGCGCCTTGTTGTCCTGCATGAGCGCCTCGATGCAGTACGTCCGCACGGCCCCCGCGAAGCGCTCCGCGTCGGTCTTGACCCCCTTGATGCAGGGGACGGCCATCCAGTCATGGGCGAAGGTTTGGTAGATGTCGAGGATCTTGAGCGTCTCCTCCTCGGCCTCCTGATCCGTCGCGTGGGCGGTGTGTCCTTCCTGCCAGAGAAACTCCGTGGTCCGCAGGAACAGACGCGTGCGCATCTCCCAGCGCACGACGTTCGCCCACTGGTTGATGAGGATCGGCAGGTCGCGGTACGACTGGATCCACTTCGCGTACATGGAATAGATGATGGTCTCGGAGGTCGGGCGCACGACGAGCGGCTCTTCGAGCTTCTGGCCGCCGCCGTGCGTGACGACGGCGCACTCGGGGGCGAAGCCTTCGACGTGCTCCTTCTCCTTGCGCAGGAACGACTCGGGGATGAACAGCGGGAAATAGGCGTTCTCGTGTCCTGTGGCGCGGAACATGCCGTCGAGCGCGTCTCTCATGTTCTCCCACAGGCCCATGCCGAGCGGGCGGATGACCATGCACCCTTTGACGGGGGAGTAGTCGGCCATGCCCGTCTGGAGCACGACGTCGGTGTACCAGCGCGAGTAGTCCTCGGCGCGCGGCGTGATCACCCTGTCGGCGCTCTTCTTCGGCTCTTTGGCGGACGCCTGCTGTGATGACATGGCCCGGATTATAGCCTGTTGCGTGGACGAAGCCCCGGGTCCGCGGTCCCGGGGTTCAGCGACGGGGACGCTGGGCTTCGCCGGTCATGGGAACGAAGCGGACGGGGATGACCGACTCGCGCTGGATGCCGTCCTTCGTCCGGGTGATGCGGATCAGCTCCTGATACGTCGCGCCCACGGGGATGACGAGACGGCCGCCGACGGCGAGCTGGTCGACGAGAGGCTGCGGGACATGATCGGGAGCCGCGGTGACGATGATGGCGTCGAACGGGGCGGCCTCCTTCCAGCCGGCGTAGCCGTCTCCAACGCGCAGGCGGATGCCGGTGTAGCCCTGCGCCGCCAGGTCGGCGCGGGCGCGCTCCGCGAGAGGAGCGACGATCTCGATGGACCACACGTCGGCTTTCATCGCCGCGAGCACGGCGGCCTGGTATCCCGACCCGGTGCCGACCTCGAGGACCTTCTCTCCCGGAGCGACCTCGGCCAGCTCCGTCATCAGCGCGACGATGTAGGGCTGCGAGATCGTCTGGCGCTCGCCGATGGGCAGGGGACGATCGTCGTACGCGTAGGCGCGGATCTCCTCGGGGACGAACGCGTGCCGCGGCACCGAGCGCATCGCGGCCAGCACCGCCGGGTCCTTCACGCCGCGCGCTTCGATGGTCTGCGCCACCATCGCCGCGCGCGCGGCGGCGGTCCTGTCGGGAGCCGGCGTGGTCTCGCCGGGCGCGGCGGTGGCGGGGGGCGCCTCCTTGCCCCGCTCCGGCGCGGCCAGACAGGAGGCTGCCGCGAAGGCGGCGAACGCAACTACCAGTGTGCCGTGACGCATCATGATGACTGCACCGGGCGAGTTGGCGATGCTGCGGGCCGGAGGCCCGCGTACCCGCATCGAGCGCGCTCCGCGTTATCGCGTACATCCTCCGATGCGGGCGAGGTCCGCGCACTTTGCGGACCTCCGAGGCCCGCGTTGTGCAAGGCGCGCGCACGGCTGACCTCGATGTGCGCCAGGCGCGTCGGCTCGGGGATGCGCCGCCCCGTGGAGCACGCGAGACTCCACGCGACGGCCGCGCGCACGCCGACGCCGTTGCCCGGCGAGACGTAGATCGGCTTCACGCCGTCCCGCGTGCGCACGACGGCGCCCACGGTCCGTCCCTCGAACGTCAGCGGCGCGGTGGAGCCGCGCCGGCTCGCCGGCTCGTCGTGCTCGCCGACCAGCCGCGTCTTGGCGCAGCCGATCGACGGGATGCCGAGGATGAGCCCCAGATGCGAGGCGAGCCCGAAGCCGCGCGGATGGGCGATCCCCTGGCCGTCGCAGAGGATGAGATCGGGGCGCGCGGACAGGCCGCGCAGCGCTTTCAGGAGGACGGGGATCTCGCGGAACGAGAGATAACCGGGGATGTACGGGAAACGAGCGCGCCCCGAGGCGCGGGCGCTTTCGACCAGAGCCAGACCGGGCCACGCGAGCACCACCACGGCGGCGTGGATGGCGTCGGAGCGTCTGTCGCAGGAGACGTCGGCCCCGGCGATCAGCCGGGGCTTGATCGCGCGCGGCCTCAGGACGAGACGCCCGCGCAGCGAACGCTGGATCGCGGCGGCCCGTTTCGGACTCACGTCCCAGCGATGGATCTGCCGGAAGTGCACGCTGATCTCCCCGTCGAATGAACCGAGAATACCATGCGCGTTGACACTCCACTTTGGGGCTGGATAAGATCGAACGTCATGCGACATTCGTTGCCAACGATCCTCCCCGCGGCCCTACTCCTCGCGATGGCCTGCGGCGGCCCGGACCAGGAGAAGGGGCTCGTCGAGCAGGCCGCCGACGCCGCCGTGAGGGGGATCGATCGCGCGCGCCAGGAGCGCACGCTCGCCACGCTCGAGGAGCTGCGTCTCGCCCTGGAGCGCCACCAGATCGATGCGGGCTCCTACCCCGCGGGCTCCTCGCTGAGCGGCATCGCCGGACGGCTCTCCATGCTGCTGCCGCGCGTCGAGACGCGCGACGCCTGGGGCGGCGCCCTGTCCTACTCCTCGGACGGCTCGACCTATCGCATCGTGTCGCCGGGAGAGGACGGCGCGGCGGGCACCGAGGACGACATCACGCTGCGCGACGGCGTCTTCACGGTGCCCCGATGACGCGCGTGCCGCGCGCGCGCGCCCTTGCCGCCCTGACGTGCGCTCTTGCCGCCGCCGGCTGTTCCCCGTCGGTCAACACGCTCCAGGTGACGGTCGATGCCTACATCTCGGCCGTCAGCCTCAACGACGTCGCGCGCATCCTCGATCTGTCGGCGCCGTACCAGCGGGCGCTGAAGGAGGCTCCCGCGGAGCAGGCCGAAGCGATCGCGAAGGACTTCCGCGGCCGCATCGAGGAGGGATACATGCGCTGGGAAGGCGGCCGCGGAACCGGGCAGCTCGAGCTCGACCCGCTGGGCATCGCGCTGATCCGCGGCATCGGGCTGGGCAAGGAAGGCGCCGCGGCCATCCCGCTCGACGTGCGCTTCGAGGCGGACGACATGCGTGGCGTGGTGGTCACGCGCGCGATCTCCAATTACAGGAGCATCCGCTGGGAGACCATCCCCGCGGGCGGGCGGATCTACCTGATGGGATACCCCTTCGGGAAGATCATCAATTTCGCCACGGGCTACGACGACCCCTCCGCCTTCGAGCTGCTCGACACGGTCGATCTGGAATGGACCCTCGTGCGGATACCGGGCCTGCGCACCGCCGGCGCTCCGTCGGACTGGTTCGTGGAGTCGGCCGGGCCCGTGGAGGGCACGGCGACGAAGTGGCGCCCACCCGGCCCGCAGGCGCCGTGACGACGGCCCGCCCGCGCGCCGACGTCGGGCCGTCGCCGCGGGCGGCGACGCGCAGGATCATCGCGGCGCTCGAGAAGCGGTACGGTCGGCCCGGAGCCGGCGAGAGGAAAGACCCCCTCAGCGAGCTCGTCTTCACGATCCTCTCCCAGAGCACGACCGATCTGAATCGCGACAGGGCTTGGGCCTCGCTGTGGCGCGAGTTCGCCTCCTGGGAGGAGGTCGTGGCCGCGCCGGGGAAGCGTCTGGAGCGGGCCATCCGGGTCGGCGGGCTGGCTCCCACCAAGAGCCGGGTGATCCGGGAAGCGCTCGTCCGCGTGCGGGCCGAAGAGGGGCGCTACAGTCTCGACCGGCTCGCCGGCCTGCCGGCGCAGGAGGTCGAGTCGCACCTTCGGCGGTTCAAGGGCGTGGGGATCAAGACCATCCGGTGCGTCCAGGTCTTCTCGCTCGGGCTGCCGGCCTTCCCGGTGGACACGCACATCTTCCGCATCACGAAGCGGCTGGGGCTGGTCCCCGCCAAGGCCACGCCCGAGGCGGCGCACGAGGTCATGCAGGCCCTCACGCCGCCCGACGAGGTCCTCCCGTTCCATCTCAACCTCATCGCCCACGGACGGCAGGTCTGCACGGCGCGGCAGCCGCGGTGCCGGGAGTGCGTTCTGATCCGGTTGTGCGAGTACGGGCGCTCGCGGAAATGACGGGTTGCTCAGGACTCTCGATACTCCCTATATTCCTCTCAGGCTTCCACGATTCCCGCTTTCGTGAGGTTCATTCCGCATCATGTCCGAGTTCAAGGTCTGCCTCGCACTGGGAGGGGGCGCGGCGCGCGGCCTCGCGCACATCGGCGTCCTGAGGGCCCTGGAGCGGGCGGGTATTCCGCTCGATATGATCACGGGCACGAGCATCGGGTCGCTGGTGGGCTCGGTCTACGCCATCCTGCGCGACGCGAAGAAGACCGAGGACCGCTTCCGCAAGTTCGTCTTCAGCCGCGAGTTCCGCCGCACGGAGTTCGACTTCCTGAAGGACTCGCGCGAGAACGCCCCCGGCGTCCTCTACAGCGTGAGCAACCTCGTCAAGAGGGGGATCTTCTACTCCTTCTCGATGACGCGCCCCTCCTTCATCTCCGAGGAGAACTTCACGCACAACATCCACTCGCTCGTCGAGGACGTGGAGATCGGAAAGACCACGGTCGAGTTCTACCCCGTGGCCGTGGACCTCGAGACCGGCGAGGAGGTCGTCGTCACCACGGGGTCGCTGCGGCGCGGCGTGCTGGCCTCCAGCGCGATCCCGGGTCTGCTCCCGCCGGTGAGGATCAACGGCCGGGTGCTCATCGACGGCGGGTGGGTGAGCAAGATCCCGGTCTTCGCGGCCTTCAAGCAGGGGGCGGATCTCGTCATCGGCGTGGACATCTCCCCCGAGCTGGAGGACACGCGGGAGCTGCGCAAGGGGCTCGACGTGCTCGTGCGCGCCAACGCCATCAAGGCCGAGGCGCTCAAGAACTTCCAGATCAAGATGCTCGACGTCCTGATCCGCCCGCGCGTGGGTCAGACGCACTGGGCCGACTTCACCGGCGCGCTGGCCCTGATCGACGAAGGCGACAAGGCGACGACGGCGAAGATCCCCGAGATCCGCGAGGCCATCGAACAGGGGCGCTGGAAATCGCGTCTGGGCTATTCGCGCGGCAAGCGCTTCGCCCGGTCGTTCTTCTAGGTCCCGGCGGCGCCCGCGGCCCCGCTTTCCCCCGGTTCTTCCGCCAACCTATACTGCCCTTCCGGACATTCAGCCTGGAGAGCCCATCGTGCAGTATCCCGTCACGCTCATCCCCGGAGACGGCATCGGACCCGAAGTGACCGAGGCCGCCGTCCGCGTCGTCGAAGCGGCCGGCGTGCCGATCCGGTGGGAGCGGTGCGACGCGGGGAAAGCGGCCATGGAGGCCGGGAGCCCCACGCCGCTTCCCGAGCAGGTCCTCGACTCGATCCGTCGAAACCGCGTCGCGCTGAAAGGGCCCGTCACGACCCCCATCGGCGGCGGGTTCGCGAGCGTCAACGTGGGGCTGCGCAAGGCGCTGGATCTCTACGTGAGCCAGCGCCCCGTGCGCAGCCTGCCGGGCGTGCGCACGCGTCATGAGGGAGTGGACCTCGTGATCCTGAGGGAGAACACCGAAGGCCTCTACTCCGGCCGCGAGCACTCCGTCGTCCCCGGCGTCGTCGAGACGCTGCGCATCATCACGCGGAAGGCCTCCGAACGGATCGCGCGCTTCGGGTTCGAGTACGCGCGCAACGAAGGGCGGCGCAAGATCACGCTCGTGCACAAGGCCAACATCATGAAGCGCAGCGACGGGCTGTTCCTCGACTCGTGCCGGCGGGTGAGCCAGGACTACCCCTTCATCGCGTGCGAAGAGCTTCTGATCGACAACGCCTCGATGCAGCTCGTCATGGACCCCGGGAAGTTCGACGTCCTGCTGATGGAGAATCTCTTCGGCGATCTGGTCTCCGACCTGTGCGCGGGGCTGGTCGGCGGGCTGGGCGTCGTCCCGGGCGCCAACATCGGCGATCGGTGCGCCGTCTTCGAGGCGGTGCACGGCAGCGCCCCCGACATCGCGGGCAAGGGGGTCGCCAACCCCACCGCCCTCATCCTCTCGGCCGCCATGATGCTGCGGCACGTGGGAGAGCGGCGCGCCGCGTCGGCGGTCGTCGAGGCGGTGGAGACGGTGCTCGCCGAGGGGCGCGCGGTCACGCGCGACCTGGGCGGAAGCGCCGGCACGCGCGAGATGACCGACGCCGTCATCGAGGCGATGGCCGCGCCGCGCGGGACGCGCCGCGATGCCGCCGCCGGGACGCGCGCATGAGCGCCAAGGCGCTGGGGCACCTCAGGAAGCCCGTCACCGCCACGAAGGTCGACCGCGACCCGAAGAAGCACACCGTCACCCTCGTGCCGGGGGATACCGTCGGCGACGAGCTGGCCGACGCCGTCGTCACCGTGGTCGCGGCCACGGGCGTCTCGCTGGGATGGGACCGTCAGATCGGTGGGCAGAAGGCGCACGCGCGCTTCGGCACGGCGCTTCCCGACGATCTGATCGAGAGCATCCGCAAGCACCGCGTCGCGCTGAAGGGGCACTTCGCCACGCCGCTGGGGATCTCCCCGGCGCAGGAGTCTCCCAGCGTGAAGCTGCGCAAGCTGCTCGATCTCTACGCATCGGTCCGCCCCGCCCGGAACCTGCGCGGCCTGCCCAGCCGTTACGAGAATGTCGATCTCGTCGTCATCCGCGAGAGCACCGAGGACCTCTACGCCGGGATCGAGCACGAAGTCGTCCCCGGCGTGGTCGAGAGCCTCAAGGTCACCACCGAGGCCGCCTCCACCCGCATCGCGCGCTTCGCCTTCGAGTACGCCGCGCGCAACGGCCGGCGCTCGGTGACCGTGGTGCACAAGGCCAACATCATGAAGATGAGCGACGGACTGTTCCTGGAGTGCTGCCGGCGCGTGGCGGCGGAGTTCCCGGCAATCGCCTGCAGGGAGCTGATCGCGGACAACTGCATCATGCAGCTCGTGCTGGACCCGGGCTCGTGCGACGTCCTGGTGATGGGCAACATGCTCGGCGACATCATCTCCGACGTGTGCGCCGGCCTGACGGGAGGGCCCGGCACGGTGCCGGGGATCAACATCGGCCCGGAGGTCACCGTCTTCGAGGCGATCCACGGCAACGCGCCGCACCTGATGGGACGCGATCTGGCCAACCCTCTCACCATGCTCGTCCCCGCGGTGGCGATGCTGCGCCACATCGGAGAGGACGCCGCCGCGTCCCGGATCATGACCGGCATCGAGACCGTGCTCGCGGCCCGCGAGGCCCTGACCCCCGATCTCGGGGGGACCGCGCGCACCAGCGAGATGGTGGCCGCCGTCGTCCGCGCCATGGGCGCGCCGGGCTGACCATGCCCCCCTTCCAGCGGCACATCTTCGTCTGCGTCAACGAGAGGCCCCCCGACAATCCCAAGGGCTGCTGTCTCGCCAAGGGGAGCCAGCAGGTCCGCGATCTATTGAAGGACGGGCTCAGGGCGCGCGGGATCCACAAGATCGTCCGCGCCAATTCCGCGGGGTGTCTCGACGCGTGCGAAACGGGCACGAGCGTCGTGATCTACCCTGAAGGCATATGGTACGCAAGGGTGACGGCCGCGGACGTGGACGAGATCATCGA
>Ga0187893_10009729_pt1 | contig 14664 bp, 13 predicted proteins | sample MA1701074metaG_FD_139574 | JGI IMG/M metagenome (GOLD analysis project Ga0187893, IMG submission 139574) | White microbial mat communities from a basaltic lava cave in the Kipuka Kanohina Cave System on the Island of Hawaii, USA - MA170107-4 metaG ...
AGAACAGGCTGAACCTCGGCTCCTTCAGGCCCTTCTCGGTGATTTCAAACTCAACACGCTTGTTTTCAGGCAGGGAGCGGTGCTTGCGAAGGATTGCGACGCGCTGGTTTGCCCTGTCTCCTCGTTTCAGCTCAAGCAGGCACTTTGACCAGTAGCGGGCTACCATCCTTGATGTTAGCTCTACTTCTTCGCCCCTGGAGTATATCTGGTTCGTGACTAGCACAGGTATGTTGTACTTCCTTGCAAGTCTTGACAGGACAGAATATTGTGTGGCGAGCTGGCGGTTTACTTCTTTAAAATTCTTGTTATTCATCTCCAGCCTGTAGAGCGCGACAAGCGAGTCTACAACTATGAGGTCTATTCTTTCCTTTGTCAGTATGCGCTCAAGCCTTCCTATCTCCTTGTGCTGCTCCTGCCAGCTTTCGGGCTCGATTAGCAGCACGGTCTTGAGCTTCTTCTCGTCGCCGCCCATCTGCCTGAACCTCTCAAGGGAGAAAGAACCTTCAGTATCTATGTAGATGACTTTGTTCTCGCAGTTCAGCGTGGTAGAAAGTGCTATATTGGTTTTCCCTGCGCCCGGCGGGCCGAACACGTTTGTTACTGCGCCTTTCTCCAGCCCTCCATCCAGTATCTTGTCGACAGGCGAATTCGTAGAAAGGCGCTCCATACATATCGTCCAATATAGCGAAGGTGAAAGGAATCGACCTTGTCTCGTTCACTTGCATCGCCGGCTGTCGATTCAATTTTTCCCTTTGTATTATTGTTGTTAGAAAAGGATTAAGGTTAGTCAAATCTAGGACAGCAAAGAAATTATTCCCTTGACGAGCAGCCCCCATCCTATGACCTGCAATATGATGTCGGGGTGCTGTGTTATCAGGACTACGGCTGCTACAGTGTCCACCAGCCCCATTATCTTGACGGCTATGTCCATAAATCAACGACTCATTCTTACGCTGAGGAGCTATTGTCCATATCCTAACTCCTTGTCTCTACTCTAAGGAGCTATACGCAAATTTACTAAAAGAATTATTCCTTGACGATAACCTTGATAGGCTTTGCGGTCCTCTCTTTTTTGCCCTTGGGGGCTTTTGCAGGCTCCGCGGCGTCTTCGACTTTCTTGGGCTGGGTGCTCAGCTTTGATTTGTCGAACCAGTCAGCCTTGGTCGGGCAGCGAACGTCAAGGCACATCCTGAACGGCCGCCCGGTCTGGCGCTGAACTTGCACTATTGGAGTCTTGCACTGCTCGCAGACTTTCTCAAGCGGGGTGATGAAGCCGAATGCCGGCAGCGGCGCCGAAAAGTCGCACTTCGGATAATTGCTGCAGCCCGCGAACCTTTTCTTGGTCGTCCAGAGCCTGTGCATCCTGACAAGGCCGCCGCACTTGAAGCAAGTTCCGAGGCGGCTCTGCTTCTCCTGCGACTCTATTATCGCCGCAGTAAGCGCCTCGCCTATCCTCTTCTCCTTCTTGCGGAAGGTGTCGCAGATTTTTGTCAGCGTCTGCTTTGCTTCTTCAACTACCTTATCCCTTTTCATCTTGCCCTGCTCAACTGCTTCGGTCTCCTGCTCAAAGTGCCTTGTGAGCTTCTCGGAAACTATGTCAGGGACGTTGCTCTCAAGTATGTCAGCCAGCTTGGCTCCCAAGTCTGTGACTTCAATTGACTTTCCAACAAGGTATCCTCTGTTGTAGAGTATCTGCAATATCTGCGAGCGCGTAGCCTTTGTTCCGAGCTCGCGGTTTTCCATCTCCTTCAGGACAGAGCCCTGTGAGAACCTGGGAGGCGGCTGCGTTTCCTTGGACAGCTGGTCCACGCTCTTCACGGAGACTTCGTCTCCTGTCTTCATGTCAGGAAGCACGACCTCTTCCCTCGCAGCATACCTTCCGTAGAGCGAGGTCCATCCTGCCTCAACGGTCTTTATTCCGTTTATGAAAAAGTTGTTTCCGCCGAGGTCGAGTGTTATGCGCTGCGACTGCCTCTTGGCAGGCTCGCCGAACGTGGCCAGGAACCTTCGCACCATCAGGTCATATACGCGGCGCTGGTGGTCTCCCATCTTCTTCGACAGCTCTCCGGTAGGATATATTGCCGGGTGCGCAGGGTCGGTCTTCTTTCCTTCCTCAGGCTTGAGCTCGTCCTTCTCAAGCAAAGACTGCGCTATCTTCTCATAGCCTTTCTGCTTTGCGATTCCCGAGATTATTTTCTTGTAGTTGATGTCCTTCGGAAGCTTCTCGCTCGAAGTCCTGGGATAAGAAATCATTCCCGCCTGGTAAAGCGCCTCCAGTATGTTCATCGCCTGGGCAGGGCTGTATCCGAAATATCTGTAGATGTCTGCAAGCGCAGCGGTAGTGTTGTAGGGCTTCGGGGCCTTCTGCGTCAGAAGCTTCGTCTTGATGTCCTTGACTGTAGCTTTCTTGACCTTGGACTTCCGGAGGACCTTGTCCGCCTCAGCCTTGTCCCACATCTTGTCCTTCTCGTACTCCGCTTTCAGCTCGCCCTTTCCTGCGGAAACAGTAGCCTCAATCTGCCAGAACGGCTTGGGCTTGAACGCCTTGATCTTCTTCTCGTGCTTCGCAAGCATGTGGAGCGTGGGCCCTTGCACCCTTCCGGTGGAAAGTATCCTGAAGCGGCGGCCGCTGGTCTTTATCGCCGCCATGAGCGCCCTGCTCAGGCTGACTCCCCAAAGATAATCAAGATAGTGCCTTGTGAGGCCTGCCTCGACCTGGCCTAAATCAAGAGTAGGCTGGGCTTTCTCGTAGCTTTCGATGAGCTCTTCCTTTGTCATCGTGCTGAACTTCATTCGCTTTGCCTCATTCTTTTCGCAAAGCAGCCTGAGTATGTTGTAGCCTATCACGCTTCCTTCGGTGTCGTAGTCGCAGCAGACGATATAGTCGCTGCCGCTCTTGGCTATCGCAGCTATTGCATCGAAGTATCTCTTGCTGAAGGCGCCGAACTTGGAAGCTTCGTGTGTCGGGACCCAGTCCACTTCGAACACCGGATAGCCGCCGCCCCTTGCCTTCTGCTTGAGCGTGAACAGGTGTCCTACAGCCGCAACGACTATGTGTTTCTTTCCGTTCCTGGAGAACTCGTACCATTTGACGCCGTCCGGCGTTTCTTTTTCTTCAAGGCTCTTTTCCGCCAGGGCCTTGGCGATTGCGCGCGCTGCCGTAGGCTTCTCTGCAATCATGAACACGGTTTTTGTTGATGGCATATCTTAACGAGCTCCTAGTCTCTAAAAATTGTGAAATATAATAACTCTAACGAAACCCTTATATACGTTGAACTGAGAATTTTCACTTCTTCTTAGAAATCTCTTTGAAGCCAGTGTAGCCCCACAAGACTTTCGGTATCTTTATGCTCCCGTCTTCCTGCTGGTAGTTCTCGAGTATGGCAGCGAGCATCCTCGGGGTTGCGAGCCCAGTGTTGTTCAGCGTGTGGACAAAGCCTGCGGGCGGCTTGCCTTCCTGCTCCCTCCACTTTATTCCGAGCCTTCTTGCCTGGAAATCCGTTACGTTCGAGCATGAAGCTAGTTCCCTATACTTGCCCTGCGCGGGGAACCACCCGTCCGTGTCGTAGCTTTTCGCCTTGAGTATGCCCAGGTCTCCTGTACATATGTTCACGACCCTGTAAGGTATCTCCAGCTTCTGAAGTATTTCTTCCGTGTTCTTTTGCAGTTCTTCGAAAAGCGCCCACGAGCTTTCTGGCTTGCAGAAAACGAGCTGCTCGACCTTGTCGAACTGGTGGACCCTGAATATGCCCTTCGTGTCCTTTCCGTGGGAGCCCGCTTCCGTGCGGAAGCACGAGGACATCCCCGCATACTTGGCCGGGAGGTCTTTTGCCTCGAAAGTCTCGCCCGAGTGCATCGCAACCAGAGGGTGCTCTGACGTTGCTATCAGGTACATGTTGTCCTTCTCTATCTTGTACATCACGCCCTCAAAGTCGGCTATGTCTATTACGCCTTCGTACGGTTCGCGCTTCATCATGAATGGCGGGAGCATGGCTGTGAATCCGCGTTTCACCAGAATGTCCAGCGCAAACCTAAGTACTGCGTTGTGCAGTATGACGAGCTCATTCTTCAGGAAATAGAACCTTGCGCCGGAGATTTTCGCGGCACGCTCCAGGTCGATCAGGTCCAGGTCAAGCGCAAGCTCCTCATGGCCCTTTGGCTTGAACTTGAATTCATTCTTCTTGCCCCAGCTCCGTATTTCCACATTTTCTGTGTCGTCTTTGCCGATAGGAACGCTCTCGTCGATTATGTTGGGCAGTTTGAGCAGCAGCTCCCTGCACTTCTCATCAAGGTGGATAAGCCGTTCTTCGATGTCCTTGATGTGCTCGGGTATTTCCTTGACTTCCTTCATCTTGCTCTCTGCAGGCTTGCCTTTCGCCTTCAACTCAGCTATTTCTTTCGTTACTGCGTTCCTCTTCGCCCTGAGCTCTTCGACCTTGGCGATAAGCGCTCGTCGCTCGCTGTCCCATTTGATCAGGCTCTTCAGGTCTTCCAGGCGCTCTTCCATCCCGCGCCTCTTGATGTTCGCCTGGACGATTTCAGGGTGTTCCCGTATCAGTTTGATATCAAGCATACAGATTCCTTCGCTACTCTCTTTTTAAAATTCAAAGTCAAGGCTTTTCTTATGCCAGGTCTGGTTTATTCGCTCGCATCGAGGATACCTAAGGGCAAAGTTACGACTTATGGAGAGCTTGCAAAGGCGGCAGGCACCAGCGCCCGCTACGTAGGCTACCTGATGAAGAACAATAATTCCAAGAAAGTTCCTTGCCACAGGGTCATAGGCTCGGACGGCTCTCTTGTGGGATTTAACGGGGGCTTGCAGAAGAAAATCCGCATGCTCAAGTCCGAAGGGATAGAAATAAGGAACGGGAGGATAGACCTTTCGAAGTTCTTCTATCGGGTCACATCCTGAGATTTTACGAATTCGTAGAGCGTCCTGGCTTTGTTGTTCTTCTCGAAATGCTGCCTCACTGGAGCAATGAGCTGGTTCAGTTGCGATGAAACCGCGTTCTTCAGGTCGAGCGGATGCAGCTTTCCCTCGGCAAAGTCCTTTTCCAGCTGCGCAAAGCTCTCATATTCCAGCGGCCCGCCAAATTTCTTCGGCCTTTCCACATGCATTGTCTTGAATCCGCGGAAAATAATGTGCTTTGAGTAGTCAAGCATAGGGTTGTTTGCGACATTCTTGGGCTCGCAGAATGCGCCCCCTATCTTCCTTGCTATCTCTTCCGGCGAGTCGTGGACAAAGATGGCAGTTTGGGGCTTGCTCTTTGACATCTTGGAGCTTATCGCAACGTCTATTTCCTTGTTGGTCTCGTAGCCTTCCGGCTCCTTGATTCCCTGGAGCCCCTCGAGCATGTGGTGGCTTACAACGACAGGCTTCCATAGCTTCAGTTCAGGCCCGACTTCCCTGGCAAGCATGCATACCCTGCGCTGGTCAAGGCCCAGCTGCGTGATGTCGGCCTCGAGGTGGAATATGTCCGCACACTGCATCATGGGATAGAAATACTGCGCTGTCTCCTTCATCTCTCCTTCCTTTCGGCCCATTATAGTCAGCGCGCGCGTTGCCCTGTGGACTGTCGTGACCTTCGCTATCTGCACCACTTTCTTCCAGTATTCCTTGTCGCTCATGGCATCGCTTGCCCACAGGAAATCTACTTTCTTCGTGTCTACTCCTGCAGCTTTCCACACTTCTATGAAGTACTCCCCAACCTTCCGTATGCTGTCCAGGTCGCCTCCCATCTTGTTGTTTATCCATGCGAACCAGTCTGCAAGCCAGAGCTTGAAATGAATGCCTGCTTTTGTCAGGTCCTTCAGCAGCAGCGGCCTGAATACGCCAAAAGGAAGGTGTGCAAGCCCTGAAGGCTCGAAGCCGTCGTATGCGACTGGATGCGCCTTGGTCTCAAGCAAGGAGCGCAGCTCTTCTTCCGTGACTATCTCTTCCCCGACTCCTTTGATGAGCTGCAATCTAGTCTCTACGTCCATTTCCGCACCTTATGGAAATCTATATAATAGAGCTCTTAAATCGTATGATATTGTGCTAAAGAAAGTAATTCGATATTATACTTCTTGGCGCAAGCTAGCAAGCCGATGTATTTTATGAAGGATTTATTTGGCTTGCTATAATCTAATGAGAAGCAGGCTTCGAGCAATTAGTAAGGGATTTGTAAATGGACCTGAAGTTTCTTGGAGGGGCGGGCGAGGTAGGAAGGAGTGGCATCCTTCTTTCTGACGCCGGCCACCGCATATGCATGGACTACGGCGTAAAGCTCGGTGACATACCGCCTAGCACGCCGATATATCTGGACCGCGCCGACGCGGTCATACTCAGCCACGCTCATCTGGACCACTGCGGGGCCCTGCCGGTGCTCTGGAGGAACAGCACTCCTCCACTCTTCACCAACGACGTGACCCTAGACCAGTCAATAATACTTCTCAAGGACGCGATGAAGATAGCCTTCAAGGAAGGCTATGACGTCTCATGGACAAAGTCTGAGATGCGCCTCATGGAAAGGGAGGCAAGGCTGGTCAAGTACAATGAGCAGTTCAGGGTCGGTAGGTTCAGCTGCCAGCTGCTGGATGCCGGACATATACCGGGCTCTGCCGGCACCCTCCTTACCCACGACAGCGGGAAGCGCATTTTCTATACCGGAGACATACACATCGAAGGCACACGTCTGCTGAAAGGAGCTACCCTGCCGAATAAGGCCGACATCCTCATAACAGAGAGTACTTACGGTGCGAAGGACCACCCTTCGCGAAGAGAGGAAGAGAATAAGGTAAAGGCGGTCGTGGAGGAGGCGCTTGCTTCAAGAGAAACCACGCTGTTCCCCGTGTTCGCCGTGGGCAGGGCGCAGGAGATACTTCTTGTGCTTGAAGAATATGCCGACCGAATAGCGCTGGATGGGATGGCGAAAGAAGTTGCGGAAGCCGTGCTCGGCTATCCATATTATGTCCGCGAGCCCCAGAGGCTGAAGAGGATTCTCAGCAAGGTCTTCTTTGTCAGGTCCGACAAGGACCGCAGGAGAGCTGCGGATAAATATCCGATAATAGTCACGACAGCCGGCATGGCTACAGGAGGTCCCGTAGTGTACTATCTGCGCGAACTCAGGGCGAAGCCCAGGACAAAGGTGGTGTTCGTAGGCTATCTTGCAGAAGACACGCCTGCAAGGATACTTCTCGAGACGGGCGTTTTCAGGACCGCGGAAGAGCAGTTCAAGGTGCAGTGCGACATAAGGCAGTTTGACTTCAGCGCCCATGCTGGCAGGACCGAGCTCTTCGACATGATTAGGCTCATGAAGCCGAAGAAAGTCTTCGCGGTCCACGGCGACAGCTGCAGGCAGTTCGCCGACGACGTGGGCGCAAAGTTCGGCATTGAAACCTACGGGCCTGAAAACGGGGACACCGTCCCGATATAATCCGACGAGCGGAGTGAGCAATCCGTGAAACCGATAGAAATAGACGGCGCATACCAGGAAGCCGGCGGGCAGATTCTAAGAACGGCGACAGGGCTTTCAGTGCTCACAGGAAAGCCTTTCCGTATATACGGCATCAGGAAAGGCCGCCCCAAGCCCGGCATGGCAGCCCAGCATCTTACGGGCGTGAAGGCCGCGGCAGAAATATGCGGCGCGAAAATGGAAGGCGCCGAAATTCTTTCGACAAGCCTGGAGTTCACCCCGGGAAAGGTGAAGCCTGGCTCCTATTCTTTCGACATCGGAACGGCCGGCTCGATAACACTTGTCCTGCAGACGCTGACCATACCCTCGGTCGTAGCCCCGGGGAGGATGTCTTTCGACATAACAGGCGGCACGGACGTAAGCTGGTCTCCCACAGTGACTTATTTTCAGCACGTCTTTTCCGAATGGCTCAAGATGATGGGAGGAAAGATATTCACGCGCATCATGCGATACGGCTATTATCCGAAGGGTGGCGGCAACGTGCGTGTTGATGTTGAGCCTGTAGATTCCCTGAAGCCGCTGAGAGTAACCGAAAGGGGCGAGCCTCAAAGGACCGGAATATGGTCTTTCGCTTCCGAGCTGCTGAAAGGAAGGCAGGTGGCTGAGCGCCAGATGGAAGCTGCACAGAAACTAGTCGGCAAGACTGACTATCCTCTGGTTTCTTATGTAAAGACCGAATCTCCAGGCTCCTCGGTGCATGCCCAGGCGTATTACTCCAACTGCTGGCTTGGAGCAAGCGCAGTGGGCGAAGTGAGAAAGCCCGCCGAAGAGGTCGGGAAGGAAGCCGCGCAGCTTCTGAAAGCCCAGCTGCAGAGCAGTGCCTGCATGGACAGGTGGATGTCGGACCAGATTCTTCCGTTCCTGGCTATGGCTGCAGAGAACGGGCCCAGCGAAGTGCGTGTTGCAGAAATAACAAGCCACTGCCTCACGAACGCGTGGGTAATAGAGAAGTTCCTTCCTGTGAAAATAGAAATCATTGGAGAGAAGGGCAAACCTGGAATGATAAGAGTTCTCAGTGATGCTTTGCTTTGAGGCTTCCTGCGAGTATCTGCTTGATCAGGAACTTTATGCCTCCTATCTTGGGGTTTCCGTGCCCTGGAAGAAGGTATTCTGCATCAAGCCGCGAAAGCCTCTTGAGCGAGCGTATCATTTCCTCATCCGAGCCGCCCGGGTAGTCAGTCCTTCCGAAGCCGTCTTCGAACAGCGTATCGCCGCTGAAGAGGACCTTCTTCTTCTTGTCGTAAAGGCACACGCTTCCTGGAGTGTGCCCCGGTGTGTGAATCACTTCAAGGTTGAAGTGCTTCGTCCTTAGCACGTCCTTGTCGCTCAGCGAGACATCAACAGTGACAACTTTAGGCGTCGTCCCGAACATTTCTGCGAGGGTCTCGCCGTGCTCCAGCGCAGAGCGGTCGTTGCCGTGAATCGCAATGATAGCCTTGCCTTTTAGCCAGTCCCTGAACTTCTTGCACCCTCCTGAATGGTCGAAATGCGAGTGCGTATTCACGATGGTATGTATTTCTGCGGGGTCGAAGCCCATCGAAATTATTTCGTTCTTGATCTCCGGGAAATAGTCTCCCGTGCCTGTGTCGATGATTATCTCGCCGTCAATGAGATATATGTTGCTGTCATAGCCCACGCCTCCAAAGACATAGACTCCCTTGAGAACTTGCATGGAATGAATTCCTCGCCGAGGCTTAAATTGTTGATAATGCGGGATTTTCGCATTTCATGGAAAGTATCTCCCTGCCCACGGCACGCCGCGCATCAAACGAGAAGAATCCGTCGGAGTTGCGCACGACCACTATGTTTCCCTTGGTAGCTACGACCCTCCCCCTGACTTCTTTTCCTTCAGCAATCTGAAGCTTCTTCGGCTTGCTTCCTATTTCCGCTAGCCTGTAATAGCTCCTGAAGTCATATATCTCGTGCTGTATGGGAAAGTCCCAGTGCGCGTCCTTCAGCTTTGCGACGGCCTTTACGACTGCAATGGTGGAAGCATTCGGGTCTCCGAACAGCAGCTCCTGCTTCACTTCGCCATCTATCCTGTCCGAGCATTTCAGGTATTTGCTGACGGCCTGCTCCATCTTCCTCACGTACATGCCGTCCTTGACCCTTGCAATCTTTGTCCCGAAGTCTGCGCCCTGCTCTATCAGCCTTTCGTAGAACCTTGCTTCGCGGGAAATGCCGACCTTGAGCAGGACATCGAAAGAGGCGAGGTACATCACATAGTTTTCCTTTTCGCACGAGCCGCGCTGCTTGTGGTTCTTGCAGTCGTCACCCTTGCATTCGATGCAGAAGAAGAAGTCGTCCTGCTCCTTGCATTTGTCGCATATCATCGCGGCCGTCCTGGCGTTGTCGGGGCACGGTACATGGCTGCCTCCCACATATCTTCCGATGCACGACTTTTCTCCAAGAGTGATGCTTAGCGGAGCTGACCACAACGGAAGCCTGTGCGAATCGCCGTTGCTTATAAGAAAATAAGGCTGCCACTGGCCGCTGTCCTTCTTCCATTTGAAGCCCGTGACCTGCATTCTACTTAATTATCAGTCCCAATTTATAAAGAATCTGGGCTATCATGGAAAAGGCGCTGCTGAACGAAGCTACAATATCCTTCCGCGGCTTTTCGTCTGCAATGACAGCAGCAGGCTCCTCATGCTCGACGATGGCTGCCGTCGCTGGAACTCCAGCTCTTTCAATCAGCTGTTCCTTCTTTTCAGCTATGGGCTTCTGAATATGGACTTCGCCTATCACATTAACTCTCCAGCACACGCTGTCGTCATCCAGAAATTCGTTTCCTGCAGTTGTTTCGGTGATGGCGCCGCAGATGACATAGCTTCCTCCGGATTCTGGGGTCCAGAAGCCCGTCCCTGCATAGCCGCTGCAGCCTACCTCCCTTGCAAAAGAAGACGTGTAGAAGCTTCCTTCGCCTGAAACGTTGAAGCTCACTTTTACAGAGTCCTTGTCCGAGCAGTCTTCCTTGTCACTGATGACTATCTTGAATAGGTTCTCGTACGTTTGTCCTGGTACTGCATTGCCGGCAAAATTTGCCCTCAATAATATGTTCTCTTCTGCTGCAGGCGGCTCAGGCTCGTTCTGTTGTTCTTCCTGTTGGGGCTCGGGCTGCGGAGCTTCTATGGTCTGGCAGGCATTCTGGCTTCCAGGAGTGGCGTTCTCGCAATTAGCCCAGCTGCCATTGCTTAGAAGAGCAAAGCTGTTTTCCTCTGTTGTAGAACTCCAGCAGAAGCTGGACGAATGCGAGTCCGTAAAGAACTTCACGCAATCTGCAGTATTCGAAAGCCCGTTGCCTATCTTGGAGTCGTCCGTGGCAAAGTAGCGCGCGGTTGCATTGATTTGTTCGATGCTGGCACTGTTCCCTATGATCAGGAAATAGCCTGAAACCATGCAATCAGCGCAGATTAACGTGTCGTTGGAATTCTGGTCTCCGATAAACCATTCGGATATGTTGATAAGTTCAGGGGCAAAAACCTCAACCCACTCGTTGCTCTCGTTAAGGGGGTTAGGCATTACTTCGTTGAGTAGAGGAGATGCTAAAGCGGATGGTATCAAAACCAGCAGAGTGAAGACAAAGGTCTTCAACATAGTGGATTATAGGTTGGGATTTATTTAACGTTCCATTCCTTGATGGCACGCTCGTATCCTTCGTGCGTGCCTACGTCGTAGGTGTAGCCGTCGTGAAGGAAGCCGGCAAGCTGCCCTTCCTCCGCGAGCTTCTTGAACAGGTCGCCTATCATTGACTTCTTCTTGGGTATAGACTGGAATATTGCGGGCTCGAATATGTAGAAGCCTGCACTGATAAGGGGAGACTGCACGTTTCCCTTTGGCTTCTCTACGAATTCCGTAATATTGTTTCCGCTTACCCGGACGACTCCGAAAGCCTCTGGATGATACGTGCTTGAAAGCAAAAGCGTCCCTACGCGCCCCTGCGACCTATGAAGGTCGAACATTCCTGTTATATCAGGGTTCATGAGGGTATCAACGTTGAGAACAGCAAACGTCTTTCTCGTGAATTCTTTCATCATAGATATTGGGCCGGCCGATCCGAGAGGCTTGTCTTCTACAAGGTATTGGATATGTACCCCGAACTTGCTTCCGTCGCCGAAATAATCGCGTATCTTCTCATGCATGTGGCCTACGGAAAGGACGATGTTCCTTATGTCGTATTTCTTGAGCATGTTTATCTGGTGTTCCAGTATAGGCCTGCCGCGGATCGGTATCATCGCCTTAGGTATCTCGTATGTTATTGGGCGGAGTTTCGCGCCTTCTCCGCCAGCAAGTATCATCACGGTGTCAAGGTCCACTTTATGCAGCGCCTTGAGAAGCAAGTTCTCCATAGCATGCGAGCGGTTGCGCACGATTTTTCCGTCTATGGAGTCGTCTATCCGCTTCAGAAGGTCCTTCTTGATCGTGACAGTCACACGTTCAATAGCCAAGCTTTTTCCCCTCCATAGCCAGGGCAATGGCTCCAATAAGAGCCGTGTCGTAGCCCAGTGCGCTTAGTTCGACCTTGGGAACCGGTACTATTTTCAGGTTTGATTTCATAGTTTCGCGTGCAGGTCCAAGCAGCTTTTCCCCTGCGCCTACCGTTACGCCGCCGCCTATCGCTATCACGTCTGGTGCGTAGATTGCAGCCAGGTTCCTGAGTCCCTGGCCAAGATTATGGCTTACTTCCAGCAGCTCTTTGTCGCTAAGCTTCTCGGCAGGCTTTCCGTAAATCCTGCGAATGCCGTTGCCTGAAACCAGCTCTTCCAGGCACCCTTCGGCGCCGCACTCACACATAAACTCTTGCGCTTTTCCTATCCATTTTATGGACTGGTGTGCAACTTCAGGATGCTCGTCGTTGGTGCCGCGGTAGATCTTGCCGTCGAATATGAAGCCTCCGCCCATCCCGGTGCTTATAGTGAGATAGAGCAGCTTTTGCACGTTTCCGTTCCTGGCCTTCCATTCCCCAAGAGCGGCGACGTTGGTATCGACATCGACATAAAAGGGGCAGCCGAATTCCTTTTCCATGAGCTCTTTGAGAGGTACGTTCCTCCACTTCGGCTGATGTAAAGGGGAAACTATGCCTTTTTTCCAGTCCAAGGGACCGCCTATGGACGCTCCTATTGCCAGGATTCTTTCGCCTGCGGCGACTTTTCGAGCCATCTTCTTCAGCAAGGCAAGCCCTTCAGTCAGCTCTAGCGGCGTATCGGCCCTCGCCTTTCTGAGTATCTTCCCGCTTTCGTCCGCTGCGGCGGCTAGAAGCTTTGTTCCGCCTATGTCAAGCCCTATGTAGACAGTCATGTTCATACCCAGGTAGCTAAAAAGTATGAAAAAGTATGAAGAAAATTATTTAAGTCGATATTCGGCCTATTAGGGAGTTATGATAATCAGGAGCAAAGCCCCTGTAAGGATTTCTTTCGGCACCTGCGGCGATTCCGACTACTACACTGACCTCATAGGGTACGGGAACGGCATCAATGCGACCACAAGCCTTTACTCCTACTGCGAAATACACCCCAGGAAAGACAACAAAGTCGTCTTGCGCTCGCTGGAAACCAGGCAAGTCTTGGCATTCGACAGGCTTGAGGACATAAACCTGGGGGACCGTGCCCTGAACCTGATGAAAGTCGCTGCGCTCCATTACAAGAATACGGGCATTGAGGTTGTCACTTACACGGACGCGCCGCTGGAAAGCGGCCTGGGCGGCAGCGCGGCGCACGCTGTTGCGCTCGTAAAGGCCTTCGATGCCTACAACAAGATAAACAGGACTCCGGAGGAAGTTGCAAAGCTCGCATACGACTGGGAGCGCGGCATACTCAAGCTTGAAGGAGGCTACCAGGACCAGTGGGCTGCTGCCTTCGGCGGGCTTAACTACATGGAGTTTCATGGCAGGGGGAAAGTTAACGTTGTTCCTATCAAGCTTTCCGACAGGGATTTTGAAGTCCTTGAGAGGGAACTCCTTCTTGTCTACATCCCCCGCGAAAAGACTGGCCACGAGGTCCACTTCGAGCAGCGCCAGAAGGGCCCCGAATCTGTCCCTATCCTTCATATGAAGCGCGAAAACATCCTGAAGCTGAAGGAAGCCCTTGAGAAGCGCCAGTTCGACGAGATAGCAAAGATCCTTCATTTTGACTGGAAGATCAAGCGCCAGCTTGCTCCTTCGATAACCAATGACCGCATAGAGCAGATATACGACGCTGCCCTGGATGCCGGTGCGCATGGCGGAAGGTTTATCGGTGCGGGCGCTGGAGGGTCTGCAATATTCTACGCGCCCGGAAAGCGCTCCGAAGTGCTCCGTGCGCTTGAGAAGTTCGGCGCAAAGGAAATAAGGTTCAAGTTCGAGCGCAAGTTCGAAGATCCGAATTTCATAGAGAGCATAAAGAAAGACGTGCAGAAGCATCGCGACATAATACAGGCGATGCTTGACGACGAGAAGATATTGAAGATAATAGAAAAGATTTCGCAGAATATAATCGGCTCGTACAGGAACGGGGGCAAGCTGATAGTTTTTGGGAACGGGGGCAGCGCAGCGGACGCCCAGCACATAGTCGCAGAGCTCGTGAATTATTTTCGTTTCGACAGGCCTATGCTCAATGCTATCGCCCTTACAGTCAACACGTCCGTGCTCACGGCAATAGGGAATGACTCTTCGTATGATAACGTCTTCTCCAGGCAGATAGAGTCGCTTGCAGCGAACGGCGACGTCGTAATAGGCATAAGCACAAGCGGCAAGGCAGAGAGCATACTCCGTGCGCTGAAGAAAGCAAAGGAACGTGACGCCACGGTAGTATACTTCACCGGCGCGACAGGCGGCAGGATAAGCGAAGCCCTGGAAAAGGACGGGATCATAGACATTTCGTTGAAAGTCCCGTCAACGGACACGCCGCGTATACAGGAAGCCCACATCATGGCAGGCCATATAATCTGCGAGATAGTCGAGAGGGAACTCTATGGCCGTTAAAATCATCAAGAGCGACCTGGACGGAGTTGTAGCAGATTTCCGGGCAAACGGCCTCCCTGAAAAGGAAGACATAGAGCCGTTCAAGGACGAGCTTGTCAAGGTCAGGGAAGCTTACAGGCCCCTTGAAGAGAAAGGCGTTATGCTCACGGTCTGTACGGGCAGGTCACTCAAGCTCTCAAAGAACATAATCCATGCTATAGGCGCAAACGGCCCTTGTGCAGTAGAGATGGGATGCGGCTATTATTTCCCTTC
>Ga0187893_10009730_pt1 | contig 14663 bp, 13 predicted proteins | sample MA1701074metaG_FD_139574 | JGI IMG/M metagenome (GOLD analysis project Ga0187893, IMG submission 139574) | White microbial mat communities from a basaltic lava cave in the Kipuka Kanohina Cave System on the Island of Hawaii, USA - MA170107-4 metaG ...
CCGGGCGCACGCGGTCGAGCTGAAGACGCCGTAGCGGACGTCCTGGAAAGAGCCTAGCCGCCGCCCGGGGGCGCGCGCTTGCGGCGCGACTTGAGCGCGTCGTTGCAGAGGTGGCCCTCCACCGCGGCACCGGCGAGCGCCTCCCGGGAGACGATTCCCCCGACCTCGAGGAAGGCCGCATCGAACTGCGTCCCGGGGAGCGCCTCGTCCTTCACCACGAACCGGAGCTGGAAGGTCTACCCCTCCTTGAGCAGCTGCACGGACCGCTCCGCGGCGTCGGCGAAGAAGCCCTGCGCCTCGAGGGACGCCCCGACCGCCTTGGCCTGCGCCTCGGTCACCGGCGCCTTGTAGTAGAGCTCCCCCTTCTTGAAGCGGAGCTTCGTGCCATGGCCCGAGTCCGGGAAGTAGAAGAGCAGGAGGCCGACGCTGGCGATGCCGAGTACCGCGCGAAGTGCTTTCACGGGGGAGTCCTGGGGCGAGGGGTTCAGAGGATGTGGACGAATGCCGCGGCGCCGAATACGTATCCGGCGCCGATGGAGGGCAACACGACGAGATCGCCGCGCCGGATCGGGTTGCGATCCTCATGGACCTTCAGGATCCGTTCGGTGCCCTCCTCGCGATCCACCCGCATGGAGCCGCGGCGCACCGCGTAGTCCAGGCCGATGAGGTTCGACGCGGCGGAGACGTTCCCGGTCTTGTAGAGCGTTTTCGTGACGCGCGCCTCCTCCATGCCGAGCTTCTTGGTGAGCCCATCGACGATGCGCCCATTGGCCTGGTGGGGGATGAGGCGGACGCGGGCCAGGCCCTCCGCGAGAGCCGCGTCCTCCCCGTCCCGATATCCCAGCACCTGCCGGACGCAGTGAGCCATGGCGTTCACGGCGTTGCGCAGGACGCTGGGGCCCCCCAGCATCTTGAGGAAGCTCTTCTGGATCGTCACCTGGCCGGCTCCCGTGGGCCGGGGAGCGGGCACCTGGTGGAGGTTCGCGAGGGTGATGTTTTCGGGGTTGGAGTCGAATCCGGAGAACGGGGGCAGCATGCCCCCTTCGCTGTCGGAGACCGCCCCCAAGACGACCGCGCCGGCCCCGTCGCCGAAGAGGATCGCCGTGAGCGGGTCGGAGTAGTCGATGGTGGGGGTGATGGTCTCGGCGCCGACGACCAGGATGCGCCGCATCGTCTTGGAGGCGAGCATCCCGTACGCCAGCCCCATCCCGAAAATGGCTCCGGCGCAGGCGCCCATGAGTTGGAACGAGGCGGTGCTCTTGGCCCCGATGGCCGCGGCCAGGAGGGAGTGGTCGCCCGGAACGGCCGAGGTGGGGGTGAAGCTGGCGTGGATGATCAGGTCCAGCTCGGTGGGCTTCACCCCGGCCATGTCGAGGGCGCGCCGCGCCGCCTCCGCCCCCATGGTGGCGGTGGTCTCCCCCTCCGCGACGTACCGGCGCTCGTGGATGTGCGTGACGCGGTCCACCCAGGTGGAGAAGTCGCCGGAATGCGCCTCGTCGTAGTTGCTCACCAGGTCGCGGAGGGCGGGGTTGGTGACCCGCCGCTCGGGCAGGTAGGAACCCGTGCCGAGGACGACCACGGATCGGTTGAGGGGCGCACGCATGGCGGAGGGAGGGGGGGGCTCCACTATACGCAGCCCCCCGAGGGGGGGCAATTGTCGGGAAGGGGGACTAGACTCGGCCGCGTGTCCCGCCGACTGCTCCTTGGCCGGGCGGGCTCGGGGAAGACCCATGCCTGCCTGGATCTCCTGGAACCGGCCCTGGCGCGCGGGCGCAGGGCTCGCCTCCTGGTCCCGACGTACGACCAGGCGGAGCATGTTCGATCGCTGCTCCTCGACCGGCGGGGGGGCCTTCGCGCGCGGGTCGTGGAGACCTTCTCCTCCCTGGCCGAGGAGCTGACCGGGCTCCGCCTCGGGGCCCTCGCGCACCCGGGGGAGTGCGATCGCTTCGCGGGCGAGGCGCTCGCCCCGCAATTCCCCGACGCAGCCAGAAAACCGGGGTTCCGCGCGGAATTCCTCGCGGCGGTGAAGGAGATCAAGGAAACCGGGGCGCCGCTGGAGGAGGCGATCGCCCACGCGCAGGCGCACTTCGCCGAGGGGAGCCGCGAGCGCAACCTCTTCCTCTGCGTCGCGCGCTACGTCTCCCTCCTCCCGCGCCTCGACCACGAAGACCTCCTCCTCCGCGCTCGGGACCGCCTCGCGCGCGAGGGTTTTCCCCTCGACCTCCTCCTCGTGGATGGCTTCCACGACTTCACCGGCATCGAATTGCAGATCGTCCATCTGCTCGCCGCCGGCGCGGCCGAGGCGGTCCTCACCATCCCCCTCGATCCCGACCGTCCCCCATCCCCCGTCTTCGCTTCCTCGGCGCGCACCGCGGCGCAGTTCCCCGGCTTCGCGCGCGAGCGGCTCGAAACCAACCATCGCGCGCAGACGCCCGCCCTCCGGTACGCCGAGGCGGCCCTGGCCGGCGCGGCCCCCGCTCCGGCCCCCGCCCCCCTCGACGGCATCGAACTCCTCGCCTGCGCCTCCGAAGCGGATGAGGCCGACCGGCTGGCGCGCCTGGTCGTCGCCGCGCAGCGACCTTTCTCCGATTTCCTCCTCGTCCGCCGCAGCTTCGTCGGCCTCCATGAGACCTACCGCGCCGCGTTCCGCCGCCACGGCGTGCCGCTCCGATTCTTCGGCAGGGAGCCGCTCCTGCCGTCGGCGGCGGGGCGGGCCGCATCCCTGCTCCTGCGCGCGGCAGCGGGCGACCTCGACGAGGAGGGGCTGCTTCCGCTCCTGCGCTCGCCCTTCCTCCTCGACGCGCCGCCGCGCGCGGAGCTGGACGCGATCGCGGCGCGGTTGCGCGAAGAGGGCTCGCTCGGCGACTGGCCCCCCTATCCCGGCGCCGCCGCACGGCGGGAGATGCTTTGCAAGGGGGCGGGGAGCCTGGCCGCCTTCCTGGATCGCCATCTCGGCCTGCGCGATGCGCTCGTCGCGGCGCCGGACGGGGCGGAGGATCTCGCCCGCGCGGGGCGGCTCCTTCTCGCGCTGCGCCGCGAAGCGGAAGCGCTCGCGGGCCTTCCCCTCGAGGAGGCGGCGCGCACGCTGGGCGAGCGGCTGCCCCACCTCACCGCGGGGCCCGCGGATCGCCGCCACGACTGCGTCTACGCGGTGGAGGCGCTCGACGCGCGGCAGTGGCAAAAGCCGGTGGTCTTCGCCTGCGGGCTGTCGAGCTCGTCGTTCCCCCGGCCGGTGCGGCAGGATCTCTTCCTGCGCGATGCGGAGCGTGCGCGCTTCGCCGAGGAGCGCGGCTTCCGTCTCCCGCTCCGAGCGCTCCGCGAGGAGGAGGAGCGCTACCTCTTCTACGTCGTGCTGACCCGGGCGCGGCAGCGCCTCGTCCTCTCCTGGGCCGCCTTCGACGAGGAGGGGACGCCGCAGCCGGCGTCGCCTTACCTGGAGGAGGCGGTGAGCCGCCTGCCGGGGATCGCAACGCGCGCGGTTCCTTTGGCCGAGCAGTACGTGCAGGAGCGCGATGCGGTCGCGCGCCGGGATCTCTTTCCGCTGGTGGCGGACGGCCTGGGTCGGCTCGCCTCGGGCCGCGCGCGGGCGGGAGAGGCCGCGCTCGCCGCCGCTCTCCACGATCTCGAAGCGGTGGAACGCGATGCGCTCGCGATGCCGCGCCGGCTGGAGTTGGCCCGCTTGCTGCCCCTCGGCGCCCTCGCCCGCCATCCCGCCGAACGGCTCAGCGCCTCGGGGCTCAACGATTTCCTGCGCTGCCCCTATCTCTTCCTGGCGCGCCGCGTCCACCGCGTGGGACCCGCGCGGGAGGAGGGTCTCGACCCGGCCCTGCGCGGGGAGATCCTCCATCAGGCGCTGGAGCGATTCGTGAAGGAGGGTCGCCCCAAAGACCCCGGCCCGCTGTTCGACGCGGTCTGGGCAGAGTTCACCGGGGGCTTCCGTCTGCTTCTTGGCGACGAAGCGGCGCGCCGCTGGATGCGCTCCGCCTACCTGCGCGCCGCCGACGCGCTGCGCGCCGCGCCGGTCGAGAGCGTGGAGCGGGAGTTCTCGGTGGAGGTCGGGGAAGTGACGCTGCGTGGCCGCATCGACCGGATCGACCGGCTCGCCGCCGGAGCGCTCATTCGTGACTACAAGTCGGGGAGCGCGGATCTCGACGATGCGATCGCCGGACGCAACGTGCAGCTCGACGTCTACCTCCTCGCGGTGCCCGATCCCGCCGGCGCCGTCTACGAGCGGCTGCGCACCGGGGACGCGACCGGGTTCCTGCTCGCCTCCGCGGCCGACGAGGTGGAGGGGAAGTTCGAGTTGCTCACGCCGGAGGCGATGGAGGCGCGCCGCGAGCGCACCCGGGCGCTGGTGCAGCGGGTCGCGGCGGCGGCGGGGGCGGGGCGGCTCGCGGTGGACCCCGCCGACCCCGAGAGCTGCACCCGCGGCGAGTGCGACGCTTACGACCTCTGCCGCGTCAACCGGGCGCGCCTCTTCGCGCGGCGCGCGAGGGAGCAAGCGTCGTGATTCCGCTCACCCCCGAGCAGGCGGCCGCGGCCCATGCGCGGCAGGCTTCGGTGGCGGTGGCCGCCGGCGCCGGCACCGGCAAGACCCGGGTCATCACCGCGCGCTACCTCCATCTGGTTCAGGCGCGGGGCGTGCCGCCGGCGCGCATCCTCGCCGTCACCTTCACCGAGAAGGCGGCGCGCCAGATGAAGGACCGCATCCGCGCGGCGCTGGCCGCGGCGGGGCGGGAGGATCTGGCGCGGGCGGCGGAGTTCGCCCCCATCTCGACGATCCACGCCTTCTTGGCGCGCACCCTGCGGGAACGCGCGCTGGACGCCGGCATCGACCCGCGCTTCGCCCTGGCCGACGAGATGACCGCGGAACGGATGCTCGAAGAGGCGCTGGCCGCCACCGTGGATGCGCTTCCCCAGGAGCGGCGGGAACTCCTCTCCGGGCTCGCGGGGGCGGAGGGGACGCTGCGCTCGCTCTACCTCGCCGCGCGCGCGACGCCCCATGCCATGGTCGACCTGCGCGGCGTGGAGACGGACGTCGAGGAGCTGCGGAGCCGTCTCGACTCGTTCCTGGACCGCTGCGCGGAGGAGAGGTCCAGCGCGGCGGGCACGAAAGCGAAACTCGCCGCCCTTGCGGCGCTGCGGTCCCGGCTGCTCGCGTTGGACGCCTCGGCGGCGGAGGAGTTCCACGACGCCGTGAAGGGCAACGTCGCGTCGGCCCAAGCCGATCTCTTCCGCGAGGGAAAAGAGCTCGCGAAGGAGTTCGCGCCGCTCCTCCATCGAGAGCAGGCGCGCGCCCTGGGTGCCGCGACGGTGGAGGCGCTGGCGGAGTTCGACAGCCGCTACGCCGGCGACAAGGCCGCCCTCGGCCTGCTCGACTTCGCCGATCTGGAGCGCCTCGGCCTGAGGCTCCTCCAAGGGCCGGCCGGCCCCGCCATCGCCGCCGACTACGACCATCTGCTGGTGGACGAGTTCCAGGACACGAGCCGCATCCAGGAGGCGATCCTGGATCGGCTCGGCGCGGGCCGCGAACGGTTCGCCGTGGGCGACGCCAAGCAGTCCATCTACCGGTTCCGCTACGCCGACGCCGCGGTCTTCGCCTCCCTCCAGGAGCGCGCAGCGACCTTCCCGTTGGCGGGCTCGTTCCGTACGCGGCCGGAGTTGGTCGGGTTCACGAACGCGCTCTTTCAGGGACTTTTCCGCGGGTCGAACGTGGCTCCGCAGGATCTGCGCGCCGAGGCGAAGTGGCGCCCCAAGAAGGCTCCCTGCGTGGAGGTGCTGGCGCCGCCCGCCTCCCACGCGGCGGACGGCCGTCGCCGGGAGGCGATCCTGCTCGCGCGGCGCCTGCGCGAGATCGTCGAGCAGCGAGAACTCCAGCTCACCCGCGCCGAGCGCGCGGAGGGGCCGTTGCGCTATGGCGACTGCGCGCTCCTGGTGCGCGCCACGACCCATCTCGGCGTCTACGAGCGCGCGCTGGCGGACGCCGGCGTGCCCTACGTCGTCGTCAAGGGGCGCGGCTACTACGCCGCGCGGGAGGTGGTCGAGCTTGCGCATCTCCTGCTCCTGCTCCACGATCCCGCCGACGACTTCCGCGCCGTCGCCGTGATGACCTCGCTCCTCTGCGGCGCCACCGACGGCGATCTGCTCCGTCTTCCCGGCGACGGCCCGCTTCCCCTGCGCGCCTTCGCGGCCCCCGCCCCCCCTCAGATTCCACCCGAGCGCTGGAGCCGCCTGCAGGAGTTCGCGCGCAGATTCCAGCGCTGGCGCACCCTCGCGGGCCGGCTCGAAACCGGCGACCTCGTCGAGACGATTCTGTCGGAAACCCGTTTCGGCGACCTGCTCCTGGTCGAACCCGACGGACGCCGCCGCCATGCCAACCTCGCGAAGGCGCTCCGGCGCGCCCGCGCCTCCTCCCTCGACCCGGAGTCCTTCGCGCGCGAGTTGCTGGAGTTCCGCGAGCGGGAGATGCGGGAGAGCGAGGCGCCGATTGCCGGGGAGGCGGACGACGTCGTGAAGGTGATGACCGTGCATGCGGCCAAGGGGCTCGAGTTCCCGCTGGTGGCGGTGGCCGATCTCACCGCGGGCAAGCGCAGCGGGGACGGCAGCATCCTCCATCCCGGCGGCGAGTTCGGATTCAAGATCCAGGGGGAGGAGGTGCGCATCGAGCCGCCCGGCCTCGATCGGCTCAAGGCGTGGGAGAAGGCGGAGGAGGCGGCGGAGCGGCACCGGCTGCTCTACGTCGCGCTCACCCGGGCGGAGGAGCATCTCCTTCTGTCGGGGGCGCTGACGCCGCGCGCGGACCGGAGCCTGTTCGATGCGCTTCCGCCCGAGGTGGTCGTGCAGGCGCCCAAGGAGGTGAAGGCGCTGCGCCGGGAGTCGCGCATGGCGGGGGCGGTGCGCGGCGCGTTGCGGCGGGCGGCGGCGCTCCCGCCCGCGCTGGAGCGCGACGCGGAGGGCGCGCGGGCGCTCCTCGCGCGGGTGGACGCGATGGTTGCGCAAGAGCGGGACGCGACGCCCTACGTGACCGCCGCCGCCGATCTGTTGGAATTCGCGCGCTGCCCCAGGCGCTACCGGTTGGGGCGGATGTGGGGCCTGCAGCTCGAGTCCGCCTTGGAGGGCGAGGCGGAAGAGGGGGCCGGGGGAGAGCACGCGCGCCGCACCCTCGGCACGGTGCTGCACGATCTGCTGGCGCGGTACGGGCCCGGGGCGGAGCCCGGGGACCAAGAGATCCTCGAGCGGTTCCCGGAGGCGACGCGCGCCGACTCCGAGCGGATCCGCGGCTGGTGCGCCTATCTGGCCGGGCTCGATTGCATCCGGCGGGCGGCGGCGGGGCCCCACGAGCGGGAGATGCCGTTCCTCACGCGCATCGCGGGAATGGCGGTGCGCGGGGTGATGGATCTCTATGCCCCGGGGCTGCCGCTCCTGCTCGACTACAAGACCTCGCGACGCGCCGAGCCAGGGGAGTACGCCGTGCAGATGGCGGTCTATCTCGCGGCCCTGAAGAGTCTCGCTCTGCCGGCGCCGCCCACGGCGCACCTCATCTACGTCTCCACGCAAGAGGTCGTCGAGGTTCAGGCGCTTCCCCTGGACCCGCTCGTCGAAGCGTTCCGCGGCGCGCACCGGGGCGACGGCTCCTTCGTACCGGCGCCCGGGCCGCTCTGCCGCCACTGCGAGTTCCGCCCGGTCTGCGTCGCGGACGGGGTGGCGTGTCCTTCGTGAGATCGGGTGCGGGTGTGCGCCTCGCCCGGGGAGGCGCTCCAGAGAGGAAACCCGATCCACCCTCGCCTGTCGCACGAGCCGGGAGTGCCGCGATCCGCCCCGCAGCCCCATGCCGGGCCATCGTAGGGGTGGGCCGTGCTATCGTCATGGGACTCATGGACGAGTCGCTGCGCACCGTCACCGAGCCCTCCCTCCTCGCCGAGACACCTGATTTTCTCGAGCTGTCGCTGGTCGTGCGCGAGGCCGAGATGATCACCGATCTCTGCGCGCTCCGGGAAGGGCGGGCGCGCACCGAGTTCGCCCTCACGGCGCTCCGCATCGGGCTGTTGGCGCTGCGGCAGGCGCGCGGCCAGGTGGACGTCGACGCCATCCGTCGCGAGGGCGAGCGCATGATGGCCGGGCTCCAGGGGCGGCTCGACGCGCATCGCGACGCGGTGCAGAGCCAGCTCACCGGCTCCTTGCGCGAGTACTTCGATCCGGAAAGCGGTCGGTTCGAGGAGCGCGTGCAGCGGCTCGTGCGCCGGGACGGCGAGCTGGAAACACTGCTCCGGCGCCAGATCGGCGGCGACGAGTCGGAACTCTGCCGGACCTTGGCCGCGCACTTCGGCGATCAGAGCCCGCTCATGAAGCTCTTGAGCCCCACGGAATCGGAGGGGCTCCTGCGCTCGCTCTCGGAGACGCTGGGCGACGCGCTGCAGGCGCAACGCGAGCGGATCCTGCGCGAGTTCTCCCTCGACACGCCGGAGAGCGCGCTGAGCCGCCTCGTGCGCGAACTGGGCGAGCGGCACGGCAAGCTCCACGAGGAGATCCAGGGAGCGCTGGGGGGCGTCGTGAAGGAGTTCTCCCTGGACCGCGAGGACTCCGCCTTGAGCCGGCTCGTGATCCGGGTGGAGGGGGCGCAAAGGACCATCAGCCAGGAGTTCTCGCTCAACGACGAGGGCTCCGCGCTGGCGCGCATGAAGCGGGAACTGCTGGGGGTGCTCGAGACCCACGCGAAGACGGCGCGCGACTTCCAGGAGGAGGTCAAGACCGCGCTCGCCTCCATCGTGAGCCGCCGCCAGGAAGCGGAGCGCTCCACGCGGCACGGCGTCGACTTCGAGGCGCAGGTGGCCCATTTCGTCGCGACCTGGGCGCAGCGCGAAGGGGACATCCCGCTCCACGTCGGCGACACCGTCGGGCTCATCAAGAACTGCAAGAAGGGCGACTGCGTGGTCGAGCTGGGCCCGGAGAGTTGCCTGCCTGGCGCGAAGATCGTGATCGAGGCGAAAGAGGTGGACCGCTACCCCCTCGACGCGGCCCGCTCCTACATCGAGGAGGCGCGCAAGAACCGCGGCGCCGAAGTGGGCCTCTTCGTCTACTCCCGCAAGAACGCCCCGGCGGGCATGGGCAACCTGCGCCGCATCGCCGCCGACGTCTTCGTCGTCTGGGATGCCGAGGAGCCCGCCACCGATCTCTGGTTCGAGGCGGGGCTCACCGTGGCGCGCGCCCTCTGTACGCGGGGGGGTGGGGCCCGGGAGCGCCGCGCGTCCGATTTCGAGGCGATCGAGCGGGCGGTCCTGGAGATCGAAAAGCGTGCGGAGGGGTTTTCTGAGGTGGAGACGCTCACGCGCACCATCCAGGGCAACAGCGAGAAGGTGCTGCACAGGATCGATCTCATGCGCAAGGCGTTCCGGAAGGAGGTGGATGCGCTCCGCGAGCACTTCGCCGCCTTGCGGGACGCAGCCGGCGGCGCGCCCGGCTAGGGCCCCCTTGCGGACGCCTCCGGGCGGGGCCTATGATCCGGCGATGCAGACCAAGCCCCTCCTGGCCGAGGCGTTCGGCACCTTCCTCCTCGTCTTCATCGGCGCGGGCGCCGGGGCCCTGGGCCTCGGCGGCCTGAACGGCGTGGCCCTGGCCCACGGCATCGCCCTGATGGTGATCGTCTACGCCCTGGGCGGCGTCTCCGGCGCCCATGTGAACCCCGCCGTGACGTTCGGGATCGCGGCGGCGGGGAAGATGGAGTGGAGCAAGGCGGTGCAGTACTGGGTGGCGCAGCTCGGCGGTGCGCTCGTCGCCGCGCTGGTCTTGAAGTACGTGCTGGACGACCGTGCGGGCACCCTCGGGGCCACGACCCTCGCGCCCGACGTGAGCGCCTCGCGCGGCGTCGTGCTCGAGGCGGTGCTCACCTGCTTCCTGACCGCCGCGGTCATGGTTTCGGGGGTCTTGGGCAAGAACGGCAGCGCCGCCGGGCTCGCCATCGGCACGGTGCTCACCATGGACATCCTCATGGGCGGCCCGCTCACCGGCGCCTCCATGAACCCGGCGCGCACCCTCGGCCCCGGCATCGTGGCCGGCGAACTCAAGGACGCGTGGGTCTACATCCTCGGTCCCTGCGCGGGTGGGGCGGCCGGGGCGCTCCTGGCCAAGCACCTCCACTCCTGACGGCGGCGTTCAGCGGTCGAGGCGCGAGGCGAGATCCAGCAGTTCCCGCACGCGCTCCCTCTCGAAGGAGGCGTGCAGGGTGCCATCCACGGTCACCTCACGGAAGACGACGCTGTTGTCGAGGACGAAGAGGGAGGGCCGCACCCGCTCCATGCCGCGGCCGTCGTCGCCCACGGCGCGTCCGCGGATCGTGGCGTCCTTCCCGCCCGTCTCCACCGTCGCCTCCATCGTCTCGCCCTTGAGCCGGAAGAGAAGCTGCGCCGGCCCTCCCGGCCGCACCTCCGGCCGCTCGCTCGTGACGCGGAAGATGAACCCGATGTCAGGCGAATCGATCGGCACATCGGCGTTCGTCCCTTTCCCGATCATGATCAGGCTGTGGCCCGGCTTCTCCAGGACGTAGTTCTCGCCCTCCACGAACCAGTGGTTGGTCACCAGCAGCATGATCTGCCGCGCCTCGTCGCCGGTCTGGCAGAAGGCGAGGCCATGGGTCTTGAGCCGCGCCGGCTCGGATAGGGCGCGGATCGTCACGTCGTTCTCGAACGCCGCGCGTAGGCAGAGGGTCATCACGCCGGTCCCCTGCACGCCGCCGCGCACGGCCTGGAACGTGCCCTCCACCTTGTGGGGGATGGTCTTGAGGATCTCCCAGTCGGCCATCTCCCGCGCGCCCGCGAAGAGGTAGCTGAGCCGCACCGACCGGCCGCGCCGCGTCGCCGAGGTGGCGTGGAAGAGCGCCTCGCCCCCGCCCCGTCCGAACGCGGCCAGGGCGCGGAGCGCGTCGAGTGCCTCCCCCCGGCTGCGGACGAACGCCAGATCGCCGTAGGATTCCGCCAGCTCCTTGAGCGCCTTTTCCGCCGGCTCGTGCTTGCCGCCGGTGTAGAGCGTGCGTCCGCGGGCGAGGAGCTCGCGCGCCTCCTTGAGCCGCTTCACGTCGGGATGGGGCGGGCCGGGGAGCGGCGGCGGGGGGGCGGGGTCGCGCCCGGTCCGGTCGGGCGGCCGGACCGGTTCGCGCACGAGGGGATCGGCAGGAGAGAAGGTGATGCGCGCGATGCGCCGCTCGATCTCCTGGGCGATCTGCTCGAGGCGCGCCCGGTACTCCGGCTCCAGTTCCCAACTGGTGACGAGCGCCTCCCGCGCCGCCTCGATGCGACCCTCGTCCAGGAGCGCCTCCGCTTCCGCCTTCCGGCGCAGCAGGAGGTCCGACTCCAGCGCGCGCACCTCGTCGAGGAGCGTCGTGATGGCCGCTTCGGCGCGCGTGCCGCGCCAGGCGCGCCGGTACTCCTCCGCGATCTCGGCGGCCCGGTTGTAGCGAAACTGGTGGAGGTGCGCCTCCACCGCACGCGCAAGCGCATCCGTGGCCGCCGCGCCGCGCCTGTCCAGGAGTGCGCGGAGCGGGGAACTGGGGGAATTGTCCCGCTGCCGCTCCATCTCCTCGCGAAGGATGGCGGGGATCTCGAGGTCCGTGGCGGCGGCAACCTCTTCCGCGAGGCGGCTCGGGAGCGCGGGCTCCAGGGGGGAGGGGGGCGGGGGAGGGGTCGTGCGGGGCTTTTCCCGCAGGGCAGGGAGGGCGAAATCCCGCACCAAGAGCCACGCCAGGCCGACACAGGCCAGTGCCAGAAGGAGCTTAACGGCACGGTGCATAAGGAGTTAGCGACTCTCGTCAGCACCTTACAGCCGAATTGCCCGAATGTCGATAGGACACCGGGCTCTTTGCCCCCCCAGGAGACAGCGATGACGAAGGCGGTCGATCCCTTCGAGGAGTACCTCCGCAAGAAGAAGGTAGAGCAGCTGGAACAGCTCTACCGCGGGGGTGCCGTCGACGTCAGCGCCGAGGAGACCGGGGACCCCGAGGGCGAGGAGTCGGTCATCGCCCAGGAAGACCCCGAGGTGTCGCGGCGGCTCAAGGAGGAGATGGAGGAGTTCTTCGACGCCGGCGGCAGCGCCGGGGCGGACTACTTCTCCAAGGTCGGCACCGGCATCAGCGAGGACAAGGTGGAGGAGATCCGTGACGCCCTCGAGGAGGTCTTCCAGGCGCCGGAGCCCGCCCCCGCCAACGAACCGGTCACCGAGGCGTTCGTCGATTTCTTCCGGAGCGTGGAGACGCAGTACGAGCGGTCCGGCACCCTCCCGCCCATCCCCTCCGAGGCCAGCCCCGTCCTGGTCCCGCCGACCCGGTTCACCCCGGTGCCGCAGGATCCCGAGCCTCTGGCGGCCGCTGAAGCGACCGCTCCTGAAAAGAGCGGCGCGCTCGATCTCGGCGAACTCCTGGGAGCCCCCGCCGACGCGCAGCAGCTGCCCCAGCGCGTCAACCTGCTCTGCCGCCTCGTTGCCAAGCTGGTGGAGCGCGCGCGCATTCCCGAGAGCGAGATCATCGAGGTCTTGATCAAGTCGGGCGTAGAATTCTAGGCGTGACCGCCAAGTCGCCTCTTCTCCGCACGCTCGGGATGCTCCTCCTAGCGGCCTGGGGCGTGCTGTTCCTGGCAGCGGCCCTGGGCGAGCTGCTCGGCATCGACGCCCTGCGCAGTTTCGCCGACGTGAAGCGCGTCTTCCTGCGTTGAAGGGCCGTCGCGAACCGGGATGCGCGGCGCGGTCCTTGGCTGGGCAGGTGCGGTTGCCCGACGGTTCGCCTGGGCCCCCAGCCTCGTCTTTTGCATCCACCTGCTCCTGTCGCGAGTCGTCGGCGGCTACGCCGCCGCCCCCGACCTGGATCGGGCGGTGCATCTCCTCGGCGGCATGGCTTTCAGCTTCTTCGCCCTCGGCGCGGCCGAGGAAGCGACCCGGCGGGAGATCCTTGGGCGTCCGGCCGCATCGGGGCTGTTTCTTCTTGCGCTTCTCGCCACGGCGACCGCCGCGCTCTTCTGGGAGTTCGCGGAGTTCCTCTCGGACCGGTGGTTCGGTACGCACGCGCAAGGCGGTCTGCACGACACGCTCTCCGACATGGCACTGGGAGTCGCCGGCTCCTGCCTGCATCTCGCCGCGGCCGCCTGGCGACGCAGGCGATCGAGCCCCCGGGACCGCCTCTCGCTGTAGTGGATCCGGGCGGACGACCGCACCGTCGCCACGGCGGCGGCACCCCCGCCCCCTCCTTCCGTGACACCGTCCCCGTCGTGAGGAGTGTGGGACTCCTCCACGCGCTCCTCGACGCCCTGGCGCCGCCCCTCTGCTGTCTCTGCCGCGGTCCGCCGGGTCCCTTCCCTTGGCTCTGCGCACCCTGTGCCCGCGGTCTCGATCTCGCCTCGGGGCCTCGCTGCCTCCGCTGCGGCGCCCCGCGCCCCTTGGAGGCCCCGCTCTGCGCCCACTGCCCCGATTGGCCCGTGGTCTTGCGGGGCGCGCGCGCCGCGGCGCCGCATCGCGGGACCGCGCGGGAACTCGTCCATGCGCTCAAGTTCGCCGGGCGGATGGAGGCGGCGCGCCCCTTGGGGGAGCTGGTGGCCGCCGCCGCCCGCGCGTTGCCGTTCGGCGCGGGGGCGTGCGTCGTCCCGGTGCCCCAACACCGGAGCGCGCGGCGGCGGCGGCGGTTCAATCACGCGGGGGAGATCGCACGGGTGGCGGCCTCGGCGCTGCGCCTCCCGTTCGCGCCACGGCTGCTGCGACGCGTGCGTCCGGGGGGCGAGGCGGCGTTTCGTTCGGCGCGCGGACGCTGGCGGGCGACACGGGGTGCGTTTCGCGCGGAGCCGGCGGCGCGCGGGGCCGAGGTGCTCCTGGTGGACGATGTCTTCACCACCGGTGCCACCCTCGCGGCCTGCGCCCGCGCGTTGGGCCGCCGCGGGGCCGCCGCGGTCTGGGCCGTTACGGCGACACGGGCCCGCTGTCGGTGATTCCTGAGGTCTCGAGCACGATCTCGGAGTAGTGGAGCGCGCCCTTGAGCGATGCGAACAGCAGGAAGAAGAGGAACGCCACGCCCACATCCTCCGTCGCATCGGGGGGGCGGAACAGCTCGCCTCTGGAGAGAAAGACCGCCAGGATGACCCCCTGCAGGACCGCGCTCGCGCTCACGCGGAAGCCGCGCAGGTTCCACTCCAAGAGCGCCATCCCGGCGAAGGTGACCAGATCCGCAGCCACGATGCCGTTGAGCGCGGCATTTCCCGTGGCGCTTCGGGCGGCCCAGAAGAAGAGGAGCACGTAGAACCCGGCCTTGGCCGCGAGCCCCGCCCAGGTGAGAAGGGAGGAGGATTGGCGGAACGCCGCCCACTCCTCGGGCTGGGGGGGGCGCGGGGGGGTGGCCCTGCGCGAGGGCTCCTGCGGTTTTCCTATCAAGCAAGGGCGGCAGAACAGCCGATGGCCCATTCGATGGAGCGTGATGCGGGGCTTGGTCAGCCCGCAGCCCGAGCAGGGGAGCCTCACCCCCCGACCATCGGCAGAACAAGGAGTTCGACATGACGGCAAAGGCGGCCCCTCGCTTCGCGCTCCTCGCGCTCTTCGTGCTCTTCGTGCTGCTGCCGGTCGGGTGCGCGGCCCGGGGACCTCTCGCATCGCTCCCCGCCCCCCGCACCCAGGCGGCCCTCCCCGCCCCTCCCCCGCCCCCC
>Ga0187893_10009731_pt1 | contig 14661 bp, 11 predicted proteins | sample MA1701074metaG_FD_139574 | JGI IMG/M metagenome (GOLD analysis project Ga0187893, IMG submission 139574) | White microbial mat communities from a basaltic lava cave in the Kipuka Kanohina Cave System on the Island of Hawaii, USA - MA170107-4 metaG ...
AGGCTCACAGGTGTATTGATACTTTGCCGAGCTGTCCGTCTTCCACGCTTTGATCGCGGCCCGGCCTTTGTGGGTATGCCCTTCGTCCTTCACAATGGCATTTTCAGAGAAACATTGCGAAACGGCCTCGCCGTCACCACTGTCTGCGGTGAAGTAAGCGGCGATGGGTTTTGGCAGGCTGAGTGATTTTGTTGCTTGCTTCATATTCGTGTTCTTTCTCTTTGGTGTGTTTGTTCTGCTCACTCAAACGGTGGGAATGTTTCCGCCATCGATCACGTATTCGCTTCCGGTAATTGAAGATGCGCGGTCGGAAGCAAGAAACGCAATCAACTCCGCAACTTCGTCGGGCCGGTTGGGGCGACCGAGCGGGATTCCGCCCAACGAGTTCATCAGGTTCTGTCGCGCTGTGGTTGTGTCGGTTTTCCCTTGTATTGCGAGTCGCTCTATCATTCGCGTTGCCGCCTCGGTTTCGGTGAATCCGGGTGCAACGCTGTTCACGCGGATGCCGCGCGGGCTGACTTCTTTCGAGAGTCCCTTGCTGTAATTGGTCAGAGCAGCTTTGGCCGCAGCATAGCCCAAAGTCGCTTCATGCAAGGGCAGCGTCCGTTGGATGGAGGAAACATGGATGATGACTCCCGAACCTTGCTCGAGCATCCCAGGCAGAAAGCCCCGGTCCAGACGCACGGCGGCAAACAGATTCAACTCGAATTCCTGCTGCCAGATGTCATCGGTCAGCGCCAGCGCGCCGCCGCCCGGCGCGGAAGAACCACCCAGACTGTTGACGAGAATGTCGAGGCCGCCCAATCTATCGAGCGTCGTCTTGATGACGTGATCCGCGCCCGCTCGTGTGCTGACATCCGCTTGAACGAATTGGTCGGGATTGCCGCCTGCCGGAACACTTCTCGCAGTGGAGAGCACTGTGCCTCCGCCGCGTCGCAGGCGATTTACTACTGCCTCGCCAATTCCTTTCGTGCCGCCCGTGACGAGGATTCGTTTGTCGGTGAACTCATCAGCGGCGTATTGGATTTTGGGTGTATTCATGATTCGTTGGACTCCCGATTCACTCCGACGACTCTCGCCGATTGCGTGCGGTCGTCTTCATTTTCGGTTTTCTGAGCGTTCTTTTACTTCGTTTCATACCTCACTTTGCCGGATGGCCGGCGATGCGTCTAAGACATCTTTACTATCGAACCAATGCCGATAGGCTATCGGAATGGAATTGCGACATTTGCGCTATTTCGTGGCCGTCGGAGAGGAGGAGCATTACGGGCGCGGCGCGCAGCGGCTTCGCGTGGCCCAGCCTGCACTCTCAAGACAAATCCAGGATTTGGAGGAGGAGGTTGGTTTCAAATTGTTCGACCGCCTTTCGCGTGGAGTCAGACTCAGCACTGCGGGCAAGTTGTTTCTGGAGGAGGCACGCCGCATCCTCCAGCAAGTTGATGAAGCGACCAAACGCGCCAAGCGGGTGGCTTCAGGTCAATTGGGAACATTGCGCGTGGGGTTCGTTGAGAGCATGTCATGGCATGGGGTCGTCCCGGACTCGTTTCGCCAGTTCCGAGAGCGACAACCGAATGCGGAGTTGCAAATCAAACCGATGAGTTCTTTGGAGCAGATAGCGACGGTTCAGTCTGGTCAACTGGATGCGGGATTCGTGTTTACCATCGCCAACATAGATCGCGAATTGGCGCAGCTCGCGATTGCCTTCATCAACCTGATGCTGGCAGTTCCCAAAGGACACCCGCTGGCAAAGTCAAAGAGTCTCCGCCTGCGAGACTTGAGCAGTGCATCGTTCATTTGGTTTCCAAGGCGGGAGAGTCCGGTTTTTTACGACCAACTGATGCACGCGTGTTTTCGAGGCGGTCTGAAATCTCCACACGTGGTTCAGGAAGGGGTGAACGAAGCAACTATTCTGAGCCTCGTGTCGTGCGGGCTGGGTGTGGCGTTCGTCAGCAGCGCCACGCGCTGGCGATGTCCCGATAGCGTGGTGTTGCTATCAGTGACGGATTTGAAGTTGCCGCTGCCTTTTGCGCTCATTTGGCGGAAAGACAATTCTTCTCCACTGCTCGTGAAGTTTCTGGCTGAAGTACAAATGCTGCCCAAAGTGAGAGAATTTGCTAAACGCTGAACCATACGATGAGAACACTTGTTTTCAAACGTTATGGCGAAGCGGATCCGGGTCGCCTTCGCTGACGTTCCCCGAGCAGTGCCAAAACCGGAGTGACCTTTGATGCGCGACGAGTGTTGAGGATGAATACCAGACATGCTGGCGCGAGATTGCGGTGGAGCAACCAGAGGCGCGGGCGGAGGCGGGATGAACACGACAGAAAACCTCATCGGCGATGTCGAGCAGCCCGGATAGTCCTCACTAGCCAAGGAGATTGCCATGAGAATTGTCAGACCACCCGTTGAGGCAGGTTCAGCATTTCCGCTAATGCCCCAGCATCCAGGGACGGCTGTTGCGCTTGCCTGATGCCTGCAATGGAGGCTTCGCGCCGGGCGTCGTGGCGCGTGGTTTCGGGTTCCCATGACCGTGCGAACAACCAGCGCCGAAGACGTGCGGCGCATTCGCGCTGCGTTCGTTGCGTTCCCAGGCGATGCGGTTTTCCGAGCGCATGACGCGGAGGTTGATCATCGAGAATATCTTCGGCGATGCGACTCCGCACTCAGGGCAGTTGGCGGGCGCGCTGGATTGGTCGAGGCCGCGCAGTTTCGTGAACGGGCCGCACTCGTCGCAGCTGTATTCGTATACAGGCATACCATTCCTTTGTCTTGCTGGTTACTTGCAGACCGCAAGATCGGTTTTGCCTTTGATCATCTTCTTCGGGCCGGCGGCGCAGGGAGTGATGTCAAAGTCGAAGATCTCGGCGGGCAGCCAGACCGTGGCGCATGCGTTCGGGATGTCCACGATGCCGCTGATGTGGCCCTCGACGGGTGCGGTGCCGAGAATTGCGTAGGCTTGCTCGCCAGAGTAACCGAATTTTTTCAGGTACTCGATGGCGTTGAGGCAGGCGCGACGATAGGCGACGTGGGCGTCGAGGTAGTATTGCTTGCCATCCTCGTCCACGGAGATGCCCTCGAAGATGAGATGGTGCGTGTAACGTGGCTCGACAGGGCTGGGCTGGAAAATGGGATTGACCATGCCGTACTTCGCGACTCCACCCTTGATCAGGCCGACGCGCAGATCCAGCCACCCGGCCATTTCAATCGCACCGCAGAAGGTGATTTCGCCGTCGCCTTGCGAGAAGTGAATGTCGCCCATGGAAAGGCCGGCGCCCTTCACGTAAACGGGGAAAAAAACTCGCGAGCCGCGGCTGAGATTTTTGATGTCGCAGTTACCGCCGTGTTCGCGCGGCGGAACAGTTCGCGCGGCTTCGATCGCGGCTTTCTTCGCCTTGTTCTTCGACATGCGGCCGAGGTGCGCGGTTTCAGGATACGGCAACGCGGCGAGCGGCGGCACGCGCTTGGGATCGGTGGCGAAGAGCTTCGCTTCGCGTTTGTTCCAGGTATCGAGTAGTTGCTTGGATGGCAGGCAGCCGATCAAACCGGGGTGCATGATGCCGGCGAATTCCACGCCGGGAATCTGTGGCGATGACGCGTAGATGCCGTGATAGTCCCAGACGGCTTTGCGCGCGTCTGGGAAATGGTCCGTGAGGAAGCCGCCTCCATTTTCCTTTGCGAAGATGCCGGTGAAGCCCCACTCAGAATCCTTGAGCGTGCCGATGTCAAGGATGTCCACGACGAGGAGGTCACCCGGTTCCGCGCCTTCGACTTCTATCGGTCCGCTGAGGTAATGCACTTTGCTGAGATCCACATCACGGACGTCCGAGGCGTTGTTGTTGTAATTGATTTGGCCGCCGGTCCAATCAACGCACTGCACGCGAAATTCATCTCCCGGCTTGCATTTCGCGACCATCGGGATGTCGTAATGCCAGCGGTTGTGAATCACTTCCTGCTGATCCGCCGGCGTATTGAGATCGACGGAGACAAGCGGCTTGCGGCTCTTGCCGGGCTTGGCGATGGGTGTCGTCATGACGGGATAGCTCGTCTTGCCGTTTCCGGGAACAAAGCCGCGGCCAGGAATGCCGCGGCGGGATTTCGTGATGTCAGGGATGATGGTTCGACTCATGGTTTGAATGTGGGTTGAGGTTTGAACGTTCGATGTGGAGGGAAAGATTCCAAACGATGCTGGCAATGCCAAAGTTGAACTGAATGAATCAAAGCCCGCACTCGCCCCAGCCAGAGGGAGTTCCATCTTTTGCCGGGATTTCTCCCGTAACCCCAGGAGAGGGAGAACGGATTCCCGCGCTGGGCGAATTCGTGAGTCCTCGAATTCATGAGCAGCGGTTGATGTGAACTCCCTCTCCGCGAGGGAGAGGGCTGGAGTAAGGCGAGCCAATCCTCTAAATGTTTCTGGAGCCATCTGAGCTTCATTCGATTCGGAGAGAGTTGTCCATCAGACTGCGAGCAACTGTTTTACACGCGCGGCATCGACGTGGTCGCGCGTGTCTTCGTGAATGATGCGGCCTCGTTCGATGACCATGAGGCGGTCGCAAGCGTCGAGCACAAAACTCAACACTTGCTCAGTGATGATGATCGTGAGCTGTCGCAGCTTGCGAATCTCGCGGAGCACCTTGGCGATATCCTTGATAATTGACGGTTGGATGCCTTCAGTCGGCTCGTCGAGGATGAGCACCTTCGGTTTCGTCAACAGTGCGCGGGCAATGGCAAGTTGCTGCTGTTGCCCGCCTGAGAGGTTGCCGCCTTTGCGAAGCTTCATGTCGTGAAGCACCGGGAAGAGCGCGTAGATCTCGTCCCAGTCGGATTTCTGCAGCTTGCCTTTCACCGCGGTGAGCATGTTCTCCATGACGGTGAGGTTGGGGAAAATCATCCGGCCCTGCGGCACGAAGGCGAGACCACTGGCAACCCGCCGATGCGTTTCGAGCCTGGAGATGTCCTGACTGCCGAGGTGGATGGAGCCGCCTTTGATCGGGAGGATGCCCATGAGCGTCTTGAGTAGAGTGGTCTTGCCCATGCCGTTGCGACCGACGACGGCAAGGATTTCCTGCGGCGTAGTCTTGAATGTCATGTCGTGGATGACCTGGCTCTGGTTGTAACCGGCGGCGAGATTAGAGAGTCGGATCATAGTTCTGGTTGGCGAGTGAGGAGAGGGTTAAGATCAACGACGGCGGCGTAAGTTCTCTTACTCTCAATCATGTTCGTAATCGAGATGGGTCAATGCCCCAGGTAAACATCCTGCACCATCTGGTTACTGTGGATTTCGTCCATGCTGCCCTCCGCGAGAATCTTTCCGAGGTGGAGGACAGTGACCTTCTTCGCGATGCGCGACACAAACTCCATGTCGTGCTCGATGACGAGAATTGAACGGTCGCCGCTGATGCGCTTGAGCAACTCGGCGGTTTGCTCGCGCTCAGCGGGACTCATGCCGGCGACGGGTTCGTCGAGCATCATCAACTCCGGCTCCTGCACAAGGAGCATGCCGATCTCCAGCCATTGCTTTTGTCCGTGGCTTAGAAACGCGCCCTCCGTGTGGAGGTAATCCTGGAGGAGTGTGATCTCGGCCACTTTTTGAATGCGTTCCTCCACCTCCGCCGTCCTCTTGAATGTGAGCGCGCCGAACACGCCCCGCCCGCGCGGAAAGGAAACTTCGAGGTTCTCGTAAACAGTGAGATTTTCATAGATGGATGGAGTTTGAAATTTTCGGCCGATGCCGGAGCGGACGATGGTGTGCTCCGGCATGCCGAGCATTTCACGGTTCTTGAACTTCACGCTGCCGCTGGTCGCGCGCGTCTTGCCGCAAATGAGATCGAGCACAGTGGTCTTGCCGGCGCCGTTCGGGCCAATGATCACGCGCAGCTCGTTTTGATCGAGGTAGAGGTGAAGTGAATCGACCGCCTTGAAGCCGTCGAAGGAAACCGTGAGGTCTTCAATCGCGAGGAGGTAATCGGTGTTTGAGGACATGGGAATGTTGAATCAATTCGCTCCGCTGGCAGAACTGGCCGGGGCCGGGTCGCCGGTGGGCGGACGTTCCATCAATCGCTTCTTCGCGCCGCGCAGCCAAGGCTTCGCGCAGTCGGCCCACAGGCCGGCGAGGCCGTTCGGCATTAGGACCACGACGAGGATGAACAACCCGCCCATAGCGTAGAGCCAGAGCTGCGGGAAGGTTTCAGAGAAGAGACTCTTGCCAGTGTTGACCAGGAGCGTACCGTAAACTGCGCCAAGTAAAGACCGTTTCCCGCCGACTGCCGCGAAGATGACCATCTCAATCGAAGGCACGATGCCGACCAGCGATGGTGAGATGAACCCGACTTGGAGCACGAACATCGCACCACCGATGCCGCTGATCGCTGCCGCGAGGCAGAAGATGAAGATCTTGAAGTTCGAAACATCGTAACCGGAGAAGCGCACGCGGTCTTCCTTTTCACTCATCGCGTTCAGGATGCGGCCCATCTTCGACGAAAGAATCCAACGCGAGAGCATGATGACGCCGAACAGCAGTGCCACGCTAAGGAAGTAGAGCGTGTATTGGCCGGATTTGGTCCGAATGTCCCAGCCGAGCAGCGTCTTCAGATCGGTGATGCCGTTGCGACCGCCGGTGAGACCTTGATTGCCATCGATGCCAAGCGAGAGGATGAGGGCGATGGCTTGCGTGATAACCGCGAAGTAAACTCCACCGACACGGCGCTTGAACATCGCGGCTCCGACGATGTAAGCGATGACCGCTGGCACAACAAGAATGGCCAGCGTGGCGAACGGGAAACTCTTGAACGGAACCCAGAACGCGGGCAAGGCGGTGAGTTGGTTCCAATCCATGAAGTCTGGGATGCCGGGCGTGGACTGAATCTTTGTGGTGATTGGATCGGAGGCTTCGAGCTTGAGGAACATTGCCATGCAATAACCTCCAAGGCCGAAGAACACGCCCTGGCCGAGACTGAGCACACCGGCATTGCCCCAGAGCAGCACGAGGCCGACAGCGACGAACGCGTAGGTGAGGTATTTGCCGATGAGGTTCAGGCGGAAGATGTCGAGCGTAATCGGGAGGACGACGACGAGGATGACCGCTAGGAAGAGCGTTCCGAACAGACCTTCCTTGCCGCCGAACAATCGTTGGTTGAGGGTGTTCATGTGGATTTACGACAACCTATATTTGCGTCAGGCCCGGCGCACTTTGCTGGCGAAGAGACCTTGGGGACGAATCATCAGGATGATGACGATGGCGAGTAGTGTGGCGACTTTGCCCATCGTGCCTTGGAGGAAGAACTCGGAGATGGACTGAGTTTGCGCGATGCCGAACGCGGAGGCCACCGTGCCCAACATGCTGGCCGCGCCGCCGAGGACTACGACGAGGAACGTATCCACGATGTAGCGCGATCCGCTGTCCGGGCCGGTGGAGCCAATCGTCGTGAATGCTGCGCCCGCGACGCCCGCGATGCCGCAGCCGATGGCGAACGTGAGACGATCCACAACCTTGGTATTGATACCGACCGCACCGCTCATCATGCGGTTCTGGACGGTGGCTCGCATACGGAGGCCAGCGCGGGTTTTGAACGTGAAGAACGTTACTGCCGCCGTGATGAAGAGCGTGAGGCCCATGACGAAGACGCCGTTAATTGGGATGTCGATGGTTTCCGTGGGTTTGAACGAACCCATCAACCAATCCGGGAGCGTCGGCGTCACTTCACGCGCGCCGAAGGTGGAGCGAAAGGTTTGTTGCATGATGAGGCTGAGGCCCCACGTCGCGAGCAGAGTGTCGAGCGGACGTTTGTAAAGGAAGCGGATGAGTCCCCATTCAACCGCCAAGCCGAGCGCCCCGGAGACGAAGAACGCGGCGACAATCGCAAAGAGAAAATAGTAAGGCTGAAACGATGGTGCGAACTTCGCGGTGAGCGTGGAGCAGAGATAGACGGTGTAAGCGCCGGCGGCCATGAACTCGCCGTGGGCCATGTTGATTACACCCATCTGGCCGAAGATGATCGCGAGTCCCAGCGCCATCAACAGCAGCACGCTGAAAAGGCTCAGGCCGGCGAAACCTTGCATCGTGAAAATTGAGGTCAGTTCCGAGGTGGTGTAGGCGAGGATCATGGATACTTCTCAGTTTGTTCGTGGTTGCTTCACACTCTTTGTTGGAGGTGGCCTGCGTATGCACCCGGGCAGGCCGCCTCCGTGTCCTCTTCCCTGGCAGATCATTGATAGCCTTTCGGGAACGGGTCGGGTTCGATCAGGCCCGACTCATAGAGCACCTTGGCCTGACCGTTCGCAGCCCATTGTCCGATGCGCAGTTTGCTCCAGAGATGGTGGTTTGCATGGAGCTTTATGTAGCCTTCGGGAGCTTCCTTGAATTCGATGTCAGGCGAGGCGGCAGCGACTTTGTCGATGTCGAAACTGCCGGCCTTCTCCACTGACATCTTCCAGAGCCATGGACCGAGATACGCGGCCTGGGTGACGTCACCGATGACGCTCTTCGGGCCATACTTCGCTTTGAAGGCATCGACGAACTTCTTGTTGTTGGGATTGTCGAGCGATTGGAAGTATTTCATCGCAGAGTAAAATCCGACGAGATTCTCACCACCGATGCCGAGCACTTCATCCTCGGTCACAGAGATGGTGAGCAACGTCTGCTTGTCCGAAGTGATGCCCGCAGCCTTGAGCTGCTTGTAGAAGGAGACGTTCGATCCGCCGACGACAATGGCATAGATGACGTCCGGCTTCTTCAGCTTGATCTTGTTGATGAGCGAGCCGAACTGGGTGTGACCCAGCGCGTAGTATTCCTCGCCGACAACCGTTCCCTTGAGAACGTTTTCGATGTGCTTGCGCGCGATCTTGTTGGACGTACGCGGCCAGATGTAGTCGGAGCCGATGAGATAAAACGTCTTTGCCTTCTTCTCCTTCGCGATCCAGTCGAGGCCCGCGATAATCTGCTGCGTGGCCTCCTGGCCGGTGTAGATGACGTTCTTCGACTGCTCCAAGCCTTCGTAGAACGTCGGGTAATAGAGCATGCCGTTCTCCTTCTCGAAAACCGGCAGCACGGCTTTGCGTGAGGCGGAGGTCCAGCAACCCATGACGGCAGCGACCTTGTCGTTCACGAGCAGCTTCTTCGCTTTCTCGGCAAAAGTCGGCCAGTCGCTTGCGCCATCCTCGACGATGATCTTAATTTTGCGACCGAGCACGCCGCCCGTCGCATTGATCTGTTCGATGGCGAGCTGCTCGGCCTGGATGGAGCCGGTTTCACTGATCGCCATCGTGCCGGTTGCCGAGTGCAACTGGCCGACGGTGACTTCGGTGTCAGTGACAGCGAGGCCGGTGGTGTTCACCTTCGCGGTGGGATAACTCTCGGAGGCGAGAAGTGGGATGTTCGGCAGGCCCGAAACGAGCAGGGCGCACAGCACGGCAGTGGAGAAACGTAGGATAGAGCGGAGTGTTTTCATGGTCGAGTTCAGTTTGAGTTCACGGACGCGGCTTGGTTGTTCGTGTTTGTGAGGTCATTGATGGTTTGCCAACGACAACGAACCAATCAGCAGCGGATATACCAGACGGACATTCGGAAGATCGCGCCGCGAGCAGCAAACCTTGAGATGGCTCCGTAGATTGTGGTATGGCCGGAACGCGAAAAGACAAAATCGCCTTGTTTAATGCGAGTGAAATCGCTGTCCGACTCGATTGAGATGATAGCGGGCGGATGCACGTCGTTCATCCGCGCGGCGCGAATCATTCTGCGATTTCACCTGGCGGCGACTTCGCGCGAGCACTCCGCTCATGTCTCTGCGCGAGATGATGAATTGTGCTTCGCATCGCGTGTCGCTTTTTGCGCGAGATCAATGTTTTTAATCACGAAGCGCGGCGTTTTGCGCAGAAGCAGCGCTTTTCGGGGAAGATCGTAACAGGGCGAGTCGGCGTCCGGTTGCTGGTGATCCACTTTGTGGCGACGAGGGTACTAACCCAGCGGAGTAGGGTTGTCGGGAGTGGCCAATTGCCCGAGACGGCGACGCCTGATAATATTAGCTTTTCGAGAGAGTCTGATTCGCTGGGCGTCTGCGAAGCGCTTGGCTCTGCCGCCCGAGATGTTCGATAAGAACGCGGTTTTCGTCCAAGAGATATTTGACGACCGCTTGCTAGCGCCTGTTCATCCAGCCGGCGACGGCAATGAGGAAGATTGAAGCTGAGTTGTCACGAAGGAAGGAAACGCTCAAAAGTGTTTACGCCTCAATCCGTCAGTGGCCTAGATTGAGTATTTGTAGTACACGCAAGGTTTCGCCTCTCCGTTCGGAGAACTTGTGCAACCCGCCTAGAGCTTCGTCTTTGATGGCGACAAGCCAGCGCCGGCGGGTTTCTCCTTGTTTCAGCTTCACGTTCTCCTAATGACCATGCGTCACGCCGCGAGCGTGCTGCCAAGCATGGATGATGTGGGAAACAATGCAGTCAACTCCGACGGCGTTTTTTGCTTGGGCGAACACGAACTGACCGTCACCCCGCATCCACTTGGCTCGGCCCTTTTCGAGATACGCAAACCGTTCCTTGGCTTGACCGAATGGAAATACCTTGTCGATCAGCTTCGGCACTGGCCTGGGAACGTCAGCGAACGTGACCTGATCTGGTCCGCCATAGCCTTTGAAGACAAGGGCTTTCATTTTCTCGTATGTGTTGGTTGCGTGCTTTGGGTGTCCCGGAATCAGTCCACGTTAAATTGTTTGCGAAGACTACGATCGAACATGCTGGCGGGAACAAAACGGCGCAGTCGGCTCAACGCAACGCCCTTGCCTACGGGATAACGCAGTTGCGGTGATTTCGCACTCAGTGCTTTCCACACCGACTCGGCCACAACGCGGGGATCATCGCCACGTTTGATGTGCCGAAAACACGCCCGGGAGAATCCTGATAATCAATACAGCCCGCTTGGAGAGCAACTGGCGGATCTCACCGCAGCGGGATTTGACGACGTGGAGTGCTATTACAAAATGGCGTCTTCGCGATCTATTCCGGCCGGAGGAGTTGAACCACTCCGCTTGCGTAAATCGGGCCGTGAGAATTGGCGATAATTAGCCTTGGTGCTCGTTGCCCGGAGATCACTCGCGAGCCCGAAAGCACACGCTACTTCGATTTGCGTCGTTCAGTTCCGTCACGCCGTCGTCTCGCTGGAGTTCCACTTGCAACGCTTTGCGCGGGCGGCGCACCTTCGATGAATCCCATTCATTTCGGGAATTAAAGCAACCCTGCCAGTTTCGGACAACGAATTCCAGCGTGGCACAACGGCAGCTAAAGGAGGGGCAGCGGGACAAGTCCTCAAATACAGACCGGCAAACCTATGGCCCTTATCAAATCAAGACTCCTCAGGCTCGGCTTCGTCCCGCTGATTGACTGCGCGCCGCTGGTGATGGCGCAGGAACTCGGCCTCTTCGCCAAATACAATTTGAACGTGGAACTGCGCCGCCAGCCCGGTTGGGCGACCATCCGAGACAAAATTCTCTACGGCGACCTTGACGCCGCGCACGCGCTGGCCGTAATGCCCTTTGCGGCGACGCTCGGCCTCGGCTCGATACGGAGTGAATGTGTGACCGGCTTGGTGCTGAACCTCCATGGCAACGCCATTACGCTCTCGCGTGGATTGCGCCAGCATGGGGTGCGCGACGCGCGAACGTTGCGTGTGGAAATCGAACGTTGTCGCGGCACCAAGACCTTTACCTTTGGAGTCGTGTTTCACTGGTCGTCGCATCATTTCCTGCTGCGCTTGTGGCTAGCCTCGGGAGGCATCGATCCAGATCGTGACGTGCGGATCGTGGTGGTGCCGCCCGCAGCTATGTTCACGAATCTCAAGGCGGGGAACCTCGACGGCTATTGTGTCGGCGAGCCGTGGAACTCCATCGCGATCGAATCCGGCGAAGGGTGGTGTCCTTGTGTCAGCGCACAACTGGCGCCTGACCATCCCGAGAAAGTGTTTATGGTTCGTCGCGATTTCACGGAGACTCACGCTGACGAACACCTGCGACTCATTGCAGCGCTGATTGAGGCGTGCGCGTATTGCGAGAAATCTGAAAACCGTGAGGAAGTCGCGACTGTGCTGGCCCAGCCCGCCTATTTGAGCACGCCCGTTGAGACTTTGCGCCGCAGCCTTTGCGGGCCGTTTCATTTCGGCGGCGAACGCACTGAGGCGGTCCATGGTTTCCATCGCTTCGCCGGGGACGATGCCAATGAGCCATCCGTTGGAAAAGCGCAATGGGTTCTCGAACACTTGCTTCAGTTGGGGGCCATCCACGACCGCACGGCCATCCGCACGCTGGCCTCCGGCAAGGTATTTCGCTCCGACCTCTATGAACAAGCCCGCTCGTTTGTCGAATCATCCAACCATGCTGAAATCACAACTTCGTCCAATGGGCTCGAATTCGCCTCTGCCTAAAACAAGCCGCCGCCGCTATTCGCAAACCACCGCCAGGGGACTTGGAACTGCCACACTTCTGGGCGGGCTTCCTCTCGGCTGGGTCGGTAGCGCCTACGGTCGTACAGGTAAGCTCTGAACGCCTCTCCGTTGGCGAAATCCGGGATATTACCATGAGCAACGTTGTCGGTGGTGCGCGAGTAACGCTGTTCACGCCGGAGTTGCAGTTTTTCACGGAGACGCGCAGCGATACGAATGGCAGCTACGCTTTCGGCAGAATCGGTTTGGGAACTTATCGCCTCGGGGTTGCAGCAATCGGACGCGAGTATCAAGAGACCAGCGTGGGCGTTACGGCACTGGTTGCGACAGTAAACTTCTCTTTGAAAGCTGAAACGAACGGAGGGCGATGGACTATCGTTGGCAACACTGCCCCGGAACTTCTGGACGGAACAGGTTCGGGTTCATTGCTTCCCAGCGGTGATGTGTTCTTTTGCCACGACACCGAAGATCCGATTGTTTTCGATCCAGTCGCTGGATTGAAATGGTTTCCGCCTACGTCCGGTTCGGGGCAAGGTTGCCACATTCCAACGGTCAACACAGACGGGACGCTTTTTCTGGCGGGCGGATCAGAAGACGGCTATCCGCAAGGACTCGTCGTCAAAACGGTCAAACAGTATTGGCGGAATACAAATGGTTGGACTCGATTGCCGGACATGAACGTTCCGCGCTGGTATCCTGCGATCGTCCGGTTTCCCGATGAACGCCTAATGGTTTTGGGCGGCGAACAAAATGGCAGTCCCGGACGGACAGCCGCGTGTGAGATTTACGATCCGAGAACTCGAACGTGGACGAATGCCGCGCCGTTCGCGCTGCCGAGTGAAATCACGCCGACGGTTCTGCTCTACAACGGCGAACTTTTGAAAACGTGGCGTTATCCCGAATTCTATAACATCGAATCCAATCAATGGCGCGCAGCACCCAACATGATTCAAACGCGTCTCGGTGCGAGCAACGGCGACCATTGCGACCATGAAATAGTTTTTCTCGCGGATGGGCGCGTGATGGCAGTGGGCATTTCACCAACTACCCTCGATGCGAACACGCGGTTCGTTGAGTTTTACAGCCCTTCCAACAACACGTGGTCACTCGGACCAAATCCGCGCGCTTTGCGCAGGCAACCTGAAGCTCTGATTTTGCCGGATGGCCGCGTCCTCGCCTTTGGCGGCCAGTACAGCGGCCCAATGCCCGCGCCCGTTCCGCTCGCGAATGCTGGGACAATTCCGAATTGCACGAAAGTCTGTGACATCTACGACCCGGCAAACAATTCGTGGCGGGCACTCGCCGACCTGAACCGTTTCATCCACTACCACAACGTTACAGTTCTCGTTCCTGATGGTCGCGTCATTGCGACGGGTGGCGCAGGGCTGACTGCCACGAATTCATTCGCCGGGGACGATATGTCCATCGAGGCTTACGAGCCGCCCTACCTGTTTCGCGGTGTTCGCCCGCGCATTGATGGGCTTTCAACCACCGACCTCGTCCTGGGCAGCAACTTCACGATTCGTGTTTCGCTTACGGAACAGATTACGAAGCTCGTTCTCGTCAGTGCGCGCGCGACGACGCATTGGGTGGATGGAGGGCCGCAGCGATTCTTGCCTTTGGAGTTTGTTCAAACAGGATCGCAGGTCGAAGCAACCTTGCCGAATGATCCCGTGCGCGCGCTGGCCGGATACTACATTCTCTTTGCGATGGTGGATGACATTCCGTCCATCGGGCGAATCGTCCGCATCACGCCTGCGGTCACACCTCGTCCCCCTTTGCCAAACATTTCCGTGACTGTTTTGGATGCAACCGCCAGCGAATCCGGTGGCACAGGAACGTTTCGAATCACGCGAACTGGCGGCACGAATGCGCCGCTCACGGTTCGGTACTCTCTCAGCGGGAGCGCGGTGAACGGCTCGGATTTCAATGCGCTTTCCAACTACGTTGTGATTCCGGCGGAGTCTTCCAACGTGAACATCACAGTTGCGCCGCTGAACGACAATCTCTCTGAAGGCGATGAGACTGTTTCGCTCAACCTGTTCGACACGACGGGCTACAATGCAGGGCCGCTCACAAATGCCGTGGTCACAATTTCGGATGACGATCCGACACCACTTCCGTTTGCGCTTCAAATCAATGCGCTCGACGCTGGAATTTTTCATCTCACGTTGACTGGACCTGCGACGCGTCTTTACAGCTTCGATGCGGCCAACGAATTGAACTCCTGGCGTGCG
>Ga0187893_10009732_pt1 | contig 14661 bp, 14 predicted proteins | sample MA1701074metaG_FD_139574 | JGI IMG/M metagenome (GOLD analysis project Ga0187893, IMG submission 139574) | White microbial mat communities from a basaltic lava cave in the Kipuka Kanohina Cave System on the Island of Hawaii, USA - MA170107-4 metaG ...
ACAACGACGCCAATCACGAGCGAGCGCGCAACCTGTTCGCCGAGTGCCTGCCGCCGTTTCGCTGCTGCGAGGCGGTCGTGGCCGAGGCCTGCTTCCTGATGCGGAAGGTGCATGCCTCGGGTCCAGCCGAAGTCATCGCGCTCGAACGACGCCGCGTGTACGACGTCGCGATTTCCGCCGACCAGCACTGGCCGAATATCGAGGCGGTGCTGAGAAAGTATGCCGACCGGCCGATTTCGTTTGCCGACGCCTGTCTCATTCGCTGCGCCGAGGTCCACGGGGAGGCGCGAATCCTTACGTTCGACAGCGATTTCAGCGTCTACAAGTGGGCGCGAAACAGGAAGTTCGAGCTGCTCGGCGCATCGTTCCACCGAGCCCCGTAAGGATGCGCTCGTGTTTCGCCTCGAACAGGAAAGTCGAGGAAGCGCAGATACCACGCCGCTTCCGCCGCCTGCTCACGCGGCAGTCCGCGCAGCTGCTGCCGCGCTCTCGGTACGATCTCGCGAAGCACCGACACGTACCCCCGGCCTTCGTCGTTGAAGCGCTGCCGGTTCGTTGATGCGGCTTTGAACGCAGCGCCCATCCGTTCGGGGTGGCGGTCAACGATGCGCCGAAGCACCATGAGGGCGTCACCCGGGCGATAGGCGTCCAGCAGGAGAGCGACTGTCTCGGGACTCTCCGGGGCTCTGGCGAGCTGAAGGTCGGCCGCCTGGTTTTTCAAACCTTGTTCGACGACCAGCCAGACTGAATGGTCCCCGAGTGGAAAGTCCTCACCAGGCTCAATCGCCCGCGGTTGGGAATAGGCGACGGCCGGGAGAGCTGGGCCCGCAAGAAACAGCGCGAAGAAGGCGCCCGGGACGCGGGCGCAATCCGGGCACCCGACCAAACGAAACCCGCCGCGATCGCAAACGGCGTCAAGATACGCTCTGGAAGTTCCGGGTATGGATCCACGAAATTCGTCAGGGTGCTGTAAAGAATCAGGCGGAGCGGAAAGGTAAACAGAAGGCCACCGACTAATGCTCCGGGAACCACTGCCACCCATCGAAGCCAGTGCTTGACCTGGTTCACGGTCGCCCCCTGATCCATAGTGCGATACGGCTACGCCGTTCGCAGTCTCAAGGGGTCAAGGGTCAGAACCGTATCTCTCCCGCTGGGATCGTAACCGTGGAGCCGTCCGGCCGCTTCAACCGGATGGCAGACAGGAGCTCGATCGTGTTGTCCTGGTCATCAATCCGGTACTCGCCGAGCAACTCCCCGGACCGAGACTCGATCGACGAATTGAGCACTCTCATGCCCGCGACTTGTGCAGTTCCGATGGCGCGGACCGATCCCTGCCCCTGTTTCAGGTCGCGACCGTCGCTCCACCAGATAAGTCCCTGGAGCACGTCCTCCTGCGTGGCGCCGTTCAACCCGACCAGGAATACTGACTCTCCCGTGGCATGCACGCCGGATGCGTGGATCCTGGAAATGTCCCCGCCTTCCACGACGCGGATGCGCACGTTCCCGTCCGGCGAGCATCGCCTGACCAGAACACGGCCCTGAACCGCTCCCTCGATCACCTGGCCATTCGCCAGCGTGACCACCGCCGCGGCGACGGGCGTTCGAACCGCGACGAGAGTCAGGGCCACGACGAGCATGGTCGGCGCCGGTGACTGCATCATGGTGTCCCTCCAGGGGCGGCCGCTACACCGACATGCGTCAAGGAGGTCAAAAAGGGCTCACGATGAACTCTGCCCGCGATGTGGACACGACCGGCGCCGTGTACGGACAGCTCGCCGGCGGGTTCTATGGCGTGGACGCGTGATTCCGGACGGGCCGAACGACCCTCCCGCTTTTCCCCCGACCACCAGAAACGTCACCTCCGGCAGCTGCTCCACGATGTCTGTTGCCGCTGCCCGCGAAATCGCCGGCGATCCCGATAGCAAGCTGGTTGTACGCCGAGAAGAACCTGGCATCGCTCAGCCTTGCAAGAAAAGGTGGTCGACTTCGCGCCGGGAACAATCGTCGCGACGTAGCTGCGCGTTCGCGCGCTGTCGGGCAGGCTGGTGCACGCGCGGTCGGCGGTCAACGTCAGCGCGTACACGCCCGCGATGTTCGCAGAGGGACCGAGCGGCCCGAGTGCGAACGGAATCTCCCAGCTTCCTCCTGCGTTGCCCCGAGGAACAGTGTGGCCCTGCGCAAGAACAGGTCTTGTTTCTGGGCGTAGTGCCCGTTCTCATCACACTGGACAACCGTGGTCGGAGGCGTAGACTAGGAACGTACGCGGAGGGTCTATGCCTATCTACGAGTTCCACTGCCGCGACTGCCAGAAGACCTTCGAGATTGCGCAATCCGTCGCCGATCACGAGACCTCCGTCGTCCACTGCCCGCACTGCGACGGCACCAATGTGGAGCGGCTCGTGAGCCACGTGCACGCGGTCACATCGAAAAAGAGCTGAAGGCTGAACTTCAGAGGAGGGGGCCATGAAGATTACGGCCTTCTCGTTCGGATCGATCGAGATCGACGGCGTCCCCTACGAGCACGATGTCATCATCGATCGTGGTGAGGTCCACAAACGGAAGAAGGGAGCCTCCAAGAAGTTTCGAGAGGCGTTTGGTCACACGCCGCTGTCGCTCGAGGAGGAGATCCCGTGGAAGTGCCGCCGGCTGGTCGTCGGCACCGGCGCCCGCGGCGCGCTGCCGGTGATGGACGAGCTGCAGCGCGAAGCGCGACGCCGGAAGGTCGAGCTGATGGCGCTGCCGACGCCCGAGGCGATCGGCGTGCTGAACAAGGGCATGAAGCACACGAACGCGGTGCTGCACGTCACGTGCTGACCCAAGGCGGTCGCAATTGCCGCTGATCGCAAGAAGGTTCCGACCATGCGCTCGATCTGCCGCTCGTTCGCGGGAATTCTCTTAGCAGCCTCCGTCATCTTCGTGGCCGCGCCTCGCGTGAAAGCAATCGTGTACGGCTTCATCGACACGAACAACAGGTTGAACACGGGCGCGTTCATCGTCCGGTCGCCGACGACCGATCGGATCTTCCCGGTCTGTTCGGGATCGCTGATCTCACCCACGGTGTTCCTGACGGCCAGCCACTGCACGGCGTTTTTCGACGCCGCGCTCGCGGCTTCGGCGACTCCGGCGGCCCGAACTTTTTCACCCACGACGGAACACCGCTGGTTGCCGCCATCACCATCACGGGCGATGCTGTCTGCCGTGCGACCAACGTCGTCTACCGCCTCGACACGGAGTCGGCGCGCCAGTTCCTGGCGCCTTTCGTGACGCTGCCGTGAGCTGATCCGCCTGGACGCTGCTTCGGTCAGCGATGGGGTGCCGTCCGCAGCACCCAATGGACGCCGACGACCATCATCGCGGCGTTCACGCCCAGGTTCTCGCCGCGCGTGCCGGCGTTCGAGATGTGGTGGTTGCGGAACTCGAACATCAGTCCAGGCCCGCGGCGGGTGATGCGCTTGACGCCGACGCCCCACACGACCTGGAAATTCCAGACGCGATCAACCTCTGGCACGTCGAGTGACGTCCAGGCCATGCCGCCGCCCAGGGTGTAGTACGGCGTCCACTGTCGGTCTCTGAGAAAGTAGTGCCGGCCACCGATGCCGAGGACGCCGCCGAGAACGGCGGTGTGCGGACGATAGTACGCATGCAGCGTACCCTCACCGTACAACTCGAGCCAGTTCGTGACGAACCGGCCCATCTGCGGATAGAAGCCGACGAACTGGATATCGCTGATCGCCTTGCCGTAGCCTGGCCAGCCGTGCAGCCACGAATGGCCCCAACCGCCCGCGAGCGCGCGGGTTCGGTAGCCACGGGCCAACGGGGCAGGGTCGGCGATCGGAATCTCCTGCGGGGTAACCTCTTGGGCCAGTAGCAGCAGCCACAACACGGTGGTGGCCGGCACTCAATCAACCAGATTGATCAGATCGAACCTCCGCGAGAACTTGACGACGAACGACCGATCGGTGCGCCGGGGGGTTGGATAGAGATCGTAGAGTCCGCGCGTGTCGGTGTAGACGACGAAGAGGCCGGTGTTGGCGGCCTGCAGCCAGCCGAAGCGGAGGTTGACCGACCAGAGATCGGCGCGATCGTTGTACTGGACGAGCGCCTGCACGAACCGGCGCGTATCGAACGAGTAGGACACGCGGGCGCGCAGGAGGTTCGTCGTAAAGGCGCCCCAGGGCAGGTCGACGTCGTTTCGCTGGTACGCGAGCTCCGTCGTGAACGTGTCGCCCGCCCGCATCCGCAGCGTCGGCGTGAGCGTCACCCGGTCCCCGCCGAAGAAGCCTCCGATGATGGTCTGCAGGTTCAGGCTCACCGGGGCGCCCTGATTCGTCATGAAGACGAGCTGCGCTTCCGCCTCCTCGTACGACCCGGGCGGCACGAAGATGCCCGGGTAGATCTCGAAGGGCGTCCGGACGCCTTCCTCGGTGAGGTTCATGCCGGTGTGGACTTCCGCGCTGTTCCGGAACTGCCAGTGGCTGTCGATGTGCCAGAAGCTGCTCTCGAGCAGGCCGTCGAAGCCGATGAACGCGCGGAACGACGTGTGCGGCCGGATCTCCTGCAGCGACAGAAAATCCTGGGGTCGCCAGCGTGTCAGGAGCCGCGCGTCCGGCTTCCGGTACCCGCGGCGGCTCAGGAAACCGACTTCCGGGTTGAACTGCTCGCCGACCTCCTGGTACCCGAGCTCGAGATCGAAGCGCGGCACGTTCGTGCGCGAGCGGATGTTGAAAGCGTAGTCGTCGCTCTCCAGCCCGGGCGTATCCGTCCCCGCCAGGAAGCCGGAGACGACCGTCGCCTGTTTGATCCCGAGCTTGCCGTCGACGGCAAACGTGCGGTTGTAGTCTCCGTCGGGCGCGAGGTCGCCGACGCCCTGGCGGTTCACGAACAGGAGGCCGAGCGACGATCGATTCGGCAGGTCGCGGCTCACGCGCGCGACGGTGAAGTTGTCGCCGGCGAGGCGGTCCTTGAAGTCGTCGGTCTGCATGTTGAGCAGCCCGACGTTGAACTTGCCCGCCTTGCCCGAGAGCCGCGCGCCCGCGATAATCGGCACCTGCTGGCCGTCGTCCGCGTCGTGCCCGGTGCGGTCGCCGTCGACGATGCCGATCCGCCGGCTGAAGAAGAGCTCGATTTCACCCTGGTTGCCGACGGTGAAGAAGCCGGCATTCTCGAGGAAGAACGGCCGCTTCTCGGGGAAGAACAGGTTGAAGCGGTCGAGGTTGATCTGCTGATCGTCGACCTCGACCTGCGCGAAATCGGTGTTGATCGTGCCGTCGAGCGCCAGGCTGGGCGTCACGTTGTACTTCACGTCGATGCCGGCGTCGCCGAACAGGTCGGCGTCGGCCGGTTCGACGCCGGACTCGATCGCGTTCCCAAGGACGTAGGGCGTCGCCGTGAAGTTGCGGATCGTCGGCATCTGCAGGCCGGAGAGCGTCCCTGCCAGCGCGAGACGATACAAGGTGTACTGGCGGGGGATGGGCGACCAGAAGGCGCGCTCGTTGCGGCGGCGGATGTTCCGCTGGAAGTTCACGCCCCAGACCTGATCGGGGCCGCCGGGGAAGCGCAGCGTCCGGAGCGGGATGGCGAACTCCGCCGTCCAGCCGCTGCCGTTGATGACCGCCCGCACTTCCCACGCCGCGTCCCAGTTCAGGTTGAAGCCGGCCCCCGCGCCCGACTGCTGGCGCTGGCCCCCTCCGAGCCCGCCGCCCCCCTGCCCCTCGTTGGTGACCTGCCCGTCGTACTCGATCCCGGCGGGGTTCGTGCCGAAGACGAACCCGTTCAGGCCGTCGCGGTACGTGTCGAAGATCATCTGGAAGCTGTCGGTGTCCTCGAGCGACGCGTCACGACGCGAGTCCGACACGATGATCGCGTCGGGTTGGCGGTCGTAGCACACCACCCCGACATAGAGCGTGTCGGCGGTGTAGACGATCCGCACCTCCGTCCGCTCCGTCGACGGCTGCCCTTCGTCCGGCTGCTCCTGCCAGAAATCGGACACCGGGGTCGCTGGCTGCCAGGCGCTGTCGCCGATCACCTCGCCGTCGACGACGGGCGCCTGCGTCACAGGCGTCGCGACGACGGTCGGCCGGGCCCCCGGCGCGGGACTCTGCGCCCATGCCTCACGCGCAGGTGAGACGGCCGCGACGACGAAGACGGTCAGGTGCAACAGCAGCGAAAAGCGTCGGGTGAACATCGGCGCCGAATAGCATATGACAGGCGCTCGTCAATCGGGCGATGGGTGAGCTCCCGCTTACGGCCATTCCGTGCCGCAGTCGCAGCTTGCTGGCGGCTGGCACGCCGACGACAGACATTCACAGTTCGAAATCCCGCACGGTATTTTGGTGATGCCGAGTGTTTGGCAGCTGACGATCTGGACGTTCGCGGGCGGGGGCTGGCTGCCGCTCCAATTGAAGACGACGGCGTCGCCAAGAGCGGAGATGACCAGGGTCCGCACCGGTGTGTACGGCGAACAGGCTCTGACTTCGGTGAGCGTGGCATCCCAGGGCCCGTCGCTGGACGTGCAGATATGCAGGCGCGACAGCGCGCGGCCCTGGATCTCGCGCAGCTTGTACATCTTCGGTGCGCTGCCGCCCGAGTCTCCCTGGGACAGGACAAGATCGTAGAGATCGACCGAGATGAGATCGTGGAACGGGCCGCATTTCGTGTAGGGAAAATTCACCTTCAGCGAGCGGGTTTCGTTGCTCGAGCAGCAGGGCGCGGCAGCCACCGGGGTCGTGGCCGGCAGTTTCTGCGGCTCGCTGAACTGAAGAGCGGTCCTGGTGGCGAGCGTCGTCGAATCCAGCGTGCCCGCGATGTCCGGCGGCAACTCAGGCAGCCGTTCGACCCGCTCCTCGAGGCTCGGTTGACGGCAGGCCCAAAGCAGCGCGAGAAACGGGACGACGGCAATCAAACAGCGACGTAGAAGTGGCCTTCTCATGCGACCTCCATCAGCTTCAACGTGCGCGCGGTCTGGTTCGAACGGCTCGAACCCAGAACCCAGAACCGTGAACCCATGGAACCCCTGGAACCTATGGAACCCCTGGAACCCAACCCATGGAACCGGCTGGCTTTTAACAAATCCCTGACATCTTTTTACCCGTTCTCCACACCACTTGACCCGTCCTGACGTATGTTCGGGGTGTATGGAATCAGAGAGCGTCCAGAAGGGCGGCGTAATGGGCCGGCTGAAGAGATTCTGGAGCGGCAAGAAACGGATCCGGCTCCTGCTGACGCTGGAGCTGGCGGTCATGCTGCCGGCGGCCGCGCTCATCCTTCTCAACTTCGAACAGTTGAAAGACATCGAGCGGGACAAGGCGCTGGAGGCCGCGATCCACCGCGACTTCCAGCAGATGCTCGGCTACTCCGAGAAGACGATCAATCAGAAGGCCTACAAGATGGTCGAAGAGGCCCGGGATTGCTTCCCGTCGCCGGCTGAGAGTCAGTCGGACGTGCAGAGGAGGCTCGAGGCCATCCTGTCCGAGCGTCCGTGGCTGGCGCACGTGTTTCTGTTCGACTCGGAGAAAGGGTACCAGTTCCGTTCGCAGCCGCAGAGGATGGGGGAGCCGGACTTCCTCAAGGAGCATCAGCGCGTCGGCAAGGCGTTCTTGGGGTGGTTCACCGTCGAGGGCAAGGCCATGGTGGAAGGGATAAGCATGAGGCCCCGGCGCATCACGTGGTTCCAGGAACGCGCAAAGAGAGACGACGGCCATGTGTACTTCACGACGGCGTTCTTCGCGTTGCCGCAGGCGTCGAAGGACCGCGTCGTGATCGGCGGGATGACCTTCGAGCCCGACTACCTGAAGCAGACGTTCTTTCCGAAGGTGCTCGAGGAGCTGATCACCTACAAGCTGGGCGAGGAAACCGGAAACCCGCTCGCCATGATCGTCTATCCCGAGGACACCGAGGGTCACATGGGCTGGTCGGCTGCGAGCGGCGGCGATCCGGATGACGTGCTCGCCGCCTCGGCCGGGTGGACGCCGGGCAAGCCCGAGGTGTTTCGCAACATGGGCGACGTGTTCCGCGGGCTGGCGCTGGGGATCAAGTTCCAGGGGACGAGCGTCGAAGCGCTCACCCGGAATTGGGCGTACAGGAGCTTTCTCACGCTCGGGTGTCTTTCGCTGCTGCTCGTCGGCGGCCTGGTGTTCACCTATCGCAGCGTCAGCAAGGAAGTCGCGCTGGCGCGGCTGAAGTCCGACTTCGTGTCGAACGTGTCGCATGAACTGCGCACGCCGCTGGCGCTCATCCGGCTGTACGCGGAGACGCTCGAGCTCGGCCGCATCAAGACGCACGAGAAGGCGCAGGAGTATTACGGCATCATCCGGAAGGAGAGCGAGCGGCTGACGGCGCTGATCAACAACATCCTCGATTTCTCCCGGATCGAGGCGGGCCGTAAGGAGTACGAGTTCCGCACGACCGACCTCGCCGAGCTGGTGACCAACACACTGGACACCTATCGGGGCCAGATCGACGAGCAGGGGTTCACGTTCGAGAAGAGCATCGACCCGAACCTCCCGCTCGTGCGGGTGGACCGCGAAGCGATCGCGCGGTCGCTCGTCAACCTGGTCAACAACGCGCTGAAATACTCGGATCACGAAAAGTTTCTCCGGGTGAGGCTGTACCGGACCGATGGCGTCCTGAAGCTCGAGGTCGCGGATCACGGCATCGGGATCGCGCGGGGCGAGCAGTCGAAGATCTTCGAGAAGTTCTATCGCGCCGGCGACCCGCTGGTGCACAACACGAAGGGCAGCGGTCTCGGCCTGTCGCTCGTCCGCCACATCGCGCACGCGCACGGTGGGGAGGTGGAGGTCGAGAGCGCGCCGGGGAACGGCAGCACGTTCACGCTGACGTTGCCGCTGGCGCCGGCCAGCGATCAGCCGGCGATCGATGCCGCATGAGGATGGCGGGATGAGAAACACACAGATGGACTTCACGCAACCGGGGGACAGGGGCCTCCGGCTGGAACCACGAAATGGCCGTCCGACCGACGCCCGGAGGCGCGCGGCCCGCCTTCGCCAAGGCGTCGGCGGGCAGGCTCCCTCCGACCGGCCCGATGCCGACGGGCGGCCGGGCGGCAGGACGCGCATCCTGATTATCGAAGACGAGCCGGCCATGGTCGCAGGGCTGCGGGATAACTTCGAGTACGAGGGCTACGAGGTCATCAGCGCCAACGATGGCGTGGCGGGCCTGGAGCGGGTGTTCGCGGATGAGCCCGATCTCGTGGTGCTGGACGTCATGATGCCGCGGATGAGTGGCCTCGAGGTGTGCAAGCAGGTGAAGGCGAAGCGGCCCTCCATTCCCATCATCATGCTGACCGCCCGCGGCCAGGAGATCGACAAAGTGGTGGGCCTCGAGCTGGGCGCGGATGACTACGTCACGAAGCCCTTTTCGATCCGCGAGCTCATGGCGCGCGTCAAGGCGGTGCTCCGGCGCGTGTCGCTGCAGGCGAGCGCGCCTGCGATGTACCGGTTCGGCGACGTCGAGGTCAACGTCCGCGGCAACGAGGTGCGGCGCGGCGGCAAGGCCGTCGAGCTCTCGACGAAGGAGTTCGCGCTCCTCGCCTACTTCATCGCGCATCCCGCGGAGACGCTCACGCGCGATCACCTGCTGGACGCGGTGTGGGGTTATGAGAACTATCCGAACACGCGGACGGTCGACACCCACATCGTTCATCTCAGGCAGAAGCTCGAACCGAATCCCGAGGAGCCGCAGTTCATCGTCACCGTGCACGGTATTGGGTACAAATTCGTCGAATAACGCAGAGGACGCAGAGAAGGCAAAGACGCAGAGATAGAACGTGGTACGAGCCTTTAGGCTCGTCGAGGTGTGAGCGAGGTCGTGTCGTGAACCAGACAACTCTTTCGCGCGAAGTTCCCTGGACCTACAGTCCTACTCTGCCGTCGACCCTCAGCTCGCGCCTGCGAGCGCAGCACCGTGAGCTCAAGCTGAAGCTGGCGGCGCTCGAGAAGGATTACGCGGATCTCCACAAGGCGCTGTTCGAGGCGTCGCAGGTGCACCGGCGCCTGTGCGCGCCGCGCCTGGTGCGGCATGGAGACGTCGAGATAGCCAGCGAGATCTTCGCGGTCCGCTACCTTCCCGGTGATTTCTTCACGATCGAGGAGGCGGGTGGGTGCGTGATCATCGCGCTGGGCGACGTCTGCGGCAAAGGCCTCGCGGCTGGCATGTGGACGCCCTGTCTCGTGGGCCTGGTGCGCGCGCACGCGGCGGCGAGCTCGGAGTCGGAAGCGATCGTCACGGGCGTGAACCGCGAGTTCTGTCGGATGGGCGCGCCGCTGACGAGCCTGTTCCTGGCGCGGCTCGATCCTTCGACCGGTCGGCTCGAGTACTGCCGCGCGGGTCATCCGCCGGCGCTCCTCGTGCGGGCGGACGATCGCCTCGAGTCGCTGTCCGAAGGCGGCATGCTGCTCGGCATGTCACCTGATGCGTCCTTCACCACCGGACGTGTGGACCTGCGCTCCGGCGACGTGTTGCTGGCGTACTCCGACGGCGTTCTCGAGTCGCGCAACGATCTCGACGAGGAGTTCGGCTACGAGCGGCTCGAGGCGCAGCTGCGCCTCGCGCGATCGGGAACGGCTTCGGAGGTTTTGTTTTCGGTCCTGGGCGCGGTGCAGGACTTTGCGGCTCCCCACGCGCTCGTCGACGACACGTCGCTTGTTGTCGTCCGCGCAGGTTCCCGTAGCGCAGCCCTTTAGGGGTGCCCGCAGATCGTCGTAGTCGCTCTCCTCAATTCGTCTCCACCGCACACGCGCGCGATCCGGTCCGCAGTCACCTGCAGCACACGCTCGAGCTCCGGTCGCGGAAACGCGGCGGGCGCGTAGACGATCACGAGCGCGTCGGTCGTCGCGGTCGTGACCATGGTGCGGGCCGAGTCGGACGTCGGATTCCCGAACGGCCCTTCGTCGTCGGCCACGGTGATCCGTCCGGCGACGTGTACCGTGTCCTTGCGGATGCCGGCGTATTCCTCGCCAGGGCGACCGAGGCGCAAGGTGGGGACGCCGCGGACGAACGCGAAATCGTAGAGGCCGTACGGCAACTGGAACTCCACCGAGCACCAGTTGATGACGTCCACCATCGCGTTGATTCGCGGAATTGCGCCGCCTTTGAGGATGCGCCGCAGCAGCGCCTCGCTCGAGGGCCGCGTTTTCGTGGGATCGAGGCCGACGCGTTTGTACATGACGCGCACCATCGCGGTGTCGGCGGGCGGCTTCGCCCTCAGCGCCGCTTCGGCTTCGGCCAGCAGCGTGTCGAGGGCCGTGTGATGCTCGGTCACGGTGGCGTCCTGCCACCACAGCAACCCGGGGCGCACGATGTCTGCGAGATCGGGGGATACGGAGAACTCACCGCTGGCCGACACGTCCGCCTAACGCTTCGCGCGACCACGGCGCCGAGCCGCGAGGTCGCTCTGCATGCCAACGATGTCGCGCGATTCCTGCAGCCAGGCGCGAAGCTCGGCGTCCAGATCGGCGGAACCCGCGAAGAGGGCCTCGAGCGTGAACCGGCCGCACGAGTGCCAGAGGTTGCGGCTGACGAGGCGGGCGCCGCATGTCGGGCAGTGCCACAGCGGAGGTTCTGTCACAGGCAACGGCTGCAACTCCTATCACGGACTCCGGGATGAGCGTTACAACAAAGGGTATCGCTCGCACGAGGCTGGCTGCGCTTGAACGCGCAGCCTCGTGGGACCAGGCGTCAGCCTGGTTTGTGGTATGAGGAGACGCTGTGACACCTTCGATCGTGCTGCTGGGCAACCTGCTGGTGGACGATGTCGTTCTGGCAGACGGCACCACGCGCATGGGTCAGGCGGGTGGCGCACTGCTGTACGGCGCATTGGGTGCGACATTGTGGGCGGCGAGGCCAGGATTGGTCAGCGTCCTGGGGGACGATTATCCGGCCGACGTCCTCGCTACGCTTCAACAGCGCGGCGCCGATCTCTGCGGCGTGCAGACGCTGGGCCGTCCGGGCGTGCGCACGTGGTTGCTGTACGAAGGACACGTACGACGTCTGATCCATCGACTGGGGTGCCCGACGCACGAAGAGGTATCGCCGCGACCCGAACACGTCCCGCCTGAATGGAGTGGCGCGCCGGCGTTTCATCTTGCCCCGATGCCGTTCGATGTTCAGCGCGGGCTGCTGCAGTCTCTCTCCGGCCAGCCAGGACGCTTCGTTTCGATCGATCCGCATCGGGAAGTTGACGAAGCATCGATCGACGACTGGCGTGAAGTACTGGCCCTTGCCGACGCGTTCTTTCCGGGTGAGGATGAATTGCGTCTCGAGGGGGCGCTGGAGAATCCTGAACAGGCGCTGCCTCGCTTGATCAATGGACGGCTCCGGTTCGTGGTCTTCAAGCGCAGTGCGAAAGGCGGCGTCCTCTACGATGCGCGTGACAGATGCTTTCATGCCTGGACCGCGCGCGCAGACACCATCGTTGATCAGACGGGCGCTGGTGACGCCTTCACCGTAGGATTCGTGCTCGCTCACCTGGAAGGCCTTCCGGTCGAAGCCTGCCTGCAGCGCGCCGTGGTCACGGCAAGCTTCGCGGTCGAAGCGTGGGGACCTGACGCGCTCCTGACGGCCGGGCGCGCAGAGGCGGATGCTCGGTTGCGTCACCTGTACTACAGCGAGGTTGAGAGTTGAAGTCACTGTGCGTGTGCAGCGATGAGGTCGCCCGCGTCCTGGCGGCAAAAGGCCCGGTCGTCGCGCTCGAGACGACGCTCGTGACGCACGGGCTGCCGCATCCGGACGGTGTGGCAACCGCCGTTTCACTCAAGGAGATTGTTCGCGTGTCCGGCGCGACACCCGCCACCATCGGCATCATCGGAGGCGCAATCCGTGTCGGCCTCACCCGCGACGAGCTGGAGCAGCTCGCGACGACACCGAACGTCGCCAAGGTCAACCTCAGCAATCTGGCTGCGGCGGTGTGCAGCGGTCAGCCAGGATCAACGACGGTCGCCGCGACCATGTTCGCCGCGCACGCAAGCGGCATCAGGGTCTTCGCGACGGGAGGCATCGGCGGCGTGCATCGCGCCGCCGCCGAGACCGGCGACGTTTCCTCAGATCTCACCGCCCTGGCGCGGATTCCGGTCGCCGTGGTCGCGGCGGGCGCGAAGGCCATCCTCGATCTGCCGCAGACCGTCGAACAGCTGGAAACGCTCGGCGTGCCCATCTTCGGATTCGAGACGGACGAGTTTCCCGCGTTCTACCGCCGTTCGACCGGGATCCCTGTCGATCGTCGGTTTGACTCGATCGCCGAGCTCGCGTCGGCCGTACGACTTCACCTGTCGCTCGGGCTTGATACGGGCGTCCTTGTGGTGTGTCCCATTCCGGTGGCGGACGAGATGGCGTCGGACCTCTACGATCGCGCGATCCGCATCGCGCTGTCCGACGCCGAGAGCCGCGGCATCCGCGGTCGGGCAGTGACGCCGTTCCTGCTCGATCGCCTGCACGCGGTGACGGGCGGGGAAAGCGTGCGCGCCAACCTGGCGCTGCTGCGAAATAACGCGCGAGTCGCGGCGGCGCTCGCCGTCGCGGGTGTCTGAGATCATCTCGATAGTCGACCTTTGCCCGAAACTGCCTGCGCCAACTCATCCGCGGCCAGGTCGTACGGCGGGGACAGCCGCTTCCTGATGCGGCCGTACTGGTCACTGCAGAAGCCGGGCGACAATCAGCGGCACCGGCCGATCCAGAACTCTCATGGCGCTCGCCGTCGGCGCACGCCTCGGTTCGTACGAGATCCAGTCGGCCCTCGGGGCCGGCGGGATGGGCGAGGTCTATCGCGCCCGCGACACGAAGCTCGGACGCGACGTCGCCCTGAAGATCCCGCCCGACACCTTCACGCATGATCCTGATCGCCTGGCCCGGTTCCGTCGCGAAGCCCACATCCTCGCGTCGCTGAACCACCCGCACATCGGTGCGATCTACGGTCTCGATGAAGCCAACGGCACGCAGTTCCTCGTTCTCGAACTGGTCGATGGCGAGGACCTCGCGCATCGCCTCAAGCGTGGACCGCTGCCGGTCGATGAGACACTCCCGATTGCGCGGCAGATCGCCGACGCGCTCGAAGCGGCGCACGAGAAGGGTGTCATCCATCGCGATCTCAAGCCCGCGAACATCGCGCTGACCAGAGGCGGGCAAGTGAAGGTGCTCGACTTCGGCCTGGCCAAGACCGTCGTACCGGGCGTCGCCCCGGATCTGGCGAGCTCGCCCACCATCACCTCGCCCGCGATGATGACTCAAGTCGGCGTGATCCTCGGCACCGCCCGGTACATGAGCCCGGAGCAGGCCAAGGGACGACCAGCGGACACGCACAGCGACGTGTGGGCGTTCGGCTGCGTTCTGTACGAGATGCTCGCGGGCCGGCCACCCTTCGCTGGCGACACGATCTCCGAAACGCTGGCGGCGGTGTTGAAGCAAGAGCCGGACTGGCAGGCGTTGCCGGTGGACACACCTCCAGGCATTCGATCGTTGATACGGCGATGTCTGAAGAAAGAGCCGGTCGCTCGATTGCACGACATCGCCGACGCGCGAATCGAGATTCAGGAGGCCATCGCCGAGCCCGCGGCGATGACACCAACCGGCACGCACCGACGTGCCGCCGCTCGCTGGACGCGCGCCATTCCGTGGGCCGTTGCGGCGGTGTCGTTCGCCGCGGCATTGCTG
>Ga0187893_10009733_pt1 | contig 14660 bp, 14 predicted proteins | sample MA1701074metaG_FD_139574 | JGI IMG/M metagenome (GOLD analysis project Ga0187893, IMG submission 139574) | White microbial mat communities from a basaltic lava cave in the Kipuka Kanohina Cave System on the Island of Hawaii, USA - MA170107-4 metaG ...
CAAGATAATCATTGGAGGATCATGGCAGACTTACGCGGATTTGCTGGTCCGATCAAAAGGAGCAACCTTCCCTACCAATTCGGGCACGATGGATGGCTTCCGCTGCGCCCAGGACGCGCCGAAATCCGAGCCGTCGAGCCCGACTCAACTGACTTCCGCGAAACCCTTCTCAGCTCTGCAGCCATCCGGAAATGAGATCACGGGCAAGGACGGTGCGCCGATGGTGCTGGTGCCGGAAGGTGAGTTCTTATCTGGATATGCTTCGAACGTGCCTCTGTCCTTACCGGCTTTCTACATGGACAAGTTCGAAGTCTCGACGGCGCGCTATGCCGCGTTCATGGCTGCGACGGGCGCGAAGCCACCGGAGTACTGGCCGACGTCGGTCCTCGTGAACCATGGCCAGAAGCCGGTAGTGGGGGTGGATTGGCACGAGGCCACCGCCTATTGCCGCTATTACGGGAAGCGGCTACCGACCGAGCAGGAGTGGGAGAAAGCTGCCCGGGGCGCAGACGGACGGAAATATCCGTGGGGCAATGACGAGCCGACAAGTCGCCGTGCAAACTTTTCGGAGTTTGGCAGGCGTGACTTTGACGACTACGGCGTCTTGCGGAGTGTTGGGTCTCTGGAGGAGGGCAAGAGTCCCTACGGAATCTACGACATGGCTGGGAATGTCGCAGAGTGGACTAGTTCGGACTACGACGACAGCGGCACCTTTCCCGTCGTGCGGGGCGGCTCGTGGGGCAGCGGCCCCATAAGCATGCAACCAGCTGGCCGAGATACCGCAAGACGGACGAACCGAATCTACGGCACTGGCTTCCGGTGCGCGAAGACTCCCTAGGCCCCTTCGACAAACTCAGGACAGGTTTTGGTGCTTAGACTCTTGGTTTTTGCGGCCTCTTCCAAATGGCTTCAGGCAAAGCTTCTCGCGGTGGCTGGGTGCGTACTCCTTGTCTCGATCCTCTCGTGCACGGACCGCGAAATCTTAGGCGATGACAGAGCTTCGATGGTACTCGTGCCGGAGGGTGAGTTCACCTTCGGCTCCGATCACAACAAGAAGCTCCTCTCGCTAGATTCTTTCTACATGGATAAATTCGAAGTTTCGGTCAGGCTTTACGCCAAGTTCTTGCAGGACACAGGCCGATCACAGCCACGCGACTGGCCCCAGCAGTTGGCCATCGTGAATAGCGGCGATCGGCCTGTGGTAGGGATCACCTGGAACGATGCGGATGCCTACTGCCGCCATTACGGGAAGCGGCTACCGACGGAGCAGGAATGGGAAAAGGCCGCGCGGGGCAACGACGGAAGAAAGTATCCATGGGGCAATGACGAACCGACCGACCGCCATGCGTTGTTTAACGCAAAATGGAACGGGTATGGGACCTTGGCTGTGGTTGAGAGCCACGATGCAGGGAGGAGCCCCTACGGGATCTACAACATGGCCGGAAATGTCTGGGAGTGGACCAGCTCGGATGATGACAAGCTCAAGGTGCTGCGGGGCGGGTCGTGGCACACTGGTGCAGTTGAAGTCACGTATAGCATCGGCTGGTATCCAGATGACCAGGGGGATAATGTCCGGGGCTTCCGGTGCGTCCAGGATACACCAAAGTAACTTAGGAAATTGTGGACAACCATAATTTGTTGGGCAAGCACCACTGGAATAGCCCACGGAACGTGGCGAAGCGTTAAGGGGAAGAAACGGGGACATTCAAGATTTGTAGAGGCAATCGCTACTGGAATAGCCTACTGAACGTGGCGAAGCGTTAAAGGCGACGGGCTTGGAAGCGGCCCGTCGCCTTTCTAGTTTTTTAATTTTTGATGGTTCTCTAGAGGGTGGCCTGGTTGGTCCCCAACTGCGCGCGTCCAACGAGGGCCTTCCGAGGCCGCGCGTTGCGCGAGCAAGGGGAGTAACCAGGCCACCCTCCTCTCTTTGTCTATATTCCCCACCCGCCGCTGACGTGAATGTTCGTCCCCGTCACGTAGCGGGCCTCGTCCGACAGCAAGAACTTCACCGCCGCTACCGTATCCTTGACCTCACCGACATAACCGGCCGGAATCTTCTTGGCCATGCCTGTCAGTTCGCCTGGCGGCGCGCTCCCGGAGTCGATAAAGCCGGGCGAGATCGCATTCACCGTGATGCCGTGCGGCGCCAGCATCTTGGCCAGCGTCTTCGTCAGGATCAGTACGCCGGCCTTCGCAATGTAATGGGCGGTCACCTCCGGCTGCGCGATCATCTGATCGGCATTGGCCATGCTGAAGTTCACGATCCGCCCGGACTTCCGTGTTTTCATGCCCGGTGCCACGGCCTGCGCCAGATAAAAGACGGGATGGAGGTTGTGATCGAACATCTCGTTCCATCCCTCCGGCGTCTCGTCCATGAGATTCAGGCGGTGGTAGGGGCCGGCGCAATTAATGAGGGCGTCGATCCGCCCCCATTTCTGCTCCACCTGCGAGATCAGGTTTTTTGCGGCAGCGGGATTGGAGACGTCGCAGCGGACGGACAGCGGCTCGCCGCCGCGCGTGGAAATCTCTCGGGCGGTGTCCGCCGCGTCCTTCTCGCTGGTGCGGTAGCAAATGGCCACGCGCCATTTCTGCGCGGCGAGATCGAGGGCGACGGCGCGCCCGATCCCGCGGGCGCCGCCGGTGATGACGGCGACGGGGGCGCTCACTGAGGCGCGTCTTGTTCGTCGGGTTTGCGGTAGGCGACTTCGAGCGAGTCCGGCGCGCAGGTCACGCGGTTGCGCCCCTGCGATTTGGATTGGTAGAGCGCTTCATCGGCGACGCGGATCAATTCAGCCACCGTCGTGGCGTGGATCGGGTAGGAGGCGACGCCGATGCTGATCGTCACCCGTTCCGGCGCGACCGGGGCCAGCTTGCGGAGCGAGAGCCCCGCCACGGCAATACGCAGACGTTCGGCAACCGCGACGGCGCCGGCGGTCTCGGTTCGCGGCAACACGATGACGAATTCCTCCCCGCCGTAGCGGGCCAGCACGTCGCTTTCCTTGAGCGTGCGGTGCAGGGTCTGCGCGACGGTCTTGAGCACCAGATCGCCGACCTGGTGGCCGTAGGTGTCATTGACCTTCTTGAAGTGATCCAGATCGATCACCATCAGGCTCAGCGCCTGGCCTCGCCGCCGATCGTCCGGCACGACCAGCTTGGCAAGCGCCTCTTCGAGAAAGCGCCGATTGTAGGTGCCGGTCAGCTCGTCGATCAAGGCGCGCCGCTTGGCCCGCTCCAGATGCTGCAGATGGCCGATCATGGGGGCGGCCACGTTGACGAGCGCCTCAATCCAGTGGCAGGTGTCCTCCGTCCAGCGGCCGGTTTCCTGGCTGACCAGGTGCACGACGCCGATGGTTCGCCCGCCGATGACAAGGGGCACGCACCAGTAGCCGCCGGACTCCTTGTTCGAGACGCTCGACGCGCAAACCAGGTCTCGGGAGGTGTCCTGCACCTTGTAGTCGCGGCCGGACCGGATGACGGGGCACCGGTGCGGTTCATTCCAGACCGGGTAGCCGTCGAGCGGCAGATCCTCGCGCTTCGGCGAGGTCCAGATGGTTTCAAGACGGTCTTCCGAGGCATTGAGCCGGAGAATGAGGATTTGCCGCAACGACAGGCTCTGCTGCAAGGTGTGGCAGAGGATGCGGTAGACCTCCTCCTCCGAGATGGCCTGCTGCATCGACTGCGTGATCTTCTGCATGTCGATGAGGCGCTGGTTCAGGATCTGCATTTCGCCGGCCTGCTGTTCCAGATCGGCTGAATGTTCCTGCTGGTGCAGGCGCAGGCTGAGATACATGTCCCAGAATCCGTGCCAGAGCTGCCGGATCTCCTCGCCCATGGCCTGCTCGGTGCGCCGATGGACCGCCGGCTCCTCGGCCACGTCGCCGCCTGCGCCGGAGACCTTTTGCATCTGCGCCGTCAGCTCGCGCACCGGCTGCGTCACGACGACGCGCGAGCCCCAGACGATGAGCAGCATGACAATGAGGCTGATGCCGCCTCCGCCCGCCACCAGCCACAACTGGTCCCGGCGCGCCTGCTGCAAGGCGGATTCGATGGGGATGTTGATTTCGATGCCGCCCATGATGTCATTGAGGCGAAAATCCTGCTTCGGGCTGAGCGGGTGGGTATTGTGGCAACCGATGCAACTCTGAGCAATGGCGCGGTCCGGGGCGAGAAACCGCATGACCGTGGTCCCGTTGATCTGTTCCTGCCGCTTGAACAGGCTCGTGTTCCTGTCCAGCAGGGCCTTGAAGCCTGCTTCCTGAAAGGGGTCCTGAATGCCGTTCTTCTTGTTGATCGGCCAGGGGCTGATCAGCTTCACGCGGTAGGCCGCGGGGGAGTTCGCGATCATTTCCGTGACTTCCCGGATGAAGGTCGCCGGGAGCGGGAACGCGTTTGGGGTGTGGTGATAGTCGGCGGTGATGCTCGCCTGCAGGGCGTACAGTTTCGGCACGATGGTGGTGGCATAGTATTCGCGGTCGGCCTGCACCTGGGTCAGGATCGCCTCGGCCGTGACGGTCGTCTGCTGCTCCAGCACTTGCATGCGCTGCCGCCCGGCAAAGGCCCAGGCGAAGAGCACGAGGAACAGGATCAGCAGTGGCGCGATCATGATGATGAGTTTCGCGCTGACGGACCAGTGCCGGACACTGACCATCCAGCGCATGCCAGTGGAGATGTCGTGCCTTCCGGTATCGAGGGAGGACGGTGTCATCGGGATGCGGCTGCTCTCCTGGCCTCTGGAGTGCGCGGCTGGTGCATCTGTAACCGGCTTGCCAGCAAGCGTAGCACACCGGCTGTGCGAGGCGAAAGGGCGTTCCCGCCGGTTTTCGTGCCGGCGGCGCCCGTTGCTTCGATTACCGCCATCAGATCATCCGCGGTGTCAATGTCGCGCCGGACCGGCAGCAGTGCGGTGCGCAGCTCCAGCGTCGCGGCTTTCTGTTGCGTCAGTGGGAGCACGCGATCCGTGGACCAGGGAATGCCGGCAAACAATTCGGGCGCCGGCGTGCGCAGGCCGATCAGATAATAGCCTCCGTCGCAGGCCGGACCCAGTACCAGATCGTGCGTGGCCAGCAACGCGATGGCCTCGCCGAAGGCCGAGCCCGGCAGGGTCGGCAGATCCGTGCCGATCACCAGCACCTGCCGATAGCCCAGCGCAAAGACGTCGGCAAAGGCACGGGCCATGCGGGCGCCGAGATCGTCGCCCGTCTGCGTGAGCAGCCGGACTCCGTGCCGTTCTTCCAGAATTTTGAAAAAGACGTGATCGGACGAGGGCGCACAGGCCACGAAACGATCCATCGACGCGCCGCCGCGGCTGCGTTCGAGCATATCCAGCACGACGCTGCCGTGCAGGCTGGCGGCTTCGTCCGGAGTCAGCGGCGGGCAGAGACGCGTCTTGACCTGGCCTGGGATGGGCGCCTTGGCAAAGATGATCAGGGCGGAGGTGGACGGAACGCGCGAGGCGTCCGGCCTCCTGTTCGGGCCGCCCGTGTGCTGCCGTGGGCTCATGAGCCCTCCCTCTTACTTACCGGACCGAGGTATATAGGGCTTTCAATTTATTCGGATGGACGCCTAACCAATACAGCAATCGAAGCGCCCACATCAAGACAATTGTTCGGAGCGCCCCGCAGCGCTCCCAGCGGCGGTAGGAGGTAATCACCCGGGACTGAAGCGGCGCCATCAGCCCGGTGCGTTTCAGCCGGCGGGTGAAGTCCACGTCCTCCATGATGGGAAAGTCGGCAAAGCCGCCCAGCTTCACAAAGACCTCACGCCGGACGAAGAGCGCCTGGTCGCCAGTGGCGATCCCGCTCCAGCGGGACCGCAGGCTGATCAGCCGCGCGATCAGCCAGGCCAGCCCTGCGTCATGTTCGAACCGGACGTCGAAGCGTCCTCCGATGCAGGCTGGATCGTCCAGCGCCCGCTCGATCGCCTGCCGGGCTCCGTCTGGCAGGCGCGTGTCGGCGTGGAGGAACAGCAGGACACCCGCCTGACTTTGCGCCGCGCCGGCGTTCATCTGCCGCGCGCGTCCGGGCGCAGCGGTCACGCACCGTACGCCGCGTGAGGCCGCGAGGGCTTGCGTTCGATCGCTGCTACCGCCGTCCACGACGAGAATCTCGTCGAAGCCGAGCCGTGCCACGGACGTAAGCGTGCCCGGCAGGGCCTGCTCCTCGTTCAAGGTGGGGATGATGACGGCGATCTTCACGCCGGCAGAGGTTAGTCGCGTTTATCCGGGGCGGCGGTGGTGAACATGAAATAGGCGACCATGATGACCGTGCCCCAGAAGATCACCTGCTTGTGCCAGAAATGCACTTCGCCGTAATGGGCGATGGCGAGGCCCAGCGTAATGGCCACGGTCACGACGGCATAGCGCAGCGTGAGATTCGTGAGCGCGGAATAGGCCCAGATGGCCAGCCCCGAGAAATAGAGCGCGAGCGGCTTGTAGTCGATTTCAAATCCCCCACTGAGCGAGAGGAACACGGTCAGGAATCCCAGAAAAACCAGCGATGAGCCGACGATCATGCCCGGCACGTAGGTGTGCGGATCCTCGTCGTGTCTCCCGTCGTGTCCGGAGGACGGAGGCGCTGGTTGGCTGATCTGGCGTTCGGGAAGATCGGTCGGTGGCATCAGTAGCCCCTATGCTTTGAAATGTTTGCTCAGCGTCAGCCCTTGCCGCTGATAGGAGGAGCCCAGGCTGACGCCATACACTTCCGTCGGGATGTCGAGCATCTTCTCGTAGACGACCTTGAAAAACGTCTGGCCGTCGTGGATCAGAAACGGGACATCGTGGGGGCGGACTTCCAGCACGGCCTGCGTGCCGGCAATCTCGCCGCGGCCGTGGCCGAAGCCCGGATCGAAGAAGCCGGCGTAGTGGGTCCGCAGCTCGCCGCAGGCCGCCTCGTAGGCGACCATCTCGGCCGCGTAGTCGGGCGGCACGCAAATCCGTTCCTTCGAAGCCAGAATGTAGAACTCCTCCGGCTCGAGCAGCAGGCTGTCGTTGCGGTGCCGCTTGATCGGCTCCCAGAAATCGGCGGCGGCATAGTGGCCGATTTTCGACAGGTCGATCACATGGCTGTTTTTCTTCGCACGGTAGCCGATGACGCCGTCCTGCCGGTCGTCTTCGCCGCGCAGATCGATCCGGAGAAACAGCCCGCGGTCCACCCGCAATTCGCGCGAGGTCAACGGTTGGGGATTCGCCTCGTTGTGAAAGAGCACGGGGACTTTCCTGTGCAGCGTGCGCAGAGCGGAATCAGACACGGCCGCCGGCCCCTGGATCAGCCGCAATTGATTCAGCGAGTAGCCGGTCTTGATCTTGATCGCAAAGGAGCGGGGCACGATCTCCAGATAGAGGGGGCCCTGGTAGCCGGAGCGGATTTCGTCGAAGCCCGTATTGAGGTCGGTGATCACGCGGGTGAAAATGTCCAGGCGTCCGGTGGTGCTTTTGGGGTTGGCCCGCGCGCGGAGCGTCGGCGGCAGCCGCAGGGATTCCAGCAGCGGCACGAGATAGACGTGGCCCTTTTCAAGAATCGCGCCGCCCGTCAGATCCATCTCGTACATCACAAGATCGGACTGGTAGAAGTCCATCACGTTCAGCCGCGCCTTGATCTCGGATTGTTCCGGCAGGAAGCTGCTCAGAAGGCGGTAGGCCTTGCGCCCCACGCGCAGATCGAGGCTGGCCGGCTGGATCTGCTTGGGTTGAATCGGCGCGTCGGCTTTGATCGCTCCGTCGGCGAGCAGTTTCTTGATGGACTGGTACGGCAGGATGCCGTGTCGCGACGCGCGTCCCGTCGAAGGCCGGCGTGTCTTCACGAACCACCCTCGCAACAGTCGGAGGAACGGGGATGCGCGCCGGCCATCGGCAGTTCGCGCCCCTGGCCATTCCCCGGTTGCGGATAACGGAAGGTCTTGTGCTCGTAGTTGTTGAGGACGACGCCGTCCTCGTCCATGTGGACCAGATAATCGCCCGGCAGCATCGGAATCTTCCCGCCGCCGCCTGGCGCGTCGATGACGAAATGCGGGACGGCCATGCCGCTGGTATGACCCTGCAGCGCGCGGATGATCTCCAGCCCGGTCTCGACGGTGGTCCGGAAGTGATTCGTGCCCTTCGTCAGGTCCGCCTGGTAGAGGTAGTAGGGTTTCACGCGGGCCAGCAGGAGCTTGTGCACCAGCCGCTTCATGATCTCCGGATCGTCGTTGACGCCTTTCAGGAGCACGGTCTGGGCGCCGAGCGGCACGCCCGCATCGGCCAGCCGGCCGCAGGCCTCGATGACCTCCGGTGTCAGTTCGTCCGGATGGTTGAAATGCAGGTTCATGTACACGGGGTGATATTTTTTGACGATCTCGCAGAGCTTCGGGGTGATGCGCTGCGGCAATGTGCCAGGGACGCGGGAGCCGATGCGCACGATCTCCAGGTGAGGGATCGAGCGCAGGGCCTTGAGGACCTTCTCCAGCAGATGATCGGGCAGCAGCAACGGATCGCCGCCGGAGAGAATCACGTCCCGCACTTCCGCATGCTCGCGCAGGTAGGCGACCGCCTTGTCGAGGTCGCCCTTCTTGATGAAGCCCGGCTTGCCGACCAGCCGCTTGCGCGTGCAGAAGCGGCAGTAGATCGGGCACTGGTTTGTCACCATCAGCAGCGCGCGATCCGGGTACCGGTGGACCAGATGGGGCACCGGGCTCATCAGGTCTTCTTCGAGCGGATCGTCCGCCGCGTCGAAATCCTCCATCTCGGCCCGGTCGGGCACGACCTGCTTCCAGATGGCGTCGCCCGGCTCCTTGATCGTCGCCAGGACCGTCGGCGTGATGCGCATCGGGTAGGGGCCGACGATATCCTCGACCTCCTTCTCGTCCACGCCGAGCCGCGCGGCGAGGTCTCGCGGTTTCACCACGCTTTGAGCGAGAATTTTTTGCCAGGCTTCCATACGGTCTCCTCTAGCTCAGGCGACACGACGGGTGCTCGTCGTCGTCTCCGAGCGTGGCGGATTGAGACTGCGCGCGCGCGGCAAACTTTTCCGCGGCCTTGGGCCCCGAGCCGCCGACTCTGTACCGGTCGTCGAGGTAGGCCAGGATGTCCCGTGTCTCGCTCAAGACCAGGTCGCCGTCCTTGATCACGGGGACGTAGTATTGTCCCGACACTTCGAACACCTGCTTGCGGAACATGCGGATATCGGGCACGACGACATCTTCAAACGGAACGTTCAACTCCTCGAGCTTCTCGCGCACCACTGCGCACTCCGGGCACCAACCGACGTGATAAAAAGTAATAGCCATCGTTCAGCGTGTTTCCAGCGAGACCGCGCAGGGCGCCATGATTGCGTCTTTCATGCCGTGAATCAACTTCTTGTCGGGCGAACAGACCGTGGCCAGGATGCCGGCCAGCTCAGCCTTTCCACCGCGCACGAAATAATAGGGTGAGAGACGGGCCCGCCCCGCCATGGGCACGACGTCCTGCGCCTGCTCATTATAGTAGGACAGTTCGAACTGCCGTCCCTTGTGGAATTCCTGCAGGATGTGCGGGGTGGCCGGGAAGGCTGCCAGTGCCTGGTCGATGACGGCGGCCCACTCCGATTGCGGGAGATCGTGCCCGACGGACACGCCGCGGCTGCCCCACGCGAGCGGCGAGAAGCCGGATGGCTTGATCACGTAGCGGCGTCCCTTTTGCGTCGCGTGGCTCAAGTCACGCCAATCCGCGATGGCCCGCCCGCCCAACTGCAGGCCCGGGATCACGGCTGCGGGCGGCAGGGGGCGCGGATCGAGCACCCAGGTTTTCGGCAGCAGGCGGGAGAGGATTGCGTGGGGCTCTTCGCCAAGTTCGTCCTGCCAGAAGGCCGTCAGGGCCGGATGATGGAACAGGGCGAAGGCCAGCTTCTCTTCCATCTGCGGCTTGAAGGGCGGCGTGACCGCCACGCGCCCCTGCTTGGCCGCATACATGATCAGTTCGGATTTCGGCACATTGGGCAGGTCAAAGAGTTCGTAGAAACGGTAGAGCAGGGCGATCGGGCGATGGTCGCGGGCCAGCCGCAGGCCGTCCTCGGTAAAGTCCACTTCGTCGGGTTCCACGCAGAAGACGGCGAGGTCCTGCTCGCGCAGCCGGGCCGCCACCCATTCCATTTCGGGACGGTAGTCCTGCGCCTCTTCAGAGACGACGATGGCCACACCGCCGGCGCGGCTTCCCATCCGCTCGCGCAACATGGCGGCAAAGCCGCGGACCATGCCGTCGCTTCCACCGACGACATCGACGCGCTGAGCGCCGAGCGCCGAGAACTGAGTGGCGGCATAGGCCTGCGCCATGCAGCCGGTCAGTCCGATGCCGCCAGGAACGGAATCCAATTCCGTGATGACCATTCCGTTGTCGGTCGGGATGGCGTCGGGACGGATCACGTCCGGCAACAGATCCCGGAACCGGTCCAGCCGGCTGTAGGCGATGAGCGAGTCCGGCTTGCCCTGATCGAGATAGGCCGCGATCCAGGCCGGTTGCGTGCCGTGGACGCTTTCAAAATAGAGGCGGTTGAGGGCGCGATAGAACGCCAGCAGATGCGCGCCGAGCGATTCAAAAAATTTTGCGTGGTCGGGAGACAGGGAAAACGGAGACGGCGAAATGCGCCAGCGGGTTCCCGCCGCGGAGTCGGCCCCAGTCTCGGAAAAGAGTCCGGCCCCGATCAGGGCCTCGCGGATGGCGATGCACCGCCGCCGGGCGTCCGCGTGGTCCGTCCGACTGGAAACCTCACCTGCCAATGCCAATGGCGGTTCCTCTCAGAACGACGAGAGACAGGGCAAAATCGTAACACGGGGCCGTACACCCAGACAAGGCATCAACGCGGGAGAGGGGCGGGATGAACGACTGAGGGCATCGCAGGCGCGTTCCCCGGAGAGGGTGGCGCGCGACCGGGATCCGATGGAGGCCGCCGCCGCGCCCGCGAACAGCCGGGCACTTACGTGGTGCGGAGCGGCTCCGTTTTCCAGCGGCCGCTGCTGCGGGCGATCTGCGTGCCTTCGATCCACAGGCTCGTCACGAAGCGGTTCAAGCGATCCTCTTCTTTTTTGGCCAGCCGCAGGAACTCCACTTCGACCCGAGTGCCCAGGGCCGACCGCACGATCGCCGCTTCAACGGCGATGGGCGGCTCGTCGTCGAGCGCATCCAGGCGGATGCCGAGCACGGCGCCTTCGAGCGGGGGGGCCGGCATCTCGATCATGCAGCCACCCATGGACAGATCGGTGATGTCTCCCTCGCGATGTCCTTGCTCCTCCAGCACCGTCACGTGTATCTGGACCGGCCGCATCCGATACTGGCCGCTGTCCATGGGAACGTCTGCCGGAAGAAGTCCCCACTGCATCACATAGAAGCGATGCCGGCAGACCCGGCACTGGTGAGGGTAGGTATGCATCCGACTCAGCAGGCGATCCAATATTCCACGGCGCGGGGCGGCTTGCACGAACGGTTTCCGGCATTGCGAGCAGACGATTTCCATGGCAGCGCTCCTTACTGTAAAGAGGGAGACTGTTCCGGTTGAATCGGGATGCCGGCCGTGCACGGATTCTGGCCGGGACAGTCGTGATGATCCACGGAAACCCGGTGATAGCGGGTGCCCCACTGCAGTGAGAGAAATCGATGCGCACAGAACTGGCAGCGGAAGGGATAGACGTACATCACGCTGAACATTTTTTCTGCCAGACTGCTTCGATGAGAGCGGCGCGCCAGCGCGCCTCCGCATTCCGGGCAGGGCATCGAGGCGAAACTGCCCGTGGCCGAGAGCGACGCGCCTGTTGATGACGGGTCGTGGGTGTCATGGCCCGCCTCCAAATCGGGTTTGCCGTTCAGGATTTGTCTCCATGCCACAGGTTTCGCACGATCAGTTCCCTGACCGGGCACCGGTGATCCTGGGTCGGATCGTTGCAAGCCTCCAGCGCCTCCAGGCAATCGGCGTCCTTGGCAAGTTTGGCGTCCTCTTTAAGGAGGTCCCACAATCTGGCGTACTTGTTCTGCCATTCCAGGACCGTCACGGGGCCGATGACAGTCGGAGCCTGTTCTCCTTCTCCGGAGGTACGGTCGCGAGGGGGTGGTGCCGGAGCACTGATATTAAACGCCATAAAGACCCCCGTGCGTGCAGACTCGTCCACCACGAGCTTGCCGAGCGGGCACTCCATATTGCCGCCGGATATTTCCAGGGTGCAATTCCGCAGCGCCTCCGCAAAGGGCAGGTGGCCTTTATCCTCCGCTTCCTTGCGAAAGCGCTCCATGACTGTCATGATTTTGACCAGGCGGCGGGAAAACATGAGAGGCTGACCGGAACCGGGGCCCTTCGACATACGATCCTCCTTCGCAAAATTCTCCTTCCGGCCTGGAGGTGTGCGCAGCACATTTTCTCTATCGTTTGTCAACATGTGAGCGTCCTCCCTCTTCAACCCGACACCATCTTCTCGGTGGTTGCAGGAAACAGCGAGTGGATCACGGGCAGCAGAGCAGTTCCCAGCTTCGATTTGGGGACAAAGCCGTTCGCTCCGGCCTCCAAGGCGGCCGTGCGATACATCGGGTGTTCGTGAAGCGACAGCATGATGACGCGCGGCGCGTCAGGCCTCGCTTTCAGGCGGCGCGTCGCTTCCAAGCCGCCCATGCCCGGCATGGCAAGATCCATCAATACCAGATCGGGCCGCAACGCGGTGAATTGTTCCAATGCATCCTCGCCCGATGTGGTCCGCCCCACGACATCCGTCTCGTGATTTTCCGCCAGCAAGTGCGCCAACTCATCCAAAAATACCGCGTGGTCGTCCACCATCAGGGTGCGGATGCGCGGATTGGAGGCTCCTTGCTGGTTCATCGCTTGAAAGTTCCCGGTTAATGAGGGGGCGATCATGGCACAGGAACGTTCGGAGTCTTATCAGGGAATCCCTGAGAAAAGAGAAGGAAGGTACCGAGAGAGACCGCGGAGACTACTTAATTCCCCGTCACTCGCCGGCCTGGACCAAGCCGGCACGGATGGCAAATTTGACGAGGCCGGCCACCTCGTGGATGTCCAAGCGCTCCATCAACTGGGCCCGGTGGGTTTCGACGGTCTTGATGCTGAGGTTGAGACGGACGGCGATCTCCTTGGTCGTCTTGCCTTCTGCAATCAACTGCAGCGTTTCCCGCTGGCGCGGCGTGAGTTCATCCAGCGGATTGGCTGCCGGCGCCTTGCCATGCAGCAGATTTCCGACGAGGTCCCTGGAGACCGATGGACTCAGATAGGTATCGCCGCGCATCACGGCTTTCAGCGCCAGTTCCAGTTCGGCCAGGTCCGAGCCCTTCAGGAGATAGCCCGCGGCGCCGGCCTGCAAGGCCTGATGCACGTAGGCCGGGTCGGCGTGCATGGACAGGATAATGACGCGGGTGGCCGAGCGTTCCCTGGAGAGCCGGGCCGCCGCCTCCAGGCCGTTCATCTCTCTCATCGTGATATCCATCAGCAGGATGTCCGGATGATGCACCTGCGCCAGCCGCAGGGCCTCCCGGCCGTCGGCCGCCTCGGCGACCACCTCGACATTCTTCAGGCTTTCCAGCAATGCGCGGATGCCGGCGCGAACGAGCGTGTGATCTTCGGCGAGCAGGATGCGGAGCGGACTCATGACTGCGGCGCCTCTTCCTTCGGCATGCCGGCTGGCGAGGGAAGGTGCAGCGGCAGCGTCGCAATCACCTTGGTGCCGCAGCGGGGAGCCGAGGAGACCTTGACTGTGCCACCGAGGAGCTTCGCGCGCTCCTGCATGCCGGTCAGCCCTACGCTGGCGCCGCCGTTGACCGGAGAAGAGACCGTGTCCGCGACGAATCCGATCCCGTCATCTTGGATGCACAGCTCCACCGCGGCCGCCCCCCGCTTCAGGGTGATGTCGGCCTGGCGGGCGCGCGCGTGCCGCACGACGTTGGTCAAGGCTTCCTGGGCAATTCGAAAACAGGCAATTTCCACATCCTGGGGCAGGCGCGGCAGGGAAGCATCCGCCGTCACGTCCACTTTCAATCCGGCCCGCTCGGCCTGACGGTTGGCGTACCACTTCAACGCATAGGCCAGGCCCAGGTCGTCGAGGATCGAAGGGTGCAGATCGAGCGAGAGGTCACGGACCTGGCCCAGCACGCGCTCGGTGATCTGTGCGCAATCCTGCATGATGCGGTGCCTTGCGTCGCGATCCGAAGTCCGCTGCGCGCGCTCCACGTTCAGCTTGATCGCCGTCAGGGATTGTCCGATTTCATCGTGCAGGTCGCGGGCGATCGCGCGGCGATCGTCCTCCTGGACTTGCAGCAATTGCCGGGACAGGGTCCGGAGCGCCAGGTTGGCGTTTCGCAGCACCTGCTCTGTTTGCATGCGCTCGGTAGCCGTGGCCAGAATGCTGGAGACGGTCTGAAGAAAATTGACGTCATCGTGGGAGAAGTTGCGCGCTCTGGCCTTATAGACGCTCAGGACGCCCCAGAGATCCTCCTGGCCGTGGATGGCCATGCCCATTCCGCTGACAGTTCCGTGCTCGTGCAGCCACCGGGGACCGCTGGATTGGGCGTCGGTCCGGAGATCCTGAATGATCACCGGCTGCATCGACTGCAGCGCGGCCTGCGCCAGCGATCCCGGTTCCGCCTTCTTCACCTGTCCAAGATGGTCGCCCCTCCAGCCGGCGCTGGCACAGAGCCGCAGGTCCGCGCCGTTTGGAAGCAGTTCCAG
>Ga0187893_10009735_pt1 | contig 14658 bp, 9 predicted proteins | sample MA1701074metaG_FD_139574 | JGI IMG/M metagenome (GOLD analysis project Ga0187893, IMG submission 139574) | White microbial mat communities from a basaltic lava cave in the Kipuka Kanohina Cave System on the Island of Hawaii, USA - MA170107-4 metaG ...
ACCGCCCCCCGGTCGGTCGCCTCGGCGAGCGCGTGCGCCACCGCGCCCGTGCCCGCGTCGAAGGGCGGCGTCTCGAACACGCCCATCGGACCATTCCACACTACGGTGCCCGCGCTCCGGATCAGATCGGCATATAGTGCCGTCGTTTTCGGACCGATGTCCAATCCCATTCTCTCGGGCGGAATCGAACCGTCGCAGACCGTCGCCGACGCCCCCGGCTTGATTTCGGATGCTGCAATGGAATCAACGGGGACCAGCAGGCGCTTCCCGGCCTGCTTGCGCAATGCGATCGCGGTTTCGTACAATTCGCGTTCGCGGAGACTCCTCCCGACGCCCATACCTTCGGCCGCCAAGAACGTATACGCCATCGCCCCGCCGATGAGAATCGTGTCGCACTTGTCGAGCAGGGCGCGAATGACACCGAGTTTATCCGACACCTTGGCCCCGCCGAGGATGCAGACGAATGGGCGCTTTGGGTTTCGCAAAGCTTCGCCAAGGTATTTCAGCTCCTTCTGCACGAGGTAACCAACAACACGTGGTTTTCCGGCCATCATTCTCGGTACGGTGAACATGCTGGCGTTGTCACGGTGGCAGGTGCCGAAAGCGTCGTTGACGTAGACGTCACCGAGGTCGGCGATCGCGCGGGCGAAGGCGTCCTTTTTCTCGCGGAGCGCCGGATTCTCGGCGGCCTTCTTGTCCTTGATGGTTTCCTCTTCATGGAATCGGAGGTTTTCGAGCAGGCACACGTCCCCGTCTCGCATAGTTGCGACCTGGGCGGCGACCTCGGGCCCGACGCAGTCGGGAAGAAGCGAAACCTTCTTGCCTAGCCGTTCCGCCAATCGTTTCGCCACCGGCGCCAGCGTGTATTTCTGTTTTTGCTCCGGTTCCTGGTCGGGTCGGCCAAGGTGGCTCATGAGGACGAGCCTTCCGCCGTCGTCGCGCAGTTTCTTCACCGTGGGCAGCGCCGCCACGATCCGCCGGTCGTCGGTAATTCGCCCGGCGTCGTCGATCGGAACGTTTAGGTCCAATCGCACGATTATGGTCTTTCCCCTGAAAAGAACCTGATCAATCGACTTTTTCACGGTTCGTTACTGCGTGGGTTTCGTTCTTCGCGTCCTGCCTCGGGAGGCGTCTCCATTGATCGGCACGATCCGTGTGATGTGCGGCGGGTCAAGGAATGCCGTTTGATACGGAAAATCCGCCGAACTCTTCGCCAAGGCGACAATCACCTCGTTTCGACTTACGATCATGAAATCGTGATGTAAGACATCGTAATGCGAGCCGTCCGACACAAAGACGCGAATGGGTTCGAAGGCGTGTTTTCGAATATGCGCGCGAATCTCGTCGGGTCTCATGGGTTCAATGCCCCCTACATCTTGGCAACCCTTGCGATCAGGTCTACAGTGCGCGAGGCGTAACCCCATTCGTTGTCATACCACGAAACGACCTTGACCATGTTTCCGCCCTTGGCCGGCATGGTCATGGTGGAAAGCCCGTCGACGATCGAGCTGTGCGGGTTGCCGATGATGTCGCTGCTGACCAGTGGGTCCTCGCTGTACTCAAGGATGCCGCGCATCTTTCCCTCGGCGGCGGCTTTCAACGCGGCGTTGATCTCAGCCGCGGTTACCGACTTCTTCAGTGTCGCCACGAAGTCCACCACCGAACCATCCGGGACCGGCACGCGAACCGAGAATCCGTTCAGCTTGCCGTCCAGTTCGGGAAGGACTTTGCCTACGGCTTTTGCGGCCCCGGTCGTTGTCGGAATCATGTTGATGCCCGCCGCCCGCGCACGGCGCGGATCCTTGTGCACCAGGTCCGCCACCTGTTGATCGTTGGTATAGGCATGGATGGTCGTCATTAAGCCTTCCACGACGCCAAAGCTCTCATGCAAAACCTTGACCAGCGGCGCGAGGCAATTCGTCGTGCAACTGGCGTTGGATATGCACGTATGCGAAGTCGTCAGTTTGTCGTCATTGACGCCCAGCACCACCGTCAGATCGGGCTCGTCGCTCGCGGGCGCGCTGAGAATCACCTTCTTGGCCCCGGCTTTGAGATGATCTCCGTACCCGCCCTTCTCACTGCTTCGTTTGGTGAACACGCCCGTCGACTCGAGCGCCACATCCACGCCCAATTTTCCCCACGGCAGGTTCGTCGGCGCTCGCTCGCTTAAAATCTTGATTTCTTTTCCATTGACGATCAGCGTCCCTTCCTTCGCATCCACCGTTCCCGAAAACCGCCCGTGAACGGAATCGAATTTCAGAAGCTGCTTCAACGTCGCCGGATCGCTCAAGTCGTTGATCGCCGCGATCTCGAATTCGCCGCCGCGCTTGATCATCGCCCGGAAGGAAAGCCGCCCGATCCGTCCAAACCCGTTGATCCCCACTCGTACCGCCATCGCCGCTCGCTCCGAATATCCACGCCGCCCGTTGGCATTCATCCGCCGCAAAGACTTCCCGGTCTCGCGGTCCCAAGCCTAGTCAACCTAGACTTTTCCACCCGTTGGGTCAAGGTGCGCTTCACGGGATCGACGCCGGGATTCGCCGCGACATCTGGACGCAATGTTCGCCGCGGATACCATGCCATTATTCAACGGATTCAATGCGGTCTGGGAAGGGAGTCCACGGAATCGTATGTCGGCCTTGCCGTTCGTTCACCTACACGTCCACACGCATTACAGCCTGCTCGACGGCGCGACGCGCATCGAGGCCCTGATCGACCGGGCCAAGCAGTGGAATATGCCCGCCGTCGCCATGACCGATCACGGAAACCTCTTTGGAGCGATCGAGTTTTACATCGCGGCCCGAAAAGCGGGCGTCAAACCCATCCTCGGCTGCGAAGCCTATCTCGCCTCCGGCGATCGCCGACAGAAAGACGCCAACGAAGGGAAGGAGTCTTACCACTTGCTGCTCCTCGCCCAAGACGCCGAGGGATTCCGCAATCTCGTTCGATTGGCCAGCATCGGTTACACCGAGGGCTTCTATCGCCGCCCGCGCATCGACAAGGCCGTTCTTCGTGAATTCTCCGCCGGTTTGATCTGCACCAGCACGTGCATTGGGGGTGAAATTCCCCAGACGTTTCTATCGAAGGATCGCGCCGCCGCCGAAGAACTCGCCAAGACGTATCTTTCCATCTTCGGCCCCGACCGCTTCTTCATCGAACTTCAGGACCACGGCATCGCCGAGCAGAAAACGCTCAACCCCGAACTCTTCGACATGGCCCGGCGTCTCGGCGTCGCCGCCATCGCCACCAACGATGTGCATTACCTCGACCGCGACGACGTCGAGGCCCACGACGTCCTCTGCTGCATCAACACCGGCAAGCTTCTCACCGACGTGGATCGTTTCAAGTTCCCCACCGGGGAATTCTATTTCAAGAGCCGCGACGAAATGGAGCCGCTCTTTACCGATTTTCCGGGTGTCCTGGCCAACACGGCCCTCGTCGCCGACCTTTGCAACGTCGAGCTTGATCTGACCAAGCGTCACGCCCCGGTCTATCGCGTCCCAGCCGATGTGACCGCCGAAAACGAAAAACCCCTCGATGACGGCGCGTATCTTCGCAAGCTCGTGTATGAAGGCGCAGAGCAGCGCTACGGCGCGCCTTCGGAGGAATTGAAACAGCGCATCGACTACGAACTTGACGTGATCATCCGCAAAGGCTTCGCCAGCTATTTTCTTATCGTCTGGGACTGCGTTCGATATGCGCATTCCCGAGGCATTCCCGTCGCCGCCCGCGGCAGCGGGTGCAGTTCCGTCGTGTCGTACTGCCTTCGCATCAGCCTGCCCGATCCGGTCCGCTACGGCCTCTACTTCGAGCGCTTCCTCGACCCCGACCGGGATGAAATGCCCGACATCGATCTCGATATCTGCCAGAACGGCCGCGCCGAACTGATCGACTACGTGCGCCGCAAATACGGCCACGTCGCCCAGATCATCACCTTCGGAACACTCAAGGCGAAAGCGGTGGTCAAGGATGTCGCCCGCGTCCTCGGCGTCGGATTCGAGGAGGCCAATCAACTCACCAAACTCATCCCCAGCGAACTCAACATGACGCTGGAACGCGCTCTCACCCAGGAGCCGGAGCTCAAAAAACGCTACGTTACGGACGAGAAAGTGAAACGCATCATCGACATCGGGCACCGGTTGGAAGGCGTCGCTCGAAACGCGGGCGTGCACGCCGCGGGCGTGGTCATCGCCGATCAACCGCTCGAAAACCTGTTGCCCCTCTACAAATCCGCCGGGCAGGAGGGGCTTGTCACTCAATACGACGGCCCGACCGTGGAAGCCGTCGGACTCCTGAAGATGGACTTCCTCGGACTTCGCACCCTCACCACCCTCGAACGCGCCCGGCAACTTGCCGAAAAAAGCTCCGGGCAGAGAGTCGATTTGCATGCCGTCGATCTCGCCGATTCCAAAGTCTACGAACTCTTCGCCCGAGGCGACACCAAGGGCATCTTCCAGTTTGAATCCGGCGGCATGCGCGACGTCATCATGCGCATGAAACCCAACCGCGTCGAGGACCTCATCGCCGCCAATGCTCTCTTCCGCCCCGGCCCGATGGAATACATCCCCGACTATGTCGCCCGAAAACACGGCGCGCCCTGGACCACGCCGCATCCGCTCATGACCGACACGCTCGCCGAAACCTACGGCATCATGGTCTTCCAGGAGCAGGTTTCGCGCATCGTCAATCGCCTCGGCGGTCTCGAGTTGAAATCCGCCTTCCGTCTCGCCAAAGCCATCAGCAAGAAAAAGACGGACTTGATCGAAAGCATGAGAACGCCGTTTGTGGATGGCTGTGCCCGAAACGGCGTCCGCCGCGAAGTCGCCGAGCAGATTTTCGACGACATCCTGAAATTCGGCGGTTACGCCTTCAACAAGGCGCACTCCACCGGCTACGCCCTCGTCGCCTACCAGACCGCGTGGATGAAAACCTATTATCCCCTCGAATTCATGGCCGCCTTGATGACCTTTGAAATGAGCAGCACGGAAAAGGTCGCCGAGTATCGAGAAGAATGCCGCCAGCTCGGCGTCGCTGTCGAACCGCCCGACGTCAACGCCTCCGAACTCGATTTCGTGGTCGAAGGTTCCTCACCGACGTTGAATCTCGACGGCGTGCGTCCCGGGTTGATCCGCTTCGGCCTCGGCGCCATCAAGGGAGTCGGCGCAAAGGCCGTCGACGCCATCGTACGCGAGCGCACCGAAGGCGGTCCCTTCCGAAGCCTCTTCGACTTCTGCGAACGCGTCGATCTCTCCGCGGTCAACAAGGGCACGATCGAAGCTCTCATCTGTGCGGGCGCTTTCGACAAAACCGGCGCCATGCGAAAGGGTCTGTTCGACGCCCTCGAACGCGCCATGACCGGCGGACAGCGAACCCAGCAGGACCGCCGAAGGGGCCAAATGGGGCTCTTCGACGCCGGAACTCAATCCCCGTCAGGCGATTCGCGCGAGTTCTTCGTTTCTTCCGCCGAATGGAGCGAGTCGGAAATGCTCGCCCGCGAAAAGGAAGTCCTCGGTTTTTACATCACCAAACATCCGCTGGCAGGCCACAAGGATGTGCTCGCCGCCTGCGCCACCGCCCCCGTCGCCGAACTGGATCGACACCCCGACGGTCACGCCGTCATCCTCGGCGGCATGGTCACAGGTCTGCGAACCGTCGCCGCTAAAACCGGCCGAAACGCCGGAAAACTTATGGGCATCGTTTCCATCGAAGACCTCTCCGGAAAGGTCGAGTGCGTCTTGTTTCCCAATGAATTATCCGCTAATCGCCACCTCCTTGCCCCCGATGCCGTCCTGCTCCTCGAAGGCGAAGTCGATCGCAAACGGGAAGCCCCCTCGCTCCGCGTTTCACGCGTCGTCCCCATCGCCGACGCCCTGAAGTGCTACGCCCGTGCTCTATTGCTGGACGTCTTGGATGCCGCGCAGGTCGAATCATCCCTCCGTCTGATTGCCGCGTACCCCGGGGATTGCCGCGTCTATTTCAACGTGCCCACGCCCGACGGTCTTGTCGTCGAAATCGAGGGCCACCCGTCATTTCGAGTCGCCTGCACCGAAGCGTTTCTCCGCGACCTGGCGGGTTTGCTCCCCTCCGGCGCCTTCCGCGCGGTCAACGCCCGCCGCCGGGTCATCCCCATATCCCCCTCCCGCAGCCCCTCTGTTCCAAGTGCGGCGCCATTGGTATCCGCGACGCAATCGACTCCCTGCCCGCACCGTCCCCCTTTCCAGGGGCCAGATCGCGGCAGAATGGGGAGCGTAAAATCCGAAGTTCTTGCCGCAGGCGAGTTCGAGGCGTAAGGCAACACCATGCCCGAGATCGAGCACCAAGCGAGACCGCTCGAAGAGGCAGCGGCGTCATTCAGTCGCCGGGCACCTGCCAACGTCTTGCCTTAACTTCGGACAAGGTTGGAGACGCGGATTTCGAAAACTGTGAAATCGCGTCTTCAGTATCACATACGGCCGCGTTTCAAGCGCAGGACGTTGCTACGGTCGCGGCTCGGACGATACGCGGCAAAGCGTCTTCAAAACTTTGTCACGCTCGAAAGATGGAAGTCGGGCAGCCGGACGGCTGGGAGCAGCATCTTTCCTCGCTCCATGGTGATCGACTCCTGCGGCGGTGTCGCGGCGTCCACCTGGGCGAAGCAGCGAAGCGGGCTGTCGTGGAACCGGAAGTTCCTGACGCCGGCGACGATCTTTCCATCCTCAACGAGGAACGTGCCGTCGCGGGTCATGCCCGTGATGGTCAGGTCCGCGGGATCGACCGAGCGGATATACCAGAAGTTGGTGATGAGGATCGCCCGTTTCGTACCAGCGATCAGATCATCGAGCGTGCGGACAGTGGGGCCCCGGAAGCTGAGCACGGTCGCGCCGGGACGCGGCGTGGGGTCGACGCCTTTTTCCCTGGCGGTGAAACGGTCGTAATTGAGTTGTTTAAGAATACCGTTTTCGACCCAGGTCATGGGCCTGGTGGCCAAACCGCTTTCGTCGAAGGCGCCGCCAAGCAGGTCGGCATGGGAGGGGTCGGATCGAACGGTCAGGCGTGGATCCAGCACGGAGGAACCCAGTTTTCCGACGAAGGCGCTGTTGCCCTTGTAATAGCTCTTGGCATCTAGGGCGAAAAGCATGGGGCCGAAAACGCCGGCGACGGCGGCGGGCTCGAGGATTACGGGGTAATGACCGGCGGGGAGCTCGCGGGGCTCCTTGGAGCGGATGGCCTTTTCCACCGCCCGTTTTGTTCGTTCGGATATGCCGAGGGCGTTGATGTCGCGGTGGCTGTTAAAGGTCCAGCCGGAGCTGTCGGCGGCGGTGGCGGTCAGCGAGAACTCGGACGAGGTGGACTGTTCGTACGCGAAGAGACCGGAAGATGCCGCCACTCCTCGAGCGCCGATGTCGTTGGAAAGGATGCCCGCGCCGACGAGTTCGTTCCTGACGCATTGCTCGACCACCGGCTGGGTGCGGCGGGCGAGGTCCTTAGGCGCGGCGGCGGCGGTAGAGGCGCGAAACGTCGGCGGTGTCAAATAACTCTGCCTGGGCAAGGGTGGAAGATATTCCGGATCGTCGGGTGCGAGGCGGGCGATGGCCTCGGCGCGGCGGAGCGTGTCCAAAAGCGAATCGGCGTCGAGGCGATTGGTGCTGGCGCTTCCTGTTTTCTTGCCGAAGGCGGTGCGTACGGAAACGCTCGGTTCGCGGACGGAAACGTGTTGCACCACCTGATTGTTGGCGAAGCGCAGTGTTGTGGACTCCGTGTCGCGGAAGCTGACGAATGTGTCGTCGGCCTTGGCGGCGGAAAGAATTGTTTCCGCGATGCGTCGGAAAGTGGTTTCGGAGGCGAGTTTCAGCGGCATAAGTCGTTCCTCTCCCGTTATACGGTCGCAATCAATGGCGCGGCGCTTTGCCGTTCGATCGGCACTTCCGCCCATTGCCTACGTCAATGGATGTCACCATCAACAAATCGATAATGCTGTAGTCCTCTCCGGATTCAGCCACGATGATGGTCCGGCTGGCTTCCGGCGTAATGAAGATAAATCCAGGACTTCGAACAAGAAACCGCCTGCCGTCAGCCAGCGACAAGATGAACGGCTGGAACGGTTCAGCCTGCACCACTTTTCTTATTCGATCAATGGTCATTCTGCGCTCACGCCTTTGGGTTGATCACGTTTACCTGCCGGAAACGGGCCGGGCTGGCGGCGTGGGTCATCCAGCCGGATTGGCCGGGCTGACCCTTGCCGCAGTTGGTGAACCCGTGCTGCTGCCAGAAATCGCGATTGGCAACCCCGTCGCAACTACTCCAGAATTCCGGCGTGATGCCATTGTAAATCACATTCTTGAGCATGGCCCCGCGTTTGCCGTTCTTGATTTCCCAGAATGCGTCGCCGCCGAACTGGAAGTTATAGCGGCGTTGATCGATGCTGAAGCTGCCGCGACCCTCGATGTAAATGCCGTTTTCGACGCCGGCGATCAAGGAGTCGGGGGTTTCGGTGCCCGGTTCCAGTCCGATGTTGGCGATGCGGACGATAGGGACGGAACTCCAACTGTCGGCGCGGCACGATCCGCGGGAGCGTTTGTCCCCCACGGCGGGGGCGACTTCACGGTTGGTGCAATACCCCCGGAACACGCCCTCCTCGACCACCGCCCAGCGCTGTCCGGCGACGCCGTCGTCATCATAACCCGTGCTGGCCATTGCTCCGGCGCGGGTGTTGTCAGCCACCAGATTGACGTGCTTGGACCCGTAATGGAAGGAATTCAGTTTCTCCGGCGTCAAAAAGCTGGTCCCCGCGTAGTTGGCTTCATAGCCCAGTGCCCGGTCGAGCTCTGATGGGTGGCCGCAGCTTTCGTGAATGGTCAGCGACAAGTGCGAGCCGTCGAGCACGAGGTCGTATTTGCCCGGGGCCGGTTGAGTGGCTTTGACCTTTTCAACCGCTTCCGCCGCGATGCGCGGGGCGTGTTTGGCGAAGTCTGCGGCGACGATGTGCTCCCAGCCCGTGCGCATGTAGGGCGCGGAATACTCCCTGGATTGGAAATCGTCCTCATGCCTGGCGGTGGCGCTAAATCCGCCGCCGATCGCAAGCAGATCGAAATCGATGACCGAACCCTCGGTCGAGGCGAAATGCTTGACGTCCCGCTGCGTCCAGAGGTTGCCGCTGGAGCGAATGATCCCCGATTGTTGGTGGAGGGCTTCGGAAACTTTGACGAGCAGATTGCACTTGTCGTCGAGCGAAACGGCGAAGGGGTCGGTCTTGTAGGCGGTTTTGACGCTATCCTTGTGAACGGGTTCGTCGGCCAGTTTGACCGGTGCTTTCATCAGGGTGTAACTTGCCTTTGCGATTTCGACTGCGCGGTCGGCGGTACGCCCCACTTCGGCCGCGGTGAAGTCGGCGCTGGCGGCAAATCCCCAAGCGCCTTTGTACAAAGCGCGAATACCGAACCCACTTTCGTATCGCTCGCCGACATTGGCGATACGCTTGTCCTCGGCGCGGACGGATTGGGTCCGCGTTTCAAGGAGCCGGATGTCGCCGTATTCGCAGCCGCCCGCCTTAAGCCGCGAGATAGCGAGCTGGGCGAGTGACGGCCAATCGCCCTTGGGTACGGGTCCCATTGACCCTGGCGGAAGATCGGTGAAGGGGCGGGTTATCGAGCAACCGCCCAAGTACAGCCCCGCGGCGCCTCCAGCGGCGACTGCGATGAAATCCCGCCGGTTCAAATCGTGTCGAATGAGCATAACGTTCTCCCGTGGACAGATTGAAAAATCATCCCTAGGCTAACCCGGTTCGATTCCCTTCGCAATGGAAAAACAATGTCTTTTCGCACGATTTTGCTTCGCTTGATGCTTTGGTCGCTGGCGCTCGCAGCGGCGGCGGGCGTGTTGGCGGTACTTTATGACACGGGGAGCGTGGTCTGGCAGGTGGTCGGCACGGGCAGCGCCACGGCGGCGACGTGCGTCCTGCTCATTCCGACCTCGGCGCTGATCGATCGAAGACCCTGGCGGACCGTTGGGATGATCGCCATGGCCGTCGTCATCCTGGAGTTTATGGGCGCGAGTATCCTGATTTGGGAGATTCCCAACTCCTTCGCATTGAGTCGGCCATTCAACGATGACGTTGAATTGAAAATCGCGTTCACGATGGTTTTCACGGGTATGGGGCTTGGGGCCTTCCTGTGCGCCAATGGGCTGTTCATCTCCCGAAGAAACTCGTTGGCCGGGCGAACGGCTTTTTTTCTGAGTACGATTGTGTGTCTCTTGTATTATGCGGCCACCTGGCTTTGGAATATTCGGGGTGAGCGGGATGCTTGGTGGGAAACTGCAGGAGCTGCGCTGGCACTTTCGACGATTTTGTGTCTGAGTCTCCTTCACCTTGACGAGGAATCACGACGACATTGGCGTTGGGTCGGAATTGCCGCCTGCGTCGCAGCCGGTTATCTCTGGAACGTCAACATCTGGCGTCCAACGAACGATCCCATTGGGTTCGTAATTTTCACCGTGCTGCTAAGTGTCGGTGTTGTGATCGCCCACGCGAATCTGTGCCTCGAACCGAGGCTAATCGGGCAACAGAGGTGGGTTCGGGCTGGGACGATTTCCTGCGCCGCCGCAACCGGACTGTTGATTGTTTTATCGATCGCCAACGAGCGTTTGCCTGGTTACTTAGATTTTGTCTACCCTCAGTTCGCCCGCGCGGCGGCGGCTTTCGGCATTCTCGCCGGAAGCGGGACCCTCGCCCTGTTTGTGCTGGGGCGGATGAACCAACGCGTTTTCGCCGACGCGGATTCGCCGACGGACTGGAACCGGATCGAAGCCGTCTGCCCGCGCTGCCGAAAGAAGCTGAGTCTGCCACCGGGCGATTCAACCTGCGCCGCCTGCGGGCTGCGGATTTTCATTCGCATCGAGGAGCCGCGCTGTGCGAATTGCGGCTACCTTCTGTACGCAGCGGTTTCGGATCGCTGCCCCGAATGTGGACTCGCGATCATGGGGAGCTGAAACGCACCTGGTGTTCCGCAAGATCGATCAGATCGATGTCGCCGTCATGGTCCGTATCGAGGCACAGACAGCGCCCGCTCCCGAACGGGACATCGGGACCAGCCGTACAATCGTCCACAAGTACGAGGTCGGACGTCGTGACCGCTCCATCGACATTGCAATCGCCGGACTCGATGGCGAACCAGAATCCACCGGTCAATTCATAGGCTCCGCCCGAAAGCGTACCGGCATCCGGTTGGCCGATAGTTCCGGAAAGCTCAAAGGCTCCGCCGTAGGTTCGCATGGCTCCGCCGCCGTCCATGGTGTACCAGGACAGTTCCCATTCCGGTGATCCGATTCCGCCCGCGGTGACGCCCGCCAGCAACAGAAGTCCGGCAAGACCCGCGACGACCGATCGGGAATGGCGTGTTAGACACTTCGCCGTTTCCGACGTCCTACACTTCTTTTCCCCATCCGAAAAAGCACCGTACATGATGTGTTTTCCTTTCATGTAATCCGCGAGAGGCGAATGTTGGCCGACTCGCGATTTGTTCCATGGTACCAGGTGTATCAACCCACGGGCGAAGAAAACGCCCGCTCCCTTACGGTCGCGGCTCTGTTTGTTTCGCCGCCACTAATTCCCGATTGTGACCAATCCGACCGGCGCTTCGAGCGTCATGCTCTTCCCGTCATTTCCCGCGATGAACGTGTTGCCGGACGATGCGGGATAGTTGCCCTCGACGATGCTGACCACTCCGCCGTTAGGTACCGCGGCGGCGCCCTGCGCGACCGTGTCCCAGGGTCGGAAAACCGTACCGAATGGAATCGTCAGGTTTCGCGCCGTGTCGACGTACACGGCGTTGCCGCCCCTCAGGTCGTTGACAAACGCCGCCAACGTAGGGTGTCCGAAGGCCGTTCCGTGGTTGTCGTAATCGTTCCAGAAATCGTCGCAGCCGCCCGCGGTGTGGATGCCGATCGCCAAACCGTTTGACTCCCAGATGATCGGGCTGCCGGAATTGGCGGGCATCGTGTCAACTTCGTGCTCGATGAGTCCATCGCCGATGTCGTCGAGCCTTCCCGTGCTGGTCTGCTGCGTGTAGGCGGTTGCGTTGCAGTTCCATTCACACACGTCATCATTGCTGGCGTCGCAGCATACCGCGTTGCTTCCGCCGGACCCCGCCGGGACGTTGTCCACACCGTAGCCCGTCACGCGAAGTATCGTGTCCACGGCGGGCAGGCCGTCCGTCAAGCGGAAGAAACCCTGGGCGATGTGAGCGCGTAGGCCCGTGTCGGCGTTGGCGCCGACGAGAAACTGCGCCCAGTCGTTTCCAGTTCCGTTGTCCTGAAAGGCCATGTAGTTCTGGCTGACGGGGTATTGATCCGACGGATCGGCGGCGAACGTCCGTCCATTGGAAGAGGACAGGGGCACGTTGAATTCGAGCACGCCGCCGATATCCCCACTGCTATCGGTGCAGTGCCCGGCCGTCAGTACGCCCCCGTTGGATATTAACCAGCCTGTGCAACCGCCCCAGAACAACCGGCCGACGCGGGAATCACTGGACGCCACGCGATTGTCATTCCCATTGCACAGGCTCGCGGCCGGGCTCGGCAGTTCGGGTTCGTGGAAGATGTCGTCCACCTCGGCGTATACCACGGATTCAATGGTCACATACGCACCCGCATCATTGGGGCCCACGAACAGGATGACTTCAACGGCGTCGCCGTTGAAGATCGCCGTCCAGCGGTCCCACTCGGCGAGCGATTCGGCGGTGTGCCGCTGGGTTCCCCCGTCGAAAAGAGAAGACGTCGTGATGTAGCTTCCCTCGCCGAGGTGGAACTCACCGATCCGCAGCCGCATCCACGTCGTGCCCATTCTTTCAATCGTCTGCCTCTCCGCGATTTGGACGGCCTGTTGATCGCCGTCGAAGATCGCCGTGGTGAGTTGCAGGCGTTCGGTCACTTTTTTGACCGGATTGGGGGTGCGGGCCCGGCAAATATCCGTCGATCCCAACGCGAACAAGAGGCACGAAGTCGCGATGTTTAGTTTCATGTTCATCGTAATACACGCTCCATTCTTATCACGATTTCGCGCAACCTATTGCAGCGAGACAAGCACCAGAACCAATCCCATTTCACCTTCGTCCAGACCGGTCATGGCTTTGCCGAGGATGGCGCCGCCGGCGCACTTGCGGTCGTTGACCTTCATCGCGTGGCCGGGAGTGTCCGAGGTGGTCAGCAAATCGCCGGGCTTGATCGCCCCGTACGAGGTGTCAACTTTGCAGTACACGCGACCGGTGAGGGCAACGGGGTGCTTGCCATCGGCGAGCGTCCCCTCGTGGGCCATGACCATACCGGTGCCCACCCCGCCCGCGCCGCTGATGATCCCCGCGACCGTCGGGTCATAGGCCTTCGACGCGACCCGCAGCTTGCCCGGGTTCTCCGCGTCGATGACAACGACCATGCCGGGTGTGACCTCCGTGCCTTCGTGCCTGTGTGCCTTTGTGCCCTCCCCGTCGTCGCTACGTCGCTCCGTCGCTTCGTCGCTCGTTAACACATCAAAGTTTTCGGAGAGGTCCGCCCCGCCGTCGATCTGCAATACGTTGACTCGCGCGGTACCGGCAACGTCGAGCAGCGCTGCGGGAGCCGTCGTCCCGATGCCCACGCGGCCATTGGCTTCGAGGCGCATAACGTCGCGTATGGTCGATCCGGACTTGGTGCGGAACTGCATGTCGATGCTTGTCGAAGTCGAATCGTCGCGGGCCTGCACATACGCCGTACCCGACGAACCGTCGCCTTCATACGCATACAGGTACAGGTGTCCGCGACCGTAATAGTCGCCGTTGACGTGCAGCTTTTGTTTCGGCGACGCCGTTCCGATGCCCACGCCGTAACTGCTGTTGGCGGCCATGGCCACTGTGCCACCCTCATGGTTAAGATACAACGTGTTCGGACCGCCGTTGTTTCGGGACTGAATCTCATTGGTGTCGATCACCAAGTTGCCCCCGTTCGTTTCGCCGATCAGGATTTGACCACCGCTCGCAAGACTCAGGTCGCTCCCCCCGAGAACCTGCAACGATCCGTTGGAATTGATCCGCATGTCGGCTTCAAACGGACCGGCCGCGAGCACGTCCTCCATTCCGAATTGAAGCGACGTACCGCTATCTCGGACAACGCGGTTCCCGCCTGAGCCGGCCGACAGGTACAACCAGCCTTGTGAAGCCGGGTTCCCTGGAAGGACGGTGAAAGCATGGCGAACGCCCATTGTCGTGGTTTGACCAGGCTGCCCGAGGATGACTGTCGAAGCGTCGTATGCTTCGAACGTCAGCGTGGGGGCGGACGTTCCCAAGCCCAGTCTCCCCGTGTCCGTCAGCGTCATCTGGTCGACGGGATTGACCGTCACGCCGAAGTTGCCAAGCGCCGACTGCGTGCTGAAGCGGAGGTCCGAGGCCGGATCGCGGATGATTCGGTGATCCGTGTCGGTGACTCGCAGAAAGGCGAAATGATCATCGGGATCGCCGGGCAGTCCGGTGTGGAAAACGCCGCCGATGGAGACGTTTGATGGATCGTTGGGGCCGAGCAGGGGTCCGCGATGAACGCCGACATCCAGTTGATAGCCCGACCGCTCAATTTCCACCGTGCCCGTCGAGACTCCTCCGGCGGAAAATAATCCGTCCGCGCCGTTGATCGTCACCGGTCCGGTGTCGGCGGTGATGG
>Ga0187893_10009736_pt1 | contig 14655 bp, 11 predicted proteins | sample MA1701074metaG_FD_139574 | JGI IMG/M metagenome (GOLD analysis project Ga0187893, IMG submission 139574) | White microbial mat communities from a basaltic lava cave in the Kipuka Kanohina Cave System on the Island of Hawaii, USA - MA170107-4 metaG ...
AGGACCGCGGACGCACAGGATTCGCATCCCGCCACGCGACTCTTTGCGGATGCCCTCGCTGCGCAGCAGGCGTTACTGAGGCCAGACACTACTGAGGCAATCAAGCAGCTGCGCAATTTGAACCCAGCCGTTCCCGGTGACTCGCTCAGCTGGTCTATGGCGCTTCCGCTCGCAGTAGAGAGGTTGCAGCTTGCTCAGCTGCTGCTAGCACGCGGCGACTACGGCGGTGCCCTCGACGTTGCGTCACTGTTCGATCATCCGAAGCCGATGGTGTACGTTGCTTTTCTCCCGGCGAGCCTAACGATTCGCATCCGTGCCGCTGAGGCGCTCGGTAGGCGCAGGGACGCAGAAAACTTCCGCGCACATTTAGCTCGCGTTAAGCAGGTCGCCGTCGCAGTCCAGTAGCCAGCCACCCAGTCCACCGGAGGTCCCCATGAAGGTCAGCCGGCTGTTCCCCGTTGTGGCCTTGTCGATGGTTGCCGCGATGGGGTGTGTGGATCAGAAAGCGAGGGACGACATCGCCGAGCTTACGGCTGAATTCCAAGCTGTCGCCAAGGATTTCAGCGAGTACAAAGCATGGCTTGGCAAGAGCGACCCAAAAGTCATCCAGTCTGATACGACTGTAAAGATGTGGTTCGGCTTCGTCCACACCGCTATCTGCAACCTGGAAGACCGCGTGAACCCACCAGTCAACAAAACACTGTGTCATCATCAGGGAGCTCACGGCACTGCGCCACATCCGCCGCCGTTCTCGTGAGGTCGATCGGAGCCTAACGCCGGTGGAGATATGTGGATAGTGACATCTCCACCGGCTGTTCTGCAGGCCTACGATTGCGCAGCGGCCGCGCTCACGCGCCCTGCTACCTTTCGTCGAGTCTCGTCCACTTCATCCTCGCGATCATCCAGCGCCAGGCGATTCGCACGAAATCGGCGTCCTGAATCCACACAAAACAGATCGCATAACGCGAGCTCGTGATTGGCGCCTGCCTCGCCACGTTCGTCGATCACCGACTGCGTCCGCGCCAACACACACGCCGTCGCCACCAGCTCGATCGCCATATTCGCCAATCGCTCCAACACGAACTGCCGGTCGACGATCTCCGCGCGATGCTTGAGGATCGCCTTTTCGGTGTGATCCTTGAGCTCCGCCACGTGCTTCTCGAAATAGCGCTTGTGCGTCGCCAAGCGCTCGCTCAGCGGCGCGTCGAGCGTCGGCGTCGCACCTAACACGGACCGCACGCGCGACGCCGCATAACCGCTCAACAGCCCCCAATTCTGCAACGGGCGCCGGAGCGCCCCGCCTAGCTCCTTCAACCGCTCCGCCGGACCCTGCACACCGTTGAGCGCGATAAACAGCCGCAGCACCTCGTTCGTCCCCTCGAAGATCCGATTGATGCGCGCGTCGCGCAGCATCCGCTCATACGGATACGGCTTCACGAAGCCACGTCCTCCGGCGACCTGCACCATTTCATCGGCCGCGCGCCAGATCAAATCGCTCGCGAACACTTTCGCGCACGCGGCTTCCATCGCGTAGTCACTCTCACCACGATCAACCAGCTCGGCTAGCTCGGCTAGCATCGCCTCCGCGGCGTACGTCTCCGCCGCCAGCGTCGCCAACTTGCGCTGCGTGATCTCGAACTCCGCGATCGGCTTGCCGAACTGCACGCGCTCGGCTGTGTATCGCGCCATTTCGCCTAACAAGCGGCGCGCGCCGGCCGAGCATCCGGCGACCAGGGTCAGGCGGCCGCCATTGAGAACATGCACTGCCACCGAAAACCCTTTCCCCACGTGACCGAGTACATGATCCGCGGGAACTCTGAGCCCGTCGAACAGCAGCTCCGCCTGCGTCGAGCCACGAATCCCGAGCTTTCGCACAGTGCCGACCACGTGAAAGCCCGGCATGTCCGGTCGCACGATGAACGCGGTCGGGCGCCGCAGCGTTTGCTCGCCACGCTCGACGCGCGTCTGCGCAAACGTCACGATCACGCCGGCGCGATGCCCATTGCCGATCCAGATCTTGCGCCCGTTCAGGACCCACTCGTCGCGCCGAGCGTCGAACTCGGCCGTGGTCTCGATATGCTGCGCATCGGAGCCCACGTTAGGCTCCGTCAGCGCATATGCGGCCAGCGTCGCGCCGCGTGCGAGCATGGGAAGGTAGCGCGCCTTCTGCTCCGCATTGCCGTACAAGACGATCGCTTTGCTGCCTAATCCGCAGTGCACGCCGACCAGGACCGCGAGCGAGGCATCGACGCGCGACAACTCGCCGAACACGCGCGCGTAGGCGCGCGCCGACAATCCAAGCCCGCCAAATTCCGTAGGAATCGATAGGCCCAGCATGCCGATACGGGCGAACTCGTGCACGATCGGTTCCGGGATGGCCTCGTCGTCGTCGATCTGTGCCGCATCGATCTCGCGCTCCGCGAGCGCGCGGAGATCGTCAAGCACGCGCCTAACGAGCGCCGACTCGCGCTCGTCGCGTCCATCCCCGGCCGCCGGGAACGGAAAGAGCAGCGCGTCGTGAATCGCGCCGGCGAAGATGCCGCGCGTAAACGACGCCGAGGAATCTGTCATGTCTCGCGGCCCCTCATCGCAAACACCCTAAGGTAGCAAACGAGCCGCGCATGTCGCGAAACATGCGAGGCTCGCTGCCGCGGTCTGGAGCCGCGCCTTACGGGATGATCGTTACAGCAGCCGATCCTGAAACGCCCTCTGCAGTCGCGGTCACGGTTATTCCACCGATGGCGACACCAGTGAGCACGCCCGCTGCCGTGATCGTCGCCTTCGACGTATCGGAAACTGTCCAGGTTACCGGGCGCCCAACGAGGATGTTGCCGTTCGAGTCGCGCAGCACAGCGACGAATTGCTGCGTGAAGCCGACCCGCACGGAAACAGGGTTCGGACTAACCGTCACGTTGTTCACGGGCACCAGCGCCACGGTGACGGCAACCACATTGCTCGTCACCTGATCCACAGTCGCCGTGATGCTCGCGGTGCCGCTGTCGGCCGCGAAGATGACGCCCTGCGCGCTCACGCTCGCGACGGGAAGATTGGTGCTATTGAAGCTGACATTGCGACCCTGAAAATTCGTAATCGCCGCACCAGTCGAGTCGGTGCTCGTTAGGGTGAGTTGCCGCTGCTCGCCGCGGAACATCGATACCGTCGACGGCGTCAACGTCACGGTTCCCACAGGGATCAGCGTCACCGTCACGGCCGTCTGCGCCGTTCGCTGCTCGATTTCGGCGGTGATGGTCGCTGTACCGACACCGATCGCGCTCACTTCTCCCGTGGACGAGACGGTCGCGACATTCGGATTCGAAGAGAACCAAGTCGTCGTACGGCCAGCCAGCGGCTGTCCAGCTGCATTCAACCCCTGCGCGCTCAATTGGACCTTTCCGCCGACGCGCAGTGTTTGCGGCACGGGCGGCGTGATGCGCACCGACGCGACCGGATCGACCACGTCGATCGTGGACGTTCCTTGCTTGCTCTCGACAGACGCGGTGATCGTGGCCCTGCCTAACGCCACGGCGGATACGAGGCCCGTTATTGAGACCGTTGCAATCGCCGAATTGGAGCTCGACCACGTGACGGGTCGGCCGGCGATCGCGTTCCCCGATCGATCCAACACGTTCGCGGCAAGCTGACGCGAGCTGCCCAGCGGGATGTCGGCGGTAAGCGGCGCGACGGCGACGCGATCCACAGCCGAAATCACCTTGAACGTCGCGCTGCCGCTTTTTCCCTCAACGGTCGCGGTGAGCAGCACCGAGCCAAGCGACAGGCCGTGCACCTGGCCGAGCGTATCCAGCGTCGCGATCGCCGGCTCGTTGCTCCTATAGCTGACCCTGCGTCCCTGCAGTCGGTTCTGCGCCGCGTCGAAGACCTGCACCTCGAGCTGGCGCACCTCGCCGATGCGAACGGAATCGTTAGGCGGCAGCAGCAGCACCGACGCGACGGGTGTCGGGTCCACGGGGGTCGTGCACGTCGCCAGAATCGTAACGCCCGCGGCTACTGCGAGCCGTCTCAATGTGCCAGACTGCATGAGAGCTTCGTCGGATCCAAGTTTGGTTGTGACACGCTTGGGCGACTTCCAGAGCATTACCCATGCGTCGCCCGGCTTCCTGTTTCTGGACACTCGGCGCGGGTTTCGCCCCCGCTTCCTCACAAGCATCCCAGTATAACACCCCCGCCCGAGGGCAAGGCGTGTGCCCGGCAACGCTTACGATACGCCGGCCGCTCTCGGTCGCAACGCTGCATCCAGGCTCGCCGCCAACTGATCGACTGAGTTGGCAGGAGCCTCGCAAACGTAGTGGCGACATACGTATGCGACTGCATCGCTACCTGACGCCCTGTTCTTGAGCAGCGGCAATTCACTGTCCGGCTCACCGGCGGACGGTGCCAATACCAAGCCAGGCAAGTACCGGTTCGCAACGTGGCGTAGCATAGCCGCGACGTTCCGCGATTCCGGGCCACCGATTACGGCCACCTCGAGCGGATCGAAAACGGCGAGGTCCGCGGCTCCCAGCAGGTGGCCGAATGCCGTCGGATGGCCAGCGATAGCGTCGACGATACTCGCGAGAAAACGATCGGCGGCTTGGCTGTATTTCTCAGCGCCCGTATAGACCGCCAGTCGCTGCATCAACTCCGTCGCGAGCGACGACCCCGAAGGGAGCGCGTTGTCTGTCGCGTCACGCGGACGCGTGATGAGCTGCTCATGATCGCGCGCGGTGTCGTACCATGCGCCGGGGATATCATCCCAGAACCATTCGAGCGCGGAGTCGCCTAACGTGCGCGCATCGTCCAGCCAGCGGCGTTCGCCCGTGAGTGCGTAGAGGTCCAGCCATGCGAGTGCGAGCGCGGCGTAGTCCTCCAGAAATCCGTGACCCTTGCTCTGGCCGTCCTTGGACGAGCGCGTGACGCGTCCATCGCGCACGAACGTCTGCCGCAGGAACTCGCCGTTCTTGATCGCCAGTGCGCGGTACGTCTCGCTGTCGAACGCGCGCGCCGCCTCGGCGAGGCCGCGCAGCATAAGCCCGTTCCACGACGCCAAGACCTTCTCGTCGCGACCGGGTCGCGGCCGCCGCGAGCGGACTTCCACGAGCGCTGCGCGCGCGCGATCTATCCGCTGTTGCAGCTCATCGCCCGTTAGGCGGAATCGAGTCGCAACGGTCTCGGGTGGTGCAGGCACGTGCAACACGCACTCGCCGTAATCCTCGAAGTTCCCCTGCGCCGTCACACCCCAGTAGGCGACGGCGATGTCGCCGTCTTCACCCAGCAGCTCCTTGAACTGTGCGAGCGTCCAGACATAGTAGGTCCCTTCGCCGCCGTCGCTATCGGCATCGAGGGACGAGTAGAAGCCGCCTTCGGGCGACGTCATCTCGCGCCGCAGCCACTCGATCGTATCCTCTACGACCCGGCGCACCTCGGCGTCGTGCGTCGCCTGCCAGAGATGGCTGCCGAACCTAACGAGCAGCGCGTTGTCGTACAGCATCTTCTCGAAGTGCGGTACCAGCCAACGCTCGTCTACGCTGTAGCGATGGAAGCCGCCGCCGAGCTGGTCATACATGCCGCCGCGCGCCATGCCGCGAAACGTGCCTGACGCTATCTCGAGCGCACGCCCGTGGCCCGTGCGTGTCGCGTAGCGCAGCAGAAAGTCGAGCGCCATCGTCGGCGGAAACTTCGGTGCGCCGCCGAAGCCTCCGTGCCGCTCGTCGTACGCGCGCTCGAGGGCTCGATACGCGCTCTCCAGCGTGCGTGGCGACAGTTCGCTCGTGCTGCGCCAGCTGTCGCGCTGCGCCGCATAAAAGTCGCGCATGCGCGTAGCCGTCTGCTCCACCGTGAAGCGCCGATCGCGATAGGCGGTGGATACAGACTGAAGAATGCGCCTGAACGACGGCATGCCTTGGCGCTCCGCCGGCGGGAAGTACGTGCCACCGAAGAAGGGGACGCCCTCCGGTGTCAGAAACACCGTCATCGGCCAGCCGCCGTGACCCGTCATCGCCTGAACGGCTTGCATGTACACAGCATCCAGGTCTGGCCGCTCTTCGCGATCGACCTTGATGTTGACGAACAGTTCGTTCATCAGCTGCGCCGTCTCGGCGTTCTCGAACGATTCGTGCGCCATCACGTGGCACCAGTGACAGGCAGCGTAACCAATCGAGAGGAGGATTGGCTTATCCTCACGCTTGGCGCGCTCGAGCGCGGCACTACCCCAGGGATACCAGTCGACCGGATTGTCGGCGTGTTGAAGCAGGTATGGTGAGGTCTCGCCGCTGAGTTTGTTCAAGGTTGAGGTGAGCTAAGGCCCAAGTCCAAAATCGCCGCCCAAAGTCGCACACCTAACGTATGTGCATGGTTTCTCGTTAACGCTAGCCGGCGATCGTTCCGGGATGGACCTTACACGTTAGAGTGCTCCAAATCTTCGACCGGCCACAGCCGTTAGATCAGCCCAATGTCCGACCTCAGGCAGTACCTCGATCAAAACCGTGCACGCCACAGAGAGGAGCTGTTCGAGTTCTTGCGCATTCCAAGCGTGAGCGCGCAGAGCGATCACAAGGCCGACGTTAGGCGCTGCGCCGAATGGCTTCGTGACGCCATGACGCACGTGGGTCTGCAAGCGCGCATCATGGACACGACCGGGCACCCAGTCGTGCTCGGCGAATGGCGCGAGGCAGGCCCCAATGCGAAGACAGTTCTCATCTACGGGCACTATGACGTGCAACCGGCGGAGCCGCTCGAGCTCTGGGACTCACCGCCGTTCGAGCCTAACGTGCGTGCGGGGCGCATTTACGCGCGCGGAGCCGTGGACGACAAAGGCCAGCTCTTCCTGCATCTCAAGGCGATCGAGGCGCACTTGCGAGCGCGCGGCCGTCTCCCGCTGAACGTCGTGCTGCTGGCCGAGGGCGAAGAGGAGGTCGGGAGTGATCACCTCGCGCCATTCGTCGAGTTTCACGCCGAACACCTGAAATGTGATGCGGTTGTCATCTCGGACTCGGCGATGTTCGCACCGGGGATGCCGTCGATACTCTCGTCGCTGCGCGGGCTCGCGTACTTCCAGATCGATGTGGAAGGACCGGCGACCGATCTGCACTCGGGCTCGTACGGTGGCGCGGTCGTGAATCCGGCGACAACGCTGGCTCGCATCTTGGCCACGCTGCACGACGACAGCGGCCACGTCGCAATTCGGGGCTTCTACGATCGCGTGCACGACTACGACGTGTCGCAGCGCGATCAGATGCGCGATCTCCCCTTTCAGGAAGAGCACTTCCGTCAGGAGACCGGTGCTCCCGCGTTAGGCGGCGAGCTGGGCTACTCCACGCTCGAGCGCATTTGGACTCGTCCCACGTGCGAGATCAACGGACTACTCAGTGGCTACACTGGTGAAGGCGCCAAGACTGTGCTGCCGTCGAAGGCCATGGCAAAAGTGAGCTGCCGCCTCGTGCCGGATCAGGATCCCGCCGAGATCGAGACGCTGCTCAAGGACCACATCGACACGCTGACGCCAGGCGGCGTGCGCGTGCAGGTGCGCTATCTCCACGGCGGCAAGCCGTGGCGCGCGAACCTCAAGGGGCCGATCTACGATGCAGCGCGCGCCGCGCTCAAAGCGGCGTGGGATCAGGAACCGGTGATCACCGGCGAGGGCGGCTCGATTCCGGTCGTCGGCGACTTCACGCGTGTGCTCGGCGCGCCGATGCTGCTGCTGGGCTTCGGGCTACCCGGCGAGAACGCGCACGCGCCTAACGAGTGGATGAGCGTGGAGAACTTCGAGAAGGGCGCCGTCGCTATCGCCCAGCTTTGGGACGAATACAGCGCGCGCTAGGACGCAGCTCAGCGCACCGATTCCACAATGTCGCCGGTGTCGATTCTCCCTCGTCGCACGTTTACCGTGCGTGCACCAAGGTGCCGTCGGAAATGGCTGAAGTAAGACGGAACTCCGCGGGCGCTATCGAACTGCGCGCCGGCGACGACTTGGTAATGCAGATGCACGTGGAAGGCGTCGGCTGGACCGCCTTCACCTGAAATCCCAATCGCACCCACCAGCTGGCCTTGCTGAACTCTGTCGCCCCGCTTGACAGAGACGGAGCCCGGTTTGAGGTGCACGAGGACGCTGAACTCGCTGTTGCCATGATCGATGATGACATGATTCCCGAGTGATTGGCTGAGCTGATCCGTCGGTGCGCCTGGAGGCGGTGTAAAGACGCCATTGCGCAGCACATTGTCGGGCACGTCGTTCAGGGCTGAAACGACTGTTCCGGCAGCGGGAGCGTAGACAGACGCAGCATAACAATGCCAGTTGGTCTTCTCGTTAGGATCACCAACGTACGGCTCACCACGCTCATTCACTGTACAGAGATCATATGCATAACGAACCGGAGTGTCCTGCAGTCTGAGCCCGCTCTGCCAGATTCGCGCGATGTCGATCCGCCGATGGTGCGAATAGAAATCGTGACCGTCGTAAACGAGCACACGCCCTTTCATCGGCAGAATGAGATCGGTCTTTGATTCGTAGCGAATGGGCTTCACTAGCACGCTCGAGTAGTAGCGCCGCCCAGCGGCCTCGCCGTCGAACGTGAAGTCGTACCGCAGCGTGTTCAGTTCGACATCGGCCGGAAAGAAGAAGAATGGGTTGAAGACCGTAATGATCCGCCGGGCCTCTATCGTTAGGTTCGGAATGGATTGGATACCGGAGCTTGTGCCGTTGCTGACCGACAGATATTTGCGCAGGACGACGGCGTTGCCCGCATCGAGAACGACGAGGTCGATTCGGTTGATGCGCAGAGCCTCATCGCCGAGGTTCTCGATGAGCAGATCGAAGTTGACGTACTGGGTTTTGTCATCGTGCTCGATGTAGGCAGGGTCTGGCAACAGCACGACGCGGACCGACGTCTGCGGTCCAACATCGCGCGCCGCCGTCAGAGCCAGCGTGGCGAACAGGAGAAGTGTTGTCGGCGTCAGCTTGCGCACGTCGCCTCAAGGCTGGCCAGTTCGGGCACGAGACCGCCGTGACAGCGCTTGCTGCAAGTCCGCCATAGTGCCGATCTGCCCATGGACGGGTACAATGCGCTCGACCACCAGGCCCAGTGATGCGACTTTCGCTGCGAGGTCGGCGGTGTCGTTTCCTCCGGTGCCGACATGGCCGGGGACGTTGAGGTCGAACATGTCGGCGACGTACAGGACCTTCTGGTTAGGCAGATACGCTATGAGCATCTCGTCAGAATGTGGGGTAGGCGAAATGTCATACACTTCCAGCGTCACGGTGCCGTCAGTGAACACGCGCTTCTTGCTGCCTAACGCTTCAAAGCGCAAGGGCCGCGCCAGTGCGCTGAGCGTGTCGGGATGCAGCGGACGCTCCGAAGCTACCGCCAGCTCGGCTGCCGTTTTCACCGACGGAGGCCCGACAATCGTGCTGCCTTCAGCGACGTAACTGCGGACGCCCCCCAGGTGGTCGTAGTTCCAGTGAGTCGCCACCACATAACGAATCGGCATGCCGGGAGCGAGCTCCTGAATCTTCGCGATCATCGCTGACGCGGCACGCGGGCTTCCGCCGGGTTCGAGCACGACGACGTGATCGCGCAGGATCGCCACAATGGAATTGTAGTCGCCGAGAATGGCGTAGACGTTCTCACCCAGCTTCGTCACCGTCGGAAATGGTGGTCTCTGCTTTCGCTCCGGGAAATTGGGGTGCGTGAAGACCGAATCCGCGAGCTGCGCGTCGACGACCAGCGACGTGGCTCGCACGTCCTGCTGCACGACGCCACCTACTCGATCTATGTAGCGAAACGGGAACAGGATACCGGCGACCTGCCGGTAATCGTCATAGACGATGTCGTTTGTGACATCTCCCAACACGCCATCTTCGCCTAACGTTTCAACTTTGGACAACAAGCCGCTTGCGTCGTCGAAGAAGAGCGTTAACTGCGCGCCGTCACTGTCCGCATACCCGATGACGGAATGTCCGCGCCCTTCCCACTGCCCCGTGCCGAGAAACCGGAGTGCTTCGGGCCGGCGCCACGCGTTGAGCACCAGGCTCTCCGGATAGCGACGGAACATCGCAGCGCCGATCAGGAGCTGCGCCCCCTGTGGGAAAGTCCGCAGTGATTGGTAGATGTAATCGAACGAAACGCTGAACGCCGTATCGCGACGCAGAATGGTTTTGACGTTGAGCGGCTGACCGCCATAGATCGTGTCTCTCAAATGATCGACAGCGCGAAACTGCCGTATGTCCCGCACCGACGTGATGTGCGGACGATTGATCGTCGGCGGAATAGCGCCGATACGGTCTGTGATGCGCTCATATCGCACGGGATGCGGGCCCTGGCCGACGTCGGTGCGAACACCGGCCAGCTCGCGGACGACGTTGCCCAACCGTTCCAGCGCTGCACGACCACCCATTGCTGCGACTGCACGAGCAACGACCTGATGTCCCCGTTGGGCGCTCGAGGCACTCATCGATTCCGTCTGTGAAAGCGCAGGTGACGCTCCGGTCAGCATCCCACACGCAAGCGGCACGAGGTACCGAAACGCGCTACGCATGTCAAAGTCTCCGTCAGGCGACGTTGGCGATTAGACCGCCACGATGGCGGCAATGCCTAACGTACGTCCGGCGTGCCTCGAACCAACGGTTAGGGCCCGAACTTGCTGAAAACAGGCATGAATGGACCCATAGGCGGCGCGACGGTACGGGAGGACTACTGTGCGTCCCGGAGATCCAGCAAGCGACGGACATTATCGCGGTAGCTACGTCCGGAAGTCACACGACTTCCGTCGCGCAGGATGAGCACGTAATCGCCCTGAAACCAGGACTGCACTTCGACGACGCGTTCGACGTTCACGATGACGGATCGGTGCACACGCACGAAGCGACGACGAGCAAGCTTTGCTTCGAGCGCAGCCAATGGCATGCGCACCGAATGCACTTCCGTACCGGCATGGATGCGCAGAAACTTGCCATCCGCTTCCACCCAGTCGACGTCGTCGGTGTTTACGAACTGGAATCCCCGATCGGTTCGCACCGGGATTCGCGATACCGATTCATCTCGCTGGACATCGCCTAACAAAGCGGTCAGTCGTGCGGCCAGGTCGTCGGATGCCGACCGTCTTGGCTCCGCGAGGATTCTGTCGAGTGCGCGATCGAGACGTTCCTGGTCAAATGGCTTGAGCAGATAGTCGAACGCGTGCACGTCGAAAGCACGGATGGCGTAGTGATCGAACGCCGTCACAAAGATCACGCGCGGCATCCGTGCCGATCCGATCAATTCCACGACGCCAAACCCGTCAACCTCCGGCATCTGGACATCGAGAAGGACAAGATCGGGCTGATGTCGCTCGATCGCGGCGATCGCTGAGCGGCCATCGCCAACCTCGGCGACAATCGCCACTTCAGCTCGCGTTTCGAGCATGGACCGCAACAACTCGCGCGCGAGTGGCTCATCCTCGGCGATCAGCACGCGTAGTGGCATCAGCTTGTCGGTTCGCTGGCCGATTGGTACGGCAGGACGATCGACGCCTTGAGGCCGCCAGAGTCACCACGAAGCAGATCCAGACGAGCGGCGTCGCCGTGCAACTGCCGCAAGCGCGCACGAGTGTTCGTTAGGCCCACTCCGGCGCTGCGTGAGCTGTCGCTCTGAGCGATGCCCGGACCGTCGTCCTCCACTTCGATGTGCACTGTGCTTGCCACACGGAATGCTCGTACCCAGATCGTTCCTGGTTCGGACCGCGTTGCGATCGCGTGGCGCAACGCGTTTTCGACGAGCGGCTGCAGCAACAAGCGCGGAACCCGAGCATTCTCGAGCAACGGATCGACATCGAGCGCTACGTGCAGCCGATCGCGAAACCGCACGCGCTCGATATCGAGGTACTTCTGCACGAACGCCAATTCTTCGGCGAGGGACACTTCATGACTCGCGTTCGGCGCGAGGCTTTCACGCAGCAATTCGCCCAACCGCGTGAGCACGCGGCGCGCGGCCGTCACGTCGTCTGCCATCAGCGCCGAAACGGTGTGCAGGGTGTTGAACAGGAAGTGCGGATGCAACTGCATCTCCAGTCCTGCAAGGCGCGCTTGCGCAAGCTCAGCATTGAGCTGGGCCTCGCGCTGCGCTCGGGCGCGAGTCTCTTCGTGGTGACGAACGGTCGTCGCGGCGAGCACGAGGAGCAGAAAGAGTATGCCGCTCGACGCTATCGTGCCGGAAAACCTGGCGGACAGCATCGTCCAGAACGGCGTATTCAGGTTGACGAAGCCTAACGAGCGGGCCGCCATGACCTCGATGAGACTATGCAGCGCCATGAGCGCGAGTCCCGCGACTAGCCAGTAGCCGATAACACTTCGCGCGCCCCGAATTGGTGCACGCTTGCCAAGTGCGAAGACGATCGGAGTGAGCAGTGCCCAAGCGTACCAGTCGAGCGCCGGAAGGCGAAGGAGGCGGAACCAACTTGCGGGCAGCCCTTCAACTACTCGTGAGGCGTAGTCCTGTGTCGTGGTCAGGATCGTCAGCGCCGTGGCGGCGCCGAATGCCCAACTCCATATGCGCCTCGGCGTCCAGGCACTGGCCATTGGCTGAAGATTCGGGACGCCGGCGAGCCGAGCAAGAGTCGTGCGGCCGAGCGCCTCACGCGCGACGCGAACCGCTCGCGCACTGGCGTGAACGCATATCGATCGCGCCTAAGGTTTTTCAGGCTATTTAGGACACCAGCACGTACGTTGCAGAGGACAACGTCCGGTAAGCCCTTCGCCTTACGCTCTCTAAGTCATTAAATCGAAGCGACTTACAGTTGGCAAGCGCGTAGGCACCGCCCCTGCTTCTCTGTGGCCTGGGAATGGTCCCGGTCACTCAGGAGCAACGCATGATCAAGAATCTCGTCAACCGACTCGCGACCACGCTGTTGGGCGCGACTGTTTTTGCGACGCCCATCTTTGCGCAACAGTCCAAGCCAACCGTCGCTCGCCTAACACCGTACGTCGGCTACATCCAGTTCGGCACCTTCTTGGACGGGCCGATCGGCTCGCGCATCTCGAACCGGGGAACGGCCATCGTCGGCGGCGAGCTGGGCCTCGACATCGCGCCTAATGTGTCCATCGTGGGGAACGTCGGCTACGCCGACTCCAACATCGAAGTCGGGCTGCCGATCGTCGGCGGCTTCGACATCGCCGATAGCAAGGTCCTGATGTACGACGGTGCCCTGCAGCTCAGGCTCCCGATGACATCGTCGCTCGGCTCCGGCATCACACCGTTCGTGCAAGGCGGGGCTGGCGCGATGCGTTACGACATCCGCGCCGGTTCGCTCAGCACCAAGTCAACCAACCTCGCCGCGAACGTTGGCGCCGGCGTTGACCTCCAGCTCTCGCGCAACCTCGGCGTGCGCCTCATGGCCAAGGACTACATCGGCCGCTTCGATATGAAGGAAGCCACAGGCTTCAACTTCAATCAGAAGACGACGCACAACTGGGCCCTCACGGCTGGAATTAGCCTCGGGTTCTGATCGCGGCTGACCAGAGCAGTCATACGGGGCCGTCCTTCGGGGCGGCCCCGCTTTATTTTTGGCGACCAGATGAGCGCTGAAGCGCGAACGGCCGTCTCCTATGCAGTGGACCTGCTCCGCGAGGAGGAGGAGCCCGCGTGGGAAACCTTCGTCGAGTCGCACCCCGATGCGACCATCTACCACACGCTGGCCTGGAGGCGAGCGACCGTCGAGAGCCTCGGACACAGGCCAAAGTACCTGCGCGCGCTGAGCCCCAGCGGAGAAGTCATCGGGGCTCTCCCCCTCTTCGAAGTTCGCGCGATTGGAGGCAAGGCGCTCGTATCGGTACCGCTTCGCGACAAAGGCGGGCCGCTGGTGCACGATTCAGCCGTTGCGCGTCAGCTCGCGCTGGCCGCCGCCGAGCTGGCTCGTAAGGCAAAGGCGAAGGTGGCTCTCAAGTTTCCGCCGCCTGGTCTCGACGAGGCGCTGACGTCAGCCGGCTTTACTGTCGAGAAGCACTGGATCACCACAATCGTTCCAGTCGCAATGGGCGAAGACCAGCTGTGGAACGACGTCTTTCGCTCTCCAACTCGGCGCGCTGTGAACAAGGCCCGCAACTCGGGCATGATCCCGCGCTGGAGCACCGACGAATCTGACCTCGCCTGGTTCTATCGGGTCTTCTTGATGACTCGCAAGAAGTTAGGCGTGCCGGCGTATCCCTTCGCTTTCTTTCAGGCGATCTGGCGGCATTTGCTTCCTAGCGGTTGCGTCCGGCTGCTCTTGGTCGAAAAGGAGGGAGTCGCGCAAGGCGCCCTACTTGTGTTGCCTTACAAGCGCGAGGTCGTTTCCGCGTACATGGGCTCCAACCCAGACGCGAAGGATGCGCGCGTGAACGACCTGCTTTTTTGGGAAGCGATTCGCTGGTCGGCCGTGTCGGGCTTTCAGTCGTTCTACTTCGGCGCGGATTCGCCGCTGCAGGAAGGCCTGCTCGCGTACAAGCGCAAATGGGGTGGTGAGCAGTTTACGATTCCCAACTACTTCTACTCTCCGAGCGGCGTCGTGCATCGCACGACAGATAGCAGCCACGCGCGTTATGCAAGGACTCGTAAGGCGATCTCTCTGCTCCCGTTGCCATTGTTCAGGGCATTCAGCGCATGGGCCGCGCGGAGACTCTGGTAGTCTCTCAGACCTCAGACCTCAGACCTC
>Ga0187893_10009738_pt1 | contig 14649 bp, 13 predicted proteins | sample MA1701074metaG_FD_139574 | JGI IMG/M metagenome (GOLD analysis project Ga0187893, IMG submission 139574) | White microbial mat communities from a basaltic lava cave in the Kipuka Kanohina Cave System on the Island of Hawaii, USA - MA170107-4 metaG ...
GCCCGTCATGGCGGCGAGCTCGGCCCGCTCGCCCGGCGCCAGGGCGATCGGGTGCGGCGAGCGGAACACGCGCCAATCTACCACTCGGCGTGTGATTACGCAACTTCAGTTACGCTCCACTAGCCGATCTGAGGCGCGTGGCCGAAGCGCTCGCGACAGCGGAGCTCGCCTGCGGCGATTTTCCTCATGCTCTGGTTTCCGCCACTCGAGGTGACTTCGTATACCTAGACCCGCCCTACCCTCCCTTGAACGGCACGTCGTTCTTCGCTCATTACACAAAGGATCGTTTCGGAAGCAAGGACCAGGTTCGTCTTGCCGCCACGGTACGAGAGCTCGATCGACGGGGCTGCCTGGTGATGTTGTCGAACGCTGATACAGGCGCGATCAGGAAGCTCTATGAGGGGTTCGTCATGACCTCACTCCCTGTACGTAGGTACGTGACGTGCAAAGCCAAGAAGCACCTTGTTCGTGAACTCGTCATCACTAACTATCGCACCTGGGCCGGCTAACAAGGAGGCGTGTGTTGCGTGAACTCCTAGCTGCTTCGCGCCCACAGCATTGGGCGGACGCACGACAGTGGCTCTTCTTCACTTTAGCGATCGGGTGTCTGCCGTTTTGGGGAGTTGCCCTAATCCTCTGGCTCTTTTCCCAAAGTGTCGATCCAAGGATCTTTGTACAGCATGCTGAGTTGGTGGTGTATAGTGCGGGGTTGCTAGCTCCTGCGATTCCTTTGATCCAACGCGAGATCAAGGACTCACCCCACAAGCATCCGCGCTGGTTCCTGGGCGTTGCTGTGTTCATGCTGGCAGCCGCGGCCGTCGTTCTCGCCTCGGTTTCTCTAGCGGACAAGTTCAAGTTCTCCTTACCAGTTAACGCAGACCGCCTGCTCTGGTTATCCGCCGTCATTTTCGTAGCGAGCTTGACGATGGGCTTTCTTGTGGAAGTCATCCACAATATCCGCCTCGACCCCGATGTGCGCGCGATGAAGGACAAGCAACTGGACGACCTTAGCGCCAAAGTCGGCAAGAAGCTTGGAGAGCAACGTGGCGAATGACCACCGCATCACATTCCGTTGCCTCGAGGTCATCCAACCCATCGGCACTTTCTACATTGGGGCCATCGACAGCGCGGACCTCGTTGCAATCTCCTATGCAGATATCCGGAGGTTGGAAGAGCGAGACATCGAACGCTACCTAGGCATCGAACGCACCTTGAGTCAGCAGCGAGTTGCTGAGATCCAGAAGTACGTGAACACGGTAGATGCCACGTTCCCAACCGGGGTGATCCTAGCGGTGAAAGCGGAGGACGCCGAGTATCGAGATGACGTCGGTGCCATGTCCCTAACCCGGCACGAGGGCGTGGCGAAGATCCTAGATGGACAGCATCGGATAGGTGGACTCAAAGGGTACAGGGGCACCACCTTCATGGTGAACGTGGCAATCTTCATCGACATGGACATTGAAGACCAGGCGACCGTCTTTGCCACCATCAATCTCGCTCAGACGAAAGTGAGCAAGTCTTTGGCCTACGATCTTTACGATTACGCTAAGACAAGAAGCCCACAGAAGACGGCGCATAATATCGCACGGCTTCTGAACCGGAAGGAGGGTAGCCCTTTCAAAGACAAGATCAAGATTCTAGGAGTCGCCACGCCGGGGAAGAAGAGTGAGACGCTGACCCAAGCGACTTTTGTAGAAGCGCTGTTGCCATTCGTCACCGAGGATAAGATTACGGATCGAGATCTACTCAAGCGTGGGAAGAGTCTGGACCGCGCCGCCGCAGGTGACTCGCGATTCATGAGGAACCTGTTCTTGGACGAGCGGGACGCGGACATTACGATCTTGATTTGGAATTACTTCACGGCAGTCCAGCGACGCTGGCCAACCGCTTGGAATGCAAAGGAGGCAGGGAACATCCTGAATCGTACGACAGGATTCTCTGCTCTGATGCGGTTTCTCCCAATCGCGTACGCAAGTCACGGAAAGGCGGAGTCGGTGGTGTCAGTTGAGTTCTTTGAGACCCTCCTTTCCAAGGTCAGGCTGAGCGACAGAGACTTTACCCCGGAGAACTTCCCACCAGGAGGCGCGGGCACTGCGAAGCTATACAGGGAGCTCGTGGCTCAGACAGGTCTAGTTGATCCGACGGCCCGCATCAGGAAGTAGCGACGCGAGAGGCAGGTCCCGTAACTGACCTCCTACGCGACTCTGAAGCTATTGAATCTCTCAGCGAGATAGTCTCGATTGGGACGATGCACCACTGCTCGCGGCAGGCTGATCAGAGCGCGATGGAGTTCCTGAAGCCCGTGCAGCAGCATCGGGCCGTCCTCCTCATCGAGGACATCGCGCCGTATGTGCACTCGGAAGTTCGGGTCCACTCCAAGAATGTCTGCGTCGTACGCCCCGTGATGAATCTTGCAAAGCGACAGGCCGTTAGGCACCTCAGGGCGGCCTCGTTCGTCGCGATCTGGCAAGATGTGTGCGGCATCCAGCAGTTCGAGGTGCCCTAGCCGACAGACAGCGCACCGCTGTTGATACGCAGCCACGACTAGTTCGCGAAACTGACGCTGGTGTAGCCGAGTCTTTGCTGTCGAGGTGCCGTACTTCCGGCGAGCGGCATCTGCCGGCGCGCAGGCGGTTGACGGATCGAGTCTCACGTGCTCAACGTCAGCCGCGATCTCGAAGGCCAGCTCTTCAGGTCGATCCCCGACCACATAGCAGGGGAAGACCGCGTCGTACACACCCGGCGTGATGCCGTAGAAGTAGATGAGCGGCCGTCGCTCTTCCATGACCGTCCTCACCGCGACGTTGGTCCAAGTCTGCGTCGGTCCCCTGGTATCGGTAGATGAACCAGTCAGCGTCTGACGCGATTTGATCGTCATAGGGGGGCTTCCGACCAGGCCTGGGTGGCGCCGTGACGATCGCCAGCGCCGGTCCCGCTTTCCCGAGCTGCTTGGGTCGCCAGATTCCCATCTGGCGGTTCCAGAACTTGATGACGTCTCCTCGAAACTCGAGTCCCCGCTCCAAATCGTCGTTGGTCACGATGCCGCCGCGGGCTTTCTTGAGCTGCTCAAGCTGGCCGAAGGCCGCTAGACGGAGGTCCCAATCGAAGTCAGTAGCCACGACGTTCAGCAGTTGAAGGTTCCGGGCCTGGCGCTCATCAACTGCTCCAACGTCATAGAGAACCCAACCGGCACCATTGACCCCTTCTTCGCCAGCGGCACAGGTAGTCGCATAGGGTCACCAAGGAAAAACACGGCCGTCTGATCGCGCCATCCCTTCTCCCGCAGAACGCCGACTCCCCTCGACCACTTGTGTGGGAGACCATCCAGATACTCTAGCTGGTCGCGCGCCGTCTTCCTGGCTCGCAAAGGCTTCGCGATGCGCGCGACCGCGTCCTTGGCCTCGTCAACCGCAGCCTTGAGAGTCTCTGGCTTCCGTATGTCAACCACGGATCTGCAATAGACCCGACTTACGTAATGAATCCCGTTCGCCCGTCGGTTCTTCGCTCCCACAAAGGAGGGCGCGAAAAACAGCGGCTCGGAGCGTTCCTTGGTTTGACACGCGTAGATGTTGTGGTCAAGAAACAGCTCGTGGGACGGGTGCGGAATCTTCAAGTCGCGGATCAGCACTTCACGATCATAAGATCGCATCTTGATTACCTCCTGAATCAGGTCCTTGAGCTCCCGCAGGATGTCGGCCTGTTCGTCCTTGCGACCGATAAGGGAGTCGGATACAAGTCGCAGCACATCAGCCCACCGTCGGGGCATGACTTGGATCCCGCGAAGCTGGCGAATCACCGAAATGGGGGGAACCTGAGGCGGTACGCCGAGCGGAACCAAAGCGGACCGCACGATGCCGTGTTGCTCAAGCCGTTTAGCGTAACGCGAGAGCTGTGCACGCCCTGGCCAGCCGTCCTTCTTGGCCTCAACGATGGCCAGTAGCCGGCGCTTCCGCAGCCATAGCTCGATGTCGGTGATGCCGTCCTTGTCAGGCTCCTGAAGACTGATGCTCAGGCGGCCCGCAGCCGAGCGGTTTAGCCCGAGGTCAGCTAGGAATAGGTCGAGAAGGCGGGGAACGCGGGCGAGCGCATACCCGAGCGCGAAGGTCAGACCGTTCTCGCTCCTACTCAGCAAATGAAGAGGACCATCCACCTGGCGGCGGTAGGCCGACAGTGCCAGGCCCTCTCGCACGTTAGCGCACTCCCCAACCTACCGTGGGTGTTATCTCCTCCACGCATGTTCTCCGAACCGAAGAGGCACAGCTCACCCCCAAGGGGTTGCACTTCCACTATCGTAGTATCGAATCGTTAGGCCGCCGCGCCTTGCGCCAGGGTTGCCCTGGCGTAGCTCACCGATCCTCTCAGCCGCTGCCCGAATCAACTGGTTCTGCTGAGCCTCGGGTTCGCCATGCAGACCAATGAATAACTCGTGCAGATCCGTGTTGCGCGCTAGCGCGCTCGTTACATGACTGTCACTCTCACCGAGGGAGTGCCCGAACACCACCAGCGGCCCCTGAATCCTCGACAGCTTGTCCAGAGCATACCAGAGATACCCAACGCGCTGAATCTGCTCCAGCTTCTGCTCTGGCCTGCCCTCGGCAACGAATAGCGGATACTGGCCCCGTTGAAGGCCTTCGCGAATCAGTTCAGTGAGCCTTCTCTGAGACCGAATCCAGCTGTGCTTTCGCAGTTCACCGCCCTGCAGAAACAGGTGGATAGCACCATGCAGGTAAAAGATCGCCTTGCGGTCGCCGAGTCGCTCGCTGAAGACCAGATACCTGGCTTCCGGATCCTCCTCGTCCGCCCGGAAGCCATCCTGGTGAGAAGGATTCCCCTCGTGCAAGACGGTCCAGTATAGAAGCAAGTCGTAATTGGTCGTGAACACATTGTGATAGCGCGCGATGAAGTTCCGCGCCGCCGCCTTCCGCTCGTCCGGAATCAAACCAGGGTGGTCCAGATGGGCTCGAGTGACCGCCTCGACGAGAGTATTGCGCACGACCTCCACATCCTCACGGATGCCGTTGAGCGCCTCGGCGGCGACTCCATATCTTTGCGCGACCCACTCACTGTCTTCGAGCAGCCTCAGCACACCTTCAAAGTTGTTCGTACCATGTCTGGCGAAGACCTGCTGGGCACGAGCGCTGAGACCAGCCTCGACCGCAGCATCGTAGAGACTGGCATAGCGGAAGATAGGGTCGCACGCAATACTGAATCCGTTGCCGAGCAGGAGATGAACGCGCCCGCGCTCGGCAAGCGCTGAAAGCAGCTCCTGGTAGGTGAGGTACTCCTCGTGGCGCGCACCCATGGAAATGGCTCTCTCGGAGTCAAGGTCATCGAACGCGCCCCGTGCAAAGTCAAGAAAAAGACGCGTCGCCTAGTCAGCGAACGTCGTCTCCCACCACGTGTCGGACCGCGTCATTGACACTCTGCATGACCTTTTCGGGGACCAGGAGCGAGCTATCGCGCATTCGCCGCGTCGGAAACTCATCGCCGAGGCGTTTTACTATCTCCCTGAATGCCTCGCGCGTCGGGTACGTCTTAAGGCGGCTCATTATGCTCCCAAGAGCCGCGAGAACTCGGGGGTCGCGCAGCAGGCCAGGCCGGAACGCTAGCTGATGCCAATCGTCCCACCTCTGAATCCATCGTACCTCATTCCACTTGAATCCAGCGATCTCATAGCAAAGAGAAAGATGGTCCTTCCGCTTGTGCTGTTTGTCGGAATACGGCTCCTCCTCGCTTGACCCAGCAGGTTTCAAGGAATCCGGCAAGTAATGCCAGATCGCCTGCCACACCAAGCCGGAGCTCACGTCGGCGCCTGATACCAGCTTTTGATCCTCAGCGATTTCTCGGAGCTTCTGCCCTAGTACATACCACCTACGAACGAGACCATCTTGCTCCCGGACGAGCGTCGCAATTGTGTGCGCAAGTTGCGGAATCCGGGCGGCCAGCGCCTTGTCGAGCTCGTCCGCCCGTTGACGATCTCTCTTGTCAAGCCGGCCAGGGGGCTGGTACGTCTTGAGATCGACCTCGACGCCACCCACCAGCATGCGCTTGCGGATTACGACCGCCACAGCGTTACGCTCCCTCGAGCATTCGCCAACGCACCTCCGAGAGATAACGATGCACTTCCTCGTGCACTGCGGACGGTACCTCTTCCCGATCCAGTGGCTTGGACGCGCCGAGAATGTTGCCCGCATCCAGTGGATGATAGTCCGGACGACCATCCTCGCTGTCTGGACGGCCCAGCACAAACTGGACGGCGCCGGCCAAGACGATATCCAGGAGGTAGTCACCCAGCTCCTCTTCGTCCTCCTCAGCGAGTCTATAGGCGGGGTGCGTCGTGTTGTACAAAAGCGTGGCCGAATTGTTGATCGACCCTGCTATTACCCACTGCCGCTTGTGATTCGGCTCCGGAAGGCCGTCGACCGGTACGATGTCGAAGGGTTTCCGAAGAGGAGGATCTTGCTCCACCCAAAACCGCCGTCCCACGCTGTCGATCCGGTCCCCCGTGGTGGCGTCAAACAAACTGGCCGTCAGGCGGTATTCGCCCAGCTCGTCGAAAACCCTCGGGTCGATGATCACTTCGAACGGACCAAGGCCTTCCTGTTGTCCGGCCCCCAGGCCGAATCGCTTGTGGTCTACTAGTTTCAAGACAGTTGCGTCGCCGCGGAGGACGCTCACTCCAACGGCCAAATCGAGGCCTCGGTCCGTCCGGTTGTACGCCGTCACCCCAAGGTCTGTGAACCGGTGACCCCAGTTCACCCGGGGGGCGATCTCGGGATCGGGGTAGCTAAAGTTGTTTATGGACACACCAATCGCCTTACCCGCGGGGGACGGCGGAGCTGGGGGGAAGCGTCGGCCCTTGGCTCCGAAGAGATCGAGATCCGCCGCGAACCGCTGAAGTTGCCGCATCGCCCATTCCTCAGCATTGCTCCGGCGCCGCTTCCTAAGCTCCCGCGGATCGGCCCCAAGCCCCAGTTTGGTCTTACCGAACGCATCGAGTTGCGCGTACACGTACTCTTTGATGGCGTGGGGTAGTCGCCGGCGCCACTTCAGATCATAGTGATTCGGATCCTGGTTCTCGGCCTTGCGCAGTTCGTGTTCGGCGGCGCGATCAAATTCGATGAAGCCGGTGACGCGTTCGCGGACCTGGGTCGGAAAGAGGGTTGTTGGCAACGACACGATCTTCATTCCGTTCTGAACGACCGCGACGCCCTGTATGTCCTCCTGGACCGTTCCCTCTTTGAGGTAGAGCGCGTGGAAGTGCTTGATCTTGTAACGCTCGCCTGTGGAGATGCGTATCTCGTCGTCCTTGGAGTCCTTTCCCAAAATCCACACCTTCTGAGACGGTGAATCCTTTTCGGCCAGAGGATAGGGCTTAGGAAGAGAGGCAGTCTGCGTATCCTTCCCCACGGAAACCGTCGCCACGAGGCGGTTCTTTTCGATGGCACGAAACCACGTCTCGGCAATCGCACGCAGAAACTCTCCGCTCGCAAGTTGCTCAAGCAGCTCGTCCGTCGGTTCAACGACGATGATCCGCGAGCCCACCTTCTTCAGGCGTTCGAGACCACACTTGTCCACAAGTTCCTGCGCGCCTCGCTCACCTTCCCACGGTTCCACATTGCTTGGGGGGAGGATGGGGCAACCGATGTGCTGCGCCTGCGTTGCTCCCACGCGATAGACCCCGTCGTCCCGCAAGGTGTCGTAGAACATCGTGAAGGTCTTGGAAACGCTCAGGAACATGAACTTACCCTGACCGCGTGCTCCGATCGCATCAGGGCTCGCTTTGGTGAACGCGAACGCCTCAAAGCGCGCCCAGTGATACTCCTCCGGCAGGTCTTGGTCGTAGTCATCAAAGTCCCGCAGCACGGGACCGGTGAGCCCTGTGGTGTTGGAGTCGGTGATGGTGAAGAAACGGCCCTTTGAGTTCTGAACTAGTTCGAAATGGACGTGTACTGGTGCCCGTCCTCGTGCTGCGTCAAGGGCGTTCTGGATCGCGTCCTTCTGCACACCGTGCGGTCTGCCATTGGGATAGGAATCCGCGATGTTGTTGCAGATCGCGATGTAGTCTGCAGGCCGCTGCCGTCCTTCCTTGAAGACCGTGAAGACCGTCATACCGATATCTCCCTCGAGAGACGCGGCTGGAGCGTCCTTGGAGTTGACTTCCTGGTCAGGGCGAGCGTATTCGAGAGCGCGAACAGCCCTACTCGATCCATAGAGTAGGGCTGTTCCAGCACCCGCGGTTACGCCGTGTGAGTAGGCTCGGCCTGTGCCGGCAGCGACCGGGACTCGGCCTCGGTCAGGGGTAGGCCCAAGTGCCGCTTGAGGTAGGCCTTCGTCGCCGCACGCGCTTGCCGGTTCGACACCACTGAGTTGGCCACGATGCAGACACCTTCCCAGTCCCGATTCTTCTTCGACCAGTTCACCGTCGCGAGGTCAAGCAGATGGGACTTCCAGCCTGCGGGATCCTCCTTGAGGAGGTCCGCTCCGATCCCGCCAAGGGCGCGAAGAACAACCGCGTGGGAGGAAATGCTCTCCTGCCGCAGTTCGAGCGCTTTCAACTCGCCGCTCTTCACTTTCGCCCAGTCGGGAATCGCCTTCGAAACGGCGACCCAGTACTCCACGGCGATGCCCGCCAGTTTCTCAGGGGCTACATCGTCGTCAGCTTCGACTTGGGCCTTGAGCAACTCGCTGTTCGCGTCGTACAGCGCCGCGAGACTGAACAGCTTATTGGACCGAACTGGCAGTGAGACGGAGTCCTTGTCCACCATGCCCTTGAACACCGGCACCTGTTCCACGATGTCGACCGTGACCTGCGACAGCACGTCGCGCTTGTCGTACAGAATGTCGAGCGACTTCGATGTCTTGACGACGAACCGGTTGAGATCCGAGAACATCTGCTGGACTCGTTCGCGGCTTTCATAAGGGAACAAGAGCACGGAGATCGTCTCGTCACCGAGCGCCGGGTTCACCGCGATCGCCGCGGTGATGGCTGCGCACCGGTGCTGGCCGTCGTTGATGATGAAGTTGGCGTCCTCGAACTCCATCTCGAGCATGCCCACACCATTCCCGTTCAGCGACTTGAACTCCACGGGGCACTTGAATGAAGCGGTGATTGACGCGAACAGGTACCCGTCCTCGTTGTCGAGGATGTACTTGGCGATGTCCGGAACGCGCTTCTTGTTAAGGACCCGCTGTTCACGGTCTTCTGGAGTGAATTCGGCCCAGTCGCGGAACGAGAACATCTTGGGCACGGCGTTCAGCTTCATCAGCGTGGCGTAGTAGATGCGTCCACCGATGGTGCCCTGCATTGCGGGTACTGAGACTTTCATTTGCCCTCCCGGGCTTTCGAGCTCTGTGAGCCCGGGGGAGAGCGCGAATCGCTCATTCCGGGGTTGGCGAGCTCGTTGCCCAGTACTATACGAGCTCTGTGATATTAGCGCAAGAGCTCCTAAGCCACTGGCGGAGACGTCTGCACGTCTACAGCGACGAGCTGCGCCACCCCGCCTCGATGCCGCTAGCATACGTCGTTATGCGACAACATCTTAATCTGGCACCCGGCTCGGCAAAGCGCTTCCCGCGCCCCCGGGTGGCCGGCGATGCGAGCACTTCATCTGCCGGAGCCCGCGCGATTCCCGACCAGCGCTCCAAGCCCAAGCTGTTATAATGGCGCAACTTCCGCGCGTTTTTTCTGACTAGGAGCGCATGAAATCGGTGCCACGTGGTTACGGAACTCATGCAGACTTTCTGGACATGGTCCGGGAGTCCGCAACGAAGAGAGCTGAGGCCATCCAGGCTGAGCTGCGCACGGCATTCCGGCGGTTCGTCCGAGAAGAGCCTGTTCTGGTCATTCAGCTCGCCGATATCAATGTCCACGACCTCGCCCAAATCCTCAGGGAACACCCGCTGGTGCTAAAACCGCTGGTTATCGCCGCCAACATCGCGGCGCGTGCCATCGAGCGAGACCTTGGGATCGCGAATGTCGACACCTACGAGCCCAACCTTTCGCCCGAGGAGTCTGCAGCGATCGCCGGCTACTTGAAGCCGTTTCTCCCGGCATCCGTGGCTCTGCCGACGCTCGTGCAGCTGGATCAGGTTGAGTACGTGGACAAGGAGATTAGAGCGCTCAAGGGCCGCTGGGAGAAGCGGGTCACCGACGCCCTCTCGCGAGGGAGCGGCCGGCAGTTCGCGAAGCGGAAGATCGATGTGCAGGGCGAGGGGTTCGAGATTGACGCCGCCTTCCCGCCCGACGGCACTGTGCAATTCGCGGTAGACATCAAACGAATCGAAGCTCGGCGCGACTTTCACAAGCGTGTCGATGAGATTGTCAACAAAGCCACCAAGGTCAAGAAGCACAACGCGGGCGCGAAGTTCGGAACGGTCATATATTTCCCGTTCGAAGATCAGCACGCCCAGATTCGCAACCGGTTGGGTCAATCAGCTGTCGATGCCGTTGCCTTCGCCAACGAACAGGACCGGTCCATTGAACAGGCAGCAGCATACATCCTGAGGTCTTTCGGCGTCAATCGGTAGCAAGCAGTTTTCGACAGACCCCTCATTGTTAGGCGGCAACCGCTCGTGACCTCATCCGTAGGAACAGCCCTTGAGCCGCTCCGACTTCCGCCCGAGATCGGGGAGCTCAAGAACCCACAAACTGACCTCCCGCGAATCGCCCGCGACCCTAAGCTCACCGCGGTCATTGAATCGACTGTGCGCGGCCTGCCCACTCAGCATGACCTGTACCTGCACGACGCGCGCGACATACGCTTTCTGCAGCGCGAGAGCGTGCATCTCGTCCTCACATCGCCACCTTACTGGACGCTCAAGGAGTATCGCCGCTCCGACGGTCAACTCGGGTTCGTCGGTGACTACGAGGAGTTCCTCGCCGAGCTCGACAAGGTCTGGAGGCAATGTTTCGACGCATTGGTACAAGGCGGTCGATTGATCTGCGTCGTCGGCGATGTGTGCCTTTCGCGCCGCAAGAACCATGGGCGGCACACCGTGGTCCCACTGCATGCGTCGATCCAAGAGCGCTGCCGTGCACTAGGCTATGACAACGTCGCTCCGATCATCTGGAGCAAGATCGCGAACGCTGTCTACGAAGTGGAGAACGGTTCTGGTGGCTTCTTGGGAAAGCCATATGAGCCCAACGCCGTCATCAAGAACGATATTGAATTCATCCTCATGGAACGAAAGCCAGGCGGCTACCGGGCTCCGTCGGTGAATACGCGCGTGCTCAGCGTCATCTCTGCCGAGAACCACAAGAAATGGTTCCAGCAGATCTGGACTGATGTGAGAGGTGCCTCCACGCGGGAACACCCCGCGCCCTATCCCCTTGAGCTTGCCGAGCGTCTTGTCAGGATGTTCAGCTTCGTGGGTGATACGGTGCTCGACCCCTTCATGGGGACGGGTACCACCAACCTCGCGGCACTGCGGTGGGGACGGAACAGTATCGGTGTGGAGGTGGACCCTCATTACTTCGGGATGGCGCAGCGCCGAATGACGGAGGCCGGCGCGGACTTGTTTGGGAAGGCAGCGGTCCGGACGCACGGGGCGTAGCGGCCTGGTGCCTCGACTCCGCCCGCCGAACAATCTTCTCGAAGAGGCCATCACCAGCCTTCTTTCCCACTCGGCTACCTCAACCAATCGCCTCCGCGCGCTGGCTGATTATCTGAAGCAGCTATTCGAGCACGAGGGCTTGCCCAACGTAAAGGGCGGGTCCGGAGGAGAGTTGCAGGTCCCCGGCCTGTCGCGAGTGAAGAGCTGGGACCTCGCGTATGAATTCGCCGGGAAGTTTCGGCTCCTGGTGTCACTGAAGTCCATGCTGAAGAACATCAGTGGCTCTGTACCAAACAGACTTGATGACTTACAGGGTGAGATCGCCAATGTACAGCAGCTCCGACCGGAGATCGTAATTGGGTACGTCGTGCTGTTTGACATCGCGGAAGACAGCGTACGTAGCGAGGACGGGGACTCTTGGTCGGACTACTTCGAGGCCGCCCTCAAGAAGATGGCCATCCGGAGAGCACCACTTTGGAATCAAGGGCTATTCGAAGGCCTGTGGTTCATCCGCTTTGACAGCAGGAAGCCCGCGAGTGCGCGGCTCCTCTCGACGGGCGACACATCGCAGGCACGCGAGCGATTCTTGCGGGCCCTGCTGTGCGAGCTCAAGCTGCGCGAGCCCGCTGTACCCTTGTTGAAGGACCTGGACTGCCCCGGCTAGGGTGAAGTGTTTGTCTTGTCGCGCCGTCATCGCCTGGGCATCCGGCGCTGGGCCTTGACTTCTCCCGGCAGGTGCGCGCATTATCCCCCACGGGCCAAAACACCCCCCGCACAAAATCGCGGGGGGTTTGTCTTTTCATGGCCTCGAAGAGCAGCGCCGTTCACCAAGCCGTCGCCGACATCCGCGCGAAGGCCAAGGAGCTCCGTGAGTCCTTCGGCACCGAGGGCCCTGCCTGCGCCCTCGAGTGGGCAGCAACCAAGCTCGAAACCGCCCTCATCTCCGAATCTGATCGGATCGTCTATCTCCCTGAGGCTGCCCGGATCTCGGGGTACTGCGAGGGCCACCTCGCCCGGTTAGTAAGGAAGGGCCAAATCACGGATATGCGGCCCTCCGGCTCGCGCGGTCGCATCAAGGTCCGCGTGGCCGATCTTCCCACCAAGGCGGGCCAGCACCATACTCCCCCTGCGGACGTACGCGATCTCGCCAGCCGCCTCTTCAAGAGAGGCAAGGAGGCCTAAATGGCCATCCCGAAGCGCTGGTCGAGAACCGTGGGCACCGAGCGGGGGAATCGCATCCGGGTCTACGAGCGTGAGCCGGGCGGCAAGCTGCACGCGGCCGTCTGGGACCCGGAGCGCGGCAAGTACACCCAGACCGGCCTCGGCCACCGCGACCGCGAGCGCGCTCTACGCGATGTAGGTGAGCTCGTGAGACTCCGGGAGTCGGGCGAGGATCTGTCTGGACCTCTCCAACTCGGTACCCTCGTCGCGCGCTTTCTCGCGGGCAGCACTCACACGCGCGACGGCTCTTTGAAAACCGTTCACTATGTGAAAGGGTGCGCTCGGTTTGGGGCGTACATGATCGAGTGGTTCGGCGCCGAGACGCCGGTGTCGCAGTTGACGCCGGATCGGATGCCTGAGTACGCGGCAGCCAGACGGTCGGGCAAGGTCAGCGGTACGCCGGTTGGCCAGACGGCCGTGCATACGGACCTGAAGCTGCTCAAGCAGATGATGACCTGGGCAACGATGGTCTACGAGAACCGTCGACCGCTGCTCGATCGCAACCCGTTGGCCGGGTACGTGGTTCCGAAGGAGCCAAACCCCAATCGGCCCGTGCTGGACGGCGAGACCGTAGAGAAGCTGCTCGCCGTGGCCGACCGCGTCAGTCCGCTGATGCCGCTGCTCATGAAGCTGATGGATTGGACGGGCAGGCGGCTCGGTAGCGTGCGCAACCTCCGGTGGGATGACTTTGACTTCGAGAAGAAGACGATCCGCTGGCGGGCCGAGCACGACAAGAAGCGCAAGACCTGGGTGGTCCCGATGCCCAAGGAAGTGGAGCGGGTGCTGCTCGAGTTTCGCGCGAAGCACCGGGTGATCGGAAGTTCGCTCGTGTTTCCGATGCGCAACGACCCGACCAAGCCGGTCAGCCGGCACCTCGCGGCGGATTGGCTCAAGCGAGCGTACCGGTACGCCAAGATTGAGCGCCCCAAAGGCGGGCTGTGGCATCCGTTCCGGCGCAAGTTCGCGACGGAGCGGAAGTTCCATCCCTTGCGGGACGTCGCAGATGCCGGCGGCTGGAAGGACGTGGGCACGTTGCTCAAGTGCTACCAACTGTCGGACGAGGAGACGATTCGGATGGTGATGGACAATCCGAAGCCATTGCGTCGGCCCGGTGCCGGCCGTATTTGATTTCCTCGGCCGTTTCCTGGGCATTTCCTCCGCCATTTCCTCCGGTAGTTCCTCCGCTGTTTCCTCGGGCTACCGGAGGAGCCGGGAGGTCTACCGGCACTCCACCGGCACCTCTACCGGCTCTCTACCGGGCCTCTACCGAGTTCTCTGCCGGGCCACCGTACGGCACGCCGTACCGGTCGCCGTACACATCACCGTACAGGTGCCCGAGCTATCACCGTACGGCGCGGCGTTCAGAACGGTGTTCAGGCCGCGTTCAGTGTGGTGTTCAGAGTGGTTTTTCAGCAGCCATGCATGCGTAACGGCAGGTAGGAATGCATGCAGGACAGCGCGCAGGAACACGTTCAGGAACGCCGACGAGATTGGAGACCGGGCGCGTACCTCGTAGGACGTCACCTAACGGCGCAGGACTCTCCTGACCACTGTTCGGGAGGAACCGCGAAAACACCGCATCGCAGCTACAAACGTGTGGAAATCACCCTTTCACAACGCATGCAGAAACGATGACAGTCGCAGAAAAACGACGAAGCGCGACGCAGAGAAACTCCGCATCGCATTTCGAGTTGCCCCTCCTGGGATCGAACCAGGACTCTCCTGATCCAGAGTCAGGCGTGTTGCCAGTTACACCAAGGGGCAGCGTTACTACATGCTGTCAGCTGTCAGCCTTCAGCGGTCAGCCTGAACCCTCCAAGGCAGCCTGGGCGGCGATAAGCCCGATTTCGCTCAGCGCAACCCGAGGCGCCA
>Ga0187893_10009740_pt1 | contig 14646 bp, 13 predicted proteins | sample MA1701074metaG_FD_139574 | JGI IMG/M metagenome (GOLD analysis project Ga0187893, IMG submission 139574) | White microbial mat communities from a basaltic lava cave in the Kipuka Kanohina Cave System on the Island of Hawaii, USA - MA170107-4 metaG ...
CAGCGCGCTTACCGAAAGCACCTGCCGCGGGACGGTAATCACCATGCGCAGGGAGACCCGGTCAGGCCTGTACCCGGCTGCCGCGGATCGGCATGTGTGGCGCCATCGCGTTGCAGGCATCCACCACCAGGGCCGCTTCGCGGGCGATCAGCGCCCAGTCGATGGCGGCGTGCCGCGTCAGGATCAGAACGCAGTCGGTGGCTTGCAGGACCTCTGGCGTAAGAGCCACGGACTCCATCCGGATGTCATAGGCCCGCTTGCGCGGGAAGCGCGGCACATGCGGGTCGTGGTAGCTGACCTTTGCGCCTTGATCCTGCAGCTGGCTGATGATCTCGGCAGCGGGGGTCTCGCGAGTGTCGTCAACGTTGGGTTTGTAGGCCACGCCACAGACCAGCACTCTGGCGCCGCGCAATGGTTTGCCGCCGTGGTTGAGCGCTTCGTAAGTGCGCGACACCACCTGGTGCGGCATCGCGCTGTTGATCTCTCCAGCCAGCTCGATGAATCGGGTGCGGTGGCCGAAAGCCTTGGCGCACCAGGTCAGGTAGTAGGGATCAATCGGGATGCAATGGCCGCCGAGGCCGGGGCCGGGATAGAACGGCTGGAAACCGAAGGGCTTGGTGGCCGCGGCGTCGATCACCTGCCAGATGTCGATGCCCATGTCGCGCAGTACCGGCTTGAGTTCGTTGACCATCGCGATATTGACCGCGCGATAGATGTTCTCGAGCAGCTTGGCGGTTTCCGCGATCTCGGCGCTGGCCACCGGCACGACCTGGGTCACCGCGGCGCTGAACAGTTGCAGCGCCAGTTGCGCGCTGGCGTCGTCGACGCCACCGACCAGCTTGGGAATGGTCTGCGTGCTGTAGTCCTTGCGGCCCGGATCTTCGCGCTCGGGGCTGAACGCAAGAAAAAAATCCTCGCCGCAGCGCAGACCGCTTTTCTCCAGCAGCGGCAGGCACAATCCGCGGGTGGTGCCGGGATAAGTCGTGGATTCGAGCACGATCAGTTGGCCACGGCGCAGATGGCGCGCCGCCATCTCGGTGGTGGCGACGACGTAACGCATGTCCGGTTCCTGATGCGGACCGAGCGGCGTCGGCACGCACAGGATCACCACGTCGGCCGAGGCAAGCTCGGTCTCGTCCGAGGTGGCGTGGAAGCGGCCGGTTTTCAGTAATCCGGTGACCAGGGCCTGACCCAGATGGTGGATATAAGTCTCGCCCCTGCGCAGCTGTTCGATCTTGGCCAGATCATTGTCGAAGCCCAGTACCCGGAAGCCGGCGCTGTGCATCGCCGCCGCCAGGGGCAGTCCGACGTAACCCAGGCCGATGACGGCCACCGTGGCTTCACGGCTTTGCAGCCGCCGGCGCAGGGTTTCGCCGGCCGTGCCCGCGGGGCCAGGCGCTGCGGCAGGCTTTGAAGGATTCAGGGCGGAGTTCATCGCGCAGGATTTTGGAGGAGAGACATTCGTCGCTTATACTATTGCATGGCAACGTCAAAACATTCCGCGACACCCTCCGCAATGAGAGTCCGTCACGAGGCGCTGACTTTCGACGATGTCCTGCTGCAGCCCGCGTACTCCGAAGTGCTGCCGCGCCAGGTCGAGTTGAGCACCCGCCTCACCCGCAGCCTCAGCCTTAACATCCCGCTGCTGTCGGCGGCGATGGACACCGTCACCGAGTCCAAGCTGGCGATCGCGCTGGCGCAGGAAGGCGGTCTCGGCATCATCCACAAAAACATGACGCCGGCACGGCAGGCCGCCGAAGTACGGGCGGTGAAAAAGTACGAATCCGGCGTCATCACCGATCCGATCACGGTGCCGCCGAGCATGACGGTGGGTGAAGTGCTGAAGCTGACGCGCGCCAATCGGATTTCCGGGGTGCCGGTGGTGGACAAGGGCCTGCTGATCGGCATCGTCACCTCGCGCGACCTGCGTTTTGAAACGCGCTTTGGCGAGCCGGTGTCTCGGGTGATGACGCCAAAAGAACGCCTCGTCACTGTGCGTGAGGCGGCTTCGCGCTCCGAGGTCATCGCCAAGCTGCATCAGCATCGCATCGAAAAAGTGCTGGTGGTCAACGGCAAGTTCCAGTTGCGCGGCATGATTACGGTCAAGGACATCCAGAAATCCAGCGACTATCCGATGGCCTGCAAGGACGACGAGGCGCGCCTGCGCGCGGGCGCCGCCGTCGGCACCGGGCCGGACACCGATGCTCGCGTCGAGGCCCTGATGGCCGAGGACGTGGACGTGGTGGTGGTGGACACCGCGCACGGTCACTCGAAAGGCGTGCTGGACCGCGTGCGTCGCATCAAGAAAAAATATCCGGCTTTGCAGGTGATCGGCGGCAACATTGCCACCGCCGAGGCCGCGCTGGCGCTGGTGAAAGCCGGCGCGGATGCGGTCAAAGTCGGCATCGGCCCCGGCTCGATCTGCACCACCCGCATCGTCGCCGGCGTCGGTGTGCCGCAGATCAGCGCCGTGATGGAAGTCGCCGCCGCACTGAAGAAATCCGGCGTGCCGCTGATTTCCGACGGCGGCGTGCGTTATTCCGGCGACTTCGCCAAGGCGCTCGCCGCCGGCGCGCATGCGGTGATGGTCGGCAGCATGCTGGCGGGAACGGAGGAAGCGCCCGGCGAAGTCGAGCTGTATCAGGGCCGCTCATACAAGACCTATCGCGGCATGGGCTCGATGGGCGCCATGGCGCAGGGCTCGAAAGACCGTTATTTCCAGGACACCACCAGCGAAGTCGAGAAGCTGGTGCCCGAGGGCATCGAAGGCCGTGTGCCGTACAAGGGACCGATGTCGGCCATCGTGCATCAGATGGTCGGCGGCTTGCGCGCCTGCATGGGTTACACCGGCTGCGGCAGCATCGAAGAACTGCGCACGCGGACTTCTTTCATCAAAATCACCTCGGCGGGCATGAAGGAATCGCATGTGCACGATGTGACCATCACCAAGGAAGCGCCGAACTACCGCGTCGAGAACTAAGAGCTTATCCGTGAATAAATCACATCTGCGACGGAGGTCAGTTTTGCGCAAGGCAAGAAACGAGGAGCGCGGTGTGCTCATTGCACATAAGCGACGAGTGACGCCGCCTTGCGCAAAACTGGCCCCGTCCCTATGGGTTGCGCCCCGAATTGTGCCATGCGGCGTTGCTCGACCCTTGCTTGCAATCAGCAAGCGGCGGGTCTCGCGCCTTGCCTGGCGCAATTGGGGGCGGCAACGCAGATGCAATTTATTCACGGATAAGCTCTAAGCAATGCCCGAATACGTGACCGTCGCCGCTTTCGAGCGGGTTGCGCGAGAGTTGATGGCCGCGAATGTTCGCTACCTGGTCGTGGGCGGACTGGCAGTGCAGGCGCATGGCTTTGATCGCGCGACCTATGACGTGGATTTGGTCATCCAGCTGGCCGCCGGCAATGTCGAGAATGCGTTTAACGCCCTGGATCGCGCCACCTACAAGCCTCTGGTGCCCATCAACAGCCGGCAATTTTCCGATCCTTTGACGCGCGCCGGGCTTATTCGGGACAAAGGCATGACCGTACTCAATTTCTGGTCGGAACAATTCCCGGCAACCCGGCTGGATATTTTTGTGACTGAACCGTTTGACTTCGACGCTGAGTACGAGGCTGCGCTACTCGATCACAGCCTGCCAGGCATTACGCTGCGCTTTCCGCGAGCGGAAACGCTGCTCGCCATGAAGCGCCTTGCAGGGCGCCCCAAGGATCAACATGACATTCTCTACCTCGAATCCCTCCTCAACCGTTAAGCCGCTGTCCGCCGCGGAGAAGGCCGCCTGGGCCGCGCAGAATCGAGCCGAAGAACTGGATCGCCGGAACCGCTTTGGCCGCATGAGTTTTGCGCAGAAGCTGCAGGCACTCGAGTCCCAGGGCCGAATGCTGTCCATGCTCCGCGAGCGGCAAGCGTCACCAAAGCCCAAACCTGTGGAATGAACATCCACGCTGAAAAAATCCTGATTCTGGATTTCGGGTCGCAATACACGCAGTTGATTGCGCGGCGCGTGCGCGAGCTGGGCGTGTACTGCGAGATTCATCCCTGGGACATCGGCGAGGCCGGCATCCGCGCCTTCGCGCCCAAGGGCATCGTGCTGTCGGGCTCGCCGGAATCCACGCTGGATAAAAACGCGCCGCGTGCGGCTGACCTGGTCTGGTCGCTGGGCGTGCCGGTACTCGGCATCTGCTACGGCATGCAGACGATGGCGGCTCAGCTCGGCGGCAAGGTCGAGCCTTCGGACTCGCGCGAGTTCGGCTACGCGGAGATCAAGCTGCGCGGCAAGTCTGCCTTGTTCACCGGCATCGAAGACCGCCGCAACGCCAAAAACCAGGTGCTGCTGGATGTATGGATGTCGCATGGCGACCGCGTCACCCGGATTCCGCCGGACTTCGAGCTGATCGCCAGCACCCACGACGTGCCGATGGCGGGAATGGCGGACGAAGCCCGCAAATTTTACGCGGTGCAGTTCCACCCCGAAGTCACGCACACCACGCAGGGCGCAAAAATCTATTCACGCTTCGTGCATGACCTGTGCGGCTGTGGCAAGGACTGGACCACCGGCAACATCATCAAGGACGCGCTGGCACGCCTGCGCGAACAGGTCGGCAAGAACAAGGTGCTGCTGGGTTTGTCCGGTGGCGTGGATTCCTCGGTAGTGGCGGCGCTGCTGCACAAGGCGATTGGCGACCAGCTGACCTGTGTGTTCGTGGACAACGGTCTGCTACGGCTGAATGAAGGCGACCAGGTGATGCAGGTGTTCGGCCAGCATCTGGGCGTCAAGGTGATTCGTGTGGACGCCGAGTGGCGGTTCATGCAAGCGCTGAGCGGTGTCAGCGACCCCGAACAGAAACGAAAAATCATCGGCCGCGTGTTCATCGAAGTGTTTGACGAGGAAGCGAGCAAGCTCAAGGACGTTTCGTTTCTGGCGCAGGGCACGATTTACCCCGACGTGATCGAGTCGGCAGGCGGCACTAGTAGTTCGCCCGGCGCTCCCGCCGGGGCCAGCAAAGCGCATGTCATCAAATCGCATCACAACGTCGGCGGCTTGCCGGCACACATGAAGCTCAAACTGGTTGAGCCGTTGCGCGAACTGTTCAAGGACGAGGTGCGGGCGATGGGCTTAAAGCTCGGCTTGCCGCGCGAGATGATCCAGCGCCACCCGTTCCCGGGGCCTGGCCTCGGCGTGCGCATCCTCGGCGAAGTGAGTAAAGAGGCTGCCGGCAAGCTGCGCAAGGCCGATGTGATTTTCATCGAGGAATTGCGCAAGGCCGACTGGTACGACCAGGTCAGCCAGGCGTTCGCGGTGTTCCTGCCGGTGAAGAGTGTCGGGGTCATGGGCGACGGCCGCCGCCACGAGCCGGTGATTGCACTGCGCGCCGTGGAAACCGTAGACTTCATGACGGCGCGCTGGGCGCATCTGCCGTATGAATTGCTCGATGTCTGCGCGCGCCGCATCGTCAACGAGGTGCCGGGTATTTCGCGGGTGGTTTACGACATTTCAGGGAAACCTCCCGCCACGATTGAGTGGGAGTGATTACGGTGCAAAGAGCCATCCATGGCGCGGCGGCCCGGTGCGGACGTCCATGTCCGCCCGTTCGGAATCGCACGAACTGCCGCCGGCAGTTCGTAAGCGCGATTCCTCACCCTCCCGCCACCATCGAGTGGGAGTGAGCCGGTGCTGCCGTACTGGCTGGACCTGATTGGCGTCGGTGTGTTCGGCATCTCCGGCGCGCTGGCGGCGGGGCGCAAGAGCCTCGACCTGCTGGGCGTGGTGGTCATCGCCATCGTCACCGCCATCGGCGGCGGCACCCTGCGTGACCTGCTGCTGGACCGCAAGGTGTTCTGGCTGGCCGAAGGCAGCCACCTGGTCGTCATCATCGCCGCCTCGCTGTTCACGGTGCTGTACGTGCGTTTCCGCGAGCCGCCGCACAAGGCTCTGCAGGTCGCCGACGCCCTGGGCCTGGCGCTGTTCACCCTCAGCGGCGCGCAGATCGCGCAGGACGCCGGTCACGGCGGCCTGATCGCGGTGGTGATGGGCACCATCACCGGCGTCTTCGGCGGTGTGCTGCGCGACGTGCTCTGCGCCGAAATCCCGATGATTCTGCGCCGCGGCAACATCTACGCCACCGCCGCCATCGCCGGCGCCTCCGTGTTCGTGCTGCTGCCGGTCGGCCACGATTGGGCACTGGCTTTTGGCATGCTGACCGTGGCGGGATTGCGCCTGGCCGCTATCGCCTGGAACCTGCAATTGCCGGTGTTCAGCCTGCCGGACCGTCAGAAGTGAGTGGAAAACTGCCACCCGCTTATGGCCGTTTGGGGCTGTTTTTCAGTGCTTTTGCAAAAACAGTGGTACTAAAAGTGTATCACCGGTTTTTTGTGCAAGGCCGAAATGGCCTCGAAATGCCCCTCAGCGGGTGACGCGATTCAGGAGCTTCGATGGACTGGAAAATCTTCATTTCGATCTTTGGCACGGTGTTTCTCGCCGAGCTGGGCGACAAGACGCAGCTCGCCACGCTGCTATTCGCTGCCGACAAGCCGCAATCGAAATGGCTGGTGTTCGCCGCGTCCGCCAGTGCTTTGGTACTGGCCTGTCTGATCGGCGTGTTGGCCGGAGGCTGGATCAGCCAGCATCTCAGCCCGCGGCATCTGAAACTGGTCGCGGGTGCGGGCTTCATCGTCATCGGCGCTTGGACGCTGCGCTCGGCCTATGTCTGAAGCGGCCGATAAGCACTGGATGCAGCACGCGCTCAAGCTTGCTCAGCGCGCGCAGGACCTTGGTGAAGTGCCGGTCGGTGCGGTGCTGGTTGATGCCGCGGGCGAACTCGTGAGTGAAGGCTGGAACCAGCCGATTGCCGCGCACGACCCCAGTGCGCATGCGGAGATGGTGGCGCTGCGTGCTGCCGCGCAGGCCCTGAAGAACTACCGGCTCAAGGGTTTGACGCTGTACGTCACGCTGGAGCCTTGCGTGATGTGCGCCGGGGCGATTTTGCATGCGCGGCTGGCGCGGCTGGTGTTCGCTGCGGATGACCCCCGGGCTGGGGCGGTGCGTTCGGTTTACGATGTGATTTCAAGGCCGCAGTTGAATCACAAGTGTGAGTGGACCGGCGGCGTGCTAGCCGACGAATGCGGCGCGCTGCTGAGCAGTTTCTTCAAAGCTAAACGGAGCGGCACATGAGCGAATCGCGCGTGGGGATGTTTGCACTGGCGGCTGCGATCGCAGCGGCCGGCTGCTGGATCGGCGAAGGCCTGCTCAAGATCAAATCGGGCGACCGTTACGTCACCGTCAAGGGGCTGGCCGAGCGCGAGGTGCCGGCGGATCTGGTGATCTGGCCGATCACCTTCAACGAAACCGGCAACGACCTCAGCGTGCTGTACCAGCAGAGCCAGACACACGCGAAACTGATTGGCGAATTTCTCAAGGCACAGGGTCTGGGCGACGCCGAGCAGAGTTTGTCCACGCCGAAGATTCAGGATTTCGAAGCTGAAGGCGCACGCGAAGCGCGTGCGGCCAACCGCTACAAGGCCGAGGTCACCTATACCGTGCGCTCGAACAAGGTCGCCGAGGTGAAAAAGGCGATGCAGCAGTCGGGCGAACTGGTCAAGGCCGGCGTCGCCTTCGCGCCCTGGGGCGCACCGCCGCAGTTTCTCTACACAAAATTCAATGATCTGAAGCCGGAGCTGCTGGCCGCCGCCACCGAGAACGCACGCCGTGCCGCCGAGCAGTTCGCCAAGGATTCCGACTCCGCGGTCGGCCGCATCCGCAGCGCGAATCAGGGCCAGGTCAACATCGAGGACCGCGACAGCGGCACGCCGGACATCAAGAAAGTGCGCATCGTCACCACCATCGAATACGAACTGGACGGCGACTGAATGAACCCTGTTCGATTCGCCCTGCTGGGATGCTTGGTCATGCAAAACGCATTCGCTGCGCAGACGCTCACTTGGAGCGAGCTGTCCTCGCAGCCGTTGCCGGCAACAGTGGAGCGCATCGCTTACGGCAAGGACGCCTTGCAGTTTGGCGAGCTGCGTCTGCCCAAGGGCAAGGGGCCGTTCCCGGTCGTCGTCGTTGTGCACGGCGGCTGCTGGCTGAATTCTTTTGACTACGAACACATCACCCGGCTTAGTCAGGCCTTCGCCGACGAGGGCATCGCGGCCTGGACGCTGGAATACCGGCGACTCGGCGACGCAGGCGGCGGCTGGCCCGGCACGTTTCTCGACGTTGCTGCCGGCGCCGACCATCTGCGCGCGCTGGCAAAAAAATATCCGCTGGACCTGAAACGCGTCGTCGCGCTCGGACATTCCGCCGGCGGCCATCTGGCGCTGTGGCTGGCCAGTCGCGAAGGCTTGCAAAAGACCAGTGCCCTGTATGCGAAAAGCCCCCTGAAACTGGCGGGCGCGGTGCCGCTGGCGGGCATCAGCGATCTGAAAACCTACAGCGACGGTCCGCCGGACAGCTGTAACTCCGCTGTGGAGAAATTGATGGGGGGTCCGCCATCGGAAGTGGCGCAGCGCTATGCCGAAGCTTCACCGATTCAGCGTCTGCCGCTGAGGCTGCCGGCCCATCTGATCCACGGCGACCTCGACGCCATCGTGCCGTTGAAGCAGTCCGAAGATTTCGTTCGCGCCGCACAGAATGAAAATGTGCAATTGACCACGGTGGAAGGTGCCGGTCACTTCGAGCTGGTGTCGGTGCAGTCTGCGACCTGGCGCACCGTGCTGGCTGCAGTCAAGGAATTGACCCGCTGAAGAAACTCTGAAGAAGCGTTGCGAGCGAAGGCAGGTGGTGTGAGGACGGAGCACAGCAATCGCAGTTGACACGCCAGTCAATGAGGATTGCGAGCACCGCCCTCGCGCGAGCTGCCGAGCGCAGCAGCTTATTCAGAGTTTCTAAAACGCCAGGCTGAGACTGGCGGTGAAGTAGCGGCCGTTGTCGGTGCGCACGCCGGAGATGTTGCCCGGCGCCAGCGGCTGGTTCAGGGCCTGGTCGTAGATGACCTGATTGGTCAGGTTCTGCACGCCAAAGGTGAGCGCCCACAACTGATTGGCGGCGCCGAGGCTGAGGCGTGAATTGATCGAGGTCGTGTCCTTCTGCAGCTTGCGCGGGTCGTTATCGACGTCGAGCGCGCGCGTGCTGCGGTACAGCACCTCGATGGCGGCCGAAGCGTAGAAGTTCGGCGTCAGTTCGACTTCGTAGCTGGGAATGAAGCTCGCCGTCCAGCGCGGCGCGTGCGGCAGCGGCTCCCCGCTCAGATCCTGCGTGTCCTGTCCCGAATCGGCAATCGCCGGCGCGTCGCGGTATTCCTCGTAGATTGCCTCGGCATAGCCCGCCGAACTGGTGATGAGCAATCCGCCGAGCACCGGCGGTCGCCAGCGAAAGTCCATTTCGCCGCCGATGGAGCGCGCCTTGGCGGCGTTGAGCACGACGAAATTGCCGTCCTGGAAGGTCGAGACCTGCAGATTGTCGAACCGGGTGAGAAAGCCGGCGCCGGAAATGCGCACCGGGCCGCCGAGGAATTCCTCGCTGGCCTTGATGCCGAATTCGTAGCTGACCGCCTGCTCCGGCTCGTATTCGAGAGTGTTCGGGTTCAACGGAAAGCCGTTGTAGCCGCCGGACTTGAAGGCCTGCCCCCAGGTGGCGTAGAGATCGACGTTCTCGGCGACTTTCCATTTGAGACCGGCCTTGGGCGCGAAGTCGCTTTCGATACGCACGACGGTGCGGTCAAAATCCTCCTGTGCCGCGATCCGCTTGATGATCTCACTGTCGGAAAAGCTGTGGAAGACGCCGGTTTTCTCTTCGTAGGTGTAGCGCAGGCCGCCGATGAAGGCGATCTCTGGCGTGAAGAAATACTCGAACTGGGTGAACACGCCGTAGGTCGGGTTGGTCTGGCGCAGGCTGACATCGGCCTGCTGCGTGCCCAGCAGCAGATTCAGTTCCGTCAGCGACACCTGGCCATTGTTGGGCGCGCCGGCGACGCTGCTGAGGAAGCTGGTCAGCGAGGTGTCGGCCGGCAGGCCGAGCGCGCAGAAGCCCTCGGAGGCGCTGCAGTACTGGTAGGCGGCGCCGAGATCCTCGACCACGAAGATGTCCGAGGTGCGGTATTCCGAGGTCGAGAAGTAGATGCCGCCGACGAAGTTGAGGCCGTGGCCGAAGCCGAACAGGTCGGGACTCTGGCCGTTGAGACGGATCTCCTGGCTGAGCTGGCTGTAGAGCTTGGGCTCGGCCACGACATCGTGGATGAACGGCACCGGCGAGAAGTCGGCGTCGAGATCGGAGCGCGTGGTTTTGGCCTCGGCATAGCCGCCGATCAGGCTCAGCATCATCTGCTTGACCCCGAACAGTCCGTCCACGTCGGACTCGATCGTCGCCGAGACGCCGCGGATCAGCGCCTCCTTGCGCGAGTCGAAATTCGCCGAGTTCTTGAAGTCGCCACGGTCGTCGGTGTTGATCTGCGGGTCGTAGCTCTGCACCAGGTCGCGCATGGCGTCGGTCAGGCGCAGAAACTTGAACTCGTTGTTGTTCTGGCCGAAACGCGACTGGAAGCCGGTGACGACGAACTTGAGCCCGTGGCCGGCGTCGTAGCCGAGCCGTGCGCGCAGGCTCTCGACTTTCTCGTCGCCTTCAACGCGATTGAGGAAGGTGTTGGTCTGCTTGCCGTTCGGGTTCTGGTTGAAATTGGCCGCCAGCCGCAGGCCCCAGTGTTCTCCCAGCGGCAGGTTGACCGCGGGGCGGATCGAGCGGTCGCCCAAACCCGAGGACAGCAGCTCGAGCGAGGCGCCGAACTCCGGGCCCGGCTCGCGCGTGACCAGGTTAAATACGCCGGCCGTGGTGTTTTTGCCAAACAGCGTGCCTTGCGGCCCGCGCAGGACCTCGAGGCTTTCGATGTCCATGAAGAACGCGGCGAGAAACTGGCCGCGGCCGTAGAACACGCCGTCAATCACGGTGCCGACCGAAGGATCAAAGCCCGGATTGGTGTCCTGCGTGGACAGGCCGCGGATGGTAAACAGCGAATCGGCGTGCGAGATCGAGATCTCGACGTTGGGCAGATACTCGGCGAGGTCCTGGAAATTGGTCTTGCCGGTGCGGTTGATGAAATCACCGCCGATCTGGCTGACCGAGGCGGGGACATCCTCGAGGCGCTGACGGAATTTCTGCGAGGTGATGATGATGTCGGGCAGGGTCAGCGCCGCCTCGCTGGCGCCGTCTTCGGGCGGCGTGCCGACCTGGCCCTCGGGCGCGGTCGGCGCTGCGCTTTCCGCAGCCGCGGGAGGGTCCTGCGCAGCCACCGCCGTGGCCAGCAGGGCAGCGATGAAAAGAGCCAGTCCTTGGCGGCAGGGGATCAGGCTCATTGTTGGATCTTTAGCAGTCGGTCTGGTTCTTTTTGATCTGTCCGCGCAGCCACGAAATCATGCCGTCGAAGCCGCGCTCCTTGAGCGCCTGCGAATACTGCTGGGCGCGCACGGCGAGATCGCTGATGCCTTCGGTGATGACGTTGACCACGCGCCACTGGCCGCCGCGGTTCTGCAGCAGGTAGTCGAAGCTCACCGCCGGGTCGCCGGGGATCAAAAGGCGCGTGCGCACCAGCTTGCGGCCCTGCGACATGTCCTGGGTTTTCAGCGTCTCGAAGGATTCGTCGTTGAACGAGGCGAACTCGAACGCGTAAGTGGTGATGACCAGGTCGTGCAGAGTGTCGGTGAACTGCTTGCGCTGCTTGGCGCTGAGGTTCTTCCAGTCACGCCGCAGCACTTTTTCGGCGAGGAAGCCGATGTCGTAGGTCTTGTCGATCACGGCCTCGAGCTTCTTGGCGCGGCCCTTGCAGCCCAGTTCGGCGCCGCCCTGCATGCCTTCGATCAGGGCGCCATGGAAGTCGTTGATGACTCCGGCGGGGTTCTGGGCATGGGCGTTGCCGCAAATCAGGCCAAGGCAGACAAGCAGTGCGGGGAATCTCATAGGTCGGTCAGGTGGCGGATGGAGGGGGCTTATGCCCGCGTATTTTAGGGAAAGTTTCCAGCAATGCGGGCAGGATCAGGAAGGTGCAGGCGAGGAAGATGAACAGCGCCATCGTCAGCAGCAGGCCCATGCTGGCCATGCCGCGATGCGCCGACAGCATCAGCGAGGCGAAACTCACCAGCGTGGTCAGGCCGGCGATGGCCACTGCGCGCCCGGTGCCGCTGAGCACCGGATTGACGCCGCGCACGCCGTCCTGGCGGCCGCGCCACAGAATCAGCACGCCGTTGTCCACGCCGACGCCGAGCATCAGCGGCAGGGCGATGACGTTGGCGAAGTTCAGCGGCAGGCCGGCGAGCACGCAGGCGGCGCCGATCAGCAGCGAGCCCAGCACCAGCGGCCCCATCGCGCGCGCGGTGTCCTTGACGCTGCGCAGCAGCACCAGCAGCAGGATGACGATGATGATGAAGGCGGCGGCGAAGGCCTGCTGGAAGGATTCGACCACGGTGCGGCCGCTGGCGATGAAGCTGACCGGCGCGCCGGTGGCAAGAGGCGCCACGCCCTGCACGGTCTTCACAAAATCAATCAGCACGCGGTCGTCATTGAGGTTGCCGGCGGCGCTGATCTCGACGCGGTACTGGCCGTCCGCCGACATCCATTGCGACTGCAGGCTGGTCGGCAGGTCTTCGGCGGTGACGGCGCCGGCGTCGAGAGCGCGATGCAGCAGCGCGAACAGGCGCGGCAGGCCGCCGAGCAGGTCGTGCTGCAAATCCTCGAGCCGATCGAGCTGCTGCTCGGGCGGCAGTGGGGCCACCGAACTCAGCCAGGCGTCGATCGCGTCGGCCAGCCGCGTACGCGCCTCGATATCGCCGATGCGCGCCTTGCGCGCGGCGTCGCGCAGGGCGGCGAGCGCGCGCAGATCGCGGCGGATATTGGGTTCGCGCAGTTTGAGATTCGCCGGCAGGCCCAGGCCGAGCGAGAGGTTGAGCTCGTCGATCAGGTCCAGTTTTTCGTCTTGACCCGAGGGGATCAGGCGGCCGAGTGTCAGCACGCGGCCGATGCCGGGCAGGGCTTCCAGCCGCGTGGCCAGCGCCTCGGCGGAATCGGCGGAATCGGTCAGCGCCGACAGCGTCAGCGGCGAATCGCCGGACACGGTGAGATCCTCGTACACCTGCAGCGACTCGGTGTGAGCCGGTTTCAGGTGCATCGGGTTGTAGTCGAAGGCCAGGCGCGGCAACAGCGCGACCGAGCCCAGCGCCAGCAGCACGGCGAGGATGCGCGTGGCCCTGGGGTGGCGCGTGGGCCAGTTGAGCATGCCGGCGAGCATCACCGGCATGCCGGCTTCGCGCACCCGGGCGCGGTGCGCCGGCGGCATGCGGTCGATCAAGGCCGGCAGCAGGGTCAGGGTGGTGAACAGGCCGATGATCAGGCCGACGCCGGCGATCAGGCCAAGCTCGGCGACGCCGCGGTAACTGGTCGGCAGGAACGAGAAGAAACCAAAAGCCGTGGTCAGCGCGCACAGGGTCAGGGCCACGCCGACGTCGCCGCCGGATTCGCGCAGCACCTCGGCGTGGTCGCGGCCTTCGGCGCGCTGTTCGCGGTAGCGCATGGCGAGGTTGACGCCGTAGTCCACCGCGATGCCGATGTAGAGCGTCGAGAACGCGACCGAAATCAGGTTGAGGCGGCCGACCGCCAGCACCGCGAAGCCGGCGGTGATGGCAAGACCCGCGAGCAGGGCCAGCAGGCAGGCGCTGACCAGCTCCACCGAGCGCAGACCGGCGTAGAGAATCAGCGCGATGAGTGCCAGCGACACGAAGGCGGAGAGGTAAGCACCGTCGAACGCCGCTTCGATCTCGTCCACCCACAGGGGAATGTCGCCGGTCAGGCGCACGCGCGCGCTGGCGTCGGGGTTGGCGCGCACCAGTTGCACCGCCGCGCGCACCACCTCCAGCGCCTGCTGCTCCGAGTCGGTGTCCTTGGCGCGCACGATCAGGAAGCGCCGGCCGTTGTCGGGCAATTTCTGTCCAGCCACCAGCGACTGCCACGACAGAATCTCCGACTCGCCGCGCGCCGCGGCCTGCAGCCGTTCGGCGACCGGATCGGTGATCTCGGCCAGCTTGATCGGCAGCTCGATCTGCGAGTAGCGGAAAATGTCGGTGAACAGCGACATCAGTCCGGCGAGGCTGGGGTCGCCCGACAATCGCCCGAGAAAGGGCTGGGCTTTCTGCAGGTCGGACACCAGGCCCTGCAGCTCCGGCGTGTTGAGGTAGAGCAGGGCGTTGCGTTCGAAGAACGGACCCACCGGATCCTCGACGCTGGCGATCACTTCGCTCGGTTTGGCCAGGGCGGTGCGCAGGGCGTCGCGGGTGGCGTCGGCGACTTCCGGCGTGCGGCCCTCGATCAGGATGACGATGCTGTGCTGGGTGCCGGGGAAGGCGCGGTCGTAGGCGCGCTCGGCCTGCCGCCAGGGCAGTTCCTCGGAAATCATCGAGTTGGTGTCGGTGTCCACCTCCAGCCGTGTTGCCGCCAGCCAAGTGCCGCCTGCCGTGAGCGCGACATACAAGAGGATGACCCAGACGGAGTTGCGCTGGGAAAAAGTCGTCAGGGATTGCAGCGCGTTAGCGAGCCAGGCGCTGGCAGGGGCTTTCATGGGACGAGCACGGAAATAGTGCGCGAATTATCGCATGAGCACTGG
>Ga0187893_10009741_pt1 | contig 14644 bp, 11 predicted proteins | sample MA1701074metaG_FD_139574 | JGI IMG/M metagenome (GOLD analysis project Ga0187893, IMG submission 139574) | White microbial mat communities from a basaltic lava cave in the Kipuka Kanohina Cave System on the Island of Hawaii, USA - MA170107-4 metaG ...
ACAGAAGCATCCAGGCCGCCGCGAGCGGGTCCGACTTGTCGGCGAACGAGGCCAGGAACGCGGCCGAAATGTCCGCGTACGCGATCCGCTTGCCGCTCGACAGCTCCACTCCCGCGTCGGAGACGCTTTTGACGGCGCCTTTGACGCTCTCGCCCCCGCGAAAAAGGATCTCGATCGTCGTTCCGATTCGCGAGGCAAGGCCTGAACGCGCGCCGGTCATGAAGTCAGCGAGCATCTTCAGGTTCGCCGCGTCGCGCTCCATGACGCGGCGCAGCCCCTTGAACTCGGCCGAGCCCTTCAAGCCCTCGATCTTGCAGATCGCTTTCGGGTAATCGCGCCCCGAGAGTTCCGGGGAAATTGCCGCATAGTATTTTACGACGAGGTCCCGGCGCGTCGGCGCGACTTCGGCGGCCAGCCGGGCGCGATAGGCGGAGAGTTCATCCAGCCCCTTTTGCGCGAGCTGCCGCATTTCGGGGAACGCCGATTTCTTCAGGCTCTCGTAGATGAGCGACGCGCCTTTAAAGTCGTCCACGATCAGCCGCTCGTCGGAGAATGCGCGCGCCTTGGCGAAAACTTGCTCGACGAGTTTGAGCCATTCGGAGCGGTCGCGCTGCGGCAGGTTTTGAAGCTCCTTCTCGGCGTCTGCGGCGACCTTCTGCGCTGCCTCCTCCCGATTATTGGGCGCCTCTTCGCGCTCGTCATCGGGAAATTCCAGCGGGCCGTCCGCTTTTTCGACCGGTTGGGCGGCCGTTTCGGGCTGGGCCTGGGGCGTCGGAGTGAGTTTCTTCGAAAGCCAGACGATGGCCGCCCCGGCGACAAGGGTAAAGAGAACCGCCGCCGCGATCCCCTTGAGCTTAAGATCCGATCTTCGGTCCATTACTTACCTTGAATCAACGTCGCCTTCCGGCTCGCCGCGAGAAGCCCGATTTCGGGCGATTCTTCCGACAGGATTTCGATCTCGTCCAGATAGCACCGGACGAGTTCCGAATTTCCTTCCTTGGACAGCTCCGCGAACTGCCGTTCGAAAAGCTCGATGCGAAGCGCCGACGCCCACTCGCGATCTCCCGTGCGATCAAGCTCAGAGGAGACTGCCCACGCCGAGTCGAAATCCCCTGCCGCCATGAGCGATCTGATCCTCGCCACGATGACCGGCGCTTTGTCCTTGGACTTGGCGGCCAGCTGATCGAGCAGCTTGCGGCGCTCGGTTTCCGCGCGAGTCGGCGCGCCGGCCGCCAGTTCCCGAAGCTCTTGCGGGAACTTTTCGATCTCTTTCGCGGCGTCCTGGTATCGCCCGGCTTTAATGAGCGGAGCGACCGCAGGCTTGAGCTTCGCCAGCTCCTTGTCCGCGCGCTCGTTTACGTCCTCGGCCCATCGGTCCGCCTCATCCAACCACTGCTGCTTGTAAGCGGTTCCATCGAGCTGTCGAGCCGATGCGACGATGTACTCGTGGATGCGGCGAGGGGTTTCCGCGGGGCGCATCGCCTCCAGCTTCCTCACGCGTTCGATATGCGCTTGCGCGAGCTTGTCTTCGGGCGCAGGTTCATCCTTGGGCGCGGAAAGCGCGATCTTCGGCCGTGAGGTGGGGCGATTCAATAGCGGCATGAACGAGTAGAGCGACAGCGCGACCAGCGCCACGGCGGCGAGGCTCCAGGCGATCTTGACGCTCAAAGGCACCGCCGTTCGGCGCAGGTATCGCATCGTCGCGTAGCGGGGCGCGAACGCTTCCCGCGGCAGGGTTTTTTCGGGCGTCTTGCCCTTATGGAGCTCGCGGTCGATGGCTTCCGCAAGGGCGGAGAGTGTGCCGATCCGTTCTTCGGGCCGCTTTTTCATCATCCGCTCGATCAGGCCGCCCAGCGCGCGCGGCGGCGCGGGCTCCGATCCGGCATGCCTGGCGAAAAGCTCGATGACGCTTTCGGATTCGAACGGCGGTCGGCCCTGGATCATGTGATAGAGGATGGCGCCCAGCGTATAGACGTCGGCCGCTTCGCCGCACGGTTTGCCGAGGATCGCCTCCGGAGCGATATAGTGAAACGCGCTTATCGGGGTGTTCGTGGGGACGACGGCGCCGTTCTCGCCCCGGCCCAAAAGAAGCGGCGAGCACCAATCGGTCAGGATTACACGGCCTTCAACCGTGACGTGGAGGTTGCGTGGGCTGAGCGAGCGGTGCGCGATTCCGCGACCGCGTGCCGCCGCGAGCGCCTTGAGGACATGCGTGAGGAGTCTCAATGCCGCCTCGGGGCTCAGCGCGCCGCGTTTTCGGATCAGGCCCCCGAGCGTCGCGCCGGTCACGTATTCGGTCACGATGTAGAAGAGCCCGTCCTTCTCCCCCGCGTCGATGACGACGGGGATCGATTCGTCGACGGCTTGGGTGAGCGCCCGCACGTCCGCCTGGAATCGATTCTTGAATCCCGGCGCGCGCGTGAGCGAAGGATAGAACAGCTTGACGGCCGCCGGCCGGTCCAGGCCCGCGTGCGCGGCCTGATACACGGCACCCGTGCCGCCCGCGCCGAGCTTGGAAACGATCTCGAATCTGGGAATCTCGATCGGGCACTTGCGCGCGGCTCGAAGGAGGATCTCCTGGACCTGGCCGGGTTGAAGAAGGCCGGTGCGGATCGTCGTCTGGCCGAGCTTCTCCCCCTCGTGGGCGGTCGATTGCGATTTCATCGCCTCGTCGAGCTGAGCCTTGGTGAGGAATCCCAGTCGCAGCGCAGCCTCGCCGAACTTGAGATCGGAGACGCGCGGGCGATTTGAAGGAGTCGCGGGGCTTGGAGCGGCGCGGCGCTCCTCGCCGATAATCTTCCTGAGGTTTTCGACCTGATCCGCAGTCAGGTATCTCTTGTCTAGGAGGATTGCCTCGATGGGCTTTGGCTCGAACCCCTGCCGCTGAAGCTCCTGGACGATGCCCAGGCATTCGCGGAACTGCTCGAAGCTGATCCAGCCGCTGGAAAGCGCGATCTCGGCGAGGCGCAACGGGCCGTCGACGGGCGTCGGGGCAGGGGGAGGCGTCGTTTCCTCATCCTCGATCCGTCCCTGAAGGACGAGGATCTCGTGGATGGATTTGGGCTCAAGCCCGAGCTTTCGGATGTGATCCTGGATCGAGCGCGCGTGCTGGACATCTTCGGGCGTGACGAGTCCCTCTGCGATCGCCCGCTCGATTCTTTCGTTTTCGCCCGGCAGCATCCAGCCCTTGCCCTCCTGGCGGTCCCCCCGTCCGCCATACCCCCTCGCTCCCTCAAACCTATATCCTGCGGCGTCCATTCTAACGCGGAGGGAGGGGGCCGGTTCAAGAAAAAGGCCCATGCCTTATGTAGGCCGACCGGTTTTCCTCCTATGGTTCAGGCCGAGGTCCGGACCCCGCGCTGTCGCCACGACCGCCGAGTAGACCTCCTTCCCCTTTCCCGCTGTGTTTCACGTTCCCCGCTCGTAGCCCCGTACATTTCTTTTCGCCCTTTTCTTTTCACCGTCCCCGGTTTTACGCCACTCCGCTCTTTCGGCTTATGGTGGTGCTGGGCTCTTTCCTCTTTCAATCTCTTCACGGCTCTTTCGCCGCCGGCTCTTCTCTTTGCTCCGGCCATCTCTTCCGACCGCGTCGCGTCTTCTCTCCGCTCACGGTCGATCCTTGTTCTCCGTTCTCCTCCTGGCGGCTCTCCCCCTCCTTCCTCTCCTTGTCGCCCGATTCCGCCGTGGGCGCTTGGCTCCCCGAGGCACGAGCACGTCATTCAGCGATTGAACGACGCGAAGGAAAGGCTCAGAATGATCCGGCATAAGGAAGTTTGCCGCGAACACCGCGCCTGCGCAGACATGGTGAAGCTCCGCGACTACCAGGCCGCGTGCCATCGCGCGATCCTTGACAGCTACAAAGATGGGATTCGCCGGGCGCTGGTCGTCTTGCCGACCGGCACGGGCAAGACGATCGTCTTTGCCTCGCTTCCGCAGTTTTTCCGCATGAAAAACCGCATGCTCGTTTTGGCGCATCGCGAAGAGCTGCTGGAGCAGGCGCGCGACAAGTTCGGGCGCGTCGATCCGACCCTTTCTATTGGAATCGAACAGGCGTCCCGACGAGCGGATCCGGACGCGAAAGTGGTTGTCGCATCGGTCCAGACGCTCGGGCGCAGCAACAGCCCACGCCTCAAGGCGTTCAATCCCGACGATTTCAAATTGATCGTGGTCGACGAAGCTCATCATGCGATTGCCGCCGGGTACCGTCGCGTCCTGGACTACTTTGGCGTCCTACGGGGCCCGACCGACAAACTGCTTCTGGGCTTTACGGCGACGCCGGTTCGCGGCGACAAGCAGGGGCTGGACCAAGTATTCGAGAAGATCGTATTTTCACGCTCGATGGGCGAGATGATCCAGGCCAAATGGCTCTGCCCGATCCGGGGGTTTCGCGTTCTGACCGATCTCGATCTATCTCAAATTCGTACGTGCCTGGGCGACTTTGCGGTAGACGAGCTCGCGCATCTCGTTAATGAAGCCTCGCGAAACCGACAGATTGTGCGCGCCTACGAGAGGCTCGTCCCCGGACAAAAGGCGCTCGTATTCTGCGTTAACGTCGCGCACAGTCAGGAAGTCGCCACGGAGTTCCGTCGAGGCGGCATTCGCGCAGCGCCCGTGTGGGGGGAGATGCCGCCCGAGGAACGCACTAAAATGTTGGCCGAATTTCGCTCTGGCGCGCTTTCCGTCATCGTCAACTGCAACGTTCTTTCCGAAGGCTATGACGATCCGACCATCGCCGCGATCCTTATGGCGCGTCCGACCCAGTCACCGCTTTTGTATGCGCAAATGATTGGACGCGGAATGCGCCCGGCTGCCGGCAAAGCGCACCTGACGGTGATTGACCTCGTCGACAATACGCGGCGGCACGAGCTGATCACTCTTCCCACGATGTTCGGGCTCCGGAAGGATTTCGATTTCAAGGGTGAAGACGTTCAGCAGATGCGCCTGAAGCTCCAAAGCTTGGCGCGGCAATACCCGGGCCTGGACCTGACGCGCGTCCAATCGATGCGCGAACTCCTACTTCTGATTGAGCGGGTAAAGATCGTCGCGCCGGAACTCGCGGACGAAGTTCGCGCGTACTCGAAACTCTGCTGGATCAAAATGCCGGATGAGAGCTTCTGGCTGGACCTGGGGGATTCCGGATGGCTGACGCTTCGCCAGAATATCCTGGACCAATGGGAGGTGTTCCTTTCCGGACACGAAGTCTCGTCCTACAAGGATCTGAAACGCGCGTTCCGTGACGCCGACCGATTCGCCGAAGACAAGTTTCCGGATCAAGTGAAGCTGCTGGGGCAAAACCTCCACTGGCGCGACGACCCTGCGTCGGAGAAGCAAGTGGGGATGCTTCGAGGCATGGGGATTCAGCCGGAAGTGGGCCTGACGAAAGGCGAGGCGGCGGTGCTCATTAGTTCGGCCAAAGCGCGGCGGGGGGCTAGGGGGAGTCGATTCTGATACCGGCGGGAGGCGCGGCCGCGCGTGCGAAAGGCCGCCGGTTGGAGAGGAATTACGCCGATTGATCGAGTTCCTCGCCGGTGAATCGGATCAAAGTCTTAAGGCCAGTGAGTAGCGGGGGCCCGATACACAGCAGAAAAGACAATTTTCCGGCGGTCGTCGCCGTCCCGTTTGCGCTGTCCCGTGTGGGGCGAGCCTTTGTCCCAGGGATGCAGGCTTCGGCCTGCTACATAGCGCAAAAGCAAAATCCGCGCTGGCAGCCTCTTCTCGCCCGGGACGTGGACCCCGTTCCCGTGAATTTCGTCTATCGGCGGCGTGCGCTGGTACCTTGCGAGAGGGTAACCGCCATGGATCTTCTGAGTTAATGGGGGATTCAAGGAGTTCCCGTTGAATTCCCGCCCGTGGCTTCGCCTCCTTTCACCTCCGTGAGGTGAACTCTGCCGGTGTAGATAACGCCTGCTGCGGATGTGATCAGCAGGATTTGCCAAAGCCAATAGGGATGGCGTTCCAGCGGATTCCAGGCGCTCGGGCCGAACCACGACCATGCCATATGGCCTATTCCGAGCCATACGAACAGCATGCCGGCGCATGTGAGAAACGCCCGCAAGCCGGATTGGGGTGCCCCGATCATGGTTGCGGTAAAGAGGCCGCACAAAGCCAGGATCCAGGGGGCAACCGGAGAGCCGACCACGAACGCGAGTTCTCCGCCCCATCGAAGCAGGCATGATGCGAAGACCGTTGCCACCGACGTCAGGCGCATCCAAACGGATAACCTCCCGTTGAATACCCCGAGGAAGCCCGTGAGCAGCAAAGGCAGCGCCCATGCGCAAACGTAAAGAGAAAAGTTCTTGGCGAGACCGCTGAAATCCGAAGGATTCGATGTTAATCCATCAACGAGAGAAAACCCGATGAACCCAATAGGTATCGCAGCGATCATCAAATCAACGCCGCGTTGCCGCCATGCCATCCAAAGTCCAATCAAAAAGGATCACTGCGTGGCGGAAGCTCCCCGGCGAAGTCAGAGCACCACAGCAGTCATCATTATCGCTTCTGCAGGAGCCAACGAGAATGAAACTCCAACGGGCTCATGGCGATATTGATCCCCCCTTCTTGGCGAAAGCCGGGTGAGGAGGCGAGCGGCTCGGCGGCCTGCTCCGAATCTACCGCCGGGAGGGGGCATGTTGCGTTCGGTCGAGTTTATTGCCCGGGCGGGGTCAGCCGAGTTTTTTGACCATACGGGCTCCCTGAGGAACCCGCGGACTTTTGCGCCGGGGTAATGCGAGGCCGTGGGTTGATCCTGACCCCCTTCGAGACTCGACGACGACTTGGCAGAGTAGTAGCGTAAACCGCGAAACGCAATCGGGGCCGAAAGAGCCAGCGAGAGCGCGGTCGCGGCCTTCAAGGCCGCTGAGCGGGGCGACGTTGCGGAACTCTTCCTGCCCTCGGACAGCCTCGCTCGGAGAGTCCGGCGAATCAGTTCGCGCACGTTCGTACGGGACCATGACCGGTGCCGGCATCACGCCTCCGAACCGATAAGAAGATCAAGCAGGGCGGAGATGTGTCGGTGCTGCTCAATAGGGTGCCGAAGCGGCTTGTCCCTGCGCACCTTGTACCGGTTGCGTCGGCCCCGTCGGATTCTTCGGACGTATCCCGCCTCTTCCAAGTCGGCAACCATGCGCTGAACGGCCCGTTCGGTGATCCCGACGCGCCCGGCCACTTCGCGCATTATGACCTCCGGTTCGCCGGCGATGCAGAGCAAAACATGCGCATGATTGGTGAGGAACGTCCACCCGGCGTCTTCCGTCGGTTTGCGTCGGGCCGTCATTTTCGCTGGTGTCTTCCGCGCCATTTCAGTAACATACGACATTGTATTCGTGAATTCAAGAGCGCATGATGAACGCAATGAACCGCCCTGCTGTCTTTTTGGATCGCGACGGCACGCTCATCGAGGACCGGGGCCACCTTTCGGACCCTGAGCAGGTGATCTTCTATCCGGAAACCGCGCATGCCTTGCGGCGACTCCAGGCGCACTTTCTGCTTTTTATCGTCACCAATCAGAACGGAGTCTCGCGAGGCGTCCTACGGCCCGAGGACGCGGACCGCGTCAATGCGCACGTGGCGCGGTGCCTGAAGGAGGAAGGGATCGCCATCCGCGAAGTCTACTGTTGCCCGCACACCCGCGAGGACGGATGCGCGTGCATCAAGCCCAAACCGCATTTTCCGCTCCAGGCATCCGCCGATCACGGAGTGGACTTGGGCCGATCGTTCGTGGTCGGCGATCATCCCGCAGATGTCGAACTCGCGGTCAATGCAGGCGCGCGAGGCATCTATGTACTCTCCGGGCATGGCCAAAAGCATCGCCATGAGTTGAACATCCACTGCGACATCGCGGACGGAATCTCCGGGGCCACGGATGTCATCCTCTCCGCCAGAGCGGCAGAGGTTTTGCGTATCGGCGGGCTTGTCGCATTCCCCACCGAAACGGTCTATGGACTCGGCGCGGATGCCTTGAACCGGGTAGCCGTCCGCAAAGTTTTCGACGTAAAAGGGCGGCCGATCACCCATCCCCTTATTGTTCATCTGGCGGCGGCTTCAGCTCTAGAGGACTGGGCGGCGGAGGTGCCGGATGCCGCCTTGCGGCTGGCGAACCGGTTCTGGCCGGGACCGCTCACGATCGTTCTGAAACGGTCCGCGAGTGTGCCGGACGAAGTCACGGGCGGCCAGGACACGGTGGCGCTGCGAGTGCCAGCCCACCCGCTCGCGCAACAGCTCCTTAAAGAATTCGAGGGCGGCATCGCGGCACCATCAGCCAACCGATTCGGCCGAGTGAGTCCCACGACGGCAGAACACGTCCTGGAGGATCTCGGGACCGACGTGGATTTCGTGCTGGATGGCGGGGCCTGCGACGTCGGCGTCGAATCGACGATCATCGACCTTTCCGCGGAAGCGCCCTCCATTCTCCGGCCCGGCGGCGTGCCAAGGGAAGCCGTCGAAAACGTCCTGGGGCGCAACATACCTGTGCAACCGTCGGGGGTGCGGGCTCCCGGCTCCCACGCAACCCATTACGCGCCGCGCGCCGAAGTACGGATTATTCCCCCGGAGAAGATTGAGGAACAAGCCGCCCTGCTGGCGGCCCAGGGAGTCCGTGCCGAGGTCCTTGTGCCCGACGCGCGAACTCTCTATGCGAACCTCCGGGACGCCGACCGCCGGGGGATCGGGGTCATCCTCGTCGCCATGCCCCCCGAAAACGGCTTGGGGCTCGCCGTCGCGGACCGATTGAAAAAAGCGGCCGGACCTCGCGGGAGCGCGATCCCATGAAGGACCGGATGATCCCTGTCTCGAAGGAGGACGACATCCTTCCGGCCTGGCGCGAGACGCCGATTGGAGACCTTCTTCGCTACCACAACCTTCTCGCGTCGCCGCGCGAGTACCGCCGGGCGGAGATCCTGATCGGCATGTGCATGGACAACCGAAAGTCGCTTCGAATTCCCGACAATTTCGCCTTCATCCTCCGGGCGGGAGGGGCGAACCTGCGCCGGATGGACTTCAAGGTGTCTTTTGCGGTCGCCATCGGAAGCGTACGGGCTATTGGCCTCATCGGCCACAGCGATTGCGGCATGGTGGACTTGTCGGCGCGGCGGCAGGCTTTCATCGATGGCCTTGTCCGCAACGGAGGCTGGACCGCTGAAGACGCGGAGGCGCATTTCGACCGGCACGCGGCGGAGTTCGGAATCAGCGACGCGGCGGATTTCGTTCGCACGGAGACCGTGAGGCTGCGCCGGCGCTATCCGAAGGTGGTGGTCGCGCCGCTTTTTTACACCGTCGAGGATGGCCTTCTGCATCTTGTTCGGGAGGAGTGACACCTCGTCATGCGGGACGCATCGACATCATCCGCCATCGTCACCACTGAATTGCACTCTCACGTCACGATTTTCCTCTCAGCGCTCAGGTCAGGGCTGCTTTGAACAACGCCAGCAGCTTGCTCCACGCGCGATCCGCATCAACCTTGTTGTAAATCGGCTGCCCGTTCGGCTGCAGCGGCGTATCGGGCACGCACCACCCGTGCTGCGCGTGCGGATAGACCTCGACCTCAACGGGCACCTTTGCGGCCTCGAACGCTTCCTTCAGCTTCGTTTTCGCATCCCGTATGGTAAAAAAACTCATCGGACGCCGAACCCTACCGGAAATCAGGTTCTTGGCCTATTCTGTACTTCTCCGCTTTTTTTCGTCGTTCCGGTTTTTTGGCCAAACGAGATAAGCGAGGGTGAAGTGTCCCGCTTTTGGGTCAAGAAAGGTTACCTTTTTTGACCCAAAAGCGGGACACTTCACCCTCGCTGTTCGGTCTCACTTTTCCACGAGCCGGAACTCGCCGTCGTGCACGAGCCCGACGTCCCGGGCGTACACGTGCGGCTGGACCACGCCCTGCTTCAGCGCGCTCGTGATCGCCAGTCGCAGGCAGTTCCGGAACAAGTCCTTGGGCGTCTTGACCCGCTCGCTCAGGCTTTCGACCAGCGCGCGGTCCACCGCCACCTTGGGCGCGTTCGACATCTGGAACCGCGCGCCGATCAGCGGCGACCCCGGCATCGACAGCCCGAACGTCGCCTTGTTCTCGCCCGCCAGCCACGACCCTTCGCGGCTCGCGACCTCGCGGTCCTTGTAGATCTCCACCTCGCGGCCGAAGCAAAAGACGTCGTTCGTCCGCTTGGAGATCGCGTAAAAGCCGCGCGACAGCTCGGTCGTCTCGCCCGCCTTTTCGATCTTCGTCTCGACGACGCGCGCCTCGACCCCGTCCACGACGCGGGTTTCGCGCAGGACCGTAATCGTCTTGCGCCGCTCCTCTTTCGCCTCCAGCACCAGCGTGTACCCGGGCTCCAGGATGAAGAACGGGTTGCGCCCCTCGGACTGGAGCTCCTCCTTGACGACGACGAAATCGGCCGTGAACCGCTCGCGCCGCAGCGTGCCCGGATCCGCGGGCTTCCCGGTGACGGCGTCGTAGGCGAGGTCGCTCGTCAGCCCGTTCTTGACCCCCTTGACCTGCACGACCGGCTTGCCGTTGACCATGCGCAGGTGCGCATCGATCAGCCCTTCCGGGCTCTCCTTCGCGGCCGCCTTGACGATCTCCTTCAGGTCGACCTGCGACGCCGCCAGCACGTCGGCCACCTTCGCGTTCTCCGGGTCCTTCTTGACGACCGAGCCGTCCTCCGCGCTGATGAGGACATTCTGGCCCGTCTCGCCCTGCGAAATGTCGATCGAGTACACCGGCTTGCCGTTGTGAAATTCGAGCTCGGCGTGCCAGGCGACGCCCTCGACGACCTCGGCGATCCCCTTGTCGATCGCCTCCAGCATCGAAACCTTCACCTGCCCGGCCGCTTCGGTCAGGTCGGGCGGATCCTGGGCCAGTGCGACGCCGACGAGAAGGAACAACATGGAGGACCTCCTGCTAGTTTCGGCTTGCAGCGTAAGAGTTCGAGATTAAGTAAACGTTAAGTCCAGCAATCAGAGGTCAGAGGTCGGCTGCCGATCGCCAGCCGTTCAAGATCCTAACCCGGTTTGGCCTGCACGCAGCCGCAGCCGGGTCGGTAATAGGCGATCGAAAACGAGGTCGCCACCAGCGCGTTCGACCAGACCGGCCCGAGCTCCCGATCCAGCGCCGACCGCATGGGAAAGGAGCCGCTACGGCATTCGCCCCGGCCCTTGAATTGGGCCGCGACCACTTTTTCCTTGAACAGCTTCCATAACGCCTTGAAATAAGGGCCGCCTGAACCATCAAACAGCATAAAGCACCGGGTCGCGGCGTACCATTCGGCTCCTCCCCACGATTTGCACTCCGCCAGACGCGAATGGAGGACATCCATCCCTCCCCGTACAAGAGGCGACGCCGTTCCAGGTCTAAAGCCGATCGTCGCCAGGATCGCGGTCAGAATGGTGAACAGGTCCTGGCTCTTCGATTCTCTTGACTTCGATTCGACCCAGGCCGCCAATCGCGTTGTCGCCCGCTCTGGCAGCGGCGCTCGCGAATCGCGCGCCCTGACAAGCACGTCGCAGGCGAAGAACGTTGTGATCGGATCCGCAGCGTCATCCGAAGCGGTTCGTGCCCATGCTCCATCCTCGCGTTGTAGGCTGATCATGGCGGCCAGCGCCTCCCGCGCAGGATCGCGAAAACGTGCGCTTTCTGTCATCCAATACAACTCGCAAAGAGCCGAGGCGGCCTGAACTTGAGCGAGGACTCCGCCGGGGCAAGAAGGCTCAAGAAACGTCCCGTCCGCCCTTTGAGCCTCGGTCAGAGCGCTTGCGGAATTCCTTACCGCGATGCCGGCGGATTCCCTGGAAAGGTGCGTGTACCCCGCTGAGATCAGCGCCGTCATGGCCGCCGCCGTGACGCACAGATCGCGAGCATCCCGGTCCCAGCATTCGAATCGCCGAAGAACAGCCGTCGCGCGGGTTCGCGCCTCGGGATCGCGGATCCCTGGCAGCCGCCTCTGAAGATAGGACGCCGCCTCCGGCTTGGAAGCGAGCTCCTCGCTCGCCCATTCACGCTCTTCGATCTCATCGCCGCCGAGCGATTCGACGCGACGATCGATCCAGCGCAGATCCTCCGCCGTCAGCGTCAAAGGCGCGGGCCGAATCTCCTGTACGCCGTCGTCGCAAGAGCCCGGCCAGTAAAGTCCGCAAGTCGATCGGGTCGAGCCGCCGGACCACCATCCATCTTTCCGCTGATGCCTTACAATCCATGGGGGAGGAGGCCCCTCGGCCGTCTCTTCGCCTTCCTGCGGTGCCGCAATGCCGACTGTTACCATCAAGAACCAGACACGACACACGCCATTCAGAACGTCCGGGGATACCGGAGGGTTCGCGCGATCCTGAATCAGCGGCCGGCCCCCAGCCGCTTGAGCTCAACCAGCGCGCTCTGATAGGCGTCGCTCGTTGCGCTCGTGGCCTTGAGGCAGTCGCGAAACGCGGCCGCGGCGCGATCGCGATCGCCGGCGAGCAGCCGACGGCAACCGACGTACAAGTGCCCCTGGCCCCGGTCGTAGTCGGATAGGCCGCCCATGGTGTGAATGGCCAGCACGACCTCCTCCTCGGAAATGCGGCCGCACGCATAACCCGTCAGTTTCGACGCCCACCCGACCTCGCCCCGATCCACCTTACGCTCATGGCGTATCCGCATGACGTTCGCGGCCGCTTCGCCCTCCCCCGCGCGCGTCCGGATCAGCCACGTCCGAAGGTGCGCATAGTCGCGATCTCCGCATTTCGAAAACCACGACAGCGCCTCGGCCGCGCGCCCCTCGTCGAACAGCGCGCAGCCGATCCCATATTTCGTCTCTGTTTCCTCTGTCTCTCGCCCGTGTTCCAGCGCGATCGAAATGTCGGCCGAGGCGCCCGCATCGTCGCCCAGCGCGCGATGCGCTTTCGCCCGAAGCAGGTAGGTCTGGCACCCGCCTTCTCCCCCCTCGATGAATTTGGTCAGGTCTTCGACAGCCTCCCGCCATTCCCCCCGTTCGAGCCGCACGGTCCCCCGCCGCCGATAGGCAGCCCGGTCGTTCGGGTTCAGCCGGATGGCGCGGCTGGCTTCGGCGACGGGATCCGCCCGCCGCCCCGAGCCCATCACGCTTCGGAAGAGCTCGATCGTCTCCTGATCGACTTCTCCCGTCTGCTTGAGGCGGTCGAGATCGGCCAGAGCCCCTTCGCGATCGCCAAACGCTTCCCGGATCTTCGCGCGCGACAAGAGCCCGCGTACATTCTTCGGATCCACCTCCAGCGCCGCGTCGGCGTCTTTGAGCGCCTCGTCGAACCGCCGGAGCTCGCGAAGCACCAGCGATCGCAGCACCCGGTGCTCGGCATCGGCGGGGTCAAGCGCGACGGCCCGGTCGGCGTCCGGCAGCGCCTCGGCGGCCTTGCCGGAATTGAGCAGCGACCTCGCCCGCAAGGCGTACCCCTGAGCGCCCTTCGGGTCGAGCTCGATGGCCTTGGTGAGCGCCGCCACAGCCTCCGCGTACATATCTTTCGAAAACAGCGCCCGCCCCCGCGCCTCGTAGAGGTCGGCGTCGGCCGCCCCCAACGCCTCGGCCCGCTCGAAATCCGCCAGCGCCTCGTCGTACTGCTTCAGGAGGACCCTCGCGAGTCCCCGGTTTCGAAACGCGCTCGCCTGCTTTGGATCCAGCTCGATCGCCCGCGTGAAATCCACGATCGCCCCCTCGTAATCACCCTTGATCGCCTTGGCCGCGCCCTGGTTGCATAGCTCCGTCGACTTGCCCCGGATGCGGGACCAGAGCGCCAGCCCCATTCCGATCCCCGTGCCGCCGACGGCGACCGCGAGAAGCAGAAAGCCGAGGATCCTCCAGTGCTTCACCCCCGAAGCATACCGCAATCGCCCTCGTGGGATTGCAACTCTCTTCGAGCCCCGCTAAGTTGATGCCCATGCGAACCACGATGTCGATCCTCGCCCTTCTCGCCCTAGCCGGCTGCTCCGGCGACAAGCCGGCCCCCGTGCCGGCCCCCGTGCCTGCGCCGCCGCCCGAGCCGCCGAAACCGCCGGCGCCCCCCGAGCCCGACGCCAAGGCGCTCTTTGACCCGACGCACGCCGACGCCACGCGCCAGGCGCCCGACGAGTATCGCGTCCGCTTCGAAACCACCAAGGGCGCGTTCGTCGTCCGCGTCAAGCGGGCCTGGGCCCCGCGCGGCGCGGACCGCTTCTACAACCTCGTGCGGATCAAGTTCTTCGACGGATGCCGATTCTTCCGCGTGCTCCCCGGTTTCGTCGTCCAGTTCGGCATCAACGGCGACCCGAAGGTCATGGACAAGTGGCGCGAGGCCGCGATCAAGGACGATCCCGTCCGCGAAACCAACCTGCGAGGCCGGCTGACCTTCGCCACCGCGGGCCCCAATACCCGCACGTCGCAGCTATTCGTCAGTCTGGCCGACAACCGCCGGCTCGATAACATGGGGTTTTCGCCGTTCGGCGAGGTCGTCGAGGGTATGAGCGTCGTCGAGTCGTTCTACGCGGGCTACGGCGAAGGGCCGCCGCAGGGGAACGGGCCCAATCAGGAGCGCCTCCAGATGGACGGGAACCCCTATCTGGAGAAGAACTTCGGCAAGCTCGACCACATCAAGAGCGCACGGGTCATCGAATAGGTTTTGGGACATTTATGCCAGGCATAAATGTTCCAAACAGGCGCCGGTTCCCGAATCCCCGCAA
>Ga0187893_10009742_pt1 | contig 14642 bp, 14 predicted proteins | sample MA1701074metaG_FD_139574 | JGI IMG/M metagenome (GOLD analysis project Ga0187893, IMG submission 139574) | White microbial mat communities from a basaltic lava cave in the Kipuka Kanohina Cave System on the Island of Hawaii, USA - MA170107-4 metaG ...
AATCAAACGCGAGCGGAGGATTCAGAGAGCGCGAAGGATAGGACAGTCAGCGTAGTCCAAAACATCGTGGAGGAATGCTACATGAGGAGGGAGGGTGGGGTCAAGTTAATCACCAGAGGGAGGGCATCCCGCCGACCATCCGGGGCAAGTGCTTGATAGATTTGATGAGGTGGGGCTGCCGCTGTAAACGGCAGCCCCCTGGGCCACTCAGGGTCCGCTGTTACCAGCGGTCCCGCTTGCTGCCGCCGAAGCCGCCCCCGCTCCCGCCGCCGGTGCGAGGCTCTTGGGGTTTTGCCTCATTGACCGTCAAGGTCCGGCCGTCCATCTGGGTGCCGTTCAGCGCCGAAATCGCCGCTTGGGCCTCCTGCGCCGTCGCCATCTCCACAAACCCGAAGCCCCGCGACTGCCCCGTGAACTTGTCCATAATCACACGCGCGGATTCCACCGTGCCGTGCGGCGCGAACAGATCATTTAACTGCGGCTCAGTCGCAGCATAGGGCAAACCTCCGACATAAATCTTCGAACCCATTGTGGGTCCTCCTTCTGAATGTTGATATTGTCTTGGACTCGAGAAGAAGCAACGAAGGGAAGGAATGGGCCGAAGACGCGACGACTGAGGCGACTTGGGTCTAACTTCCGATCAAATTCCCGGGGCAAAACAACATCGGTTAAGGGCCCTGCTGATTGATGCTCCACCACTAGGCCCGACGCGATGGAGTGCCTGCACGGTACCACACGCAGGACCGAAAAGCAATCGCCGCACCTGTGGCCGACAGAAACGCGGGATCGTTTACGCGCCGTCCTCGGAACTGGTGCGCAGTGCGGTGGCCAGGCCGACCAGGGACAGGCCGAAGATCAGCCACTTGGAGGGATCGAAGTTATACCAGCGCGGCCCATTGCGGTAATCGCTTTGATAGGCGTGGTGGTAGTTGTGATAGCCCTCGCCAAACGTGATCAGCGAGACCCACCAGCTATCCCGGCTGGAATCAGCTTCGCTGTGCGGTTGCCCTCCCCAGAGATGGCAGATGGAATTGATGCAAAAGGTGGAATTGAGCACAAAGAAGGTCCTGCCCAGTCCCGCCAACAGGAAGCAGCCTAAGCCCCCGATCCAGCCGTTATAGAGAAATCCCACCAGAAACGGCAGGGCCAGGCCGGAGAGCACGATAGGCACATAGTACCGGTGCTGCCACATGACGATTGGATCCTGTCGCAGGCGCGACACATATTTCTCGTCTGCGTAGGGGTCAGTGTAGAAGACCCAGCCACAGTGGCTCCACCAAAAGCCCCGCTTGGCATTGTAAGGGTCCTCTTCCTCATCACACCGGGCATGGTGGCGGATATGGCTCGAGGCCCACTTGAGGACTGAATTTTCGAGAGCCCATCCGCCCGCGATCAGGAGTGCGACCTTGACCCAACCGGGGCAATCGAAACTCCGATGGGCCATCAGGCGGTGGTAGCCGACCGTGATGCCCAAACCGGTGACGGCGTACAAGATCCCGAACATGGCCCAGTCCACCCATGTGAAATCATAGTAATAGGCGAACATTGGCAGCCCGATCAGGGCGGCGCCTGTGATGAGTGAGAAAAGAATGGTCGGCAAATAACTAAAGGGACGGACCCGAGCCGCCACAGGGGATTCGATGGTCGTCATGCTATACGCTCCAATGTTATCCACGTTGTACGAACCGCCGCTTCGGCTGGTCGGACGGGACGGGGGTCTCCAGGCCCGGCCAGATCAAATAAGGAGGCTCTTTCATTCTGCCCGCAAGGTCCGGGTAGAGCCGTCTGGCATGGCTGTAGGCGATGTCCTGCGCCTGGCGGCAGGTCGGCGCCTCAAAATAATTCGACACGACCCGCAGCTCCTCCTTGCCCTGGCCGCCCAGGCTGGACACATAGAGCTGGCACGTAAAGCCGCCCTCGCCGACGAATCGCGTGCTGAGCAGCAACTGCGAGCCGTCCGAGAAGGTGATCATCGAATCGACGTTCATCCTGCCCATCAGCGTGCCTCCCACAATTCACTGAGCATCGGCCGGAACTCCGCCGGCAAAAACCCGCCCCTCCGATGCCGGCCGTTGGGGAACGAAAGATCCTGTTCTTGGTCTATAACACCGATGCGCACGGCGCTACAGCGAAACTCTGAGCCTGGAACAGCGGAGACTGGGGAATCGAACGCGCGCGGAGGAATCAGGAAGCGCGAAGGATAGGACAGTCAACCTAGTTCAAAACATCGTGGTCGCATGGTACAGGAGAACGACCCGTTGGTCAAGCCGCCCTCGATCCTCCTCCTTGACAGAACGCCTCGCTTGATGTAACCATCGGTTACATGCAACCGAAGCAGCTAAAACGAGTGCGGGAGGAGGTCTTGAGGGTGACGCAGGAGCAGTTAGCGGCACAGCTCCGCACCTCTCGACAGACCATTACTCGATACGAATGCGGAACTCGGCGCATTCCCGGACTCATTGCGGTGGCGGTCGAGCTGCTGACCTCTTCTCCTCGCATTGCCCTGGCCGGCATTGTCGCGGCCGGGGACCCCATTGAACCTATCCCTCAAACCGAAGTGGTCGAGGTGCCCCCTTCGATGGTCGGGCGCGGACAAACTTTTGCCCTCCGGGTCAAAGGCGACTCCATGCGGGGCGAGGGCATCCTGCCGGGGGATCTCGTCATCGTGCGGAAGCAGGCCACAGTCCGGAACGGCCAGACCGTCATCGCCCTGGTCAACAACGAGGCCACGATCAAGACGTGCCACCGGAAGGCCGGCCGAATCGAGCTGCGCCCGGCCAACCCAACCATGACCCCGATCGTTGTGACATCGGAGGATGACTTCAGGATCCAGGGCATCGTCATCGGAGTGATTCGCCACTGCGGCTAACATGGATCGTCAGATTGTGTGCTTCACCATCCCGGCGCTGGGGATCGCCCTCGCCAGGCTGGTCGATCATTCCCTCCGACACCGCCCGGTCGCCGTCGTCCCGGCGACCTCTGTCCGGGCCTTGGTCCAGGAGATCTCGGCCGAAGCGGAGGCCGAGGGCGTCGAGACAGGGATGGCAGTGGACGCTGCCAGACGCCGCTGTCCTCCCCTGCATCTGATCCTTCCGGATCCCGCTCGTCTTCAAGCTGCTCATCACCGGGTCTGCTCGGTGATCGCCCGCTACGCCCCGATCTGGGAGCCCGTGCGGCCGGGGCATCTGTTCCTGGATCTCACGGGGACCACCAGATTGTTCGGTCTCGCCGCAGATACTGCCGCTCGGATCGAACGGGAACTCCTCCGTGACTGCAATCTGGCCGGCGTCGCCGGAGTGGCCAGCAACAAGCTGGTCGCCGGGGTCGCGGCCGCCCTCGTGCATCCGCCCCAACTCTGTGACGTCCGCGCAGGGGCCGAACGGGACTTCCTCGCGCCTCAACCGGTGACCGCCCTGCCCTGGCTCCGGCAAGCCGAGGCGCGCGCGGTCCTGGCCGCGCTGACGGACCTCAACCTCCTCACCCTGGGAGACATTGCGGATGTCCCTGTGTCGGCGCTGGAGGCCGCCCTGGGCCCGCCGGCCCCGCGTCTCCATCAATGGGCGTATGGGATCGACCCCTCCCCCGTCCTGTTCCCCGTTCAGCAGCCCAGCGTGACCGCCTCGCAGACCCTGACTCCGGATGAGATCGACACCCCCAGGCTCCTCGGCCGGCTGGCCGACCTGCTGGAACGGGTGTGTCGCGCACTGCGCCGGCAGCAGCAGGTCTGCGGACGCCTGGTGCTCACGCTTCGCTATAGCGATCACCGTGACGTGACGCGGGCCCAGGCCCTGTCTCTGCGTACCGCCTGGGAAACAGACATCCTGCCGCCGCTCACGGCGCTGTTCCACCGATGCTTCCAACGCCGTGTCCGCGTCCGGACCCTGACCCTCCGAGCCGAAGCGCTCGGCGCTCAGGACAGGCAGCTCGCGTTGTTCGATGAGGCCCGGCCCGCTCGGGGCCGGCGGCTGGCCCTGGCGCTGGACCGGGTACGCGAGCGTTTCGGTGAACGGGCCATCTGGTGTGGACGCCGGCCGCAATAACGGAGAGAGACCGTGGCCGCACCCTTCGTGCATGTGCATGCGCACTCGTCGTATTCCCCCATGAGCGGGGTCCCCTCGCTCGAAGCCCTCTGCGAGGCCGCCCGGACCCAAGGGGCGGACACCCTGGCGCTGACCGACACGAACGGGCTCTACGGCGCGATCCGGTTTGTGGACGTCGCCAGGCAGGCGGGGCTTCGCCCCATCCTCGGCGCGGAGCTCACTCACGGTGCGCACCGCGCCGTCCTCCTGGCCAAGGACTTTCACGGGTACGCCAACCTCTGCCGCCTCCTGTCCGTCCGGCACTGTGACGCCGGGTTCGAGTTCATCCCCGCCGTCGCCCGGCACCGCCAGGGACTCATCATCCTGTCCGACGACCGGCCTGCGCTCACGGCCTGGAAGAAGGACGGACGCGAGGACCTCTATGTTGAGTTGACGCCGGGGGCCATGATGCACCATGCCGTCGCCTTCAGCCGGCAGAGTGGTCTGCCTCCCGTAGCCACGACGCGCGCCCAGTTCCTCCATCCCGACCAGCATCCGCTCCACCGGCTCCTGCGCGCGATTGCGCTCAACACGACGCTGTCCCAACTTCCGGCAGGCGCCTGTTGCGCCGCGACGCAGTGGTTGATGCCGCTGTCGGTGCTGGCGCGCCAGTTCCCGCATGTCCCGCAGGCCCTCGCCAATACACGCCGGATTGCGGAAGCCTGCCGTACGGAGTGGGACTTCAAGGAGACCATCTTCCCGGCCTTCCGCCGGCTCTCTGCGGACCGGGCCTTCGAGCTGTTGCGGGAGAAGACCTGCCACGGCGCAGCATGGCGCTACGGCAGCCTGACCTCGATCGTGCGGGAGCGGATGGAACGGGAACTGGCGGTGATTCGTGACAAGGGCTACGCGCACTACTTTCTCGTCGTGGACGAGATCGTCCGCCAGGCACCGCGCACCTGCGGCCGGGGCTCGGCCGCAGCCTCCATCGTGTCCTATTGTCTCGGCATCACCCACGTGGATCCCATCCGCCATCACCTCTTCTTCGAACGCTTCCTCAACGCCGGCCGGCACGACCCGCCGGACATCGATATTGACTTCCCGTGGGATGAACGCGACCAGGTCCTGGACTGGGTCTTGTCCCGGTACGGAGCCCGCTCGGCTGCGATGGTCGCCAATCAGAACACCCTGGCGATCCGGGCCGCGGTCCGCGAAGTCGCCAAGGTCCATGGCCTCCCGACGGATGAAATCGCCCGCGGCATGGCGGCCATCTTCCGGCAGATCCATCTTGTCCAAGCCAACGATCTGTCCACCTGGGCGACGCGGATGTGCGACACGCTCCGTCTCCGGGAGCCCTGGCAGACGATCCTCCGCTGGGCGGTGCCGCTCGAGGGTCATTTCCGCAACCTGGGCCTGCACTGCGGCGGAATCGTGATCGTCCCCGACGAGATCAGGCAATACGTCCCGGTCGAGGTGTCCGCCAAGGGCGTGCCCGTGATTCAGTGGGAGAAGGATCAGACGGAGGAGGCGGGGTTGGTGAAGATCGACCTCCTGGGCAACCGTTCCCTGGCCGTCATCCGGGATGCATTGGCGGCGATTGAGCGGAACACCGGGCACCGGATCGACTACGCCACCTGGGATCCCATCGAGGATCCCGCCACCCGGGACCTGATCCGTCGCGGGGACACCATGGGGTGCTTCTATGTGGAATCGCCGGCGACCCGGTTGCTTCTCAAAAAACTGTGGGGCGGGATGCCCCCGGAGCGCCGGTCCACCGCGGATGTCTTCGAGTACCTCGTGATCGTCTCGTCCCTGATTCGGCCGGCGGCCAACATCTTCATCCGGGAGTTTGTCCGCCGGGCCCACGGAGGCGCCTACCGCCCGCTCCACCCGGCCATGGAGGAGACCCTCGCGGAGACGCACGGGATCATGGTGTACCAAGAGGACGTGATGAAGGTGGCAATGGCGCTGGCGGGATTCTCCGTGGAAGACGGGGATCAGTTGCGGAAGGTCCTGAGCAAGAAGCACAAACAGCGGCAGCTTCGGGACTACCAGGCACAATTCTATCGGGGCGCTGCCGCTCGCGGGGCAACACCGGCCAGCATTGACGCCATCTGGACGATGATCCTGAGCTTTGCCGGCTACAGCTTCTGCAAACCGCACAGCGCGAGTTATGCCCAGGTGTCGTTCAAGTCGGCCTGGCTCCGCGCCCACTACCCGGCTGAATTCATGGCTGCCGTCATCAGTAACCAGGGCGGGTTTTACTCGATCTTCGCCTATGTGTCTGAGGCCCGGCGGATGGGACTGACGATCCTCCCCCCCGATCTCAACACGAGTGAGTGGGCCTACCGGGGGGCCGGCAGAACGATTCGGATGGGACTCATGCAGATCAAGGGGCTGTCGCAGGCCCTGGCGGATCGGATTCTCGCCGAACGCACAGCCCGGGGCCCTTACCGGTCCTTTCAGGACTTCCTGACCCGCGTGCAGCCCGAGCCGGCACAAGCCTGTACGCTGGTCCTCGCGGGCTGCGGCGACTCACTGGCAGGCGATCTGACCCGGCCTGCCCTGCTCTGGCGGCTGTACGCATGGGCGCGGTCCCGCAGGCTGGACCGTTCCTCTTTCCTGACCGGTCATCCCGCGGACGCCCTGCCCGTCCCTTCGGATTACCCGGCGGGCCGCCGGGTCCAGCACGAAATTGACGCCCTGGGCTTTCCGTTGAGCCGGCATCCCCTGGATCTGTGCCGCGATCAGTGGGCCGGGCTGAACGCGGTCCCCGGGCTGGAGATGTCCCGCCATGTCGGACAGGTCATTACGATGGTGGGGGTGTTGATCACGGAGAAAGAGGTTCGGACGAGGCGGGGCGAGCCGATGGAGTTCGTGACCTTCGAAGATCTGACGGCATTGTATGACGGAACGTTGTTCCCGGACCTGTTCCGCCGGGTCTGCTCCATCCTGGCGGCGAACGAGGCGTATGTACTGGAAGGGCTGGTGGAAGAGGAGTTTGGGGTGGTAACGTTGACGGTGCGAGACTTGGAACTGCTTTCCGCCTACGGCCGCAGTGCTGATGCCCGGGACCCCAGCCGGAGGGGAGTTACAATTTGAGGGATTGGAGGATTTGGTGGGTTTGATAGGACATGACGCCCAGAAAGGCCGCCAGCCCCAGGTAGTAGATCGCGTAACTTAATCGCGTCGTCGTCGGCACCTCGTAATATCGGTGCGGGAGTCCCGGCTGCCTGCCATGCTTGATCTGGTTCCAGACCTGAGGAAATGCGATCAGGGCGATCACCAGCAACATCGGGCTGTGATTCCACAGGAACAGCGCAACCAGGATGGGAACTCCGACCACCCAGGTTTTGGGAGAAATAATGGCCGTGATCCGGCCCCCATCCAATGGAGAGAGCGGGATCAGGTTGAACAGGTTGATCATCAGCCCCGAGTACGCCAGCGCGAGCCAGAGCGGGCTGTGGGTCGATTCCGCGAGGTAATAACAGCCCACGGCCGCGATGGTCCCGACCACCGGGCCTGCCATGGCCACATAGGCCTCCGTCTCGACATTCATCGGCTGATCCTTCAACTGGATCCAGGCCCCCACGAAGGGGATGAAGGTGGGCGCCCCCACGTCGAGACCCCGTTGCTTCGCCGCCAGGAAGTGGCCCATTTCATGGAAAAAGATCAGGAGTACGAAGCCGACTGCATACCACCAGCCAAACACCAGCGCATAGACCCCCATTGAGAGCAGCATCGTCCCGGCGGTGAGGGCCACCTTCCCCAGCTTCGCCGAGGCGAGGAGTAGCAAGAGGGTTTTCATGGTGGTCAGGCTTCGGGCGTGGAGGGCGCGCGTTTTTTAAGGAATAATCGCCCCAGGAATCCGGCAATCACCAGCACGAGCAGGACGATCAGTTTCTTGCCTACGATCAGGAGGGGCACGAGAAACGCCCACAGCTTGGCCAGAAGTCCTGATTTAATTGCAGCCCCCGCGATCAGGGCGCCTAGTCCAACCGCGGCGACCTTATCGGTCGCGCTGTCGAAGTCCGCATAGCGCTTCCCCTCGATGAAATTGAGGTTCGTCAGCAGCGTCTCGGTGTGTGGCTTCAAGTTGGACAACTTATCGAGTGGGCCGACCAGGTTCATGCTCAGATAGCCGTGGCGTCCCAAGGCCATGGTGTTGTAATTGACCCCGATCCAGTCTTTCTCCTGTGCGGAAATCGCCCAGACCACCTTGTGACTGGCTCTGTCATAGTGGGGCTTTTCTTCCCACCCCCGGATGATGAGGGGATCGATCTTCAGTTCCCTCCGCTTCCGATTCGCCTCCTCCGTGCCTTCTTTGATGGACGCCAGCAGTTCGTCCGCATTCCACTTGTCCGCGTCATCATCCGATACATAGCCGGCATCCACGTACCGAATGACGACGAACCATACTTCGTCTTTTGTCGTCCTCGCGGGAGCTACGATGCCCAGTTCGGCACCGGACGGGAAATTTCCGCCCTGCTTCAGGAACTGCTGTGTGTCCTCCTGGCCCAGAAAGGCATAGCCTTCCGGCAACTTGAGTGTGGCCTGCTCTCCCAGCCGTACCTCGGTGGGGCCCTTCACCCAGGCGAACGTCTTCTGTGAGTCCTCTGCCCTGACCACGGCAAAGGGCCACAGGATTGAGCCGACCACGATGCCGGTTAGGAACCACTCGGTGATGGCGGACATGCAATTCTCTCCTGGTTACACGCGACCCCTACGAACCCGGCCTCGACTCCTTACGCCGAACGCCGGAAGAAATCAACGAGCTTCTGCGAACATAACACCATGCTGGGAAGGGCGAGAGGCACGAGAGGGGAAGAGCGCGAAAAGCGGGAAAGGCGAGAAGGGCGAGAAAGTCGGAAAAAGCGCGGTTGGGGCTTAGGGATTGGGCGCCCGGCAGGATTTGAACCTGCGGCCTGCGGGTTCCAGTGGGAGTCCTCGCGGGGACTCCCCCGTCCCCTTCACGAGGATAAGGGGACGATGAATCCACCCGTCCGTCGAAACTCCTGCTGCTGGCTTTCCGAGAACATGGCCAATGGCTCCTGATGACACAAGCGGCATTCCTGCGCCGTGACCGTCACGCCTGCATGCCCCAATGCCGCGACATGGTCAGTCGCCAGTTTCAGCGCTGTCGCCTGATCTCCGGTCATCACATCAAAATGCAGCAGCAGCCCAGGGAGTCGCACCCAGGTATCGAACACCTTCACCGTCTCCATCGAGCCCTCCTTTCAGGACGCCCACGCGCACACTATTAAGGACTCCGTAATAAAAAGCAGACTGAGGGAATGTTGTCAAGGTGGGAATCTGAGAAATTTTGGAGAGGAGGGAGAGGAGTAAATGACCAGGCGTCAGGGTGATGATTGTGGCCCAGGGCACCCTCGAAAACTTAGTGTTGTTCTCTCTATCGCAACTGGTTTCCAAGGGTATGCCAAGACCAGAGCCGATTTTGTTCGCGTATCACATTGGAACTGACATACAAGGCTAGGACTCGACGTTGTTGAGCTTCTCGATCAGGGAAGAGGTCGTCAAGGGGAACGGCTACGCCCTCTGGTGTTAAGGCATTGCTGGTGAAAAATTCATTCCTTCCAACGTCATAAAGAAATAGTCCCCGGCGATCGGCAATTCCAACCAGGCCATGACGAACACTGCTTAAAAATGCGAAATTGTCCTGCAGACAATCGGTTACCAAGGAACAACTCACATCCGTACCTAAAAATGGCCCAATACTGGGAGTCTGCCTTGTCAGGCTAAGAATGGTGGGAGACAAATCCACCTGACTCGCAACTGTTGCAATAGTGCGCGGCCGATACGTCGCGGGAGTCCGCAACGAAGGATCCATCCAAATGAACAACGGAGCCATAAAATGGCCGGCACGTTCCTCTAAAATACTTCTCCCCATTTCTTCATGACGACCGTGGTCGCCCAGGATGAACACGATCGTATGTTTGAGCAGTCCATCTTTTCGCATTTCTGTAAAAAATCGCTCGAGTTCCAGATCAACGTAGCGTAAGGCTGCAAGATAGCCATCTTTCTGTTTCTGAAGAGCTTGGACCTCAGGATGGGATGTCGGAATGGAATAGGGGTGATGCGTGCTGGATGTCATGACGGAGATAAAAAACGGTTTCTCTGAGTTCTGGAGGGTTTCCATTCGAGAATGGACCAGGTCAAACAAATCCCCATCGGTTTTTCCCAAACCAAGTCGTTTGGCATGGGGAGGGAAATCATTTTCGTCAAAGAACTGCTGGACGCCGTTCCTGGCCAAAAACAAAGCTTGATGCTCTTGTCGGTCATCCCGATTGAGCCCGCTCACCATTTCTGTTTGATATCCACCTTTTTGGAGGATTGACTGGAGACATAAGTAATCGTTGCTAAACAGGGCATGCATGGAGGATCGTCCATAGCGGGGATAATAGGAACAGAGGGAAGAGAACATGCCATGAAAGGTTTGATTGGCATTGGTAAAGAAATGTTTGAAATACAGGCTATCGTCCTTGAGACGGTCCAAAAAAGAGGTCAAATGAATGGATCGTTCGATTTTCTGATCAATTCTCCGAGCCCTATCTCCAGACTCCCCGCCTGATGGGATCGGCAAGTCGTCTGGCAGGCCCGATTCAGGACTAATGACGTGCCCTAAGAACCGCCGGTCCAAACCCTCCACGAAAATGAGCAAGACATTCGGTTGCCGGTCGAATTGGACACTTGGTTGGGTTTGCACTGGTCGAACAAACGGATATTGGGCATAAGGGAACTTTTCTCCTGGAGCGATGGCATTTCTGGCTGTTTGGATGGCCTGATCCAGAGGCATGAGTGTGAGCATCCCCGAAATCCCGCCGCCATGAAGATCGAATTGGAAGGGACTTCGGAGCATTTCCATTGAATACCAGATGGGGTTTTGAGCATACGCGTAATACACTGAACTGCTAATTTTGGATCGTTGAACGGCCCAGGGACCATACGGGTCCAGTCCTGTCCCGGCTACAAGGAGACAAATTCCCATTACCATATTTCCTTTATGAGGAACGAGAGACTTGAACGCTGTCAACAACGAGCTGACCCCACGAATAAACGAGAAGGTCCACAGGAAAATAATAAGAGCTTGGCAGAGAAAAAAGGTTACCAATCTGACGCCCCATTTATCACCCTTCTCGAGTTCGGCCTCTGTTTGCGTGGAGGCCTGGCCGGCTTGGGCTGTGTCTTGAGTAGTAAGGTCACTCAAATATTCAAAAAACACATAATCTAAATGAGAATGGTTATAGGCGTAATATCCCATGTCCGCGACCAAGACCATCATGAAGATTCCGGCTATTATCAAGCAGAAGTAATGTAGCAGCGTGGCAAACGGGTTTCGATCTCGTACCCGTTTACGCAGGGCCAAGAAACGTGACGAGCTCCACCCGACCACCCAGGCCATGACCAGGGCGGCAAGCGCACCATAGGTTGCAACCGATAAATCTGCCCGTATGCCGACAAGGAGGCTTTTTGCCAATAGCCCGGGTGTGGGAGATTCTAGTGCCATGGTTTCGGGAAGGAGAAAGAGGCGGTGCGTGAGTTGAATAAGAAAAAGCAAAGCCCACCAAAACACCAGTGTGCTTCGAAAGGACAATTGTGGATTGAAGGCGAACCGCATCGAACTCATAACGATAGGCTAGAGGGAATCGTCTTGGTTGAAAGGATACGCTATTGACCAATTGGTGCGCCCGGCAGGATTTGAACCTGCGGCCTGCGGGTTCGAAGCCCGACGCTCTATCCAGCTGAGCTACGGGCGCACGCGGTGTATTTCAAGCATCCCGCGCGTACGGTTGTCAAGAAGTCCCCCCTTCACCTATACCTCTCCCCCCAGGGGGCGAGGACAATTACTGGGAGGGAACAAAAAGGGGGAACCAGGCCGGTGCCACAGTTCCCCCTCATTTTATGGAGCGGCAGCTCGTTTACCAGCGGTCGCGCTGCTCGCCGCCTCCGCCGCCGGCCGGACCGGCGCCACCCCCGCCATAGGGACGTTTTTCCTGCGGACGGGCCTCATTCACCACCAAGGTCCGCCCGCCGAGCGCGGCCCCGTTCAGGGCGGCGATCGCCTTCTGGGCTTCTTCAGCCGTCGCCATTTCGACAAATCCAAATCCCCTCGACTGCCCGGTGTACCGGTCCGTAATCACTTTGGCGGACTGTACCGTACCGTGCTGGGAGAACAGTTCACTCAACTGTTGCTCCGTGGTCGAATACGGCAAGCTTCCAACATACAGTTTGGTACCCACGGCTACCTCCTTCACGACGGACGATATTGTCTTGGGAAGAAGAAATGGGGACGGGGAGGAGAGACGCCACCGCACGACACCAACGACACCATCAGGTCACTCACGCTTTCCGGCCGACTTCCTCTCGCAAGGCAACATCGGTTCAGGGCCACTCCGCTCGGCTCTCCATCACTCGGCCCCGCAGCGATGAATTGCTCAAAAAGGATAGCACCGCCGGCTATTCAGGTCAACAAGCCCGGCCACCTTCCGACCGCCTCCGGAAGGATCATAATTTTGCCAGGATCTCGTCCGCGAGCTCGACCAGCGCCCGTCCATCGGTAGCGATCCGGTGATCGGCCGCCGCCTCGTATTTTGGCACCCGTTCCCGGAGTACCTCTTCGATTTCTTCGATGAACGACTTGGTCCCGGTCAGGGACGGCCGCCGGCTATCTCCCGCGATCCTGGCGGCGATGGTCCCGACTTCGGCCGTGAGCCAGAAAAGGATGCCGCCGGCCTTCAGGCAGGCGACGTTTTCAGGCCGCAGGATCGCTCCACCCCCCGTATCAATGATCAGGCCGTCCTTGGCGGCCAGCTCCCGACAGACCTGCGATTCCAGGTCCCGGAAATGGTCCCACCCGTAGCGCGCGACGATGTCGGGGATGGCCAGGTTGGCCCGCTGGACGATGGCGGCATCAGTGGAGACCAGTTCCTTGCCCAGCCGATCCGCGAGAATCTTCCCGAGGCTGCTTTTCCCGGTCCCCCGGTATCCGATGAGGACGAGATTCATAAAGAGACGTGACGAGTGACGAGTGATGGGTGACGGGAAATCGCTGATGGCTGATCGCTGATGGCTGATCGCTGGCCGGCTATGCAGACGTTCATGGGAGGTATCAAGAAAATCTGGATTTCAGGACGGACCGCATGACATCGGTCGGGGCCGCTTGCCCGGTCCACAATTCAAACTGGCCCGCTGCCTGGTTCAGAAACATCTCCAGGCCCCGGATCGTGCGACACCCGGCAGCCTTCGCTTCTCGCAGCAAACGAGTCTCCAGCGGATTGTAGACGATGTCCATGACGGTCAAGTGCGGGCCCAGCAATACGGCGGGCACGCAAGTCTGATCAACCTTGGGGTGCATGCCGAGCGGGGTGCAGTGGAGGAGAATGGCGCTCTCTTTGATGCTGCGCGTGAGGGCCTCCTCTGTGAGCTGCCTGTCTTCGACCTGAAGGGTGGTGCGCGCGGTGAGATCGGCGACCAACCCTTTCCGCTCCTTGTCGTCTATGCCGAGGATCGTCAGCCGGGTGACGCCGGTGTCGGCGGCCAGCCCAAAGGCGATGGCGCGCGCGGCTCCGCCCGATCCCAGCATGAGAACGCGCTGGCCCTCAAGAGTGACACCCGCGGTCTGTAAGGCGCGGATCGCTCCGGAAGCGTCCGTGTTGAAGCCGATCAGCTTCCCCCGCTCGACGAGGATGGTGTTCACCGACCCGATATGCCGAGCGGTGGTTTCGACTTCGTCCAGATAGGGCAGAACCGTCACCTTGTGCGGAATGGTTACGCTGACGCCGCGCAGGTTGCCGAGCGCCCGGATGCCGCGTATGGCGCCCTCGACATCTTCGACCTTGAAGGCCAGGTACACGAAATTAAGTCCCAGCTTTTGAAAGGCGGCGTTGTGAATGGCGGGCGACAGAGAATGCTCGACCGGATTCCCAATGACCCCGCACAACCTGGTCTGTGCATTGATCTCAATCATGTGGCTCTCAGCTACTAGCCATCAGCTATCAGCTGTGTGTATGACCGACTGCTGAATGCTGCCGGGTTTATTTTTTGGCTATTTTCTGCGCCAGATACTGACTTCCGATGACAACGTAGGTCACCGTGATCTTGTCGTCTTTCTTCACGTCCTGCAGACTCTTGATCGCCCCGTCGAATTGGGTTTTGTCATTCATCACGAAGGTGAACCGAGACCCCCCGCCCTCCTTCTTGACGACCAGCTTCCCAGCCCCGGCATCCACCATCACGACCGTCCCGGCGTAGTCCGTCCCGGAGTCTGCCGCCAGGACCTGCCCCTGCCACCAGCAGACACTCAGCAAGAGGGAGAGAAACAGCAGAGCGCGCATGAGCATGGGTTCTCCTTCGTGTTACTGGGCGGTGCGACCGCCGTCAATCATGAAGTTCGCCCCTGTAACCCAGGCTGCTTCATCGGAGGCCAGGTAGAGGACGAGGCCGGCAACTTCCTCGGGCTTTCCTGGGCGCGCGATCAGGTACTCGGCCATGACTTCCTTCAAGCGGGCCGGATTCTTGAGCAGGGGCTCGGCCATTGGGGTATCCACCAGGCCAGGCGACACCGCGTTGCAACGGATGCCCTGCTTGGCGTAGTCCACCGCGATG
>Ga0187893_10009743_pt1 | contig 14641 bp, 15 predicted proteins | sample MA1701074metaG_FD_139574 | JGI IMG/M metagenome (GOLD analysis project Ga0187893, IMG submission 139574) | White microbial mat communities from a basaltic lava cave in the Kipuka Kanohina Cave System on the Island of Hawaii, USA - MA170107-4 metaG ...
CCGCAGTTTCGCGCCGCCGCGCTGCGCCTGCCGCGCCTGGTGCTCGCCGGTGCCTGCCTGCCGGACCTGGCGCTGATCGGGCGCGCGCTGGGCCTCGCCGCGTTCCGCCGCGCGCACCGGTGGTCGACGTTGAGGCGCCTTGCCGCGGCCTGCTGGGACGAGGAGCGCGCCATCGCGGTGGGCTACGCCAGCCGTCTGGTCGCCGACGCCGTCGCGCACAACCGCTTCGTCCCCGAGTACGAGGGGCGCATCGGCGAGGTGCCGCACGTCACGCATGCGATCTGCGAGTGGGCCATGGACGACCACGTGAAGGGGTTCCTCGAGGTAGAGCCTGCGACGCTGATGCGCACCGAGATCGCCACCCTGGCCGAGGCGGCGGGCCGCACCTTCCGCTGCAGCGAGCCGCTCGCGCGCCGCGCCATCCTGCTGCTGGCGCGTGGCGAGAGGACCCTGCGCGCCTCGCGCCTGCCGGCGCTCTGCCGCGCGACGGTGAGGGCGTTCGACGGCGGCATGCGCCCCCGCTTCGACGCCTACAGCAGCGACGCGCTAGCGCTTGTGCGCCAGATCGACGCGGTCCTGCGGGGCGCCGAGCCGCGCTGGGAGCCCGAGCCCGATCAGGCGATGGCGAACGAGGCGCAGGCGATGAGCGCGCCGAGCGCCGCGCCCGCGATCACGTCGCTCGGGTAGTGCAGGCCGAGCGCCACCCGCGATACCGCGGTCAGGAGCGTGAACGGCGCGAGCAGCGCGCTTTCGCCGTGGCGCAGCAGCTCGCGCGCCGCGGCGTAGTCGTAGGCGACGATCCCCAGGCCGCTCGCCGCCGCCTCGAGGGTCACGTTGCCGAAGGTTTCGGTCATGCTGGCGAACAGGAACACGTCCCCCGAGGCGTAGTGCATCGACAGCTCGCCGTTCACCTTGCGCCCGGCGATGACGTAGCCGACGTTCCGGCGCTTGAGCTTCTCCACCAGCGGCCCGTCCCCGACCAGAACCAGCCTGGTCTCGGGCCGGATGCGGCGCATTGCCTGATAGGCGTCGATCACCGCCTCGAGGTTTTTCTCGGCCGCGAAGCGGCTGACGCAAATCGCGACCAGCGTATCGTCGCCGGCGCCCCAGCTCGCGCGCAGCTCGCGCGAGCGCTGTCCCGGCGCGAACACCTGCGGGTTGACCCCGCGCCCCACCACACGCAGGCGCTCGAAGCCCTCCCGCTCGAGGTCCCGGGCGATCTCCCGCGTCGGCACCATGGTGCACGCCGCGCGATTGTGGAAGCGGCGCAGGTAGGCGGCGACGGCGCGCTCGAACCAGCCGACGCCGTAGTGGCGGCTGTAGGCGTGATAGTTGGTATGGAAGTCGCTCGCCACCGGGATCTCGAGCCGCCGGGCGGCGGCGAGCGCCGACCATCCGAGCGGACCTTCGGTGGCGATGTGCACGAGGTCTGGGCGCGCTTCCTTCCAGGTGCGCTCGAGCACGCGGCGCGAAGGGATGCCCATCCTGAGCTGGGTGTAGCGCGGGATCGGGATGCCGGGCCGCAGCAGCTCGGTGAAGCCCGGCGTGTCCGCGGCGTGGTCGTGCCCGTTCTGCCGCGGCCGCACCAGCTGGATCGAGTGGCCGCGGCGCTGCAGGCCCTCCGCGAACAGGCCGATGGTGCGCGCCACGCCGTTCACTTCCGGCGGATAGGTCTCGGTCACCATGGCGATGCGCATTGCGCGCGCACCCTACGCGCGCCATGTGACCGGACTGCTACGGAATCATGAAAGGATTATTAACAGCCAGACCAGGCCGGCGTTGACGAGCGACAGCATCACCGCGGCGCTGCCGATGTCCTTTGCGCGCTTTGCCAGGCGGTGGTTCTCGAACGAGATGCGGTCGACGGTCGCCTCCACCGCGGAGTTGAGCAGCTCGACGATCAGCACCACGATCAGGCTGCCGATCATCAGCGCGCGCTCGACGCCGGTATCGCCGAGCCAGAGCGCGAGCGGCGCGAGCAGCACCACCAGGATGAGCTCCAGGCGGAACGCATCCTCGTGCCGGGCGGCGGCGGCGAGGCCCGCAAGCGAGTACCGCGTCGCGTTGAGCAGCCGGCGCAAGCCGGTCTTGCCCTTGTGCGGGCTTTCTTCTACGTCGGTATCCCGAGCGTGAATAGCAGCTCTTCCTGCGCCGAGCGGCGCCGGCCGCGGCGCGGCTTCAGGCGCTCGTAGCCGCCCTCGGCGCCCATCACCCAGGCCTGGCAGTTGTCGTCGAGGTAGGCCTGCAGCCCCTCGCGGATCACGCGGCGCTTGAGCGCCGGGTCGAGCACCGGGAAGCACAGCTCGATGCGGCGGAAGAAGTTGCGGTCCATCCAGTCCGCGCTCGCGAGGTACACGTCCTCGGCGCCGCCGTTCGCGAAGTAGAAGATGCGCGTGTGCTCGAGGAAGCGGCCGACGACCGAGCGCACGCGGATGTTCTCCGACAGGCCCTCGATGCCGGGCTTGAGCGCGCACACGCCGCGCACGATGAGCTCGATCTTCACCCCGGCGGCCGAGGCGGCGTACAGCTCGTCGATGATCTGCGGCTCGAGCAGCGCGTTCATCTTGGCGATGATGCGCGCGGTCTTCCCGTCGGCGGCCAGCGCCGCCTCGTTGCGGATCGCCGCGACGATGCGCTTGTGCAGCGTGAACGGCGACTGCCACAGGTGCTTCATCTTTCCGGCGCGGCCGAGGCCGGTGAGCTGCTTGAACACCTCGTTCACGTCGGCGCACAGCTCATCGTTCGCGGTCAGCAGGCCGAAATCGCTGTAAAGCCTCGCGGTGCGAGGGTGATAGTTGCCGGTCGCAAGATGCGCATAACGTCTCAACCCGCCTTCCTCGCGGCGCACGACAAGTGCCATCTTGGCGTGCGTCTTGTGACCCACCACCCCGTAGATCACGTGCGCGCCGACTTCCTCGAGGCGCGCCGCCCAGTTGAGGTTCGCCTCCTCGTCGAAGCGTGCCATCAGCTCGACCACCACGGTCACTTCCTTGCCCTTGCGCGCCGCCTCGACCAGCACCTCCATCAGCTCCGAGTCGGTGCCGGTGCGGTACACGGTCTGCTTGATCGCGATCACGTTGGGATCATTGGCGGTGGTGCGGATGAAATCGATCACCGGCAGGAATGACTGGAACGGGTGGTGCAGCAGCAGGTCCTGCTTCTTGAGCACCTCGAACACGTCGCCGCCGTCGAGCGCCGGGGGCAGGCCGGGCTGGAACGGCGGGAATTTCTGGTCCGGCCGCTCGACCTGGTCGGGCACCTCGCGCAGCCGGTAGAGGTTCACCGGCCCGTCGACGCGGTAGAGATCGGCATCGCGCAGGCTGAACTGCTGCAGCAGGAATTCGACCATGCGCTGCGAGCAGTTGTCGGCGACTTCGAGGCGCACCGCGTCGCCGAAGTGGCGGTGGAACAGCTCCCCGCGCAGCGCGGTGTGCAGGTTCTTGATCTCCTCCTCGTCCACGAACAGGTCCGAGTTTCGCGTGACGCGGAACTGGTAGCAGCCCTGCACCTTCATCCCGGAGAACAGCTCGTCCATGTGCGCGTGCAGGATCGACGAGAGGAACACGAACGCGTATTCGGCGCCGGCGAGTGCATGCGGCAGCCGGATGACGCGCGGCAGCGCGCGCGGCGCCTGCACGATCGCGGCGCCCGAGTTTCGCCCGAAGGCGTCGCGGCCGTCGAGCTCGACGGCGAAATTGAGGCTCTTGTTGAACACGCGCGGGAACGGGTGCGCCGGGTCGAGGCCGATCGGCGTCAGCACCGGCAGCAGCTCGCGGAAGAAGTAGTCGCGGATCCATTGCTTCTGCGCCGCGCTCCATTCCTCCCGCTTCGGGAACACGGTGCCGTCTCGGGCAAGCGCCGGCAGCACCGTCTGGTTGAGGAGCTGGTACTGCTCGGCCACCAGCGCGTGCGCTTCGCGGCTCACGGCCTCGAACACCTCGGTCGGCGCGCGGCCGTCGGGGCCGGGCTCGGGCAGCCCGAGCTTGATCTGCTCCTTGAGCCCGGCCACCCGGATCTCGAAGAACTCGTCCAGGTTCGACGACACGATGGTGATGAAGCGCAGCCGCTCGAGCGGCGGCACCGAGTCGTCGGCCGCCTGCGCCAGCACGCGGCGGTTGAACGCCAGGATGCCGAGCTCGCGGTTGAGGAACTGCGCGGGGAGGGAGACTCTGCGGTTCATCGGCTGCGCTACGGCGGGCAAGGACATTGTAATGTCGGTCCCCGCCGGAGAAATGACACGCTCCGTGCTCCGCCGTAGCTCTTCGGATTCCGTCTGGACCGCCCCCGGTTAGCCAATTCTGCACGCCGGGCCCGCGATTTTTGATGACCGTTTCATGACCGCGGCCAATGCCCTGAAGCAACGCGGAAATATTCCGGACATGGAGAGCGGCGCGAGCTGGTCGGGCCAGATCATCGCCCGCCGCCATCCCGCGGCACGCGACCCGCGCCTCGTGATGTCGCTGCTCGGTGCCACCACCGAATGCCGCGGCGGCGCTGGTGCGCCGCGACCAGGAGGCGAACCAGAGCTTCCGCGCCGCGCTCGCGCGGCTCGCGGGCCTGATGGCCGAGGACCCGCGCACCATCTCGGCCTGCCTCGACGCGCTGTTCATCGCGAAGTCGCTCGAGCGCATCGGCGACCATGCGAAGAACATCGGCGAGCACGTGGTGTACGCCGCGATGGGCAAGGACGTGCGCCACGCGAGCGCGCAGGAGATCGAGCGGGCCGTTCGCAGCTAGTTCTGCTAATTTAGCGGCATGGCGCGCCACGACACGCTGGCCGCGGTCGACCTCGGCTCGAACAGCTTCCACCTCGAGATCGGCCGCGTGGTCGACGGCCAGGTCTATCCGCTCGACGCGGTGCGCGAGGCGGTGCGCCTGGGCGCCGGGCTGACCGCCGAGAAGCGCATCGACCGGGCGAAGCAGGCCGCGGCGCTCGAGGCGCTCGCCAAGTTCGGCGAGCGGCTGCGCGGCTTTGCGCGGTCCGCGGTGCGCGCGGTCGGCACCAACACGCTGCGCGTGGCGAAGAACGCGCCGCAATTCCTGCGCGAGGCGCGCGCGGCGCTCGGCTTCCCGATCGAGGTGATCTCGGGCCGCGAGGAGGCGCGCCTGATCTACCTCGGCGTCGCGCACTCCCTGCCGGTGTCCGCGCAGCGGCGCCTGGTGGTCGATATCGGCGGCGGCTCGACCGAGCTCATCGTCGGCACCGGCTTCGAGGCGCTGCTCACCGAGTCGCTCTACATGGGTTGCGTGAGCTACAGCCTCAAATACTTTCCCGACGGCAGGATCGACAAGCCGCGCCTGAAGGCCGCCGAGCTCGCGGCGCGCCAGGAGCTTGCCGCCCATGCCAAGGAGTATCGTGAAACCGGCTGGGAAGAGGCCGTCGGCTCCTCGGGCACCGCGCGCGCGCTCGAGAGCATCCTGCGCGAGAACGAGTTCGCCGCCGAAGGGATCACGCGCGAGGGCCTGGACAGACTAAGAACACTTTTGCTGAAAACCGGAGAAGCCGACCCGGACCGCATCGCCGGCCTGCGCCCGAACCGCGCGCCGGTGCTGCCCGGCGGGCTGGCCATCATGGCCGCGGCGTTCGACGCGCTGGGCCTCGAGACGATGAAGGTGTCCGAGGGCGCGCTGCGCCACGGCGTGCTCTACGACCTGCTCGGCCGCGTGCAGCACCGCGACATGCGCGAGGCGACGGTGGCGCAGTTCATGCGCCGCTACCACGTGGATGCCGCCCAGGCCGACCGGGTGAGGGTCCTGTCCCTGAAGATCTACGATGCGCTCTCGCCCGGCGCCGAGCGCGAGGACGACGCCGACCGCCTGATGCTCGAGTGGGCGGCGCGGCTCGCCGAGACCGGCCTGTCGATCGCGCACGCGGCCTACCACAAGCACTCGGCGTACGTGCTGTCGAACGCCGACATGCCCGGGTTCTCGCGCATGGAGCAGGCGCGGCTCGCGCGCATCGTGCTCGCGCACCGCGGCAAGCTCGGCAAGGTGCAGGACGCGGGACTCGAGGGGCCGGACTGGAAGCTGGTGTTCGCGTTGCGGCTCGCCTCGCTCATCCTGCGCAGCCGCAGCGACGCGAAGCTGCCGTTCCTGCGCGTCGCCGCCGACGCCGGCGGCTTCGCGATCGACCTGCCTCAGTCCTGGCTCGACGACAACCCGCTGTCGGCCGACGCGCTCGAGGCCGAGGCCGATCAGTGGAAGAAAGTCGGGATGAAGCTCGAGGTCAGCGGCCTGTCGGACAAGAGAGTATCGGTTCTCAAGCAGGCTCGCTGATGCGGCCCGGCCCTAATCACATGCTCGAGTAGTCCCGCGCCGGAACGATGTTGATTTCCCTGACCGGGCTTCTCCTGTCCCGGGACCTGAACCAGATGCCGCTGTTATACGCCAGCACGCAGTCGTCGTCGCTCGCGCCGCAGCCCCATACTTTGTTGGGTTCGCCGTAGGCCGCGATGACCTCGGCTATCGTGCTGCCGACCGAGATGCCCTTATCGGTCTTCCATCGGTTGCAGGTGGCATTCACTCCCCAGAAGCCGTAAGCGATCGTCGGTCGAAGGCCCTTGTCGAACCAAGGGAAGTTGATGCAATAGCGGTTGTAGACGTGTATGTAGCTGTCCGCATCGTCGGGCAAATTGCGATCGCGCTTGTCGAAATCCTGCTTCTCAGGCGACTGCGGCGGCGCCGCGCACCCTGCAGCGAAGGCGAGCAGAGCGATGGCAGCATACCGCGGACGTTTGTCGATCAGCGCAAGCATCACTAGTTCCTCCGGTTAGAGTAAGTCAGGTGAGATCGCGGCCTTGACGAGCGCGGGCTCGCCGCTCTCCAGCCACCACAGCGCGCCCTTCTGCAGGCGCCACTCGGTCTGCTTGCCCGCCACCAGATGCGCGAGCGCGCGGCCGAGGTCGGGTTGATGACCCACGACGACCACGGTTCGATCGCCGTCGGGCCAGCCGCTCGCCCTGACGATGCTCGCCGGCGACGCGCCGGGCGCGAGCGCGTTCTCGATCCGGATCTTCGCGCCCAGGGCTTCCGCGGTCTCGCGCGCGCGCGCGGCCGGGCTGGAGACGAGCTCGAAATCCCCGGGCAGGCGCTCGAGCAGCCACCCGGCGATCGCCGCCGCCTGCTTGCGGCCCTTCTTCGTCAGGCGCCGCTCGAGGTCCGGCGCGCCGTCTTCCGCGTCGGCGTGCCGCCACAGGATCAGGTCCATGCGACTAGTATAAAATTTGCGCTCCGTAGGCGCGTAGCTCAGCTGGTTAGAGCACTACCTTGACATGGTAGGGGTCGTTGGTTCGAGTCCAATCGCGCCTACCACCCATTGCGTCAATTGTTTGGGGAGAAACATGCGACGAATCGGTCTGCTTCTGCTGGCCTGCATCCTGCCGGCGATGGCGAGCGCGCAATCCGCTGCGCCGGCCAAGAAAAGCGCCGCGCCTGCCAAGAGCTTCCGCGATTGCGACGTGTGCCCGGAAATGGTGATGATTCCCGCCGGAACATTCACCATGGGCTCGCCGGAATCGGAGCCGGGACGCGATCGCGATGAAGGGCCGCCGCACCGGGTCAAGCTCGCTTCCTTCGCGGCCGGCAAGTACGAAGTCACTTTCGACGAGTGGGCCGCCTGCGTGCGCGACAAGGGCTGCAAGCACAATCCAGGCGACGCGGGCTGGGGAAAGGGCCGCCGGCCGGTGATCAATGTTTCGTGGGACGATGCCCAGCAATACGTGCAATGGCTTTCGCAGAAAACCGGCAAGGAATACCGGTTGCTCTCGGAAGCGGAATGGGAATACGCCGCGCGCGCAGGCACCCGGACGGCTTTCTCGTTCGGCGACAGCATCTCCCCGCAGCAGGCGAACTACGACAGCAAGGTGTCCTACGAAGGCAGCCCGACCGCGCCGGGCCAGGGCAAGACCGCTCCGGTCGGCAGCCATGCGCCGAACGCATTCGGCCTCCATGACCTGCACGGCAACGCCTGGGAGTGGGTGCAGGACTGCTGGAATCGCACGTACAAAGACGCGCCCGCGGACGGCAGCGCCTGGACCAGCGGCAACTGCAAGCGGCGCGTCCTGCGTGGCGGCGCCTGGGGTCTCGAGCCGCGCTTTCTGCGCTCGGCCGACCGCAACTATAACGACGCGAACCAGCGCAACTTCATGAACGGCTTGCGCGTCGCCCGGACCCGATAGCATGATTCGGCTCGGGCTTTTCGCTGCTCTTTTGACAGCGGCGAGCGCGTTCGCGCAGTTTCCGTCGCGCCAGGTCACGATCATCGTGCCGATCCCGCCGGGCGGTGCGCCTGACATCGCCGCGCGCGTGATCGGGCAGAAGCTGTCGGAAAGCATCGGGCAGCCGGTGGTGGTGGAGAACCGGGTGGGCGCGAACGGCAACATCGCGAACGACCTGGTGGCCAAGGCGCCGCCCGACGGCCACACGCTCGGCCTGCTGGCCGACAGCCAGATCACCATCAACCCGCACCTCTACAAGATGCCGATCGACACGCTGCGCGATCTGACGCCGGTGACGCCGGTCGCGGTCAACCAGTTCGTGTTGACGGTGAATCCGTCGCTCCCGGTGCGCACTTTTCCGGAGTTCATCGAGTTCGCGCGGAAGAGCAACCCGCCGCTCGCCTACGCCTCGGGCGGCAACGGCAGCCAGCACCATCTCACCATGGAGATGCTCAAGCAGCGCGCCGGCATCGACCTGCTGCACGTGCCGTACAAGGGCGGGGCGCCGGCGGCGACCGCGACGGTGGCCGGCGACACGGCCGCGATGTGGTCGGGCAGCTCCAACGCGCCGCAGATCAAGGCGGGGCGGCTGCGGCCGCTCGCGGTGTCCGGCGCGCAGCGCTCGTCGCAATACCCGGAGCTGCCGACGATCAGCGAGTTCTATCCCGGGTTCGAGAACTCGATCTGGCTCGGGCTGTTCGGGCCCGCGGGCATACCGGAGAATACTCTTGGTCGATTGAGAGCCGAGTTGAAGCGCGTCCTCGAGTCGCCCGACGTGAAGCAGAAGCTCAACGCCGCCGGCGGGCTGGATCCTTACGTCGCGACGCCCGAAGAGTTCAGCGCGCTGATCCGCCGCGACCACGCCAAGTACGCGAAGGTGGTCAAGGACCTCGGCATCAAGGTGGACTAGATTTTCGCGCGCTCGAGCGTCTCGGGCGCGAACAGCTCCTCGACCTCGAGACGGCGCGCCGCCACGCCCTGCTCGTGCGCGTACCGCAGGAACGCCTCGAGCGTCGGGCGGTTCCCCTCGATCCCGTAGGGCCAGAAGTCCTCGCCCGCCGCCTCGCGCCAGCGCCGCGCGTGCTCCGCGAGCCACGGCAGCGGGATGTGCGAGATGCCGATCTCGGCGAGACGCGCCTGGCTCGCGCGCTTCGCTTCCTCGAACGCCTTGAGGAGATTCATCGCGATCCAGCGGTCGCGCTCGTAGGGTTCGCGCCGCAGCGCGATGACGTGCATGATCGGATAGATGCGTGTTTTCCTGAAGTACTCGAGCTCCAGACCGACGTAATCGGAAAACATCCGCGGCCCTCCCGGGTCGCGCGCCGAGATCACCGCGTCGAGCTCGCCGCTCGCGAGCATGCCGGCGAGCGTCTTGTCCGGCGCCGGCGTGACGCGGATCCCCTGCGGCAGCCTGAGCTCGACTTTCTCGACACGCCCGGGCTGGCGCACGCCGGCCTGCACCCACTCGATGCGTCTCAGGTCGACGCCGTATTCGTGGCGCAGCAGGCCGCGCACGTAGATGCCCGCGGTCTGCGCCCACTCGGGAATACCGACGCGCCTGCCCTCGAGATCCTTCGGGCTCTTCAGCCTCGTGTAGATCGCGGAGTGGCGGAACACGCGCGACGGAAATACCGGGATCGCGATGATGTCTGGGCTCGGCTGCGACAGCAGCGACACCACCTTGCCGAACGACATCTCGGACGCGTCAAACTCTCGCCAGCGCGTGAAGCGGTAGAAGATCTCCTCGATCGGCAGGTCGAGCACCGTCAGCTCGATGCCTTGCGGGCGCAGATCGCGCGCGTGGTCGTAAGGACTGATCGCCAGGGAGAGAGGCAATTTCATCGTGATAGTATGCAAGCACTCGCGCGCAATGCCCAACATCCGTCTCCCCGACGGCTCGTCGAAGTCGTTTCCCGGACCCGTCACCGTAGCCGAGATCGCCGCCGCCATCGGCGCCGGGCTGGCGCGCGCCGCGCTCGCCGGGAAGGTCGACGGGAAACTGGTGGATCTCTCCTCCCGGCTCGAGAACGATTCGCAGGTTCAGATCATCACCGAGCGCGACCCGGAGGGGCTCGAGATCCTGCGCCATTCCACCGCGCATCTGCTGGCGCAGGCGGTGAAGGAGCTCCACCCCGACGCCCAGGTCACCATCGGGCCGGTGATCGAGAACGGCTTCTACTACGACTTCTCCTACAAGCGGCCTTTCACGCCGGAGGACCTGGCTGCAATAGAAAAAAAGATGCAAGAGATCGCGAAGCAGGACCTGCCCGTTCAACGGCGTGAAATGCCGCGCGATGCCGCCGTCAAATTCTTCTCCGACATGGGCGAGAAGTACAAGGCCGAGATCATCGCCTCGATCCCGGAGAAGGAGACGATCTCGCTCTACGGCCAGGGCCACTGGATCGACCTGTGCCGCGGGCCGCACGTGCCTTCGACCGGCAAGCTCAAGACCTTCAAGCTGATGCGCGTCGCCGGGGCCTATTGGCGCGGCGACTCGAAGAACGAGATGCTCCAGCGCATCTACGGCACCGCCTGGGGGAAGAAGGAGGACCAGGACGCGTACCTCAGGATGCTCGAGGAGGCGGAGAAGCGCGACCACCGGCGCCTCGGCACGCAGCTCGACCTGTTCCATATCGAGGAGCACGCGCCGGGCCTCGTGTTCTGGCACCCGAAGGGCTGGACGATCTGGCAGCAGGTCGAGCAGTACATGCGCCGCGTGTACCGCGACAACGGCTATCACGAGGTGCACGGCCCGCAGATCCTCGACCGGAGCCTGTGGGAGAAGACCGGCCACTGGGAAAACTTCCGCGAGAACATGTTCGTCACGGAATCGGAGAAGCGCGACTACGCGGTGAAGCCGATGAACTGCCCGGGCCACATCCTGATCTACAACAAGGGCGTGCGCAGCTACCGCGACCTGCCGCTGCGCTACGGCGAGTTCGGCTCGTGCCACCGCAACGAGCCCTCGGGCGCGCTGCACGGCCTGATGCGCGTGCGCGGCTTCGTGCAGGACGACGGCCATATCTTCTGCACCGAGGACCAGATCCTCGACGAGTGCGTCGCGTACTCGGCGCTCCTGCAACGGGTGTATCGCGACTTCGGCTTCACCGAGATCGCGTACAAGGTGGCGACGCGGCCGGCGAAGCGTATCGGTTCCGACGAGGCGTGGGACAAGGCGGAAGAGGCGCTGAAAGAGGCGCTGCGCCGTTCGGGCGTGAAGTTCTCGATTGCAGCCGGCGACGGCGTCTTCTACGGGCCGAAGATCGAGTACCACCTCAAGGACAGCATCGGGCGGTCATGGCAATGCGGCACCATGCAGGTCGACTTCAGCATGCCGGGGCGGCTGGGCGCCGAGTACGTCGGCGAGGACAACGCGCGCCACACGCCGGTGATGCTGCATCGCGCGATCATCGGCTCGCTCGAGCGCTTCATCGGCATCCTGATCGAGCACTACGCCGGCGCCTTTCCGCTCTGGCTCGCGCCTTGGCAGGTGGTCGTCATGAACATCACCGAGCGCCAGGGGCACTACGCGCAGCTCGTGACAGAAAAACTGTTAAAACAGGGGCTTAGAGCATTTTCGGATTTGCGGAACGAAAAGATTTCCTTTAAGATTCGCGAGCACAGCCTGCAGAAACTGCCCTACCAACTGGTGGTCGGAGACAAGGAGATGCAGGCTGAAACGGTGGCCGTGCGCACGCGCAGCGGCGAAGATCTCGGGGCAATGACCCTGCAGGCCTTCACCGCGCGCCTCCAGGCGGAGGCGAGAGCGCAGTAAGCACGGCCTATTTTTTCAACGCACTAAAGGAGCTTTTCACACATCGCACTCGAGAGATCGCAGCGCATCAACCGGGAAATCACCGCCCCGGAGGTGCGCCTGGTGGCGGAAAACGGTGACCAGCTCGGCATCAAGACAGTCGTAGAAGCCCTGCGGCTCGCCGAGGAGCAGAACGTGGACCTGGTGGAGATCGCGCCGCTCGCGAACCCGCCGGTCTGCAAGCTGATGGACTACGGCAAGTTCCGCTACCGTGAGCAGAAGAAGGCGCACGAAGCGAAGCTCAAGCAGAAGCAGATCCAGGTCAAGGAAATCAAGTTCCGCCCCGGCACCGACGAGGGCGACTACAAGATCAAGCTCGGGAAGCTGATCCAGTTCCTCGAGGCGGGCGACAAGGCGAAGGTGACGCTGCGCTTCCGCGGCCGCGAGATGGCGCACAAGGAATTTGGCGAGCGCCTGCTCGAGCGGGTGAAGAAGGACCTGGATGCGGTCGGCGTGGTCGAGCAGTTTCCCAAGCTCGAGGGCCGGCAGATGGTGATGGTGCTGGCACCGAAGAAGAAGGGACCCGCGCCGAAGGCCAGGCCGAAGGAAGTCAAGGAAGTGAAAGCAGCAAAGCCAGCCGCGCCCCCGAAGCGCCAGGCGGCGTAGTACAGCAGTTACAAGTGATGGCCGTGGCTGTTGAAGCGTCCCCGCATAGGCGGGGACCGCCCGGCGTCAGGCTAGAACAGGAGGGCAGCCATGCCCAAGATGAAGTCCAAGCGGGGCGCCGCGAAGCGCTTCAAGGTGCGCGGCAGCGGCAGCATCAAGCGCGCGGGCGCCTACAAGCGCCACATCCTCACCAAGAAGTCCACCAAGCGCAAGCGCCACATGCGCCGCCGCAGCGGGGTGGACCACACCAACACGGCCGCCATCCGCGCGATGCTGCCGTACTCGTCCTAGGAGCGCGCCATGCCAAGAGTCAAACGCGGCGTAACCGCGCGCGCGCGCCACAAGAAGGTCTTCCAGCAGACCAAGGGATTCAGGGGCCGGCGCAAGAACGTGTTCCGCGTCGCCAAGCAGGCGCTGATGAAGGCGGGGCAGTACGCCTACCGCGACCGCCGGCAGAAGAAGCGTGAGTTCCGGGCGCTCTGGATCGCGCGCATCAACGCCGCGGTGCGCGAGCTCGGCATGAGCTACAGCGTGTTCATGGCCGGGCTCAAGCGCGCCAACATCGAGATCGACCGCAAGGTGCTCGCCGACCTCGCGGTGATGGACAAGCCGGCGTTCGACAAGATCGCGGCGCAGGTCAAGGCGACCATCGCGCACTGAAGTTGCAAAACCTTGAAGTAATTGTCGAGCGGGCGCTCGCCGATTTCGCGGCGGCGGGCGACCCTGCTTCGCTCGAGAACGCCAAGGCGCGCTATCTCGGCAAGGCGGGAGAGTTGTCCACCCATCAGAGGTCCCTGGGGGGGCTTCCGGCCGAACAGCGAAAAACTGCGGGTGCGGCTTACAACGCGGCAAAGCAGCAGATCGAAGCCGCGCTGGAAGCGCGCCGCGCGGCGCTCGCCGAGGCGAAGCTCGGCGCGCGGCTCACCGAGCAGGCGCTCGACGTCACGCTGCCCGGCCGCGGGCGCGGCCGCGGCGGCATCCACCCGTTGATGCGCACCTGGCAGCGCATCGAGGAGATCTGGCGCTCGATCGGCTTCGAGGTCGCCGAGGGCCCGGAGATCGAGACCGACTGGTACAACTTCACCGCGCTCAACAGCCCGGAGAACCACCCGTCGCGCTCGATGCAGGACACGTTCTACGTCGACCTGAAGGACGCGAAAGGCCTGCCGCTGGTGCTGCGCACGCACACCAGCCCGATGCAGGTGCGCTATGCGCGCATGCACAAGCCGCCGATCAAGGTGATCGCGATCGGCCGCACCTACCGCGTCGACTCCGACGCGACGCACTCGCCGATGTTCCACCAGGTCGAGGGGCTGTGGATCGACGAGCACATCAGCTTCGCCGACCTCAAGGGCGTCTATACCCAGTTCCTGCGGCGCTTCTTCGAGAACGACGAGCTCGAGCTGCGCTTCCGGCCGTCGTTCTTTCCGTTTACCGAGCCCTCGGCCGAGATCGACATGAAGTTCAAGGGCGGCTGGCTCGAGATCTCGGGCTCGGGGCAGGTGCATCCGGGCGTGGTGCGCAACTTCGGGCTCGATCCCGAGCGCTACATCGGGTTCGCGTTCGGCTCGGGACTCGAGCGGCTGACGATGCTGCGCTACGGCATCGACGACGTGCGCCTTTTCTTCAACGGCGACCTGCGCTTCCTGGAGCAGTTCTCGTGAACGTCCCGGAAAGCTGGCTGCGAAGCTTCTGCAATCCGCCGCTCTCGGGGAACGAGCTGCAGGAGCGGCTCACCATGGCCGGGGTCGAGGCCGAGTCCTACGAGGCGGTGGCGCCGCAGGTGAGCGGCGTGGTGGTCGCCGAGGTGCTCGCGGTGGACCGGCACCCGAACGCCGACAAGCTCACCGTGTGCAAGGTGAAGGCCGGCAAGCAGATGTTGCAGGTGGTGTGCGGCGCGCCGAACGTGCGCGTGGGAATGAAGGCGCCGCTTTCGACGACGGGCGCCAAGGAGATCCGCGGCGTCCGAAGCGAGGGCATGCTGTGCTCGGCGCGCGACCTCGGC
>Ga0187893_10009744_pt1 | contig 14640 bp, 15 predicted proteins | sample MA1701074metaG_FD_139574 | JGI IMG/M metagenome (GOLD analysis project Ga0187893, IMG submission 139574) | White microbial mat communities from a basaltic lava cave in the Kipuka Kanohina Cave System on the Island of Hawaii, USA - MA170107-4 metaG ...
AAGTCCGTACGGCAGTGAGTCTGTAATGTACTTTATGGTGACTATCAACGGTGTCCCGTTCAAGCGTTGGCTTACCCGCCAGGAAGCCGACGTGACTGCGGAACGCTGGCAAGGTCAGCATGGGGGCTACGATGGCGGTCGTGGCCTTCTCAAGATCAAGGACCGCGGTGATCACGTAGAGGTCAAGGAGGACCGCGCTGCGAACGACGAGTTCAACGTGCGGTACCGAACTGCCAAGGCGGGTGACCGCCAGGTGATCCACTACGAACAACGGGTCGAGTCCCCTTCGGACGCCGACCCAGCAATGAGGTCATAATGTCACGCGAACTCGATGCAGCTATCGCTGCGGCTCATGTCCCGGTCGAGCCGGTATCTGTGCCAAAGCAAGCCACCAAGTCGCCAGCCAAGAAGGTAGGTGCGCCTACCGTGACTGCTCCAGCCGTCAAGGTGGATAAGTCAGGCCACAGAGTCCGGCTGCGCGGCATAGATCATACACTCCCCATCTGTCTCTCCTTTGAGGGTAAGCAGGAGCTCCGCATGGAACTCCAGCCCAATCGCTGGGTAGAGGTCCCGGATGAGGTGTATGCGTTGCTCAAGAGTAAATTCTATAAACCAAGGAAAACTCAAGTCGTAGACTGGAACGGGGACCCTGATAACCCCATCCGGCAGATACGTACCGAAGAGACTCTTGGGTACATCATTGAGTTTCCAGAAGAGGTAGACAATGGCTAATGCAACACGTATAGCAGATTTTGCCCGTGGCCCTGTCTTTGTAGGGAGCTACGCCGGTACAACTGCTGCACAAAACATTCATATCGGCTTCAAGCCCTCCTTCATCATCGCCTACAACCAGACCGATGGTGATAAACTATGGGCGTGGTGTAGCAACGACGTGGCAAACGTTGTCACGATCGACACAGAAGTCGCCACTGAAGCTGTCGCTATCGCGCAGGTCGATAACGGAACGGTCATTGGGTTTTCTCTGCCCAGTGATGGTTCAGTTAACGAGAATGCCAAGACTTACGTCTTCCTTGCCGTGTCAGCGTAAGGAGGTATGTCATGAATCCAACTGTACATTCTCAACGCGAAGTCTTCAAGCGTGATAGCTTGTTTTGGTGGAGGCCGGGACGGGTCTACATCCCATCCAACCACTTCACCGGCATGACAGTCGGGGCCATCAATGAGGGCGGCGCTGGCAACTTTGCCATCGGTGAGAAATGGGAAGGGACCGGTGTTGGTGCTCCAATCAGCAAGGAGGTCAGCACATTTGGGATCTATGCCACGCTCATGGAGTCTGGTGCAGACGAGGTCAACCACCTGATGCAGCTCCCCTACGACCTGGATATCCGGTATCCGGTCGAAGTGCGTGTGCACTGGACCAGCGGGTCCGCGACGACAGCCGATACCATCGACTGGATTGTCAGGTACCTCAAGGTCGTCCCTGATGTCACGACGCTTGCGAGCGCGGCTACAGCCCTGGACAAGACCATAGCCCAGGATACAGTGATCGGTGCCTACACGCATCAGGTCACAGCCTGGGGTGCGATCCTGCCAGCAGTCACTGCTATCGCAGACAATGTAGAGATGATTGAGTGGGAGGTTGAAATGGACACCTTCGCCGTTGGGTTGACGGAGGACAAGTTCTTCCTCGGCCTGGAGGTAGCCTACACACCCAAGCGCCTGTACTACGGCGATGGGATGCCTGTGAAGGCCAAGCGTCCAGTCTCAATGCTCTCAAGTAAGTACACAGTGTAACCTTAACCCGTGGTGCGGGGGCTGCGTGTGGTAGTCCCCGCTCCGCACCTACGGTGATTTATGCAACAGCATGCTTCGTTCGATAGTGGGTTGTTTGGCAAGTGGCACCTGATTGACTCCGCCCCAGGCAAGCTCATTGATGGTGGTGACCCCACAGTTTCAACCAACGCTCTCTTCACCCATCCACGCAGTGAAACCGGCGGTCTCACGCTCCAGGTTGCCTATGCCAACCTCCAGAACCGCTCTGGCGGCGCTGCACACGTCGGCCTTGGTGTCCGCATTCCCACAACCCTATGGAAGGCTGGACAGTGGACCAACGCCACAACGACTTACACTGATGACACGACTGACGCCCAGGATGTGGGAGCCAATGACTTTGCCCTCGAAACCACGACCGACAACGATGGCTTTATCGTCTCCTCGGCAGTCAAGTTCAACGCTATCTGTCTCGACATCGGGACAGCCTCAGTGACAGGCACACCTGTCCGCACACTCGAATACTCCACAGGTACCACAACCTGGACGGCCATCACAAACGGCATCGTGATGCCTGTCTCTGGTGGTCACTGGACTGCAGCCGAAACTCTGATCTGGTGGATTCCACCTGTTGACTGGACAGTCCTGGCTGCTGGTCATGGCACCGGTGTCAGCACAGGTCAATACGCCATACGTGTCCGCTCAACTACAGCCCCCACCGGCACTGCTGGCCTGGCTGATTCAATGTCTGTCCATCGCATCTATTGGTCACTCGAAGGCTTGGCAGACAACAACGTCTATGAGATCCCACTTGGTGGGATGTATGCCCCGCTGGAGCTGAATGGTGACGCCCTGGTTGCTGCCTTCAGCACAGCCAACGTCCAGAATCGAGTGACGGCCCTAGTGAGGGTACGAGGTTAACCATGTCCTGGATACAGAAGCTCTTAGTTAGTGTCGGGTTGCTTGCTCTGTCTGCTGGTGTAATCGCAGCTGTGTCTGACCCCGCTGGCTTTGGACATGTTCCCAATACCACTGTTGCCACGCTTCCCGGTGGAGCAGCCACTGGTACCATGCGGTATGTCACAGATGGGGACTCTACAATCGACTGTGTTAATGGTGAAGGTAGTAATATGGTGTTGTGCATTTACGACGGGACCGTCTGGTCAGTGGTTTCCGGGTCTGCGTCAACACCTACGCTCGACCAGGCCTTCGACGCTGGTAAGGTCATCAATGGAGCCAACAGCCTGGCCAATGCCTTCCGTGTGGGCGATGGCGTATCACCTGCTACAGACATTTGTATTTTTACTGATGCCACACTTGGCGGGTATGTTACTACATGTGGCGCAGCCAACGTGCGACAGCGTATACAGACCAATCAAACAGGTGGATTTTACGACGTGGAAGGCGCGTCAGACATTCTCACGATTGACCCTGACGCGGCCAGTGTCAATGCGATGTACCAGTTCACGTCTGGATATAAACTGATTCTCTCCATGATGCTGCCGTTGGAACCTCGTGGAGCTGCCACGTCTGCCTCAGAAAGCATCGTCTCGAATCAACCGAAAGCCTGGTATCTCACGGTGACGGATGCCAATACCGACGCCGCTGACTTCTCGTTCAACGTCACGTCCAAAATGGTTGGAGCCACGACCGCGACCTTTCGCCTCGTCGGGGTCAGTAAGAATGCCTCTCCATCCGGCAACATCGACCTTGATTGCGCCATGTCGAAGTATACGCCGGGCACTAACACGTTTGCCGCGCATGTGACGACTGGCGAAGTCACAGCACTCCTCACCCCCGCCACACAGAATCGTCCCGTTGCCGTCACAACCTCGGCCCATACGATCAACGGCACGCTGACTGCGGGAGACATCGTGTTTGGGTCATGTGAAGTGGACGCCACCGCGACGACTTCCGCCCAGATGACCGACTTTCGGCTGTACGGATTTGTGCTGGTGCAGCTCTCGGTAAATAGTTGGAGTGACTAACATGCGAATTAGGCTCTTGATTCTGTTGGGCTGTCTGACATGGGCGATGCCAGCCTGGGCCGTCACGCGAGATACTGTGACGAGTAATTCAAAGAATTCGACCGGTACGACACTTACTCAGTCTCATACCGTGACCGCAAGTGGCGGGAATAGAATCATGTATGTGCTCTGTGGCCTGCGAAGCCGTACCGTGACCCTGACTGCAACGTATGCCGGGGCGGCTATGGATGAAGTGCGGAAGGACCAACATGGTTCAACGCAAATATCTTCCTGGATGTTTCGCAAGATCAATCCAGCGACGGGCGCGAACGATTGGGAAGTGACACAAAGCGGGGGAACTGGAATGGCCTGTGCGGGATTCTCGGTGACGAATGCGCACCAAACCGTCTCAGAAACCGATACCGATGGAATTTGCGGCACGACCAATCCTGAATCGCTGACCTTGACTGACACGAATGACGATCTCTTGATAGATGTATTTGCAATGGCGATTGACGGCAGCGTGACGGAAGGAGCCGATCAAACCGAAGAAATTGACATCGCCGTTGCGAGCGCAACACTGACCACGGCTGTTTCTCGGCAACTTGGAACCGCTGATGGGGTGATGTCTCAGACTGCAAACGGGGCGAACAATCACTGTTATACCGCTATTTCGATCGCACACAGCGCGGCAACGACCTCGCGCCCTCCGCTCGGTCCCATCATCTTAGGGTGGTTGCGCTCACTTGTTGGAATTCAGGAGGCGTATGCGTACTAACATTCTTGCATGTGTGTTGTGGTTTCTAGTGAGCCCAGCGTGGGCAACCGACTATTGGGTAGCTACCACCGGTAGCGACAGCGAGGCATGCAATGCAGTTGACAGTGTCGAAGCGGACCCCCCTACTGACCCTGGAACATATAAACTGACGTTTGCAAGTGCCGTAGGCTGCATGGTTAGTGGAGATCGGCTCATTATTAAAGCAGGGAATTACGACAATCAAGAAATTCTCAATCCACCTGGCGGAACGTCTGGCAACTACACGGTCATCAAGGGCGATCCAGCTGGAGCCCGCCCCGTCATTCGCCCTAATCAAACCTATGCCACGCGGCGAGCCTATCGGTGTACCACGGCCTCGGCCTGTCAGTATGTTCGCATTGAGTACATCGAGACCTATCATGCCTATAATCACGTGTCGATGGGGGCTGTAGGCACACCGGCCCATCACATGGAATTCATCAATAACAAATTTTGTAGTACCACGCATACCGCTATCAACATTGTGGCGACCGGTAGCAGCATGGGCGGTCCGTATCTCTATCGAGGTAACGAGTTCTGCAACACGGGTGAGTTTTATACGCCGGACCTATCCAGTTCGACGGAATATGCGCCTGGGCACAATACGATCTATGGAGTCGGGGACAACTCCATTATTGAGAACAATGTATTTCACGATCTCGGCAACGCCATCGGCATCTGGGCATCTGACACAACCCAAATCAATGCGATCATCCGCAATAATGTGTTCTACAATATCTGTCGAGAGGATCTCAATTCGTGGATACACCCCACATCAGGATCATGCTCGGCGGTGCATATCTCGGTTGCAGGCGGTGGGCATCAAATCTATAAAAACATTGTCTACAATTCGTGCAGCACTGGGAATGAGGCGAATAAGTGTGTACCGTTTGTGACGCGCTCGCAGGCACCATCAAATGTAGGGATGATCTCCAATAACACGATTTATAATCTCATTGATACGAACACGCCTGCGATTGCTCTCTTCCAAGCTGGGTCCACGACTCCTGACGCAAACGTCCAAAATAACATTGCCTATCTCGCCGGAACGGGCTTCTTTTTTTGTACCGGCTGTGACGGGACACACACAAACAACACCACATCGAACCCAAGTTTCACGAATGCCGCCGGTGGTGATTTCTCTTTAGCCTCCGGGAGTGCCGCGATTAACGCGGGAACGAATATAGGGTTCTCATTTAATGGCAGCGCCCCCGATCAAGGCGCGTTTGAAACCTTTGTCTTTGCAACCTGTGCTGTCGAAGCCTCCACACCTACGATCGTCAATATCACGTTTACGAACAACGCAGCCCCGCCACTCCTCCCAGCTTCCAGCATTACTGGTTTCAGTGCTCGTGAGGACGCCAGCGCGAAGACCAACTCTAGCGTGTCTCGTGTCGGGGACAACCAGGTAAATCTGACCGTCACGGCTGCGTTCAGCTCAGGAACAGCCATTGATATTTCGATCAGTGGGACGAATCTGACTGATTCGTCACTGATTGGCAACACAGCCAACCAACCATTCGTCCAGGCTGTCAGCAATCAGTCCTGTACTAACAATGTGGCGGGTGCTCCCTCGTTTGTCCTGACCCAAGCACGATATGAGTGGCATTACGTGAGGGGCACTGAGGCCGCTCCATTGATGGTTCCTGCCGGGCTAGCAAATACCGGTGAAGCCGAGAATCTAAGTAATATCCAAGTGCGTGCATCGGCGGAAATTCGCCTTCGTATTGCCATTACGTGTACCACAGCTGACTGCCCAGCAACCGGCTTCTTCCTTCGCTACAGCAGGAACAGTGGAACGTACACGGTTGTTTCAGATACCTTTGGTGCTGACAACATTGCCTTTGCTGGTACTGGCCCAGACCCAGACATCCCAAACAGTGGAACCGTGACTACATGCCAGCTTTCTACAGGTGGAACATGTGAGAGCGGAGCACTAGTTCGTACAAGCAGTGCTATCCCAACAGTTACGCTTGCCACAGGTGCTAAAACAGAGATTGAGTACGTTATTGCTCTTGATAGTGACGCAGTCGCTACAGACACTTATGACTTCCGCATATACAAGCAGGACGGCAGTACTGTCAACGCATATACTGTTACCCCACGGATGACAGTCATTGGTGCCATTGGTGGGATGGGATTCTAGATGGCTATCGCTGGAGATATCACTATAGCAAACCTGGTTACGCAGGCTCTAAAACAGGCTGGACGGACTACGCCGAGTACAGCACAAATCACCGACGCGACCAACTTCCAGTTTCGTCGTGTTAAGTCTGACATTGCTTCCTACTCTGGCCGCCACGAGGTCCTGCTTAAGCAGGCTGTCACCGCCACAGTTGATGGTGTCCAGAAGTATGCCTGGCCCACTGATGCACACTACATGAAGTCTGTGGTCCTGCTTGATGGACCAGACGAGTGGCGTGGTACAGCTACAGCCGGAGCTACCACGTCCATCACGCTTGCTGCCTCACTAGACGTGTCAGATGCCAATCAGTTGAGAGGTCGGTGGCTCGCTACGACAGGTGGCACCGGGGCCAGTCAGATCACACAGATTGTAGGCTGGGACAACGGCACAAAGGTTGCCACTGTAGAGCCGGACTTTATCACTGCCACTGCGTCAGGAACGACCTACCTCATCGCCAATGACCATACGAAGCTTTGGCACCGTGATAAAGCTACCGAGTGGGACACGCTACAGGTTCCTAGTCTGCGTGGACGTGCCCTGCGTGGGTCCATGTCCGGCAGGAACCTCTGGCTTGAGTACACGCCTGACAAGATCTATGTCCTGTGGTGGGACTACTGGGCCTACCTGGACCGCCTTGACGATGCAGGCTCAGTCGTCCTAGGCCATATCCGTGAGTACTACTCGCTGTGGTCACAGGGCCTGACTGCCTGGCTCTGCCAACGCTACGATGAAGACCGCTATGAGACCGAGATGGCTGTCTACAAGGCCTTGCTTGACAGCTACGCGAGCGAGGCAGCCCAGGTGACCTCGACGCAGTTCTTTGATGTGTAAGGAGCTTCATGCCGACACTCACGCTTGTTGACACCAGTACTCCTCAGACACTCGCTGGTCCTAAGACACTCACAGCTCCTGTTATTGACTCGGCTGCAGCCGGGAGTACAGTAGCTGCGGCCCCCACAGCCGCACTTGGTATCGCCAACAAAGGCTATGTTGATGGCCTCACCTCACAACCGCTTATCAACGCCTCGCTCGGGGCCAGTGTCGCCTCGAACATTCTCACGCTGAGCCTGCTTACTGCAGGTGGGTCAACTCCCTCTGCAGGTGACCCTGTTCGCGTGACCTTCCGCAATACCACTGACGCAGATGGCTCGCTTGTCACCCGTACAGTCTCCGCAGCCACCACAATGACAGTTGCCAATGGGTCCACCCTTGGTATGAACAACGGGGAGACCAGACGCCTCTGGGTCGGCCTCATTGACAACGCGGGTACTGTTGAAGTCTGTGTCTGGAATCCTCTCCTCACAGACACTACGCCGTCAACTGCACCTGCCACTTTGTCCTTGAATGGTTTCCACCCTGGTGTAGATGTCACCACGACAGCAGAAGCAAGCAACGCCGATAACGCACACGTGTTGTACTCCACCAATGCACGTACTGCAGTACCTTTTGTCCTCCTGGGTTTCATAGAGATCACTGAAGCCACTGCTGGTGTGTGGGCTACAGCCCCTGCTGTTGTCCAGACCTTCCGTGAGGGGTACCGTAAGACCGGAGACATCATACAGCACTGCTGGAATATTGACGGCGAGTTAGCCAGTGGGACTACTCAGATCCCTATTGATGACACCATCCCTCAAATTACCGAGGGTGATCAATACATGACGCAGGCGATCACACCAACCAGCGCCATCAATCTGTTACATATAAACCACGACGGCAACTACGCCAACAACCAAACCAATGTCCAGATTGTTGTGGCCCTCTTCCAAGATAGTACAGCGAATGCCCGAGCTGCAACCATCGTGAGCAAGGAGAGCTTGGCTAACAGCCCAACCTCCGGCGGCCTACGCTACGTTATGCTGTCTGGTACAGTCTCTACTACCACCTTTCGCATACGTGCAGGCTTCGCAGCTGCAGGTACTACACGCTTCAACTCCCAAGGTGGAGCGAACAGGCTCTTTGGTAGTGTTGCTGCCTCAGTACTTGGTGTTCAGGAGGTCATGGTCTAATGGAAGCCATTGTTGTCCGTGAGACAGGTACAGATAAACTGATCTGCTTCGGCCCTGCTGGGCGTGGGTATGACCCTGGCGTACCTGCTGGGGCTTACAAGCGTATCGAACCTGACTACGAAGCTGTCAAAGCAGAGGATCTGCGTGACAATCCCCCACAGCCGACGCTCCGCGAGCGCATGCTGGCTGACTCCGCTGTTCCACAGTGGTATAGGAAGTACCTGTAGTGCTGCGTGGCCTTATCAGCCCTGACCTACCTCAGCCTATGCTCGGGGTCAACCTTCGTGATCCCTCTCACCAGCTACAGCCTGGTGAGGTCCTGAAGCTGCAGAACCTCCTCTGGGATGGGACTACACGTATGATTCCTGGGTCCAGCCTGCTCACGCCCTCGACCCTTGATGCCTCGTTCCGTATTCGTGGTGGACATCGCTTCTACCCCCGTGGCGGATCTGCCAAGCGCCTCGTGGCTTATGGAACACGGATCAGTATCATTGACGATGCTGGGGCTGAGACCATCCTGACCAGCACAGCCTCCTCAGATCTGGATGTGTATTTCACCACCTGGAGTATACAGAATCGTGTCTATGCTACGAATGGTTCAGACAATCTGTTCTTCTATGATGGGTCCTCCTCAGGTCTGGTTACAGGAACAGCTATACCCTCTCCTAAGGCACGTATTGCCCCCATCCTGGACCGCCTGATGGCTATTACTGCTGATGGTATTGAGCGCACAGATGCCCGTACAGATGCTGTCTGGTCCAACAACTCCACCTGGGCCACGCTTCGTCCACTTCAACCAGGTGAGTTCACCGCCATCCACCCCTTCGTACTCAAGGGTACAGACACCTTCTACGAGGGCCTACTTGCCCTTCAGGAGAGCGCCTACTACGTCATCACAGGCACAGACTTCGGGACTGATGTGACTGCTGTGACAGCTTCTACCGGCGAGGATTCGTCTATACGCCTCATCGACCCTGATGTTGGTACAGCCAGCCCTAAAAGTGTGGTGTCTGTTCCTAGTGTCGGGACCTTCTTCCTCACCAAGGACCCCAATGTATTCTGGATACCTGAGGGTGAGATTGCTGGCCGCTATGTCGGTGACAACCTACACTCGTACACGACAACCAAAGGTCTGAATAACATCAACCAGGATGCCATCGACCAGGCCTGGATGACCTACTTTGACCGCAAGCTCCTGCTTGGCTTCCCCACAGGCACCAACACCTATCCTGACACCCAATACTGGCTTGACATGCGTGACCTGCGCTCGCTTGATAACAGGCGTGTTGCGTGGTATGGACCTATGAATGTTGACACCTGGGGTGTGGTCTGGCGGGAGGACCAGGGTACAGAGCAAGCTCTCAAGGCTGGCGAGGGTAATCCATCCACAGGGGCGTTCGTTTACAAAGCCTACCAAAACACGCTTGCCGGACACGCGAGTGGAGCCTCAACGCTCTTCCCCACGTGCATCTACCAGGACCGGAACCAGCCTTTCAGTACAGGCAAGGGCAGTAAGTACATCCCTGATATACGGTTCACCATTGACACGATGGGTGGTAGTATGATAGCTGGGGTCGGGGACCTCAAGCAGAATGTTGTCTTCCAGCAGCCCCTTGTAGAGTACAGTGACTAATACATCGCATGATATACTTGTAGTAGTACGACATGATAAACTTGCGATAGTCCAAAATGTGAGTAATAATGCCTGCACCGTCTGAATATATTGTCTATGTTGACCCTGGTGTCCTCGGGATAGTTGACACCACCTGGACATTAAAAAGTCCCGACCTGACCGTGTGGGACCCATCCATCACAACAGGCGGGGTTCTGAGTTTCACCAGTGGAGGTACTGAGTTGAACACACCACGTGTCCCTGCGTGGAATGGAACCGGGTGGGACCCCTCAATCACCAACGGTGGTGTAGTGTCGGTGACAAGCGGGGCTGCTATGTCGGCCTCTGACCAGCTGGCTGCTTTGATTGACTCCAGTAGTGTCGCCTGGTACCTCGTGGTCAATGATAACGATGAGCTTCAAGTCACTACAGATGACATTATCACAGGCGTGATACGTTATCCAAGTGTCCACCTTACATTTACAGCTACAGCTGATACAGACACCTTCGACATCCACGCGATCAAGCCGAACATGAAGGAGCGGCGGCGGTGATACGCCTGGCTGCTGAGACTGACCTCCCACACCTGGTGGCAGGTATAACAGCCATGCGTGCAGCTACCGCGTGGTCACAGGTTGAGGAGGAGTGGACTGATGACGCATTATGGCGAGTACTTGAGCGACAGTTACGTAGTCCAAACCACGTGTGCTACGTGTGGGACAGTGGAGACCATGCCTGCGAATCTTTCTGTGGGTGCAAGCTCACCAGATTCCACCTTCCACCACACATGCCGGTCCTGTATGAGTGGGGACTTGGTGGCTCCAAGCGAGGGATGGCTGCCTGCTGGCGAGCCTGTAAAGACTGGGGTCGAGCCAACGGAGCGAGGTGGGCCTGTCGTGGTCTAGCAACCTCTGGGACCAAGCATCGTGTACGTGAGATCACTACTTGGGAGAAGTTATGAATGTAGGTAATGCATGGGGGTATGAAGAGAGCGAGGGCAGGTCTGGACTGCGTGGGACTGACTTTGAGAACCTTGCTGCAGAGCAAACGTACCAGTCTGGTCTGGGGATGCAGACCTTCGCCAATAAACTACTACGCCCAGGCTTCGCTGGTAAGTTTGGCGAGAAGTCCCTCCCAAGTGGGCAGTATGGTCTAGGAGCTGGGGCTGATCGTGGTGTCTTCCAGTTTGGTCGGGATATGTTTAGCCAGGCTAGTGCGAGTGGGGCCATGCGTGGACAGCAGACACCACAGAACATGAATGCTGTGATAGGGAGTGCTATTACCAACGCCCTACCACACCTCATCCCACAGATGCAGAACTTCCAGCTTGCACAGTTCAAGGCACCCCAGGACTTGATGAAGACTGCTTCTCTAGCGTCTGATTTCTGGTCTAAAGTGGCTGGTGCAAAGACTGACTCACTTGGTCTCAGACAGGAAGGTAGGTTTGGTATTGGGAGTGGTGGATAATCATGGCAACGATTGATCGTGAACTAGAGAGTGCAGAGGCGAGGTTGGGACCACCCCCTCAGTCTCCTGGTGTCTTCGGCTGGTATTTCAACCCTGCTGTACGCAATGAGTACATGCGCAAGCGTGCACTGTACGACGCTGGGGCAGCTCAACTCCAGGCTGAGCAGCTCTCCCCGCTGCGTAACATGACACTCGGGCAGGTCAGTGAACTGTCTGGTTTCCAGCCGGAGCGTCTGGCTAGTCCTAGTCAATACAGGACTGACACTGTTACTGAGCCCAGCGCAGTCCCAAGCTATAGGTTTGTTCACACGATGACCGGCGAGCCACAGGCTACGCTCCCGGCTCAGCCACAGTTAGATACTGACCGCCTAGCTCGCATACGTGAGGCAGTTAGTGATATTGATGCTGTTCCCAGGCGTGATACGTTGATGGACCAGCGTGGGAGTTTCATAGATGAGGAGACTGCCTTGGTCAACCAGGCGACACAGCCCTACCAGGGTCCTGAGTCCATGTCTCCAGCTAGCCTGTCTATGCGCCCCAAGTATACACAACCACTGGGTGAGTTCAAGGCTGGTCCTGGTCCTGAGATGCAGTATGACGTACGCCGTCTAGACGTTGACCAACCAGCCGATCGGTATCAGCGCGCCCTCGCCGGTGCCTCTATCGAGCGTGAGACCAGGCGGCCTCGTAGTCTTGGTGGTGCAGGCGCTGGAACTATAGGATTCAAGTATAACACCATCCTTGAGGCATACGGAAAAGACACGGCCGATCATTGGTTGGCAACAGGTATGCTCCCAGGTGGCCTCAAGGAGCAGGATATCTCCAGCAGGATGGAGTCCAGGCAGGACCTTCTTGACTTCAAGGACCGTACACTGGCTGAGACCTCTCGCAGGAACCGTGTCCTAGAGCAGTACAGGGACAGGTATCTCCGCTTCCAGGATATCTGGCACCAGAAATCTCAGGAGTCACTCGATAAAAAGGATGCACTTGGGTGGGCCAGGCTTAATGAGGCACGGTGGTGGCATGACCAGCTTACGGGCTGGATGGCTGCTATTGATAAGAGTGATCTGTTGTCTGATGAGCAGCAGGATGCTGTCCTTAAGGCACTAGATCTTGTATCAAGGATGGCTGAGCGTGATCTTACCCCAGATGAGATGACAGTCTTTGAGCAGTTCAAGTCCTTCCTCGGGCTTAAACCAGCTCCTCGATTCCAGTATACACCTCGTGGTCCCGTAGGACCAGAACCTGGTGTCGCTCCACCTATGTCCCGCAGTCAGTCCCAAGCAGGGAAGCCCCAGACTCCAAGGATTACCTCCCAGGAGCAGTATGATGCTCTCCCCCCTGGTACAGAGTATATAGACTCTGAGGGTAACACAGGTACGAAAGCTAGATAGATATGGCGTTTGTTGCCCCGGCAAGTGATCGAGGGGGGTTCAAGGCTCCAGCTGGTGATCGACCCTCTACAGGACCCCCTCTAGAACGCACACAGTTGCCCCAGGATCAACGATCTCAGGGTGACCCTGCTCAAGGTATACCTTCTGCTACACCTGCTCAAAACACAGGGAAATTCGTACGTCCCCCAACCGATATGCCTCTAGAACGCACAGAATTGGCTCAGGAGGCACGATCGCCCCTTCGACAGGCTCAGGACAGGTCCTTTAGGCAGGGGTCAGCCCAAGACATCCAGTTCGTCAAGCCTCCCTACGACCCCCGGGAGCTTCTACATAAAATCCCAGGTTATACAACAGTTTCTGAGTCTCTAAAGCCCCTCGCCCCTGTAGGCAGAGCCTTTAGTAAGTACATTGGTGAGCCCTACGAGAAGTACATACATGGTCCATACAGGCGTACCATGTTCAAGACCGACCCCCTAGAGACTATAGCTGAGCGTGCCCCTGCGTACGATGCTCCCACAGGTGAGAAGGTCAAACACCTCGCAGGTACAGTCGGGACAACCCTCGCTACAGACCCCCTCCTCGTCCTGGGTGGAGCATATAGCTTTGCCAGGAGTACAGCCAGACTCTCTACAGGTGTCCCTAAAACCGCAGTCGAGGCACCCGTCCAGTCCGTAGCCCCACGTTCGAGCGCCATCGAATCGCCCCGGCCTGCTCAGCCCACTGTTCCTCCAATACAGGATCTAGCTCAGCAACATCAAGCTCAAGTTCTTGGTGCAGCGCGTGAAGCTCAGCCTCCATCGCCGAAACCAACGCTTCCTCAGCGGGAGGTACGGATTGGTCAACAGCCGACAGGTTCTCTGGAACGGACGCTGGAACCTCTGGAGCAGGTAGAGTATCGTTCGGGTGGCCTAGCGGAGCTACCAACGGGGTCCCTGCTGAGGGTCCCAAAGACACGCGAGACTGCCTCAATTCCCCTTGAGGAACATTACCCTCGCGTCCCCACCGAGCGTAAACCTCCTGTGGAGATAACAGACTTTGAGTCCAAGGTGATGCATGGGCAGGAGCCTCTACCTCTGAAGCCCTTTCTGAAGTCTGCTGAAGACTTGCTTCAGGATCACCTGGCGAAGCGTGAGCTACAGTACAAGGGTATATCTGAGAAGATCCAGGCACAGCATGCCAGTGAACCACTCCCTGAGTCCCCGCCTGAGCTCTTGCGCGTGATGTTGCAACCGGATCAAATGGGTCCACGGGGTGATAAGCTGGGGGCTGAACTGTTCCAGGAGAAGGGCGTACCACATACTCGTACTCCCTCCGCCCTGCGTCGTGTGTTCCAGCACGCATATGATACTCTTGATGACGTTGGACCCCTAGGACGGCGGCTGTCGGACATACTCCGCTACACGTTCGACTACAGTGAGTCCGGCACCAGGCAAAACTTCCTGGACTACCTGGCCTTGGTGCGTTCAATATGGCCTGAGAGGA
>Ga0187893_10009745_pt1 | contig 14639 bp, 7 predicted proteins | sample MA1701074metaG_FD_139574 | JGI IMG/M metagenome (GOLD analysis project Ga0187893, IMG submission 139574) | White microbial mat communities from a basaltic lava cave in the Kipuka Kanohina Cave System on the Island of Hawaii, USA - MA170107-4 metaG ...
CTGAAATCCGCTCACCGCCCAGTACGGTTGATCCTGATGCCAGGGAGTGCGCTCGCGGGTCCCCGGCTCTTTCACCAGAAGCTGATCGTAGAAGAACCTCACGCGCGTCGCGCCCATGACACGACCGGCGATCTCGGCGGCGGGAGATGCGAGGGCGAAGCGGCGGAAAGACGAGAGCCTTTCGGCGAGCTCCAGGTCCCCGAAGAATCGGCCTGCGCCTCCTCGCGGTGTATATTCCTCGCCGTGAGGGCTGGGCGAGGCCATCGCCTCTTCGATCGCCACCCCGAGGAACGAGAGCCACTCGCGCGGGAAGATGTTTCTCAGACAAACGACTCCATCGCGCTCATACGACTGCCGCTCTTCCGGAGTGACGGCTCTGAGGGGGTGAGAGAGAAGCACCGGGCGTCATTATCCATCATCCGAGCTTCGATCTCCGATTGACAGCGGAGAATGCGCTGGGATACGTTCCCGCGAGAGTGGGGAGCGCGGGCTCCGACACCCAAGCAGATCGTGACGGGTAGAAGTGTGTTCGGCGATCCTAAGGAGGAGTCTCATGCTGGAAAGGCGTCAGTACCAGCGGGCGTGGGCGGCGATCTTTTTCACCGCGGCGCCTCTTGCGGCGTTTCAAGAGCCGGCGGCGCGGTTCCAGGCGCGCGAGGTCGAGGTCGCCTCGCGGGAGGACACGCGCAAGACACGCCGTACGGATCTGGTGAGCGTCATCGTCAAGCTCGATGTCGAGCCGCTCGCGAGCTACCAGGGCGGAATCGCAGGCCTCGGCGCCACGAGCCCGGAAGCGACCGGCGCCCGCCGTCTCGACCTGCGCGCCTCATCGTCGCGCGCTTACTTGAGGTACCTCGAGGGGAAGCTCCGCGCATTCGATGCCGCGCGCGCCCGCGTTGCTCCCCGGGCGAGAGTGGTGCACCGGCTGAACGTGATCCTCGGCGGCCTGTCCCTCCTCGTCCCCCGTAACGAGGTGCATCTCCTGAAGAGCATCCCCGGGGTGGTAGCGGTGTATCCGGACGCGCTCTTGCAGCCAGTGACCGAGCGCAGCCCCGCGTTCATCGGTGCTGTGGCCCTCTGGGAAGATCTCGGCGGCAGCGCCACCGCCGGCGAAGGCGTTGTCGTGGGGGTACTCGACTCCGGCATCTGGCCGGAGCATCCTTCGTTCGCCGACCCCGATCCGAGTGGCTTCGCGTACCCCGCGCCGCCCTTCGTGCCGGGCTCGTGCGATTTCGGAAATGACGCCTACAACCCGAACGACGCCGATTTCACCTGCAACAACAAGCTCATCGGCGCCTACACGTTTCTCGACACCTACAAGGCGGTGGAGGGGCTCCTCCCCGAGGAGTTCGACTCCGCCCGGGACGACAGCGGCCATGGCACGCACACCGCGAGCACGGCGGCGGGGAACTTCGGCGTCGAATCGAGCATCTTCGGAGTCCCGAGAGGCGCGGCGTCGGGAATCGCGCCCCGCGCCCACGTGGTCGCGTACCGGGTTTGCGGCGATGCCGGCTGCTTCGTCAGCGACTCTCTTGCCGCGGTTCAACAGGCCATCCTCGACGGCGTCGACGCGATCAACTTCTCGATCAGCGGAGGGAGCAACCCGTACGGCGATCCTGTCGAGCTCGGGTTTCTCGCCGCGTACGAAGCTGGTGTGTTCGTCGCCGCCTCCGCGGGAAACTCCGGTCCCGACCTCGACACCACGGAGCATCGTGGACCGTGGACGACGACCGTGGGCGCGAGCACCACGAACCGGCATTTTCTGAGCGAGCTCACGCTCACCGCTACCGGCGCCGACCCGCTGATTCTGACGGGGGCGACCATCACGGACGGTATCCCTGTGCCGACGGCGCTGGTGCTTCCTCCAGCGGGCAAGGAGCTCTGCCTCGACCCGTTCCCTGCGGGAACGTTCTCGGGCGAGATCGTCATCTGCCGGCGAGGCACCAACGCGCGCGTGGCGAAGGGCTTCAACGTCGCCGAGGGCGGCGCCGGAGGAATGATCCTCTACAACCCCGCGCTCCAGGGCCTCGCGACCGACAATCATTTCGTCCCGAGCGTGCATCTGGAGGTTGACGCCGGCGCCGCTCTCCTCGATTTCATGACCGCTCATTCGGGAGTCCTGGCGAGCTTCACGCCCGGAAGCGCCTCGAGGGTGCAGGGTGACGTCATGGCGGCCTTCAGCTCCCGGGGCGGCCCCGGCCAGACCCTCGGGGTGAGCAAGCCCGACGTCACCGCTCCCGGAGTCCAGATCCTCGCGGGACACACGCCCCTTCCTGCGACCGTCGTAGGCGGTCTCGCCGGTGAGCTGTTTCAGGTCATTCAAGGAACTTCGATGTCGAGCCCCCATGTGGCGGGAGCGGGTGCCCTTCTCAAAGACCTCCACCCGGACTGGAAGCCGGGGCAGATCAAATCCGCCCTCATGACGACGGCGCGCCGGCGCGTCTTCAAGGAAGACGGCGTGACGCTCGCCGGCCCGTTCGATTTCGGCTCGGGCCGGATCGACCTGCGTGCCGCGGGCGACCCGGGGCTCACGTTCAACGAGAGGGCGCTCCGTTACCTGAACCTCGAGACGCACCTCTGGGACGCGAACTATCCGAGCCTCTACCTCCCCGCGAATCCAGGCGTCGTGACGGTCCGGAGGTCGGTCAAGAGCGAGCTTCCCTACGACGCCGAGTGGCAGACCAGGGTGACGGCGCCTCCGGATCTCGTCGTCGACGTACCCGATACCATCCGGATCCGGACGAACCGCGGCGCGCGGCTCAAGATTGAAGTGGACGCGCGGAACGTCCCCCTCGGAGAGACCCGCTTCGCGAACCTCCGCCTCAGATCCGGCCTCCTCGAGGCGAACTTTCCCATCACCGTCGTGCGCCGGGACGTCTCCGTGACTCTCGAGAAATCCTGCGCGCCGACCACGCTCGCCCGCGGCGAGACGACGGAGTGCACTCTTACTCTCCGGAACACGACGTTCGAGCCCGCCGCCGTGCGCCTCGCCGACAGGCTTCCCAGGGAGCTCGATCTCCTGAACGGAAGCGTGATTGGGGGGACGGAGAGGAGAAATGGGCTCGTCTTCGAAGGCGTTCTCGACCCGGCCGATCCTCCTGTCGTCGACGTCGGCCCCGGAACCAGTCCCGCGGGCTACTTGCCGCTGAGGCTGTTCGGGGTCCCTCCCATCCCCGGCGTCGGGGACGAGACCATCGTGAACTTAAACGTTCCCGCGTTCCGATTCGGGGGAGAGGATTGGACCCGGATCGGGTTCGTGAGCAACGGCTACGCCGTCGTGGGAGGCGGGACGGTCGACGACGTCGAGGCGACGAATCAATCCTTTCCCGACCCGGCGCGACCCAACAACGTGCTCGCCCCGTTCTGGACGGATCTCGATCCGACCGCGGGCGGCGCCCTTCGGGCCGGCATCCTCACCGACGGACTGAACGACTGGCTGATTCTGGATTGGGAGAACGTCGTGAACTTCGAGCACCCGGCGGAGACGAACTCCTTCCAGGTGTGGATCGGGCTGAATGGCGTCGAGGACGTGAGCTTCGTGTACGGCGCCGTCACCGGAGGCGCGGATGGGCTCCTGACCGTAGGCGCGGAGAACAAATTCGGAAATCGGGGAACGAATGTCTACGCGAACGGGACAGGCACGCCGCCCGGCCCGATGACGGAGCTCGTCGTCACCTCGACGCCGGGGGCACCGGCCGATCCCCACGTGATCACGTTCTCGGCGCTGGGCGCGAGGCGAGGCGAATGGGAGAACTGCGCCGAGATGACGAGCAACGCTTTTCGCGGAAGGACGATCATCGACTGCGTGAGCGGACGAGTAACCCGCCGCTGAAGCGCACAGAGAAGTAAGAGGCGCGCTCGCGTCGCGGCGCCCAGCCGCTTCGATCGAGAGAGGTCATGCGCGGATCGAATTCCTGGGATCTTTCTGGCGGTGGGTCTCGCCGCCGCGGCCGAGCCGCCGCCTTTCGGCAGCGTCTGGCTCGATGCCGGGAACGGCATCCACAACACGCGCAACCAGGAGCGGGAAACGATCCTCGACCCTTCGAACGTCTCTCGCCTCGAGACGAAATGGGTCTTCGAGACCGCGGGCAGCGTGTCGGCGACTCCCGCCGTCGACGAGCATTCGGTCTACGTTCCCGACTGGGGGGGGAGGATCCATCGCGTCGACCGGGCGACGGGAGCGAGGGTCTGGTCGAAAGCCGTCTCCGAGATTACGGGCGTTGCTAGAAACCTGTCGCGCACCACTCCCGCGGTCGCTGGCGGGAAACTGGTCTTCGGCGATCAGGGGGGCTATCTGCGGAAGGGCGCCCGGGTGATCGCGCTCGACAAGGCAACCGGCGGCCTTCTCTGGTCGAAGCAAGTCGATTCTCACCTCTCCGCACTCATCACCCAATCGGCGGTGGTGCACGAGGGGCGTGTCTACGTCCGGCGGAGATCGCTCTACGTCACTACGGGAAACAACTACACGGTTCCGGGAAGCGTCGCCGCCTGCGTCGAGGGCCGAAGGACCGGTCACGGTCGCGAACGGCGTCGTGTTCGCTGGATCGATGGAGCGGCGGCGCGCCCGCCCGACGATGTTCGCGCTGAGTGCGGAGAGGGGAAAAATCCTCTGGAAGTTCGCGAGCGGCGGATCGGTCAACTCGGGTCCGGCGGTCGTGGATGGCGTCGTCTACTGGGGCTCGGGCTACCCTCCATTCAAGGCCGGGTCGCGAAACAACAAGCTCTTCGCGTTCGAGCTCCCGACGGAATGATCATTCGGGACGGACGGAATTCGCCCGACGGGCAAGTTGGTAGCGCGCCATTGCTTCCAAGGCCATGGCGGTCGTGAGCGCGGCGGAGGAGAACTCGAAGACCTGGCCCCCGTCCGCGCGGCCGAGGAAGAACGGCGCGGCGTCGTAGCCTCCTGAGAGACGCTGCTCGCGGGCGAGGTAGCGGGCGGCGCGGCCGAGGAGAGGTGTCTCGCGGCCGGCGTTGAGCAGGGTCAGGAGCGCGAACGCGGTATTGAGGTGCGGGTCGCCGCGATCCCAGTACGCGACGCCGTCGCTTCTTTCGATCGCAGAAACCTCCAGGTCGTCCGCGAGGATCTCGACCGCGGGGGAGAGCGCGGCGACGCCGCCTTCGCGAAACGCGCGCGACACGGCGTAGTGGAAGACCAGGTTGTCCGGGTAGTACTCGGCGATCTCCTCGATCCGATCGCGGTGCAACCCAAGGGTGGTCGCGTCGAGGATGAGCACGACGGCTTCGTCGACTCCGGGGACGTCGAGCCGGTGGTAACGGCCCAAGGCGAAGAGCACGTTCGCGTTCACGACGAGGTCCACGTCGTTCGGAAAGAGCGGAGCGCCCGGCTCGCGGTAGGTGAGCCAGGTAAGAAAGGCGCCGCTCGCGGGCGGTAGCCACGTCGGGTTCTTCCGGCGCGGCACCACTCCGAGGTCTCTCCAGTCGGCGAAGAAGAGGTGAAACGGAGTCTCGCTTCGCGGGCCGGCGTCGAGCCTCTCGTCGTCGAGGAGGGCCGCGTAGGTCGTCGCGGTCACGTCCGCGTCGGTCGGAATCGCGAGCGGGCTCGGAAAGATGCGCAGGTTCAAGGGAATGCGCGCGCCTCCGAGGACCGGCCCCTTGAGCCAGTCGACGAGCGCGCGCTCGAGTGCAGGCCCGGGGACGCCTGGGTGCGCATCGTAGGGCCAGAACCCGAAGGTACCGGCGTCGGGCGCATCCGGTTTCGATTCGAAGCGAGAAAGGAACTCGATGGCGCGCCGACGCATCCCGCGGGCGGCTGCGAGATCCTTGCCGCTCAATCTCAGAGGCTCGCGGTTCTCCTCGATCACCAGGGTGAGCGCGTGATGAATGAAGGCTACCATGAAGGGGCTCACGTCGCGCACGCGCGGACCCGGCGTCCCGCGAAGGGAGAAGTACTGAGGCCAATCGCCCGGAAGATCGCGCACGCGCTCGCCGTCGAGGACGATGTCGAGAGGCTCCTGGACCTGGCGAGCGAGGAGGAACCGGAGCGCGCGGCGCACGGGGGCGCCGCTCCGATTCACCGCCTCGGCAGACACCGCTCCGAGCGCGAGCGCGAAAACGAAGGTAGCGGCTCGGGACGACTTCATCCGCGAGCGATTCTACACCCGCGACGTCAGCGGGGCCCGGACATCGCCTTGAGCTCCTCGGGCGTGAGCCTGAGCGAGAGGCGCATCGCGGATCCGGAGCTCTCGACGGCGAATGTGTCTTCGAGGCGAATGGCATTTCCGAGACGCTCGGAGAGCACGCGCTGAAGGTTCGGGAGAACGAACGTGCTGAGCAGAGTGCCGAGCCTGCGCGCGGCATCCTCGTCCGGCATTTCCCCGACGAGCAGGATCGTCGCGTCTTCCGCGAGATCGACCGCGAGCGCGAGGCTCTGGATCTCGCGGAAGGGCTGGAGCACTCTCTCCGACATCGTCGGCTCGCGGCCGTCGCGCTCGCGGCTGAAGGCGGGCGCCACCATCACCGTGCGGGCTTCGGAGCGTTCGGGGAGCGTCGCGTCGAGCCGGGCGATCGCGTCAGGGACCTTCTCGAAGCGCCCGCTTCGTTCGCGGGCGAGCGCTTCTTGAAGGCGATCGCGGTGGGTCGAGAGAAAGACGGTGGTCCCGGGCGTCGAGAGGGCCGCGTAGAGGATCGGTTCTTCGGGTTTGTCGGAACGAAGCTCGAGGACGTCGACATCGCCGAGCCGCGCGAGGCCCGGGATCCGGCGCCCTTCCCAGAGTGCGGCGAGTCCCGCGGAGAGCTTCTCGGGATCGAGAGGTTTTCCGAGAGCAACGGCGACGACCGCGGGAAGCCCGTGAGAACGGTCTCGCTCGGAGTGCGCTTCGGGGCGGATGGCCTCGCTTCGGGCCGCGACGAGGACATGCAGGATGTCCTCGGCGCAGAGGCCCGCCGGGCTGAGCCGTCCCGCCCACTCCGCGATCCGGTCTCCCCAGAGGGATTTCACGAACGGCGATTCCTCGATGGCACGGACGTCGAGGCGGGCCACGAAATCGGAGTCGGAGGAGATCGCCGCTTCGACGGCGGAGGGAAGCGATGGGCGGGCTGTCGCGGCGATGGGCGCGAGCAAACCAACACAGAGGGCGGGGAATCGTTTCATGGGTTCTCCTGGCAATTCCCTTTTTGTTCGTTGTCGATCCCCGCGAGGAGCTCCCGGATCTTCGAGATCGAGGGCGGGCCCCACTGGATCCAGAGTACATGGCCGTCCCCGTCGGTGAGGAGGGTCGCGGGCACCGCGTCGAACTTGAGGTCGTCCAGGACGAGGTTCCGGACGCGGGCTACTTCAGCCGGGCCCAAATCGGACCGAAGCTCGTACGGAGGCTGGTTCTCGGCGCGCCAGGCCTCGATGAGCTCGCGGCTCTCGGCCGGATCGATCGGAACGCCGAACATGGCGAGATCTTCCTCTCCGAAGGTGGAACGGAGGCGACGAAGCTTGGGAATCTCGACCTTGCACGCGGCGCACCAGGCGGCCATGGTCGTATAGAGATGAAGGCGCCCTTTCCGGGAGCCGCTGGGAATGCCGAGGCGGCTCCTCGGCGGAGCGGGGCGCGAGGGAACGGCGCGGCGGTTGGGCTCACCAACGAAGGCCTGCCCGCTCGGGGAACGCTCGGGATTCTCGTACACGGTCAGGAGCGTACCCTCGGGAACGTCCAGAACCTCCTGGAGGAGGCCGGACGGCCACCGCACCGTCACCTTTCGAGCGCGCTCGTGCTCACCGATTCCGACGAGGAGAGTCGCGCTGTTCTGGGCGGCGAAGCCCTCTCCCGCGCGCACCTCGCGGACGAGAGGGCGGCTTCCAAGATCGACGGTCACCACGGCGCCGATGCCGTCGCGGGCGCTCCACGACGAGCTCGGCTGCGCGGTGTCGTTTCCTCCGACGAAGCGGAAGGCGAGCGTCCGGCCCCGGCCGGGACCCGCCGCCGGGTGGCAGCCCATCTGGTTCCGGAAGAGCTCGATCCAGGGCGCGTTCGAGTTGACGAGGGCGATGTCGAGCCATCCATCGCGGTCGTAATCGAGGATTCCGAAAGCGCGGCCGTCGGCGGGATTGTCGAGGCCCGAAATCCCGGAGGCATCGACGAACTCCTCCCCGCCCCGGCTCAGGAACAAGCGATTGCGCTCGTGGCCGCTCAAGGACGCCCCCGCGTTCTCCTCGTCCCGCGCCCGGCGATGAAGGTCCCCGAGAGCCGATCGGTTCTCCGTCGTCTTCCCTCCGTCCGTGCGCACGACCGTGCGCCACCACACACTTCAAAGATCCGGGTGCGATCCGGGCGACTCGGGTGCGGTGTAGTAGCCGCTCAGGGAGTGGATGTCGAGAAAGCCGTCGTTGTCGACGTCGACGAACTGACCGCCCCATCCCCAGCCCCCGCGCTCGACCAGGAGTGCGGGAGGCTCGAGCCCGGAAACTCGAGTGAAGCCGTGGCCAAGGTTCCGGAAGAGAGTGTTGCCCCGCGCCATCGACGCAAGAGACTCGCCCTGCGGACCCAGCTCCTCGGTAATCCGCCGACCGGCGGTGCTGTACATGTTGGTAACGTAGAGATCGTGGCGGCCGTCGGCGTCGTAGTCGCCCCAGGAGGCGCCCATGCCGAAGCCGATGTCGGCCGTCCCCGTTTCTTCCGTCGCGTCCTCGAACGTGCCGTCACCCTGGTTCCTCAAGAGATTGTTCGGGGCGAAGTCGTTCGCGAGGTAGACGTCCATATCACCGTCTCCGTCATAGTCCGACCAGGTCGATTGAAACGTGTTCCGGTAGACGGCGAGGGATTCGGAAGCGGGCGCAACGCCGAAGCGGCCGCCTCCCAGGTTCCTGAGAAGGACGTTGGGCGGACCGGGGCGATCGCGGAAGAGATGCCCTCCCGACCGCCACCTCCGGGCGACCTCCTGGAAAACCTCGCGCGGAAGGAAGTCCTCCTGCAGATCGAGATCGATCCCGTAGGTCGAGAAGTAGACGTCGAGGAGGCCGTCGCGGTCGTAGTCGGCCGCCGAGATCGAGGACACGAGAAACGGAAGGGGCGAGCCGACGAGATCGGCCGAGCGATCGACGAACTTCCCGTTCTCGTTCACCAGGTACTGGCTTCGGGTGAGGGTGCAGCCGAGGAAGACGTCGGCATCGCCGTCGTTGTCGAAGTCCGCGAAAAGGGCGCTCGAGGTGTGCCCGCTGATGGCCAGGCCGAATCGCTCCGCGGCCTCCTCGAACGTTCCGTCACCACGATTGCGAAGGAGGAGGTTCCTTCCGAGCCGCTCCATGGCGTAGAGGTCGTCCCAGCCGTCGCGGTCGAGGTCCACGACGGAAAGACCCGGGTGGCGGTTCAGCGATTGATACTGGAAGTATTTGTGGGGCCGAGGCGCTTTGGGATCGCGCATGAGCCTGAGGATCTGCTCCTCCTGGAGGGAAGTCCGGGCGCGCTTCAGCGCCGCCGGATCGGGAAGGGCCCCATCCAGGCTTTCCGCGAAGAGAGGCCGCGCGGTCTCGCGGTACGAGAAGGAGCGGGTGCGCCAGGCATCGATCCGCCACCCGGACGATTGCGCTTTCCTCCAGGAAAGCTCCAGCTTTGCCTCCACCGACGCCGTGACGCCGCTCTTCATCCGGGCGTTGGCATCGAAGCGCACGTCCATCGCGTAGCGCGTCTCTTCGGGGTCGAGAAAGCGGCCGCGCACGATCTTGAAGTGAGCGTGGGTGAAGAAATCGACTGCGTCCAGAAAGGGACGAAAGAGCCGAAGCTCTCCCGGCGGGCCCGGGCGCGTCGTCGAATCGATCGGCCATGCATGAACGTCGACGAGAGCGCGTTGTCGGCCGGCGGTCGGGAGGCTCCAGGGTGCCAAGTCCTCGACCGTGACCTGTTCCGCGAAGAGTCCCTCGGTCTCGGAGTCCGGAAGATCGAGATCGAGGACGCTCCGGTCGAAAGAGCTCACGCGAGGGGTGAGCTCGAGGAGGAGCTCCTCGAGGCGATCGATGCGCGCGAGGGTGTCTCTGTCACTGGCGTTCTGGAGCGCCTCCGACCACACTCCGAGAAGAGAGAGTAGGGCGGCGGCGATCGCTAGAGGGCGGATCGGCATGAGAGAAGAAGGACCCCGGCCCGCGCGCGCGGGCCGGGGTCTGGGGAAAACTCCTACGGTTGGGGAGGCGCTAGAGGCACCGTGATCCCCAGGTAATCCGCGAACCCCGGCGTCACTCCGTCCGTCGTGAGGCCGAACACCTTGGCCTGCGAGCTGGTGAAATCGAGCACGCCGCCCAGAGTGAGGCCCTCGACGCAGATGGGCGGCGTGAAATTTTCGGCCGCCTGGTTGATGGTATCGATCACCTTGCTCTCGAAGCTCGCGAGAAGGGCGTTCTCGTCGCTCGTTCCCGTCGAAGCCCCGCACATGACGCCGAAGTCGATGTCGCTCGCGGGCTCGACGATCATGAGATCCGAGAACACGAACCCCGCCTCGTCCGCGGCGCATTCGCTCGGGTCGACGCTCATGTTGGCGGTGATGGTCAGATCGAGACAGGAGGCGATGACCTTGCAGTCGCCTGCGCCATTCGAGGATGCCGCGAGACAGCTCGGAAGAGACTCGAGCGTCCCGTTGTAGGCGCCGTCGTTGTTCCGGTCGAGGGCGAACACCACGTTCAGGTCCTCCAGGAAGAGCTGGGTTCCGACGGAATTATCGGCGGTGTTGTCGTCCTGGATCAGGAGATCCGGCTCCATGTCCTGCCGGGCACAGGCCAGAACGCCGTCCGTCGCCTGGATGTCGCGGTAGGGAGTGGCGTTGCAGACGACCTTGGGCCCGAATGGGAGCGCCGAGCAGTCGCCGTTCTGGAACCCGACGCAGACCCCTTGCTTGGTGTTGTTCAGTAGCCCGCCTCCCTCGTCGGGAAGAGCGTTGCAGTTCGAGACGGGAAGCCCGCCGGGTCTGGTACTGCGAATCGCATGGCAGATGCCCCGGATCGTGGCTCCCGCCACGTTCGCGCCGCCCAGGCTCTCACATCCTCCGTCCGCATCCGCCGGAAGGAGCTCGTCGATGGTCAGGCCGTCGAGCGGGTTGCAGGTGGCCTTGAGCGCCCCGGTGATCTTCATCGCGGCGAAGATCTGGGCAAACACGTCGTCCGCGACGAGCATGGTCACGTCGCTGCCGACCGCAATCACTTCCGCGACGGAGGGCGCGCTTGCCTCGGTCAGCACTGCCCCCGTCGTGGGAGGAACCATCGGGTCCGTCGATTGCACCGAAAACTCAGCGTCGAACGCGGCCGTGAGCCCGCCGTCTTCGATCTCGACGTCGATGGGACCGGGAACGAACTCGGCGGAACCGGCATCTTTGACCGCACCTTCGTCCACTTCGATCTCGTGGAGCTCGAGAGGATCGGGATTGTCGACCTTGAGCGCGTCCAGGAAGTCCTCGTTCACGTCCACGTCGAAGTCCAGAAATCCGATGACCTCGAACCCATCGACGATCCCGAAGGTGAAGACGGTGATGAAGACCGCCCCCACCGCCTCGAAGAACGTACAGAGGTCGGCCCCCCAGCACTCGATGCCGCTGTGATTACTCCCAGGGACCACAGGATCGAATTCGCCATTCTTCGGGGGCAGGCCCGTGCATGTCCCGCCACCCTTGCACATCCCGTTGTTGATGCACGTCCTTCCGGGAGTATCGCCGCCACTGCACGTGCCGTTCGAGGTGTAGAGAGGACTTCCGTCGTCGTCCTTGATGGCGAAGGCGAAGGTGAAGGTGTTGGGATCCGGCGGGGTCTTGGTCTCGATCCCCGTCTCGGTGATGGAGAAAGCGAAGCTGATGTCCTCGATCCTGGTGGCCGCGCTCACGTCGATTTTGGTGCGGGCGATGCACTCGCCGAAGAGGCCGTGGTCGGTGCAGGAGTCGTGCGCCCCCGCCTGCATGCGGATGTTGGGCAGGGTGATCGAGACGTTGATCTGGTCCGGCACGAACTCCACGTGGCATCCGGTGACGGTGTCGTCGAAGGTGAGCTGCTCCAGAACCACATGGGCCGTCACACTGCAGGAGCAGTCTGGATCGATGGTGACGTCTCCGAGGTTGGCCCCCTGGAGGCTCTCCGTCGCCTTCGCCGTGAAATCGGCGATGGCGGCCGGGCATTTGGCCTCGAAGAACTTCTGGACCGCCTCCTCCTTCAGACCCACGACGAACTCGGGGCTGACGACCGTGGTCATCGCCATCTGGACGTCGAAGACCGCCTGCTTCACGGCGCTCTGGGCGGCGAATTCCATCGCCATTGCCGTCGGTGCCAGCGGAGGCGACACGTCTCCGAGCCCGAAGATGACGTCGGTGTTGAACGCGCGGTTTCCAAGGACGTCGCTCGCATCGGCGATGACCCGGTTCGAGCCCCGTTTGAACGTCCCGGTGTGGCCCTGGCCCAGAGCGGCCTGCTGGAGGTCTTTCTCGGGCACGGGAACGTCGAACGGCAGGTAGCACTCGTTTGCCGTCGTGACTCCGTTTCCGGGAGTGCAGATCTGGCCGCTCGCGATTTCAGCCGGAGAGAGGGGGAGGCCGTTGATCTGCAGAGAAGCGATCTCGTTTCCTCCGCAGACCCTCCCTTGAACGTTGACGGGAGCTGAAGCTACCACCTCCAGATTCGTGGGGGAGCTGACGGCGATTCCGAACGCCGAAGCCTTCCCGGTATCGGCGAGATCGTCGACGACGCACTGGGCGGCGAGCCGCTTGGGCAGCGGGAGCGCGCTCCCGTTGATGTAGACGACGTGCCCTCCGGCGGGAAGGCCGTTGAGGTTGAAGCTCACGGTATTGACCTGGTTCGGGACCTCCACTCCGTCCTTCGCGTTCAGGACCATCTGGGTGTCGAGGCCCTCGACTCTGAGGTTCGTGACCTCGACTCCGACGGTCGTCCCTTCGCCGCAGCCTGCCTCGATCTCGACGATGCAGTCTCCCGGGTTCTTACAGAGCGCGCCCGCCCCGGTCGGGAAGGCCGCCACCGGATTCAACCCGAGCTGCTGCACGATGTCGACACCGTCGAGCTTGATGCTCAGGGTGTTGACGTTGACGAGCGGCACGAAGGCTTTCACGTCGACGTCCTTCGCATCCGAGAGCGAGATCGTGACTCCATCCGGCTCGGTGACGTCCAGGTAGGGGAGGATGCTGCAGTACGCGACGTCCTCGACGCCGGGCTTCTTCCCGGTGACGCGGAGGATGGGGAGTGGCGCCCACATCGTGTGCCGCGTTCCCTGCTTGTTGGTCTTGGAGTCCACCTTGAATTCCTGGGGGAGCTTCCGGCTCGCGAGGTGGGCGAGATCGCCGGGATGAACGTTCTCGATGGTGGCGAGGAGCCCGCCGTTGGTGTCGAGCGCGAGAAGGTCCGCCTGGACCTCCTCGGCGCTTCCGCCGCTGAACTGGATGACGTGCCAGCCGGTGCAGTCGGCACCGGGCTTCCCACGATCGTAGGGAAGAGAGCAGGTGACGCCGAGGTCGGCGTAGGCAGAGGCGCAGCTCGGGTCTTTTGCGTCGATGGACCCATCGCAGTCGTTGTCCTTGAAGTCGACGCAGGTCCCGGCGCCCTCGTTCTCCGGTGAGGGCGAGCCCGCGATGACGCTGCACTCCGTCCCCGACCCATCGGCCTTGCATTGGGTCACACCGAACTCCGTGCAATCCCCCAGGCCCTCCGAGCAGGGAGCTCCCAGGAGGAATCCCTCGTCGGTCTTTCCGTCGGAGTCGTCGTCGACATCGTTGCACAATTCCACGATCCCGAAACCCGCGCAGTCGCCGTCGGCGAGATCGGACTCGCCGTCGCAGTCGTTGTCGACGCCGTCTTCGCAGGAGTCGCCGAACTTCACGCCCTCTTTTTCGGGATTTCCTTCCACGGCGCTGCAAAGAACGCCCGACCCGTCGGCGTTGCAGTAGTAGACGCCCTCGTTCACGCACGCCCCCGTGCCTTCGCTGGAGCAGACGGCTCCGACCGGGAAGCCCTCGTCGACGCTTCCGTCCACGTCGTTGTCGATGCCGTCGCAGATCTCAGGAGGTTTCGGACACCCGGAGTCCGCCAGGTCCAGAGCGCCGTCGCAGTCGTTGTCGACCAGGTCGCTGCATGCGGCCGCCGAATTCTCGTCCGCGTAAATGACGGGGTCGTTACCAGGGAGCGCGACGCAGGTGAGCGTCCCGAAGCCCGCCACGTCGGAAATTACCGGCCCGGCCGGGAACTGGCAGACCGAGCGTCCAGCCGTAAAGCACGTGCCATCGGGGCCCAAGGAAGAGGACAGAACGCAGAACCCGAAACCCTCGTCGATGAGGGCATTTCCCTCCCCATCCACGTCCCCGTCGTCGTTGATGCCGTTGACCGGGTCGGGGTCGACCAACTCGTCGGTCTGGCCGTTGCAGTTGTCGTCCACCCCGTTGCAGATCTCGGTGGCACCGGGTTTGATGCTGGGGTTGCCGTCGTTGCAATCCTGCGGCGGCTCGAAGCCGTCGCCGTCGGCGTCCACGGCGAATGCCGGGACGCTGAATGCGAAGAGCGATGCGATCGCAATGGCGCCGAGCCTCGGGAACCGAGAAAGAATCCATTCGAATCTCCGACATCCTGTAGACATGCTTTCTCCTTCGAACCGCTGAGACACACCTACCACGAGCGATCGGCACCTGACTAGAAAACCCGCATGCCCCGTTCGTGCTCCGAGCCA